>Ga0210409_10000118_pt1 | contig 178282 bp, 141 predicted proteins | sample IncBWH17MmetaG_FD_161649 | JGI IMG/M metagenome (GOLD analysis project Ga0210409, IMG submission 161649) | Forest soil microbial communities from Barre Woods Harvard Forest LTER site, Petersham, Massachusetts, United States - Inc-BW-H-17-M | ecosystem: Environmental > Terrestrial > Soil >... | reverse complement strand
CTGCGCCCGTGGTGCTCGATGTCGTGCAGCAGGAGTTCATCGGCCTGAGTGCGACCGCGGCCGAGCGCGTGGTGTCCGCTCTCGAGAGCGTCGGCGAGGTGCGTAAGGCCCAGGTGCAGCGTGCCGGCTTCGTGGTGCTCAAATCCCCGTACAGTCCCTCGATGCTGGTCGAGACCGCTTACATCTCCAACCCGGCCGAGGAACGCCGTCTGCGCAATCCCGCGCAACAGGCGCGCCTGGCGGAGGCGATCTGCGGGGGCGTGCGCAGCTACTTCGTGCAGAACCCGCCGGATGGTACGCGCTTCAAGCAGGAGCGCCGCCTCGCCAGCGCCCCCGGCGTGGCGGCGAGCGCCGCCGGGCCAGCCGCCAATGTGTCCGCCTCAGCACCCCTGAACCCGCAACCCTGAAGCGGCGGCTCCTGAGTCCGCGCACCTTAAGTCTTAGCAGTACACTGCGCAGCGCGCCGTTCCGGGCGTGCAGCTCCCCCTTTGATTTCCATGCCGATCCGCGTCCTTCCGAGTGAGCTCGTCGATCAGATTGCCGCCGGTGAGGTGATCGAGCGGCCGGCATCCGTCGTCAAGGAGCTCGCCGAGAACAGCCTGGACGCGGGTGCGCAGCGCATCGAGATCGACGTCGAGCGCGGCGGCGTGGGCCTCATACGGGTGCGCGACGACGGTGCCGGGATCGCCGCCGCGGAGCTGCCCGCGGCAGTGGCGCGGCATGCGACCAGCAAGATTGGCTCGCTCGAGGACCTGGAGGCGATTGTCACGCTCGGCTTTCGCGGCGAAGCACTGCCGTCGATCGGCTCGGTGTCGCGTCTGAGGATCGCCTCGCGCGCCGCGGACGCCGGCGGCGGCGCCGAGATCAGTGTCGATGGCGCGCGCGTCGGCGAGGTGCGCCCCGCGGCACATCCGCCGGGCACCAGCGTCGAGGTGCGCGACCTCTTCTTCAACGTGCCCGCCCGGCGCAAGTTCGTGCGCTCGGACGCGACCGAGCTCACGCACATCGTGCGCCTGGTCGAGCGGCTGGCGCTGTCGCGCTTCGACGTGAGCTTTCGGCTGCGCCACGGCACGCGCCTTCTCCTCGAGACGCACGCGGGCGGCGCGGCCGCTGAGGGCGCGCGGCTCGAGGCGGTGCTCGGCAAGGACTTTCCGGCCGCGGCCGTGGCCGTGAGACACGCGGCGGGACCGGTGATGTTGTCGGGTTGGGTGGGCCTGCCGACCCGCTCGCGTGCCCAGCCGGATCAGCAGTTCTGGTTCGTCAACGGCCGCAGCGTCCGTGACCGGCTGCTGATGAACGCGGTGCGCCTCGCGTACCGCGACGTGCTCTACCACGGCCGCCACGCCGCCTACGTGCTCTACCTGACGCTCGACCCGAAGCTGGTCGATGTCAACGCGCATCCGGCCAAGCTCGAAGTGCGCTTCCGCGACAGCCGGCAGATTCACGACTTTGTGTTTCGCGCGGTGGAGCGGGCACTCGCCGGCACCCGGCCGAATCTCGCGGGGGCACCCGCCGCCCTGAGTGCCGGCGGCAACGGAGCGCCGCTGCCCTCGTCCCCGGCGTATCCCGCGGCGGCGCCGCTTGCGTTTGCCGACTCCGCGCCCGACCCCTGGGCGCTCGCAGCCCTCGTGCGGGAATCGGCGGCGGAGCGGCTGCCGGCCGACGAGCAGCCGCTTGGAGCGGCGCTCGCGCAGCTGCATGGCGTGTACATCCTCGCGCAGAACCGCGAGGGGCTGGTGTTGGTCGACATGCACGCCGCCCATGAGCGCGTGCTCTACGAGAAGCTCAAGGCCGAGCGCGCCCAGGGTCTGCCGGCCACGCAGGGGCTCCTGACACCGCTGGTGATCGAGCTGAAGGAGCACGAGCTCGCGGCGCTCATCGAGCGGCGCTGCGACTTCGAGCGGGCGGGCTTCGAGCTGGACGCGCTCGGTCCCACCCGGCTGGCCGTACGCGCCGTGCCGGCGCTGCTCGATGCGCGCGACGTGCGTGAGCTGGTGACTTCCCTGGTACGGGACCTGGTGCTGGATGCCGACACTCACCATCTCGAGGCCGCCGCGGACCGCTTTCTCGGCACGCTCGCCTGCCGCAGCGCGATCCATGCGCACCGCCGCCTCACACTCCCGGAGATGAATGCGTTGCTGCGGCAGATGGAAGCCACCGAGCGCGCCAACCAGTGCAACCACGGCCGGCCGACCTGGACCCGCCTGTCGCTCACGCAGCTCGATCAGCTGTTCCTGCGGGGGCGTTGAGTGTCGGGCCGCGCCGCCGACGCCGGCCGGTTGCCGGTATTCCTGCTCAGCGGGCCGACCGGCGCGGGCAAGACCGACTGGGCGATCCGCCTGGCCGAGACCGCTCCGGTGGAGATCGTGAGCGTGGACTCGGCCTTGGTATACCGCGGACTCGATGTAGGGACCGCAAAGCCCTCGCGCGAGGTGCGCGGGCGTATTCCGCATCACCTCATCGACATCTGCGATGCGGCGGAAAACTACTCGGCGGGGAGGTTTGTCACCGACGCACTACAGTGCATCCGCGACATCCACGCGCGGCGCCGGGCGCCGCTCCTGGTCGGCGGCACCATGCTGTACGTCAAGGCGCTGCTCGATGGGCTGGCGACACTGCCGCAGGCGAGTCCCGAGCTGCGGCGCGAGCTCGATGCGCGCGCCGCAGCGTTCGGCTGGCCCGCCCTGCACGCCGAGCTTGCGCGCCTCGACCCCGCGGCCGCTTCGCGCATCGCCCCTCACGACAGTCAGCGGATTCAACGCGCGCTCGAGGTCTGCCACGCCACCGGTCAGCCGATCTCGGAGCTGCAGCGCGCGACCGCGAGTCCACTCGCGCCCTTTCGCGTGCGCTACTGGATGCTGAACCCTCCCGATCGGGCCGTGCTGCACCAGTGCCTCGCACGGCGCTTCGAGGCCATGATGGCCGGCGGCTTTCTCGATGAGGTGAGGCGTTTGCGCGACCGGGGCGATCTCACGAGCAAGCATTCCTCGATGCGCGCCGTAGGCTACCGCCAGCTGTGGGCCCATCTCGACGGGCACTACGATCTGCCGGAGGCAGGCGCCCGCGCGCTTGCCGCGACGCGCCAACTGGCCAAACGGCAGCTGACCTGGATGCGCGCGGAAACCCGTGGTGAATGGCTGGATTCCGCGTCTGAGACGCCGTGGAACCAAGACATATGTCATGCGCTCGCCGAGGTTGGTTTCTGAGGTGCACGGGCGTGTTAAGATGGTACGTCGGTCCCGCGCCTTCGGGTGCGGTACATTTGCTTGAATCTTGCGGATCGCGGAACAGGGAAGCTCGGGTGCGGTCCGGCTTTCGTGCAAAGAACTCGAATTCGCACAAAACAAGGAGAACCCGATGGCCAAAGGACAGTCTCTGCAGGACCCCTTTTTGAACGCCCTGCGCAAGGAGCGGGTGCCGGTCTCCATCTACCTCGTGAACGGCATTAAATTGCAGGGCCAGATCGATTCCTTCGACCAGTTCGTCGTGCTGCTGAAGAACAGCGTGAGCCAGATGGTCTACAAGCACGCGATTTCCACGGTCGTGCCCGCGCGCAACGTGCGCCTGTCTGCGGACGAGGGCGGCGGCGCCCCGCCGGAGACGCCCGCCGAATAATGTCCCCGTCCTGGGAAGCCTGAGTGTTCGAGCGCCCGCGGTCCGGTGAGCGCGCCCTGTTGGTGCGCTTAGGTATAGGCGCCCCCGTCGATCCGGAAGACCTGCAGGAGTTCATCCAGCTCGCCCGCTCGGCCGGCGCCCAGGTGGTGGCCACGGTGACCGGACGGCGCGAGCGCCCCGACCCGCGCTACTTCGTCGGCAGCGGCAAGGCCGAGGAGCTGAAGGAAGTCGCCGCCGCCAACGACGCCGAAGTGATATTGATCGACCACGCCCTGAGCCCGAGCCAGGAGCGCAACCTCGAGAAGCTCACCGGCAAGCGCGTCCTCGATCGCAACGGCCTCATCCTCGACATCTTTGCGCAGCGCGCGCGCAGCCACGAAGGCAAACTCGAGGTCGAGCTGGCGCAGCTCAAGCACATCGCCAGCCGCCTGGTGCGCGGCTGGACGCACCTCGAGCGGCAGAAGGGCGGCATCGGGCTGCGCGGTCCCGGCGAGACGCAGCTCGAGACCGACCGCCGCATCATCGGGCAGCGCGTGCGCTTGCTCGGCAAGCGGCTCGCGAAGCTCCAGCAGCAGCGCGAGACCGGGCGGCAGATGCGCGCGGACATTCCGGTCCCATCGCTGGCGCTCGTCGGCTACACCAACGCCGGCAAGTCGACCCTGTTCCGGGCGCTCACCGGCGCCGACGCCTACGTGGCGGACCAGCTGTTCGCCACCCTCGACCCGACGGTCCGCCGGATCACACTTGCGGGCGGCACTGCGGTGGTGGTGGCGGACACGGTGGGCTTCATCCGCGAGCTGCCGCACGAGCTGGTCGCGGCGTTCCAATCGACGCTCACCGAGGCGCGCGCCGCGACGCTGCTGCTGCACGTCGTGGACGCGAGCAACCCGCGCCGCTCCGAGCAACTCGCCCAGGTGGACGGCGTGCTGGAGGAGATCGGGGCGGGCGCGATTCCGCAGCTCATCGTCTACAACAAGATCGATCGGCTGGAAGTGCCGCCGCGCCTCGATCGCGACGGCGAGGGACGTGCGAGCGCGGTGTGGATCTCGGCCGAGCGGCGCACCGGACTTGAGCTGCTGCTGCGCGCCGTGGCCGAGCGCCTGGCGCGCTTTGCACGGCGGGCGCGCCTCAAGATGCCGGCGAGCGCCGGCGCGCTGCGCGCGCGCCTGTACTCCGCGCAGGCGGTGCGCGCCGAGGCGAGCGCGCCGGATGGCTCGATCGAGCTCGCCGTGGAGCTTCCGGACCTCGAGCTGCTGCAGCTGGCGCGTACCGCGGGAGTGCAGATTCTCGAGGTGCAGGGACCCGACACGGCTTGTGCCCCCTCGAGTGCCTACCTACAATCAAGCGGCGCCGTGAGCGCGACCAAGCTGCGCTGAACCCAGGCGCCGATCCTCTCTTTCTATGCCGTGGAATCAACCAAGCGGTCCGAACAATCCGTGGGGGCGCCGACCGGGGCAGGGCGCTCCCGACCTCGATGAGCGCCTGAAGAGCTGGCAGCGCCGGCTCGAGTCGCTGTGGCGCTCGGGCGGCCGCGGCGGGGAGGGCGGCGGATCGCTACTGGTGGTGGCGGTGCTGGTGGCGGTTGCCCTGTGGCTCTTCAGCGGTTTCTATCAGGTCACGGCGGCCGAGCGCGGCGTCATCCAGCGTTTCGGACGGCTGGTTTCCGTGCGGCCCCCGGGCGTCGGCTGGCGGCTCCCCTGGCCGATGGAGACCGTTACGCGGGTCAACGTCGCCAGCGTCAACTCGAGCGATTTCAAGTCGCGCGTGCTGACCTCGGATGTCTTCCTCGTGGACCTGGTGTTCTCGGTCCAGTACCAGTTCACGGACCCGGTCAAGAAGCTGTTCCGCGTGCGCGACCCCGAGGCGACCCTCAACGAGGTGAGCGAGAGCGCCATCCGCGAGACCATCGGCCGCGGCACCCTCGACGACGTGCTGGTCGGCAACACGCGTCCGGAGATCACGCGCCGTACCAAGGAGCTCATCCAGCGGGTGCTCGACAACTATGACGCCGGGATCACGGTCACCACCGTGAACCTCAAGGACGTGCAGGTGCCGGACGCGGTGATTCCATCGCAGCGCGACGCCAATAAGGCACAGGCCGACAAGGAGCGCTTCATCCTCGAAGCCCAGGCCTACGCCAACAGCATCATCCCGGTCGCACAGGGCGCGGCGGGGCGCATCCAGCAGGACGCGGAGGCCTACAAGTCGCAGGTGGTGGCGCTCGCGGAAGGGCAGGCCTCGCGCTTCACGCAACTCGAAGGCGCCTACGCGCTCGCCCCCGAGGTGACGCGCAAGCGCCTCTACGTCGATACGCTCGAGAATGTCCTGGCGCGTGCCCACAAGGTGCTGATCGATGCGCGCGCCGGCAGCAACATGATCTACCTGCCGATCGATAAGCTCCTCGAGAAGGCGACAGGCAACGCCGCCGAGACCGGCGAGCAAGCCGCGAGCGGCGCCGCCAAGGAGCAGCCGGAATCGGTGACCATCGAGGCGCGCGGGCGGGCGCAGCGCTGATGGGCGGGCGGTTGTTTCCGGTGCTGTTCGGGCTCGGCGTGGCGCTGGTGCTCACGGGACTGTCGCTATTCACCGTGGGCGAGACCGAGCTCGCCATCTGTGCCGAGTTCGGCGCGATCACCGGCAGCCACTACGCGCCGGGGCTGCACGTCAAATGGCCGTGGGACGTGGTTACCAAGTTCGATCGCCGCATCCTCACCCAGTCCTACAACGGCGAGACCTTCCTCACCAATGACAACCGCGGGCTGATCGTCGACTTCTACATCAAGTGGCGCGTCAAGGACCCGGTGCAGTACTTCACGGCGACCGGCGGCAAGCCGGAGCTGGCCGGCGAGCGCCTCGCCGACATGGTGAAGGACGGGATCAAGGGCGTGGTGGCGCAGCGCACGCTCCAGCAGATCGTCGCAGCCGAGCGCGCCGCGGTCACCAGCGAGATGTTCGGGCAGGCGAGCTCGAGCGCCGGCGGCCTCGGCGTCGAGCTGGTCGACGTGCGCGTGCAGCGCATCGATCTGCCGGACGAAGTCGCGGCGCGCGTCTACGAGAGCATGAAGCAGGGCTTCGCCCGTACCGCGGGGCGGCTGCGCGCCGAGGGACAGAGCGCCAGCACCGGGGTGCGCGCCGCCGCCGAGCGCCGCCGCACCGAGATTCTCGCCAACGCCGAGCGCGATGCCGAGCGCATCCGCGGCGAGGGCGATGCGCAGGCGACCCAGACTTACGCGCGCGCCTACTCGAAGGACCCCGAGTTCTACGCCTTCTACCGCAGCCTCAAGGCCTACGAGCGCGCTCTCGGCAAGGACGGGGACCTGCTGGTGCTGACTCCCGACGGGGAGTTCTTCAAGTACCTGAAGGACCCGGACAAGCGCCGGGCAGGCAAGTGAAGCCGGCGGCGTGAATTTCTCCGATCTGCTCGCCGCATTCGGCCTGTTTCTCGTGTTCGAAGGTCTTGCCCCGTTCGTGAACCCGCAGGGCGTGAAGCGCGCGCTGGCGCGGCTGCTCGAGGTGCGCGACCGCGAGTTGCGCATCGCGGGCCTGGGCAGCATGCTGGTCGGCGTGATCATCCTGTTCGTGGCGCGGTAGCACTCATGGGACGATTCGTCGTCGTCATCGGCACCCAGTGGGGCGATGAAGGCAAGGGCAAGGTGGTCGACCTGCTCACCGAGCGTGCCTCTGCCGTGGCCCGTTTCCAGGGCGGACACAATGCCGGCCATACGCTGGTGATCGGCGGGAAGAAAACCATCCTGTCGCTGATTCCCTCCGGCATCCTGCGCGATGAGGTGCGCTGTTTCATCGGCAACGGCGTGGTGCTGTCGCTCGAGGCGCTGTTCGCCGAGAGCGACATGTTGACCGCCCAGGGCGTGCCGGTGTCCGAGCGCTTGAGGATCTCGCCCCATTGCCCGCTGATCCTGCCCTCGCACGTGCTCCTTGATCAGGCGCGCGAGCGCGCCCGCGGCGTCAACGCCCTCGGCACCACCGGCCGTGGCATCGGGCCGGCCTACGAGGACAAGGTCGCGCGCCGCGCGCTGCGCGTCGCCGACCTCTTCCAGCGCGATCGCTTCGCCGCCAAGCTCGGCGAGGTGCTCGACTTCCACAACTTCCTGCTGCAGCAGTACTACCGCGTACCGGCGGTCGACTTCCAGAAGACCCTCGATGCGCAGCTCGCGCTCGCCGAGCGCCTCGCGCCGCTGTTGACGGATGTGACGCGCGCGCTCATGGAGCTGCGCGCCGCCGGGGCCAACGTGCTGTTCGAGGGCGCGCAGGGCGCGATGCTCGACGTCGACCTCGGCACCTATCCCTTCGTCACCGCCTCCAACACCACCGCGGGCTTCGCCGGCACCGGCACGGGCTTGGGTCCCCGCGTGTTCGACGGCGTGCTTGGAATCGTCAAGGCCTACACGACGCGGGTCGGCGCCGGTCCGTTTCCCACCGAGCTCTTCGACGAATACGGCGAGCACCTGTCGCGCGTCGGTCACGAGTTCGGCTCGGTGACCGGGCGGCGCCGCCGCTGCGGCTGGTTCGACTCGGTGGCCTTGAAGCGCGCGATCGTGAACTCGAGCGTCTCGGGCCTGTGCATCACCAAGCTCGACGTGCTCGATGGGCTCGACACGATCAGCATCGGCGTCGGCTACCGCATCGACGGGGTGGTGACGCCCGAGCCGCCGCTCACCGTGGAGGGCTACGCGGCGATCGAGCCGGTGTACGAGGAGCTGCCGGGCTGGAGCGAATCGACCGTGGGTATCACGGACTACCAGGCGCTCCCCGGCAACGCCCGTCGCTATCTCGAGCGGCTCGAGGCGCTCACGCGCGTGCCGCTCGACATGATCTCCACGGGTCCGGACCGCGACCAGACCATCGTGCTGCGGCATCCGTTCGGTGGCTGAGCCGGGCACCCGGCCGGTCGCGCACGCGACGACGGCGGCACGCCTCGCGCTGGCCCTGATCGTGCTCGGAGCCTGTGGCCTCACGGCCAGCACCTGGCACGTGTTCTTCGCCACCTGGGATGAGCCGGAGCACCTCGCCGCCGGGGTTGAGCTGCTCGATCGTGGCTACTACGAATACGACACCGAGCACCCGCCGATCGGCCGCGTGGTGCTGGCGCTCGGGCCGTATCTGGCCGGCGCGCATTCCTACGGCACGCCGCCGCCGAGCGGCGTGACGGAAGGCGAGGACATCCTCTACCGCGATGGCCAGTACAATCGGTATCTCACGCTCGCGCGCGCCGGCGCGCTGCCGTTTCTGGCGCTCCTCCTGTTCGTGACCTGGCTTTGGGCGCGGCGGATGCTCGCGGGCGAGGGTGCGGCGCTCCTCGCCGTGATCCTGGTCCTGTCGGTGCCGCCGGTGCTCGGGCACGCGGGTCTTGCGGCGCTCGACGTGGCGGCGGCCGCGACCATCCTGCTCGCCCTCTACGCGCTCGACCGCTGGCTCGACACGCCGAGCTGGCGCACCGCGGTGCTGTTCGGGCTCGCGACCGGACTGGCGGTGGGAACGAAGTTCTCGGCCGTGCCGTACATCGGGCTGTCGCTGCTCGCTCTGGCGCTGACTCACTGGGTGCTGGCGCCGCACGCGGCCCCGGCAGAGCGCGCGCGCGTGCGGCGCATGCGCGCCGCGGAGCTCGTGCTGGTGGCACTCGCCGCTCTCGTGCCGTTATTTCTCGCCTATGGTATCCGGGCCCCGAGCGAGGCACGGGTCGCATTGCGCTTCAACTGGGCGGTGTCCTACCTGCTGCAGCAGCACGGCGCCGAGCATTGGCTCGGTGTTGTGCTCGGGCACGTGTGGCTGCCGCGCGAGATGCAGGATCTGGTCAACGGGCTCGTTGCCGTCGCGGCACACAACGACACCGGCCATCTGTCGTACCTGCTGGGAGAGGTGCGCACTACGGGTTGGTGGTACTTCTACCTGGTCGCGCTCGCCGTTAAGACGCCGCTGCCGCTGCTCTTGGCTGGCAGCGCCGGCGTGCCCTGGCTCGCCCGCGACGGTTGGCGGAGCGGGGATAACTGGCGGATCACGCCGGCGGTGCTGATCGTCGCGATCCTCGTGTTCGCAAGCGGCTTCAGCCGCATCAACATCGGCATACGCCACGTGCTGATCCTTTATCCGCTGCTCGCGCTCGGCGCGGCCTGGGTCGTGACCCGCGCGTGGCAGGCGCTGCGCCGGATGCCCGACCGCCGGCTGGCGGCAGGCGGCACCGTGGTGCTCGTGGCCGTGCTCGGCTGGCAGTTGAGCACACTGTGGACCGCCTGGCCGGACTACCTCGCCTACTTCAATGAAACCGTTTCCCACCCCGAGCGCGTGCTGGTGGACTCGGATCTCGACTGGGGTCAGGATCTGCGCCGCCTCGAGCAGCGCTCCGCGGAGCTTAAGATTCCGCGCCTGAGTCTCGCCTACCGCGGCACGGCCGACCTGACGCGCGAGCCCCTGCCGCCGCTCGTGATCCTGCCGGCCCGCCAGCCGACTACCGGTTGGGTGGCCGTCTCGCAGCTCGCGCGCACGCGCAATCGCACCGATTACGCCTGGCTCGATGCCTACCGGCCGGTCGAGCGGGTCGGCAAGTCGATCGACCTCTATTACATCCCGTAGACCGACATCTACGGCGCTCGTGACCGCTCCCGCAGCCGCGTGATGCGCGTGAGCGGCGGCGGATGCGAGTAGTAGAACGCCGCGTACAGCGGGTCGGGTGTCAGCGTGCTGGCATTGTCGCGGTGCAGCTTCACCAGAGCGGAGGCGAGCTCCGCGGCGTCCGCGTGGCGGCTCGCAAAGACATCGGCCGCGAATTCATGACGGCGCGACCAGAGCGAGGTGAGCGGCGTGATGAAGAAGGTGAACGCCGGCACCACCAGCACGAACAGCAGCAGCGCCGCGTGCGTCGAGGGTGTTGGCACGCCGAGCGAGCGGTAGAAGCCGCTCTGGGTGGTCAGCCAGCCGAGCACCGCAAGTCCGGCAAAGGCCGCCGCGACCGACACCAGCAGCCGCGCCCGCACGTGCTTCAGGCGGAAGTGGCCCAGCTCGTGCGCCAGCACCGCCTCCACCTCCCGGTGCCCGAGGGTCTTAAGGAGTGTGTCGAAGAATACGATGCGCTTGTGCCGGCCGATCCCGGTGAAGTAGGCGTTGCCGTGACTCGAGCGGCGCGAGCTGTCGACGACGAACACACCCTTGGAAGCGAAGCCGCAGCGCGCGAGCAGCGCTTCGATACGCTCTCTCAACGCCTGATCCGTAAGCGGAGAGAAGCGATTGAAGAGCGGCGCGATGAACGCCGGCCACGCCCAGGCCATGAGCACCATGACGGCGAGCCACAGACACCAGGCCGCGAGCCACCACCAACGCCCGGCGCGTTCCATCAGCACCAGCGTCGCGAGCAGCAGCGGCCCGCCGAGCACCACCGCGAGCGCCAGGCTCTTGGCGAGGTCGGTGAGGTAGAGCGCGGGCGTCGTGCGGTTGAAGCCGAAGCGCGCCTCGAGCCCGAAGGTGCGCCACAGCGAAAGCGGCACACTCACCAGGCGGATCACGAGCGCGGCGCTGGCGATCACCGCAAGTCCGAGCCAGGGCTCGGCCAGCTGCGAGCGGCGCCATACGGCGTCGATTGCTGCGAGGCCGCCGCCTACGGTGAGCGCGAGCGTCAGGACCGCGTCCAGCCCTAAGTCAATGCGGCCCAGGCGCACCTTGGCGATGGTGTAGTCGGCGGCCTTGGCGTGCTCCTCTGGCGAGATGCTGGCCGCGAACGGCGCCGGCACCGTGCCGCGATGACGGGCGACCGCGGCGGCCTGGCGCTGCGCGAGCCACAGCTCGATCGCGGCTCCCGTGAGCAGCGCGAGCACGAACAGCGGGGTCAGCCAGCCCATGGACGCTCTAGCCGCCGCGGCGGTGCGGCTGCGTGATGCTCTGTTTCGCAATAGTTAGGTACTTGCCTAACTATCGCGAAGTGAAAGTGCACGCGCTGCGTCGGGGTGCCTTTCACAACCCGGCGCTCTCACCCGTCGCCGGTGGCCGCGGCCGGCCGCGCCGCGGGAGCGGCATGATCGAGCAGCCACAGCAGCAGCGTGCACAGGAACGCGACGAGGCTGAGCGAGCCGAAGAACCACAGCATGGGGGCATAGCCGCCCGGGTTGGCGGCGCTCGCGCCGCTCGCGTCGTTGAGGTAGCCGGCGGCGACGTTGGCGGCGAACAGTCCCGCGTTCTGCAGCGCCGTCATCAGTCCGTACGCCGTGCCCAGGTGCTCCGGCGCGCTATAGCGCACCACCGTGGGCCAGAGCACCGCTGGCAGGAACGAGAAGCTCACGCCAAGGAGCGTGGTCGAGAGCCCGGCGCCGGCCGGCAGCACCGCCAGCACCAGGAAGCTCAAGGGCAGCAGCACCGAGCCCGCGGCGAGGAGCGGCGCATTGCGCCCGGTGCGGTCGAGCAGGAAGCCGAATACGGGAGTGGCGAACACCGCGCCGAGAAACACGTAGCTGTTGAGGGTGCTGGCGGCGGCCAGCGTGAGCCCCTGCGCTTGCTGCAGGTACTTGATGGCGAAGGTGCTGCGGAACGGGAAGATGACGGAATAGAAGGTCACGCAGATCGCGACCAGCAGCCAGTATTCCTTGCGGAAGGAGAGCAGGTGACGCCAGTCGATGCGCTCCGGACGCGGCGCCAGCGCCAGCGTCCCGCGCGGCGCCTCGCGCCGGTCCATCCAGTAGTAGACGAGCGCCCCCACGAACGAGGCGGCGGCGAACCCGGCCGCGAGCCACATCGGCGCCTGCCAGCCTTGCGCGTACAGCCCGCTCGCGAAGGAGGGCGAGCGGTCGGCGAGGTAGGAGCCGAGGCGCGCGAGCGACAGATTGAGCGCGAACAGCAGCGCGAAATAGCGACCCGCGAACCACTGCGCCAGCGCCACCGTGGTCACGACCGCGAGCGTCTCCGAGCCGATCCCGAACAGGAACCGCCCGGTGGCCATCACCGGGAACTGCGCGCCGAGTGCGGTCACCACCGCGCCCAGCAGGCACGCCGCGGTGGTGAACAGCGCCATGCGCCGCGCCGTGAAGCGGTCGATCAGTACGCCGCCCACCACCACCAGGAAGATGTTGGGGAGGCTATAGATCGCGTTCAGCGTGCCGATCTGCGTGTCGGTGAAGTGCAGCTCCCGCGATAGCTGCTCGGCGACCGGCGCAATGGAGTCGTAGCCGTAGTAGTTGCCCAGCATGACGAAGGCCATACCGACGTACATGAGCGCCTGGACGGCGAAGGACGGCGTGGCGGCGCGTGACTCTTGCATGCGGGTGCGGCATTGTAACCAAACGTGCGTGGGCCGCGGGCGGTTTTCCAACACCTTCAGCCGTGCCGTGCGCTCGCCGCGCCGCTCAAGCGCGTTCCGCGCCGCTCAGCGCGTTCCGCGTCGCTCAGCGCGCCACCCACCCCGAGGAGAGCAGCTGCTCGCCGAACTCGCGCACCACGCGCGCATCGGGCCGGGCGAGCTTGCGCTTAACCTTCGGCGCGGGCACCCGCGCGAGCATGTCGCGAATGACGTTGAGCCGCGCCTGGTGCTTGTCATCGGCGCGCACCACCACCCACGGCGCATCGCGGCTGTGGGTGCGCAGAAGCATCTGGTCGCGGGCGCGGCTGTAGTCGCCCCAGTGCCGCTGCGCCGCCTCATCCACTGGACTCAGTTTCCACTGCTTCAGCGGGTCGCGGCGCCGCGCGCGCAGCCGCCGCGCCTGCTCGGCGCGGCTGATGTCGAGGTAGTACTTGAGGAGGTGGATGCCCGAGCGCACCAGCATGCGCTCGAAGCCCGGAGCCGCCTCGAGGAACGCCTCATGCTCGGCGCGCGTGCAGAACTTCATGACGTACTCGACCCCGGCGCGGTTGTACCAGCTGCGATTGAACAGCACGATCTCCTGCGCCGCCGGCAGCTGGCCGGTAAAGCGCTGGAAGTACCACTCGCTCTGCTCGCGGTCGCTCGGCTTACCGGGCGCCACCACCCGCACTTCGCGCGGGCTCAAGTGCTCGGCGATGCGCTTGATGGTGCCGTCCTTACCGGCGGCGTCGCGCCCCTCGAGGATGACCAGCACCTTGCGCCCGCGGGCGATCACGTGGCGGTGCAGCTTCACGAGCTCGATCTGCAGGCGATGGAGCTCGCGCGCGTAGCGGTGCTTGCCGAGCTTCGGTAGCGGCGGTGTCGGGTGCGAGTGTTTTCTGGCCATGGAATTTGCTCCGCGGAACTCTCGGCGGGCGTGCCGGAGACGGATTATCCGCACTGGCAGTAGGCGCCGGCCATACTCTTGTGGCGCGCGCGTGCTTGGTACAGGCTACACGTTCCGCACGCCGGTCCGATCCAACAGCGTGAAGTCCGGGGAGCCAGTCATGACCAAGTCCAGGGCTGAGCCGCGAGTCGTGGTGAGCAAGAACGGGCCGTATCTGGTCACGGGCGCGGTGCCGCTCGCCAGGCAAACGATCGTCGCCGACGCCGAAGGCGGCTCACAGCAATGGCGGGAGAGTCACCCCTTCCCGCCGCAGGAGAGTTACACGCTGTGCCGCTGCGGGCAGTCCGCTAACAAGCCGTTCTGCGACGGCACGCACCGCAAGATCGGCTTCGACGGTACCGAGACCGCGAGCCGCCAACCCTATCGCGAGCAGGCCAAGCGCCTCGAGGGCCCGGTGTTCGCGCTCACGGACGCGGAAGTTCTGTGCGCGGGCGCGCGCTTCTGCGATCCCAACGGACAGGTCTGGAACCAGGTCGAGCGCACCGAGCAAGCCGGAGTGCGCGCGACCTTCGTGCGCCAGGTGAACAATTGCCCCTCGGGGCGCCTGGTCGCCTGGGAGCGCGCCACGGGCAAGCCGATCGAGCATCACCTGCCGGTCTCGATCGGCGTGATCGAGGACCCGCCGGAGCGGGTGAGCGGACCCTTGTGGCTGCGCGGCGGGATCCCGGTCACCTCCGCCGACGGCTTTGCCTACGAGGTACGCAACCGCGTGACGCTGTGCCGTTGCGGCGCATCAAAGAACAAGCCCTTCTGCGACGGCTCGCACGCCGCCATGGGGTTCCGCGACCCGGGCGCCAAGGAGTGAGCGCGGCCGTGAGCATCTATGACCAGTCCCTCGACACTGCCCCATGGCCGGCGGCGAAGTGATCGTGGTGGGCGGCGGGCTTGCGGGCCTCGCGAGCGCCTACGCCCTGCACGAGGCGGGCTACGCGGTGCGAGTGCTCGAGCGGCGCGAGGACGTCGCGCTCGAGACCAGCTTCGCCAACGGCGGGATCCTGACACCCTCGATGCCCGATCCCTGGAACGCGCCGGGCGTGCACTGGCAGCTGCTGCGCTGGCTGGGGCGCGAGGATGCGCCGATGCTGCTGCGGCCCTCACGCCTCGCCGGCTATCTCGGCTGGGGACTGCGCTTCCTCGCGACATCTTCACCGCGCTCCTATCAGGCCTCGATGCGGGCGAACTACCGCCTGTGCGCCTACAGTCTGGAACGGCTGCGCGCGTGGCGCGCCGCCTTGAGCCTCGAGTACGCGGTGGGCACTCGCGGCACGCTCGAGGTGTACCGCGAGCCGCGTTCCTTCGAGCATGCCGTCGGCAAGGTGCGATCGCTCGCGCCGCTCGGCCTGGTCGGCGAGCCGCTCGATCCGGCGGATACCACGCGGCTCGAGCCGCTGCTCGCCGAGATACAGGGAGATCTCGTCGGGGCCATTTACTATCCGGCGGATGAGAGCGGCGACGCGTTGCTCTTCTGCCGCGCGTTGCGCGAGCGGCTCGAGGCACGGGGCGTGGAGGTCACGGTCAACACCGCGGTGCGCGCGGTGCGCGTGGCGGCCGGGCGCGCCTTAGGAGTCGATACCGCCGGCGGCTTCGTGCCGGGCTCGCATGTGGTGCTCGCGGCCGGCCCGTGGTCGAGGAAGCTCCTGGCGGCACGCGGCGTCAGGGTGCAGGTGCGTCCCGTGAAGGGCTATTCGCTCTCGATCCCGATCGATCCGCGCGCCGGTCCGCGGCATGCCCTGTCGGACGATTCGCTCCACGCGGTGATGACGCCGCTCGGCGCGACGCTGCGGCTCGCCGGCACGGCCGAGTTCAGCGGCTGGGACCTCAGCCTGCGCCCGGGGCGCGTGCAGGCGCTGTGGCGGCTGCTGGCGGCCTTGAGTCCTTCGCTCGCGCGCAGCGTGGATCGCTCGAGCGCGCGAGCCTGGTGCGGATTGCGCCCCATGTCCGCCGATGGCCGGCCGTACATCGGCGCGACGCCGATCGCGGGACTCTTTGTGAATACCGGACACGGCCATCTCGGCTGGACGCAGGCGGCGGGCTCAGCGACGCTGCTCGCGCAGCTGATGAGGGGCGCGCCCACCGCCATTGATCCGAGGCCGTTCGCGCTTTCGCGCATCGAGCGGGGCGCCTGGCGCGGCGAAGTCCAACCGGCGGAGCAACACTCATGAGCGATCATCGCCTGTCCGACACCTGGGTCCGCGCCCTGACGCCGTTGCTGCTGGCGCTGGCCGCCAACGCGGCGATGGGCGCTCCGGCTTCGTCGGCCGCCCCGGCTTCCCCGGCCGGCGCGCGGCCGCCCGACTACGATGTCGTCATCCGCGGCGGCACGATCTACGACGGCTCGGGGGGCGCACCCCTGGTGGGGGATGTCGCGATCCGCGCCGACCGCATCGCCTACGTCGGGCCGCATGCGCCCGGGCGCAGCGCCGAGGAATTCTCCGCGCGCGGCAAGGCGGTCGCGCCGGGCTTCATCAACATGCTCGCCCACCCCGAGGAGTCGTTGCTGGTGGATGGGCGGGCGCTCAGCGATCTGCGCCAGGGGGTGACGCTCGAGGTGCTGGGCGAGGACTCCATGGGCCCGCTGTCGGCCGAGATGAAGCGTCTCGGCGTACAGCGCCAGGGCGATATCCATTACGAGATCGACTGGACGACGCTCGGGGAATACCTCGCGAAGCTCGAGAAGCGCGGGATCGCGCCCAATGTCGCTTCCTACGTGGGTGCAGGCACCGTGCGCACCTACGTGCTCGGCGAGCGCGACGTGCAGCCGACCGCAGAGCAGCTCAGCCAAATGCGCGCTCTCGTGCATCAGGCCATGGAGGAGGGTGCCGTCGGGGTCACGACCGCGCTCATCTACAGTCCCAACGACTATGCCAGGACGCCCGAGCTCATCGCGCTCGCGCAGGAGTCGGCCCGCTGCGGCGGGATCTACAGCGCGCACATGCGCAGCGAAGGCGACCGGCTGCTGGAGGCCGTGCAGGAAACGGTCGACATCGCCCGCGCTTCAGGCGCGCCCGCCGAGATCTATCACTTGAAGCAGGCGGGCCGACGCAACTGGGGGAAACTCGATGCGCTGATCCACGCGGTCGATGCGGCGCGCACCGCGGGGGTGCGCATCACCGCCGACATGTACGTCTACACGGCCGGCGCGACCGGGCTCGATGCCGCGATGCCGCCGTGGGCGCAGGACGGCGGGCTCGAGGCGTGGATCGCGCGGCTCAAGGACCCGGCCAACCGGGCGCGCGTGCTCGCCGAGATGCGCGACCCGGCGCCCACGTGGGAGAACCTCCTCGGGGCTGCGGGCGCTGAGGGGACGCTGCTCCTTGGCTTCAAGAACCCCGGGCTGAAGCCCCTCACCGGCAAGACGCTGGCCGCGGTCGCTAAGGCGCGCGGCGTCAGTGCGCAGGATGCCGCCATCGATCTGGTCATCGCGGACGGCTCGCGCGTCGAGGTCGGGTACTTTCTCATGTCGGACGACAACATCCGGCGCGAGGTGGCGCTGCCCTGGGTGAGCTTCGATTCGGATGCGGACGCGCCGGCGCCGGAGGGCGTGTTTCTCAAGTCGAGCCGCCATCCGCGCACCTACGGCAACTTCGCGCGGGTCCTGGCGCACTACGTGCGCGAGCAGAAAGTGCTGACGCTGCCGCAGGCGATCCACAAGCTCGCCGCGCTCCCCGCGGCGACCCTCTCCTTGAGCGAGCGCGGCCTGCTCCGCCAGGGTTACTTCGCCGACGTCGTGGTGTTCGATCCGGCGAAGGTCCAGGATCACTCGACCTACCAACGCCCGCAGCAGCTCGCGACCGGCCTCGGCGACGTATGGGTCAACGGTGTGCGGGCGCTGCGTCACGAGGCGGCCACCGCTGCGGCCAGCGGCCGGGCGATCCGCGGACGAGCCTGGACCGGCGCAACCGGCGGCGGCTGCCGCGCAAGCGCCGCCGACTGGAGCTGGTCGCCATGAGCGCAGCATGGTCCACTCGGCGATAGTTAGGCAGTTACCTAACTATTGCGGGCTTAGATCAGCGGGCCGTCCTCGAAGGGCCTGCGCAGGTCCATGTGCGCGGTCACCGGAGGCATCGGGTACTTGAGCCCGCTCGCACAGTTGAACAGCACGATCCGGTCGCTCGCCGCGATCTTGCCGGCGCGTGCCGCGGCGAGATACGCCGCGTAAGTCGCAGCCCCCTCGGGACTCAACAGCAGCCCATCTTTGGCCGCGACCTCGCGCCGGGCGCGCTCGATGTCCGCATCGTCCACCGCGATGGCGAATCCCCGCGTCTCGCGCAGCGCCCGCAGGATGAGAAAGTCGCCGATCGCGGCCGGCACGCGGATCCCGGAGGCGATGGTCTGCGCGTTCTCCCACGGAGCGGCGCTCTCGGCGCCCGCATCGAAGGCTCGCACGATCGGCGCGCAACCGGTGGATTGCACCGCCACGAGCCGCGGCATCGGACCCTCGATCCACCGGAGCGCTGCGAGCTCCTGCCATCCCTTCCACATGCCGATGAGGCCGGTGCCGCCGCCGGTTGGGTAGAACACGACATCCGGCAGCTGCCACTGCATCTGTGCCGCGAGCTCGAGCCCCATGGTCTTCTTGCCCTCGATGCGGTAGGGCTCCTTGAGCGTCGACATGTCGAACCAGCCGAAGCGCTCCTTGCCGAGGCCGACGAGCCGCGCGCAGTCGTTGATCAGCCCGTTGACCCGCCATACGGTCGCGCCCTGGAGCGCAATTTCTCTCAGGTTGATCTCCGGGGTGTCGTCGGGACAGAAGCAGAACGCCTCCATGCCGGCCTGCGCGGCGTAGGCGGCCATCGCCGCACCGGCGTTGCCGTTGGTGGGAATCGCGACGCGGCGCACACCGAACCGCCGCGCCATCGACACGGCCAGAGAGAGGCCGCGCGCCTTGAAGGAGCCGGTCGGGAGGCGCCCCTCGTCCTTGACCGTCGGGGGAATGAAGCCCGAGGGCCTGTCGCTGTTGGCGAGCGCGATGAGCGGTGTCTCCACCTCGCCGAGGCTCACGACCCGCGCGGCATCGGGCACGGGCAGCAGGTCGTGCCAGCGCCAGAGGTTCGCCGGCCGCGCCTCGATGTCGCGCCGCGTGACCGCGCGCCTGAGCTCCCCGAGGTCATAACGAACGAGGAGCGGCTTGCCGGCGGTCGAGAGTCCCTGCAGCCGCCCGATGTCATGACGCTCGCCGGTGGCGCTGCATTCGAGGTGAGTCGCGTACGAGTAGCGCATGGTTGGTTCGGGACGCCATCGGCCGCTGATCTTGTGATACAAGAGCACGATGACGCAGGGGCCACCGCACAGCGCGCCGCCGGAACTCGTCCGCGCCATCGGCCGCTGGAGCATGGTAGCACTCGCCGTCAATTGCATTCTCGGCAGCGGCATCTTCGGGCTGCCCTCGGCGGTGGCGGGCTTCGTCGGCGCGTGGAGTCCCGAGGCGGCGCTGCTGGCCGGGCTCGGCATGGCAGTGATTATCGGCTGCTACGCCGAGGCGGCTTCCCAATTTACCGAGAGCGGCGGTCACTACCTGTATGTGCGCCGCGCCTTCGGCCGCTTCGCCGGGATCCAGGTGGGGTGGATGACGCTCCTCAGCCGGCTCACGGCGTGCGCGGCCGCGGTGAACCTGCTGGTCATCTCGCTCGGTGAGTTCTGGGCGGGGGCGAGCGCACCGCTGCCGCGCCTCGCCGTGGTGTCGCTGTTCGTAGGCACCCTGGGGCTCGCCAACTACCGCGGCGTTGCCGCCGGCACTCTGGTCAGCAACGTGTCGGTGGTCGCGAAGCTCGTGCCGCTCTTCCTGGTCTGTGCGGTCGGTATCCTGTATCTGACGGCTCACCCGGCGCTGACGCCCGCCGCTGCCATCGGTGGAGTCGATGGGTGGCTCAAGGCCGTGCTGCTGATGATCTTTGCCTACGGCGGCTACGAGGCGGCGCTCTTTCCCATGGGAGAGGCCAAGGATCCGCGCCACGACGCGGCTTTCGCGCTCTTTGTCGCGCTCATCATCGTGGGATTTCTTTATACGGCGCTGCAGTTCATCGTCATCGGCGCGCTGCCGGATGCCGCGCACAGCGAGCGCCCGCTGGCCGACGTGGCCCGCGTGATGATGGGGCGCGGCGGCGCGGCTCTGATCTCGGTCGGGGCGATGATCTCGGTGTACGGGTACCTGAGCGCCAACCTGCTGGCCGGCCCGCGCGGCACTTTCGCGCTGGCCGAGCGCGGGGACTTTCCGGCGCGCTTCGCCGCGATCCACCCGCGCTTTCGCACGCCGTACTACTCGATCGTCGTGTACGCGCTGCTGGTGTGGGCCTTTGCGCTCCTCGGCAGCTTCACATGGAACGTGACCCTCTCGGCCGTCGCGCGGCTCCTCTACTACGGCGCGGTGTGCGCGGCCGTGCCGGTGCTGCGCCGCAGCCAGCCCGGGGCCGCGGCCTTCCGCCTGCCCGGCGGACCGGTATTGCCGGCGCTCGGCTTGGCTGTCTGCCTCGCGCTCCTGACTCGCGTGGATTTCAGCAAGTCCCTCATTCTGCTCGCGGTGATCCTGACGGCCACCGTGAACTGGCTGCTCGCGAGAGGCCGCGGCACAATGACAGCGGGAGGCAACCCATGAGTACCGATGAGCCGCTGGTGAAGCGCAGCCAGGATTCGCGCGGCGCGGTCACCCTGACTCTCAACCGTCCACAGGCCTACAACGCGCTCTCCGAGGCGCTGCTCGGCGCGCTGCAGAGCGAGCTCGACTCGATCGCCGCGGACGAGTCCCTGCGCGTGGTGGTGCTGGCGGCCGAGGGCAAGGCCTTCTGCGCCGGCCACGACCTGCGCGAGATGCGCGCCCAGCCCTCACAGGACTACTACGAGCGGCTCTTCGCCCAGTGCAGCCGCATGATGCTGAGCCTCACGCGCTTGCCCGTCCCGGTGATCGCGCGCGTGCAGGGCATCGCCACCGCGGCGGGCTGTCAGCTGGTGGCGCAGTGCGATCTGGCGGTCGCCGCAAGCAGCGCGCGCTTCGCGGTGAGCGGCGTGAATCTCGGCCTCTTCTGCTCGACTCCGGGCGTGCCGCTCGCGCGCAACGTCTCGCGCAAGCGCGCCTTCGAGATGCTGGTGACGGGCGAGTTCATCGATGCGCGCGAGGCGCAGGCGCGGGGCCTCGTCAACCGGGTGGTCGAGCCCGCGGAGCTCGAGGCGGAGACCGAGCGCCTGGTGGCGAGCATCGTGGCCAAGCCGCGCGTCGCCGTGGCGATGGGCAAGGAGCTGTTCTACCGTCAGGTGGAGCTCGGTCTCGCCAGCGCCTATGAGGCCGCCGGTGAGACCATGGCCTGCAACATGATGGAGGAGGCCGCGCTCGAGGGTGTGCAGGCCTTCATCGAGAAGCGTCCGCCGCATTGGGGATCGTGAGCCTCATGCAGCGGGGTCTCTCGATCCCAGTGCTGCTCGTGGCGCTGGCGCCGTGCCTGGCCACGGGCGCGGAGGGCGCTGCGACTCCTGAGGTCGCCGTCACCCGCGACGTGATGATCGTGATGCGCGACGGCGTGCGGCTCGCGGCCGACATCTACCGCCCGGCCCAGGCCGGCGTGGCCACCGAGGGCCGGTTTCCCGCGCTGCTGATGCGCACGCCCTACAGCAAGGCGGTGCGCGCGCTCCCCTTTGCCGACTACTTCGCCGCCCGCGGCTACGTGGTGGTGGTCGAGGACGTCCGTGGCCGGTACAGGTCCGAGGGACGCTGGCGGCCGATCTACGACGATGGCGCTGATGGCTACGACACGGCCGCGTGGATCGGCCACCAGAGCTGGTCCGACGGCGGCATCGGCACGCTCGGTACTTCTTATGAAGGCGCTACACAGCAGGCACTCGCGATCGCCGGCGCGCCGTTCGTCAAGACGATGATTCCGCTCTTCTCCATGTCGGATCCGGGACGCTATGGAGTGCGGCACAACGGCGCGTTCGAGCTGCGCTGGTTCAACTGGGTGTTCACGCTCGGCAATGCGACGGGCGAGGAGAGCCTCGCGGCCGCCGTGCGCGCGGCGAGCGACCCGGCGGCGGCGCCGGCGCTCGCCGAGCTGGCCAATCACGTGCCTGAATACGTGAGCGCGCTGCCGCTGCGCGCCGGAACGACCCCGCTCAAGTTCGCGCCCGACTATGAGAAATGGCTGATCGATGTCATGAGCCACGGCGGCGGCGATCCGGCGTACACCGCGATGGGGATCGACGTCCCCGACCACCTGGCCGACTACAAGGACATGCCGGTCTATCACGTCACCGGGTGGTACGACTCCTGGACGCTGCAGGTGGCGAACCTCAACTTCGCGCAGCTGCGCGCGCACAAGCAGAGCCTGCAGCGCCTCATCGTCGGTCCCTGGATCCACAGCCGCCCCGGCGTGAGTTTCGCCGGCGACGCCCAGTTCACCCCCGATGCCGCCATCGACCTGAATGCCTTCGAGCAGCGCTGGTTCGACCACTGGCTGAAGGGCATCGATAACGCCGTGGAGCGCGAAGCACCCGTGCGCCTCTACGTCATGGGCGGCGGGGATGCGCATAAGACGCCGGAGGGGCGGGTGTTCGTCGGCGGCCGTTGGCGCGATGAAAAGGAGTGGCCGCTGACCCGCGCACGCGCCACCGCCTACTACCTGCACGGCGGCGGAGTTTTGTCTGCGGAGCGCCCGCCGGGGCCCCATGCGCCCATCAAATACCGCTTCGATCCGCGCCATCCCGTGCCGACGCTCGGCGGCAACCTCTCCTCCCAGGGCGCGCTCGCGAGCCAGGGAGCGACCGACCAGCGCTGCCATACGGACCTCTGGACGTGTACGGATTCCAACCCGCTGTCCACGCGTAACGACGTGCTGGTGTTTCAGACACCGCCGCTCAGGGAGGACATGGAGGTGACCGGGCGGCTGATCGTGAAGCTGTGGGCGGCCTCCGACGCGCCGGATACGGATTTCACCGCCAAGCTGATCGACGTCTATCCACCCAATGCCGATTTCCCGCACGGCATCGACCTCAACGTCGGCGACGGCATCGTGCGTGCGCGCTACCGCAACGGGCCGCTGACCGCCGGGATGCTGCAGCCCGGAAAGCCTTACGAGTTCACCATCGAGCTCTATCCGACCTCGCTCCTCGTCAAGCGCGGCCACCGCATCCGGCTCGACGTCTCGAGCAGCAACTTCCCGCGCTTCGACGTGAATCCCAACACCGGCGAGCCGCTCAACGACAACCGCAGCTCACGCGTGGCCGAGAATTCGATCTACCTCGATCCGGCGCACCCCTCGCACATCCTGCTGCCGGTGGTGGCCGCCGCGCCCTAGGGGGGGTTCTCGCCGGGCAGGCGCGATGATCGGTGAGGTCCGCGCGGCGGGGTGAGCGTGGCGGTCCCGGCACGGCCGTATGATGGCCGCGGCGCGGGAGGCGTATGGCGATCGAGCTCACGCTCAACGGGCAGCGGGTCAGTTACGGTGGCGATCCGTCGATGCCGCTGCTCTGGTATCTGCGCGATCACGCGCGGCTCACGGGAACCAAGTTCGGCTGCGGCATCGGTTACTGCGGCGCCTGCACCGTGCATCTCGACGGCGCGGCGGCCCGTTCGTGCGTGACGCCCATGGCGGCCGTATCCGGGCGCACCGTCACCACCATCGAGGGGCTGGCGCGCGGCGGGCGACTGCACGCCGTGCAGCAGGCCTGGATCGAGGAAGACGTTCCCCAGTGCGGCTACTGCCAGGCGGGTCAGATCATGGCGGCAGCCGACCTCCTGGCGCGGCACGCCGAGCCTTCGGACGCCGACATCGCGACGCTCACCAATCTGTGCCGCTGCGGCACCTATCCGCGCATCCGCAAGGCGATCCGGCGGGCCGCGGCGCTGCTGCGCACGGAGCGCGCATGAGTACCGTGCGCAGCGCGCAGCCGTTGTCGCGGCGCGAGTTCATCGGGGTGTCGGTCAGCGCCGCGGGCGGTTTGATGGTATCGCTGTGCCATGCGCCACGGGCCGCGGCGGCACGCGCCGCAGCGAGCGCGCCGTTCCCTGCGTCAGCGCAGCTGGGCGCCTTCGTGCGCGTCGAGGCCGACGGCTCGATCGTGATCGGCGCACGCGGCTGCGAGATCGGGCAGGGCGTCAAGACATCGCTGCCGATGCTGATCGCGGAGGAGCTGGACGTGCCGTGGTCAGCGGTCACGGTCGAGCAGCTTCCCTATGGCCTGGTGGCGAGCAGCGAGGCGCCCGGTTTCAAGTCCCGGTACGGCGACCAGGGCGCCGGCGGCAGCACCAACATCCCGGACGCGTGGGGCGAGCTACGGCAGGCCGGCGCGCGCGCCCGCTGGCTGCTCGTTCAGGCCGCCGCGCAGACCTGGGGCGAGTCCGCCGAGCGGCTGCGCACGGGCGAGGCGCAGGTAGTGCATCCCGACGGCCGCACACTCAGCTACGCGAAGCTGGCGCCGCGCGCCGCGACCCTGACCCCTCCGCCAGGCGATGTGCCGCTGAAGGAACGCGGCGCCTATCGCATCATCGGCCAGCCCACGCGCGTAGTGGACGCGCGCGACATCGTGACCGGCAGGGTGGCGTTTGGCATCGATGGCTCGGTTCCCGGGATGCTGACGGCGGTGATCGCACGCAGTCCGTACTTCGACGGCGCCGTCGCGCACTTCGACGACGCGCAGGCCCGGCGCGTGCCCGGTGTGCGGCAGGTGTTTGCGATCCCCGGACCGCGGCCGGGTGCCGCAATCGACCGCAATCTCGCTGCCGGAGTCGCCGTGGTGGCAGAGGACTTCTGGTCGGCAAGCCGCGGTCGGGACGCGCTGCGCATCGGGTGGACGCCGGGGCCTGGGGCGGCGGACTCATCCGCGGCGCTCGAGAAGCGTGCGCTGGCGGCGCTGGCGCAGCACGGCAAGATCGCGCGCCAGGACGGGGACGTCGCCGCGGCGCGCCGCGGTGCGGCGCGCGTGGTCGAAGCCAGCTACGTCGAGCCCTTCCTCGCGCATGCCACCATGGAGCCGCCGCACGCGCTCGTCGACCTCACGGGAAAGCGCGCACTCCTCATCGCCTCGCTGCAGAGTCCGGGCGGCGCCTCGCGCATGATCAATGCCATGACCGGCATTGCGCGCACGGACATCGAGATCCGCCTGCCGCGCGCGGGCGGCGGCTTCGGTCGCCGGCTGCAGAACGACTTCGTGGCCGAGGCGGTGCTGGTCGCCCAGACGGCCAAAGCGCCCGTGAAGGTCATGTGGACGCGCGAGGACGATCTGCAGAACGATTTCTACCGGCCCTTCGGGGTGCACCAGCTCCTTGCGACGCTCGATGCCGAAGGGCGCGTGGACGGCTGGTCGCATCGGGTGGCCGCCACGGCGCGCAAATATCGGGCCGCGGGCATGGAGGACGAGCCCGATTGGGTGGGCTGCGTGGATCGCGACGGCTTCCCCGCGGGGTGTGTTCGTAATTACTTCGCGGAGTTTGTACCCGTCGAGTTCAACCTCGCCCGGGGCTGGTGGCGGGCCCCGTTGCCGACCTTCGCCGCGTTCCCCGTAGAGGCCTTTCTCGACGAGGTTGCGCACGCCAGCGGCCAGGATGCGCTCGCGCTGCGGCTCGCCCTCCTCGGGGAGCCGCGCGAGCTGCCCTACCGCGACCACGGGGGACCGAAGTTCCACACCGGTCGCCTGGCCGAGGTGTTGCGTCAGGCGGCGCGCGCGATCGGCTACGGAGGCCGGCTCGCGCCGCGCCACGGCGTGGGGCTCGCCGGGCACTTCACTCACGGCGGCTACGCCGCGCACGCCATCGAGGTTGCCGTATCCGAACAGGGTGAGCTGCGGATCGCGCGCTGCGTGTGCGCGGCCGACGTGGGGGTGATCGTGAACCCGCTGGGACTGGAGGCTCAGTTCATGGGCGCCGCGATCGATGGATTGTCAACGGCGCTGAATCTCAGGATCACGGTCAAGGACGGGCGCATCGAGCAGGCCAATTTCCCGGACTATCCGCTCATGCGCATGGCGGACGCACCCGAGATCGAGGTGCATCTGATCGACTCGCGATTCCCGGCTTGCGGCGCGGGCGAGATGGGCATTCCGAGCGTCGCGCCCGCGCTCGTCAACGCGATCTTCGCCGCGACCGGCAAGCGCCTGCGACGATTGCCGGTCGGCGACCAGCTGCGCGGCTCGTGAAGGGCTGCGGCGCCTTGCGCCCGTCAGCGCGAGCGGCCCGTGTTCAACCCGTCGCGCTCGAGCTCCAGATCGTTGGTCGCGACGCGCGTGACGCCGGGCACACCGCGGGCGATCTCCCGCGCGCGATACCGTGCCTGCGCACTCCAGACGTAGCCGCTGAGGGCCGCCACGCCGTCATCCACCTGCACGTTGACGTGGCGGAAGAAGTAGGTCGCGTCGGCATTCAGAGCCGTAGACACGCGCCCCGCCAGAGCTTCATCTGCTCGAGTCTGCTCCGATGGCTTCGGCGGCGCCGTGGCGCAGCCTGACGTGGCCAGCGCCAGAGCCAGGAGCGCGAGGCCTCCGCGGCCGGCGAGTGACCAAGTGACGGGCTTGATGCCCATGCGACCTCCTCATCGGGCATACGCGCCCGGCACTGCGCATAGGACACGCTGGAGGTGGTGCCGGTTCCAGTGCGCCGGCCCGGGCCGGTTCCGGGCCGGTTCCCGGCCGACGGCGTGTGACCTAGCGCGTCACGCCGTTGTTATCGTTGCTGTTGCGATCGAGCTCGATGGCGTCGATCACCCTGGTCACACCGGGAACGAGACCTGCAACGCGCTCGGCTTCATGCAGATCCGAGTCGCTCCAGACAAAGCCGCCGAGACGTACCACGCCGCTGTCTGCACGCACGGTGATGTGACGGGCGTACAGGAGCTTGTCCGCATCGAGCGCAGCCGTCACACGCGCGGCAGTCTCCCGGTCCGCCTGCTCCTCGGCCGGGGCTTTGGCCGGTCCGGTGGCGCACGCAGTGATGCCGCAGAGCAAAAGCATTGCCAGAGCCGCCGGCGGCACTCGATTCTTGAGTTGCGACACGAAGTTCACCTTTGCAGCGCTAGCCCCCGTCAGGAAGCACGGCGTTGATTTCCAGGGCGTTGATCATACGCTTCGATGTCGAGAACTTTCGACACAGGCGCAGGACCCTGAACAGCTCGAAAACGTCTCCCACGATCCCCTCGCACGTCACGACGCCGTTGAAGGTCGAGACCGTGATGTGCTCAGCGTAGATATAGGGATCATCGGCCAGCGCCCGCTCGACTCGCGCCGTGATGACTACGTCATTCTGGCGTGACGCGGATACGACAACCTCCGCCAGCGGTTTCGCCTCGGGTGGCCGATCGGCCGCATGGCCAGGCGCTGCCATCGCGGCCAGGGCCACCCCCAGCATCGCCGCCGGGGGTGGCCCGATTCGCTGGCGCTTCGGCACGACGCCGCTCCCGCGCCCGTCCCTGCTACCGACTCTAGAACTTGAAGTTGACTCCCGTCGATACTCCGATCTCGTGGCAGCCGCCCCAGGTAGTGGGACCGAAGCTGCTGTAGTCAATCACCATGTTATGAGTCCCGTCGTGGCAATCGGTCTTGATGCCGTGGCCGCCGGCGCCAATGTCGTAGTGGACGTTGCCGTCATTGACGGTCTCGGCCGCATCCAGGTACCACGTCAACTGCTTGTCGAGCTTGTGATGCCAGGAGATCGTGTACATGTTCGCCTGGTCCTGGCCCGACTTGGTCGGATCGAAGTTGTGCTGTCCGCCCGGATCGCCGACCGTGGCACCCGCGTGTGCCCAGCCGATCGAGATCAGGTCGGCGCCGCCGTTGAACTCCTGTGACAGCGCCAGCCAGTCGCCGGTACGCTGGCGCTCGTTCTGCCACATCAGGATCGTCGGCAGCTTGCGCTTCATCTCCTCCCACATCGCATTCACGGTCAGGCCGAAGTCGAAGCGGTACTGAATACCGATCTTTGCCGCCCACTCGTCGGCGATGTCATTCAGGTAGGGCGGCGAGCCTCCGTCGGCGAAGAATCCGGGAGCGACGCCGAGGCCGGCGGTGCCCGGGGCTGCCCCCGGACAGTTGCCCGGATCCTGGCTGCCGACCAGCGTGCAGTAGGTTCCCCAGTCTAGGATCGAGGCGCTGAGCGCGTTGCCCGAGCCGAGACCGGCCAGGTAGCCGTAATACGGATCGTTGGAGCCGATGCCGTCGCTGTTGCGGTTGACGCGCTTGTGCATCTCGTAGGCCCCGACCAGGTACAACCCGCCCCTCTCGAACTTGAAGTCGACGCTGTAGGAATCATCCCAGGCGCCGTCGTCGCAGTTGAGCAGCAGGTTGCCGCTGCCCGCCACGTTCGCGCCGGAGCAATCGGGCGAGCCGAGCGGGGACGTGGTGTTGTCCCGGGTGATCTGCTGCCCGAATCCGTAGGCGACGTCGAAGCTGAATCCGCTCAGATCGGGCGAGCTGTAGGTCACGACGTGATCGATGCGGGTGCCGAACTCGATGCGGTTGTCGCCGCCGGAGTTGCCCATGACGACCGAGTAGTTGCCGAGCTCGCCGGCAAAGGGATTCAGCCGATCGGTGGCAGTCTTGTACGGCATGTACATCTCGCCAAACCGCAGCCGGCCCCAGCCCTTCTTCTGGAAGCCGATGAACGTGTCGCCGAGGCCGATGGCACCCAGCACGGTGTTGGATTGCTTGGTCCAGGTGTTCTGCAGCCCGGGAGCGGCGTCTACCGAAAACGCCGTCGACACCTGGTAGATGAAATCGATGTCGGAGGTGCCGATCTTGTGGGTGCCGCGGTAGCCGATGTTGGATCCGTTGGTGGACATCGCTCCCAGCCAGCCGACCCGTCCTATGGGGCCAACCTTCGGACCGTTATTCACATACGCAGACGGCCCCAGGCCGGGTGCGGGCACGACGCCCGGCGCATAGCCCCAATGGAACGCCTGCTCGTCGCTCATGCCCTTGGTCGTATAGTCGACCGAGACATCGAGCGTCCCGAAGAATCCCTTCATGAACTTGTCGAACGCCGGCTCAGCGGGCGGCGCTTCCTTTTTCGGCGGTCCCGCCGCTACTGCCGGAGCCGCCGGGGCCGCCGGGGCCGCCTTGGCGGCGGCAGCCTGCTGCTTCCTCAGTTCATCGATCTGCTTGCTCAACTCATCGAGCCGCTGCTGCAGAGCGCGAATTTGCTCGTTGGTTTGGTCCTGTGCCGCGATGCTGCGGCTCGGCCACACGCCGACAACGAGTAGCGCCGCGAGCAACGCGGCCAGCAGCCCGATCGGTTTGAACTTAGCCATGTGTCCCCCTCCCCAGGGTTGGTGATGACGAGATCCGACCTCTTGTTACGAACTCCTGAAACCTCTCCCAGCGGTCACCCGGGCGGGATGAGTCCCGCGCCGCGCGCCCATTTGTATTTTGCACCCAACACCGCGACCGGTATCTCGGTCGAGTAGGCGTAAGCCGGAATGCCGTGCTGATAGAGGTATTCCGCGGCTTCCTCCACCTCGATGTCGCCGGCGAGCGAGGCCACCACCGGCTTGACGATGCCCTTGGCGCGCATCTGATCGACCACTTCCACCATGAGGCGCGCAAACACCATCGGCGGCGTGATGATGGTGTGCCAGTAGCCGAGGATGAGCGCGTGAATGCGCGGGTCCTCGAGGCCGAGGCGCACGGTGTTCTGGTAGGTGGTCGGCGGCTCGCCGCCGGTGATGTCGACCGGATTGCCGGCCGCGCCGAACGGTGGAATGAACTTGCGGAAGGCGGCATCGAGATCCGGCGGCATCGCCATCAGCGTCAGCTGATTGTCGACGCAGGCATCCGAGAGCAGCACGCCCGAGCCGCCCGCGCCGGTGATGATGACGACGTTGTTGCCCTTGGGCGTCGGCAGCACGGGGATACCGCGCGCGAAGTCGAGCAGGTCGCGCAGCGTGCGCGCGCGGATCACGCCTGATTGCTTGAAGACGTCGTCGTAGATCTTGTCGTTGCCGGCGAGCGCGCCGGTGTGCGAGCTCGCGGCGCGCGCCCCCATGCTGGTGCGGCCGGCCTTGAGGACCACCACGGGTTTCTTCTTCGAGACGCGCTTGGCGACCTCGGCGAAGGCGCGCCCGTCCTTCAGGTCCTCGAGGTGCTGGCAGATAATCTGGGTATTGTCGTCCTGCTCGAAGAAGTCGAGCAGATCGTCCTCGTCGATGTCGGACTTGTTGCCGAGCCCGACGATCGCCGACACGCCCATCTTCGCCGAGCGCGAGAAGCCGATGATCGCCATGCCGATGCCGCCCGACTGCGAGGAGAGCGCCGCGCCCCCCTTGACGTCGTAGGCGGTGCAGAAGGTGGCGCACAGGTTCTTCGGGGTGTAATAGAAGCCGTAGATGTTCGGCCCCATGAGGCGGATGTCGTATTTGCGCGCGACCGCCACGATCTCTTCCTGGCCCTTGACGTTGCCGGTCTCGGCGAAACCCGAGGGAATGAGCACCGCGCCGGGGATCTTCTTCTCGCCGACCTCGGTGAGTGCCTGGGCGACGAACTTCGCCGGAATGCAGAACACCGCGACGTCGATGACCCCGGGGACGTCCTTGACGCTCTTGTAGGCCTTCCTGCCGAGGATCTCCGCAGCGTTCGGGTGGATCGGATAGATCGCGCCCTTGTAGCCGCCGTTGATGAGGTTCTTCATCACCGAGTTGCCGATCTTGCCGTTCTCGGCCGAGGCGCCGATGACGGCGACCCCATCGGGCTTCATGATCCGGTTCATCTGCCGGACGATCGTCTCCTGGCTCGGCCGGTAGCGCACGACCTGCGGCTTGAAGTCGAGCACCACGCGCACGTCGGCCGCCGTGGCGCTCTTGGCTGTGGCGAATACGGGATTCAGATCGAGCTCGGAGATCTCGGGGAAGTCGCTCACCAGCTGCGAGACATTCACGATCATGGTGGCGAGCGACTCGCGCTCGACTGCAGCGGCGCCACGCACACCGCGCAGGATCTCCGCGGCGGCGATGCCGTCGAGCATCGACAGCGCATCCTCGCGTGTGGCCGGCGCCAGGCGGAAGGTGATGTCCTTCAGCACCTCGACGAGCACGCCGCCCAAGCCGAAGGCCACGAGCTTGCCGAAGGCGGGATCGGTGACCGCGCCGATGATCACTTCCTGGCCGCCGGAGAGCATCTGCTGCACCTGCACGCCGTCGATGCTCGCCTTGGCGTCGTAGCGGCGCGCGTTGGCGACGATGGTGGCGAAGGCCTGCTCGGCCTCGGCCGCGCTCTTGACGCCGACCACGACGCCGCCCGCCTCGGTCTTGTGCAGGATCTGCGGGGAGACGATCTTCATCACCAGCGGGAAGCCGATCGAGGCGGCGAGCCGGGCGGCATCGGCGGCATCGGTGGCGACCGCCTCCTTGGGCACCGCGATGCCGTAGGCCTCGCAGATCCCCTTCGCTTCCGGCGCGGTCAGCGCGCTGCGGGCCGCGGCCTTCGCCTGGTCAAGGATTTTACGAACCGCACTCTTGTCGTATGCCATGGTCGTTACACAAACCTGTCAGATTACTTTTTCGGCCCGCATCGCGGCGATCTCGTCCCCGCCCAGGCCCAGCTCCGCCAGTACCTCCTCGGTGTGCTCGCCGAGTAGCGGCGAGCGCGTGACCTCGGTGGGGCTGTCCGACATCTTGATGGGATTACCCACCGTCAGATACTTGCCGCGCTTGGGATGATCGACCTCGACGATCGTGCCGGTGGCGCGCAGCGACGGCTCCGCCGCGAGCTCCTCCATCGAGAGGATCGGGCCGCACGGGATGTCGTGCTTGTTGAACTCGTCCATGGCCTCGAACTTGGTCTTAGTTCTGGTCCAGGCCTCGACGGTGTCGAACACCTTCTTGAGGCGCGGCAGTCGGGCATTGGGTGTGGCGTAGTCGGGGTCCGTGATCCACTCCTCCTTGCCGATCACCTTGCAGATCTCCGCCCACACCGGCGCCTGGGTGATGAAGTACAGGTAGGCGTTGGGATCGGTCTCCCAGCCCTTGCACTTGATGATCCAGCCCGGCTGGCCGCCGCCCGAGGCATTACCGGCGCGCGGCACCGCGCTGCCGAACTTGCCGTCCGGGTACTGCGGGTATTCCTTCATGACTCTGGTGCGCGCCAGGCGCTGCTGATCGCGCAGCTTGACGCGGCACAGGTTCAGCACGCCGTCCTGCATCGCGGCGAGCACCCGTTGGCCGCGGCCGCTGGTGCGGCGCTGATAGAGCGCGCACACGATGCCGAGGGCGAGGTGCAGCCCCGTGCCGCTGTCGCCGATCTGGGCGCCGGTGACGAGCGGCGGCCCGTCGTCGAAGCCGGTGGTGGAGGCGGCGCCGCCGGCGCACTGCGCGACGTTCTCGTAAACCTTGCATTCCTCGTAGGGTCCGGGACCAAAGCCCTTGACCGAGGCGTAGATCATGCGCGGGTTGAGCTTCTGAATGCGCTCCCAGGTGAGGCCCATGCGATCGAGCGCGCCGGGGGCGAAGTTCTCGACCAGCACGTCGCAGTGCTTCACCAGCCGCTCGAGCACCGTCTTGCCGCGCGGATTCTTGGTGTCGAGCGTGATCGAGCGCTTGTTGCTGTTCAGCATGGTGAAATACAGGCTGTCCACGTCGGGGATGTCGCGCAGCTGCTCGCGCGTGATGTCCCCGGCGCCGGCGCGCTCGACCTTGATCACGTCCGCCCCGAACCAGGCCAGCAGCTGCGTGCAGGTCGGGCCCGACTGCACGTGCGTGAAGTCGAGTATGCGGACGCCGTCTAAAGCCTTGCCCATGAACTCTCCCGAGCCGCGCTCGTTACTTGTACATCGTCTGGTTCTTGGTCCCGGGCGCGTATTCCCGCGGGTCGACCCAGATGTTGATCACCGCCGAGCGCTTGGTCTTGCGCACCGACTCGCGGGCCCGCTGCAGCGCGGGGGCGATCTGCGCCGGCTCGCGCACCTCCTCACCGTAGCCGCCGAGCATTTCCGCGAACTTGCCGAACGGCACGTCGCCGAGCAGGTTACCGACGTTGCCGCGCTCCTCACCGTACTTGGCGAGCTGGCCGTAGCGGATCTGGTTCATGGCGGAGTTGTTGCCGACCACGGCGATGTAGGGCACGCCGAAGCGGTTGGCGGTCTCCATGTCGAAGGCGGTCATGCCGAAGGAGCCGTCGCCGTAGTAGCACAGCACCTCCTTGTCGGGGTGCGCGAGTCCGGCGGCGATCGCGAATCCCGTGCCAACCCCGAGCGAGCCGAGCGCGCCGGGATCCATCCACTGGCCCGGACGCCGCGGACGCACCGCCTGCGCCGAGATCGTGACCACATCGCCGCCGTCACCGATGTAGATGGTGTTGTCGGCGAGGAACTCGTTGAGCTCGTAGGCGACGCGGTAGGGATGGATCGGCTTATTTGTGGACTTGAACAGCGGCATGAGCTTCTCGGTGGCCGCCGCCTCCATGTCGCTCAGCTTCTTCATCCACTGCTGTCGTGCCTGGCGCTTGTCCTGCTTGATCCGCCCCGAGGCCGCCTGCAATACCGCCCCGAGGATCGCGCCGGGGTGGCCGACGATCCCTAAGTCGATGTCGCGATTCTTGCCGACCGTGCGGTAGTCCTGGTCGATCTGCACGAGCTTCAGCTTGTTGCTGATGCGCCGCCCGTAGCCCATGCGGAAGTCAAACGGCGTGCCGACGATCACGATCACGTCGGCATCGGCGAAGGCGTTGCTGCGCGTGCGGTCGAAGTGGTGCGGATCGCCGGGGGGCAGGAGCCCGCGGCTGCCGCCGTTGAAATATCCCGGGATGTCGAGGCCGCGCAGCAGCGCGATCGCCTCCTCGTGGCCGCGGGCGGTCCACACCTGCTGCCCGTAGAGGATGGCCGGCCGCTCGGAGTCGGCCAGGATGTCGGCGAGCCTCTCGATGTCGTGCGGGTCACCGAGTGAGCGCGTCGAGGCGCGGTAGTGGCCGGGCTTGGGCACGACGGCCTTGGTGGCATCGACCTCGCGGTCGAGAACGTCGCGCGGGATCTCCAGGTACACCGGTCCCGGCGCGCCGTTGAACGCCTCGCGCGCCGCCATCGAAATCATGTCGGCGACGCGCTCGGTGCTCGGGACGGTCGCCGCGAACTTGGTGATCGGCGACATCATGTCGACGTGCGGCAGGTCCTGGAGCGAGCCCATCTTGTGCTGGGTGAGGGCGCCCTGGCCGCCGATGTGCAGCACCGGGCTCTCGGAGCGGAACGCCGTCGCGATGCCGGTCACGGCGTTGGTGCAGCCGGGGCCGGCGGTCGTCACCACGCAGCCGAGCTTGCCGGTCTGGCGCGCGTAGCCGTCGGCGGCGTGGGCCGCCACCTGCTCATGGCGCACGTCGATGATGCGGATGCCCTCGTCGATGCAGCCGTCGTAGATGTCGATGATGTGGCCACCGCACAGCGTGAAGATGGTGTCGACGCCCTCGTTCTTGAGGGCCTTCGCCACCAGGTGACCGCCGGAGACGACGCCCGCATCGCGGCTCTTGCGCTTGAGGGTGTCCTCGGCGGTCGTCGCAGTCTTGCTGTCCTCTTTCTTAGTGGCCGTTTCGAGCATGAATTGCCTCCATTCGTTGCGATCGTGCGCGCCGAGGAACTCCTAAGAGCACCAGCGCGGCGTGGTGCGGAGTGCGCCGGTCGCGCTCCTCCGGCACGGCGCCGGAAGAGCGCGATCCTCCTCACCTTCAGGAAGTCGCCAGCTTTGCACCCGGGGGAACCGTGCCGGCTCGGTTGGTCCAAGCGCTGCGCAGGGGTTTCAGCACCGCGATGGCCAGGATTGCGGCAGTGATGTTGAGCGCCGCCGCGCAGTAGAACACCACGTGCCAGTCGCCCTTGGCCGCCAACACGCTGGTGAACGGCACCAGAATTGCGGCGGTGCCCTTCGCCGTATACATGAGACCCGTGTTGGTGGTCGCGTAGGACGCGCCGAACGTATCCGTCACGGTGGCCGGGAACAGGCTGTAGATCTCACCCCAGGCAAAGAACACCAGGCCGCTCAGCAGCACGAACATCACCGGGTCGCTCCCGAATTTGCTGAGCGAGATGATCCCGATGCCCTCGAGCAGGAAGGCGATGAACATGGTCTGTTCGCGACCGATCCGGTCGGATACCCAGCCGAAGAATGGCCGGGTGAGGCCGTTCAGGATGCGATCGATGCTGAGCGCAAACACCAGCGCGGGCATCGTCAGGCCGATCAGGCTCACGGGGACATCCGCTACCTTGAAGTCCTTGGCGATGGGTGCCAGCTGGGCGGTCGCCATCAGGCCGCCGGCCGCCATCATGATGAACATCGCGTACATCACCCAGAACACCGGCGTCTTCAGCATCTGCAGCGGGGTGGACTGGTAACGGCTCGCGCCTGGGGCCATCTTCGGGGCAGCGGCCATGAAGCTGGCCGTCGGCGCCATGATCAGGAAGCCGACCACCACGACGACGATCCCCTGAAAGAGGCCGAACGTCAGGAAGGTGTGCTGATAACCGGAGTCCTTGATCATGTGAGCGATGGGGATGATGGTGGCCGCAGAACCGGCGCCGAAACCGGCCGCGGTGAGTCCCGCCGCCAGTCCGCGCCGCCCCGGGAACCACTTCACCGCGTTGCCGATGCAGGTGCCGTAGACGGCTCCTGCGCCGATGCCGCCGACGATGCCCCAGAAGTAGAAACCCGAAAGCGAAGAGGCGAAGGAATTCCCCACCCAGCAGAGGCCGGCGAGCAGGCCGCCGCCCACGATCATCCAGCGTGGGCCGATCTTGTCGACGATGTAGCCCTCGAGGGGCACCAGCCAGGTCTCAAAGAGAACGAACAGAGTGAACGTGACCTGGATGGCTGCCTTGGTCCAGCCGAACTTGGTACCGATCGGCCCGACGAACAGCGTCCAGCCGTACTGCAGGTTAGCGACCATCACCATGCAGATGATGCCGATGACCAACTGCGTCCAGGGTTTGCCAAGAATGGAGCTTGTTTGAGGATTCGAATCGTTAGTCATCGAGACTCCCCTCTGTAACAAAGGATTGTTGTCGGCCGGCCGGCAGAATTCTTGTCTCGCGGCACGAGCATTCTTATTGAGTTTTGATGGAGTGGCTCTCGCACTCGGACCGCTCCCCCAGGACTCCTCCCATCGTCGGCCCCGTTGCGATGGAATGCCCCGGTCGGGTGCAAAGGATCAAGCGCGCACTTGCGCGCGGGCCGAACATATGTGATATATCTCCAGCTTGTCAACACGGGTGGAACGCCTCAATCTGCCGTCAAAACGCAAGCGTAAAGGCGGCAGCAGGGAGTGCTTCCCAGGTCACCGCGCACCAAATTCGGGCATCGGGGCCAAAACTGATATTTGATATACCAGCCGGAAGCCGGGAATAGCTGCTTTAGGAGAGGGCTCGGGTGAGCGCCATCTCAACAGTTCGCAACCGCAGGGGTGCCACGGGGCTGGGGCTCGGCCGGGTCACCGCGGTGAGCCTGCGCGACCAGGCGTATGCGCGGATCAAGGACGCCATCGCCAACACCGATATCTACACCGAGCGGCAGCTCCTGCGGCTCGACGAGCGCGAGCTGATGCAGGCGCTCGGTGTGAGCCGCACCCCGGTGCGCGAGGCGCTCTCGATCCTCGAGCAGGAGGGCTTCGTCAGGACCATACCGCGGCGCGGGATCTTCATCGTCCGCAAATCCAAGCGCGAGATCATCGAGATGATCCAGATGTGGGCGGCGCTCGAGAGCATGTCCGCCCGGCTCGCCACGCTGCACGCCTCGGACGCCGAGATCGGCAAGCTCCGCCACCTGTTCGACGAGTTCCAGAACTCGCCGCCGGCGGAGCATCTCGACGAATACTCCGACGCCAACATCGCGTTCCATCAGATGATCATCCGTCTGGGCGGCTCGCGGCTGATCGGGGAGGCCACCAAGAATCTGTTCCTGCACGTACGCGCGATCCGCCGCGCCACGATCTCGCAGAACAATCGCGCCGCGCGCTCGATCATCGAGCACCTGAAGATCATCGAGGCTCTCGAGCGGCGCGATACCGAGCTCGCCGAGAGGCTGACGCGCCAGCACACGCTCGATCTTGCCGCGCACGTCGAGCGCTACTGCGATTTCCTGGACTGATTGGCTGGCATCGCCTGCGGCGCTGCCAGCAGGCCAACCTGGAGATCTGGGATGCCCGCGGGCAAAAGGCGTGGCTTTTGCCCGCGCGTGACGTGCCGGTTCCGGGTGGTCGTGGATTAAGGCCGCGGCGGTGCGCGGCGCCCCGCCGGGCGGGCCGCCTTGGGCGCCGTGCTGGCACGCGCCGCAGCAACCGGGCCACGCGCCTCGCTCGGGGTCAGCCGCTCCATGAGCGCCGCTCCCTCGTGCACCAGGAACTCCTTGAAGGCGGCCGCCACGGGCGGCAGGCGCTTGGTGCGGTTGTGCACCAGGTACCAGCTGAGCAGGGCGGGAAAGTCCTGCACGTCGAGCACCACGAGATTGCCGACGCGCAGGTCGAGGGCGATCGTATGGGCGGAGAGGAACGCGATACCGAAGCCGGCGACGACCGCCTGCTTGATGGTCTCGGTGCTCTGGATCTGCATCGCGATGTTGAGACGCGGGAACTGCCGGCCGAACACCTCGCGCATCGAGTTCCAGGTGTCCGAGCCGTGCTCGCGCTGCACGAAGCGCTCGCCCTTGAGCGCCGCGCGCGGGATCTGCCGCTCCCGCGCCAGCGGATGATCCGGCGCCGCCACGATGACGTAAGGATGCGGAGCGAAGGGGACGGCGACGATGTCCATGTCGCGCGGCGGACGCACCATGACCGCAAGATCGGTCAGGTTGTCGGCGAGCTGGTGCAGGAGCCCCTCGCGGTTGTGCACCGTAAGGTTGAAAGTGATGCCGGGATGGCTCGCGCCGAAGGCGGCCAGCAACCGCGGGAAGAAATAGTCCCCGGCGCTGATCACCGCGACGTTGAGGCGGCCACCGGTCACGCCCTTCAAGCGCGCCAGGGAGTCCTCGGTCTCCCTGAGCCGCTGGTTGATTGCCTTGGCACACTGGAGCAGCTCCTCGCCCGCGGGCGTGAGGTAGCTCTTGCGGCCGATGCGCTCGAAGAGGGGGAGCCCCGCGCCGGCCGCGAGCTCTTTGATCTGGGTCGAGACGGCCGGCTGCGTGAGGTGCAGCTCCTCGGCGGCACGCGAGAAATTCATGTAGCGGGCTGCGGCCAGGAACACCCGCAGCTGCCGCAGAGTCACGTGTTTCATGGAGCGGCGAGCATACCCGAAGTGCTTCCCTGAGGTATACATGGAATTATATGGCCGAGATAGAAAGCTTTAAGTTTTCTTTGGTATAGACCGGGCGTAGCCTGTGCCCAATCGCCCATGGGGGCTGTGGGAACAGGCGGCGGCAGGCCGCCGAGGGTGGGTACGGTGACTGCAAGTGTCTTCAGCGCGAACGAGACCGCCGGCCAGGCGAACGACCCCCTGGACGCGGAGCTCGCGGCCTACAACCACGCGTTCTGTGAGCTCGAGCTTCCGTGGCGCTGGGACGCCCATACCTTGCGTCATCTCCTGAGCATCGCCGCCGACCGCGATGTGGTCGGCACTTACGTCGAGCGCAGCCAGGCGCACCTGCTGCGCGCGTACGAGAAGGCCTTCCTGCGCGATCTGGTTCACTCGGCGCGCGAGCGTTACCGCCAAGAGAACTGCGGCGCGCCGAGCTGAGGCACGCCCGCGGCCCGCTGCCTTAGGGCCACACCCGCCCCGCGGGAGGGGATCGGGTAAGCTAGACGAATGACTCCCGGCGGCAGGATCGATCCGGCGAGCGCCTTCACGCCGCTCGCCATCGCGGTACTCACCATTTCCGATTCGCGCGACGCCGCCAGTGATACCTCCGGTGATCTGCTCGCCGAACGCATCGCCTCCGCCGGCCATCGTCTCGGGGCGCGCGCCCTGGTGCGCGACGACAAGGCCCTCATTCAGCAGCAGCTGCGCCGCTGGATCGACGACCCGGGCGTCGATGTGATCATCACCACCGGTGGCACCGGGCTCACGGGGCGCGACGTGACTCCCGAAGCGGTGCGCGAGCTCTTCGACAAGGAGCTCGACGGATTCAACGTGCTGTGGCATCTCATCTCCTATGAGACGGTCGGCGTCTCGACGCTGCAGTCACGGGCCTGTGCAGGCCTGGCACGCGGCACGGTGATCTACGCGCTCCCGGGCTCGAACGGCGCTTGCCGCGATGGCTGGGACCGGCTGATCCAACCGCAGCTCGACAGCCGGCACCGCCCCTGCTCGATCGTGGAAGTCATGCCCCGCTTCCAGGAGCACTGAGTCTTCCATGGCGGGCGCCGAGCACACCGTGGCGGCCGCCCGCGCGCAGGTTCTCGCCGCCGCCACTCCTCTTGCCTGCGAGTCCGTGGCCATCGAGGCGGCGAGCGGGCGCACGCTTGCCGAGGCGGTCAGTGCCACGCGCGCGCAGCCACCGTTCCGCTCGGCGGCGATGGATGGATACGGGATCCGTGCGGCTGATGCAGGACCGGAGGCCTTCACCGTGCTCGGCGAGGCGGCGGCCGGTCGCGCCTATGCCGGTGAGCGCATGCGCGCCCGCGGCGCGGTCCGCATTTTCACCGGCGCTGCGGTGCCCGAAGGCGTGGATCTCGTCGTGCCGCAGGAGCGCGCCCGGCGGCAAGGCGATCAGGTGTGGCTCAGCCTCGCCGCGCAGCCGCGCAGCAATATCCGCGAGACCGGCATCGACTTCGGCGCCGGTGAGGTGCTGGCGCACCGCGGAGTGCGGCTCAACGCCCGCCACGTCGCGCTCCTCGCCGCAGCGGGCCGGGGCGCGGTGAGCGTGATGCGGCGGCCGCGGGTGGCGTTGCTCGCGACCGGCGATGAGCTCGTGCAACCCGGAGCCCCCGCCTCGGTGCACCAGATTTTCGACTCGGTGAGTTTCGGAGTCGGTGCCTCGATCGCCGACTGGGGAGGGGAGGCGCTGCGACTCGCAATCCGGCCCGACTCCGAGGCGGCGATCGCGGCCGCGGCGGCCGACGCGCTGCAACGCACCGATGTTCTCGTGGTCATCGGCGGCGCCTCCGTGGGCGATTACGATGTCGTCAAGCGATCCCTCGGTCGGCTCGGCTCGTCCGTCGCGGTGGAGAGCATCGCGATCCGTCCGGGCAAGCCGACCTGGTTCGGGCAGGCGGCGGGCAAGCACGTGCTGGGGCTGCCGGGCAATCCGGCGGCCGCCTTGGTGTGCGCGCACCTTTTCCTGCGGCCGCTGCTCGCGGCCCTGCTCGGCCGCGTGGCGGATGAGGCTCTCGTGAGCGCGGTCCTCGAGGGCGAGGTCGCCGCCAGTGGCCCGAACGAATGTTATTTGCGCGCGGTGGCGGTCCCGGGAGAGGACGCGCGCCTGCGTGTACGCCCCTGCGACAACCAGGACACCTCGCTCGTGTCGGTGTTCGCCGCGGCGAACGCGCTCATCCGGCGGCCGGCCGGCGCCCCCGCCGCCCGCAGCGGCGCCCCTGTCGAGGTGCTGTGGCTCGATCGCACCTGAGGCGTCAGGCGGGACGAGGCTGACGCGTTGAAGAGCGACGGCGTTGGTTTAGAGTGTTGAACCGTGAGTCTCGGACCCTCAGCGGACGCGCGCATCCCCCTCGGCCACAGCGGTCTCACGGTGGCGCCGCTCGGCTGGGGCATGTGGCGCCTCGGGGATCCGGCGGAAGCGAGCGTGCGCGCTCGCGTCGAAGCGGCTCTCGAGGCCGGCTATACGCTGTTCGACACCGCGGACGTGTACGGCTATCGGCGCGGCAGCGGCTTCGGGACGGCGGAGTCGCTCCTCGGGGCGGTGCTGCGCGAGGCGCCGCAGCTGCGCGCTCGCATGGTGCTGGCCACCAAGGCCGGCATCACCCCGCCGGTACCGTACGACTCCTCTGCCGAGCACCTGATCGAAGCCTGCGACGCTTCGCTCAAGCGTCTCGGCGTCGAGTACATCGATCTCTTTCAGATCCACCGCCCAGACCTGCTGGCGCACCCGGCCGAGGTCGCACAGGCTCTCGAGCGGCTGCGGCGCGCGGGCAAGATCCGCGCGGCCGGAGTCTCCAACTACAGCGCGGCGCAGTTCGAAGCACTCGCCGCCCATCTGCCGTTCGCACTCGCCAGCGTGCAGAACGAGCTCTCGCCGCTCGCCATCGAGGGACTCTCCGACGGGACGCTCGATGCGGCCATGCGGCGCGGCACGGCGGTGATCGCCTGGTCGCCGCTCGGCCAGGGGCGCCTCGCGACGCGCCCGGGCGGGCTGTCGGACAGCCCGCGCACCGACGCCGTGATCCAGTCCCTCGATGCGATCGCGAGGCGGGATGGCACGCCGCGCACTGCCGTGGCGTACGCCTGGATCATGGCTCACCCGGCGCGGCCGATCCCTCTGGTCGGCAGCCAGAATCCCGCGCGCATCCGCGAGGCGCGCAGCGCCTATGCCGTGCACCTGACGCGCGAGGACTGGTACCGGATCCTGGTCGCCGCGCGCGGCGCGGGCATGCCCTGACGCGGCCGGCGGCGCGCATGCCGTGAAGCGGCCGGCGGCTCGGATTCGGCGAGCCTTGATAGACTCTTCTGGTCCGACGCTGCAGGGGATGCGCCATGAACGAGCAAGTCGCGACCATCAGCCACGCCAAGGACACGATGCTGGAGATGGCGATCCGCTTCGGTCCGCGGGTGCTGACGGCGAGCCTGATCCTGGTGGCCGGCTTCATCGTCGGCAAGTGGGTGAGCGGCGCCTTCGCCCGCGGGCTCGAGCGCCGCGGGCTCGAGCCGCCCATCCGTGCGCTCTTTACCCGCATCGTGTGGGCCGTGTGCGTGCTGCTGTTCGCGATCATGGCGCTGCAGAACCTCGGCGTGGAGCTGCTGCCGCTGGTGGCCGGGCTCGGGGTAGCGGGCGCCGGGCTGGCGCTCGCCACCCAGGGAGTCTTGAGCAACATCGTCGCGGGCCTGTCGATCATCTTCGCCAAACCCTTCAAGGTCGGCGAGTACATCGCGATCGCCGGGGTCGAGGGCGCGGTGGAGAGCATTACGCTTTTCAGCACCACGCTCACGCACGCGGACCGCTCGCTGGTCGTGATCCCGAACCGCAAGATCGTCGGTGAAGTCCTCCATAACTACGGCCGGGTGCGTCAGCTCGACGTCACGGTGGGAGTCGCCTACGACACCGATCTCACGACGGCGCTCGCGATCATCCACGAGACACTCGCGGCCAACCCACGGCTTCTCAGGGATCCGGCACCCGTAGTTCAGCCCACCCAGCTGGGCGACTCGGCGGTTGCGATCGCGGTGCGGCCCTGGGTGCTGGTGCAGGACCAGGGCGCGGCGAGCGGCGAGGTGTGCGCCGCCGTGCTCGCGGCGCTGCGCGCCCGCGGCGTGGTCATACCCTTCCCGCAGCGCGAAGTGCGCATCGTCGGCCAGCCCTAGACCTGCGGGCCGCGCGCCGGGAATCCTAAGCCGTCGGCGCGGGCTGCGCGCTCCGCCTACCCCGAGCTGATAGGGTGGGGGGGTATGGTAAATAGCGATTGACTTTGAGCGGACCGCGTCCAACAATCGCGCCCGCGACACGCGCCCGTCCGCGCGGGGGCCGCGCGCGCCCGGCTGTCATATATAAGTCATACAAAGCCCCAACTTCTTAAGCTGTTCCTGAGCGATCGCCATGGAAACGCACGACCATTCGGGCGCCAACGAGCAGCTGCCGGGCGCGAACGAGCACGGGCCGCACTCGCACGATCACACGCCGAGTCCCCGCGGCCGCGCGTTCTTCTGGGGAGGGATCGGGGCGGGCCTCCTGCTCATCGTGCTGCTGCTCACCCGTGGCTTTGGTCTGTGGGGCGGGCGGGGAGGCGAGGGGGCGGCAGCCGCCGCGCTCATCCACCAGGGCGAGCGCATCTTCGTCCCGGAGAGCTCACCGCTGCGCCAGCGGCTCACGGTAGCGGCGGCGCCGGCCGAGGCGCGCGGTGCGATCGTGACGGCGCCCGGGATCGTGGAGTCGGATCCGGCGCGCACCGTCACGGTGCTGCCCCCGGGCGCGGGCCGCGTGCGCGAGGTGCGCGTGGGGCTCGGCGACCGCGTGCAACGCGGCCAGGTGCTGGCGAGCATCGACTCCCCGGATCTCGCCCAGGCCTACGCCGATAACGACAAGGCGGCCGCCGCCGCGGTGCTCGCCGCCAAGAATCTCAGGTACCAGGAAGAGCAGTTCAGGATCGGCGCCGCGGCGCAGCGCGAGCTCGAGTCGGCCCGCAACGACAACCAGCAGGCGGTCGCGGAATACACCCGCAGCCGGCAGCGTCTGCGCGCCATGGGCGCCGCCGAGGACGCCCAGGGCGAGGGGCGCCTGCTCATGGTGCGCGCTCCGGCCGCGGGCAGCATCACCGCGCTCGCGGTCGCTCCCGGCGCGACCATCAACGACGATACCCAGTCGCTCATGACGCTCGCCGATCTCTCGGTCGTGTGGGTGACGGCGCTCATCGCCGAGCGGGACGTCGGCAGCGTCGCGCGCAATCAGGACGCCGAGATCAGCGTCGACGCCTACCCCGGCAGGACCCTGCACGGCAAGGTGCTGTTCGTGGCGGATGTGATCGAGGCGGACTCGAGACGCGACAAAACCCGCATTGCCTTGCCGAATCCCGACGCTTATCTCAAGCCCAACATGTTCGCGACCGTGACGCTGCACGGCCCGGCGGTGCAGCGCGTGCTGCTGCCAAGCTCGGCGCTGCTCATGAACAACGACCGCACCAGCGTGTTTGTCGCGATCGCCCCATGGACCTTCGAGCGCCGCACCGTACAGCCGCTGCTCGCTGAAGGGGCGCAGGTCGCGATCGAGTCGGGCGTCGAGCCCGGCGAGCAGGTGGTGATCAAGGGCGGAATCCTGCTCAATGATTGACCAGTTCGTCGATTTCTGCCTGCGACGCCGCATCGCGGTCATCGTGATCGCGGTGCTGCTCAGCGTCTTCGGCGTCTACGCGTGGGACACCTTGAGCGTCGAGGCCTATCCGGAGCTCGGCGACGTCTCGGCACAGGTCACCACACAGCTGCCGGGTCTCGCCGCCGAGGAGGTCGAGCAGCTCATCACCGTGCCGCTCGAGCGCGAGATCAACGGCACTCCGGGCCTGCTGCTGATGCGCTCGTCCAGCACCTTCGGGCTGTCGCTCATCACGGTGCTGTTTCGCGACGGCTACGAGGACTACTGGGTGCGGCAGCGGCTGCTGGAGCGCATCAGCCAGGTGACGCTGCCCGCCGGCGCCGCCCCCTCCCTCGACCCGGTCGCCGGTCCCGGCGGTGAGATCTACCGCTACACACTCGAGTCCGACACCAGGAATCTCCAGGAGCTCTCCGAGATCCAGCGCTGGACGGTGATCCCGGCGCTCAAGTCCGTGCCGGGCGTCGTCGACGACACCAACTTCGGCGGCTTCACCACCGAGTACCAGCTGGATCTCGATCCGCAGCAACTCGAGCACTACGGGCTCGGCATCAGCGACGTCATCGGCGCCATCAACAGCAACAACGCCAACGCCGCCGGCGGGCGCGTGTCGCGCGGCGATCAGAGCTACGTCATCCGCGGCGTGGGCCTCATGCGCAGCCTGGCCGACATCGGCGCGACGGTCGTCAGAGAGGTGAGCGGTGCGCCGGTGCGGGTGCGCGATCTCGGCCGCACCACCTTGAGTCACCAGGAGCGCGAGGGGATCCTCGGCAAGGACGGCAACCCGGACACGATCGAAGGCATCGTGCTGATGCTGAAGTATCAGAACCCCTCGGAGACCCTGAAGGGCATCCACGCCAAGGTAGCGCAGCTCAACCGCCGGCTGGCCAGCCAGGACGTGCGCATCGTCCCATACATCGACCGCGACGAGCTGGTGCGCGCCACCGTGCACAAGGTCGGGCGCACGATCCTCGAAGGCATCGGCCTGGTGTTTCTGATCCTGATCCTGTTCCTCGGCAGTCCGCGCAGCGCGCTGGTGGCCGGGGTGTCGATTCCGCTGGCGCTGGTGGCGGTGTTCTCGCTGCTGAATCTCACCCACGTATCGGCCAACCTGCTGTCGCTCGGGGCGATCGACTTCGGCATTCTGGTCGACGGCGCGATCGTCGTGACCGAGGCGATCCTCAGGCGCCGCGAGGCGATGCCGACCGAGGAGCTGTCCGAGAGCGAAGTGAAGGCGGCGGCGGTGCAGGTGACCCGCCCGATCTTCTTCGCGAGCCTCATCATCATCACCGCCTACCTGCCGCTGTTCTCGTTCGAGCGCGCCGAGGCGAAGCTCTTCACCCCGATGGCCTACACCATGGCTTACGCACTGCTCGGTGCGCTGCTCACCACGCTGGCGCTGGTGCCGGGGCTGGCCTATTTCGCCTTCCGCAAGCCCGGTACCGTGTACCGCAACCGCTGGCTCGAGTGGCTGACTCTGCGCTACGAGCGGGTACTCGCCGCCTGCCTCGAGCAGCCGCGCATCGTTTACGGGATCGCGATCTTTGCGCTGCTCGCCGTCGTCGGCCTCGGAGCGACCGTCGGGCGGGACTTCCTCCCCGATCTCGACGAGGGTGCGCTGTGGCTGCAGGTGCAGATGCCCACCGGGCTTTCGCTCAACAAGGCGAGCGACATGGCGAGCGACCTGCGGCGCGAGATCCGCAAGTTCCCCGAGGTCTCGTACGTCGTCACGCAGACCGGCCGCAACGACGAGGGCACCGATCCCTGGACGATGTCGCACATCGAAGCGCCGGTAGGGCTCACGTCCTACGACACCTGGCCGGGCGGCGAGTCCAAGAAGGAATTCGTCGACAAGTTCGCCGGCACTCTGAAGCGCGACCTGCCCGGCTACTCGATCGGCATCAGTCAGCCGATCATCGATGGCGTCAACGACATGATCGGTGGAGCGCACAGTCCGCTGGTCATCAAGGTCTACGGCGACGACCTCGACATGCTGCGCCGCGTGAGCCAGCAGATGGTCGACGTGCTGTACACGATCCGCGGCACATCGAGCGCCTCGATCTTCCAGGAGCCGCCCATCCCGCAGATCAACATCAGGGTGGACCGCGAGAAGGCGGCGCGCTTTGGGATCAACATCGCCGACGTGCAGAATGTCATTCAGACCGGGGTCGGGCAGGCGCCGGTGTCGACCGTGTACGTCGGGGAGCGCGTCTACAACCTCACCGTGCGCTTCATCGCCACGAGCCGCGATTCGCCCGAGACGCTCGCCAGGCTCCCGGTGCACACCGCGAGCGGTGCGCAGGTGCCGCTGTCACAGGTGGCGGACATCCGCGTGCAATCGGGCGAGAGCACCGTGACGCGCGAAAACGGCCAGCGCAACCTCACCATCCGCATCGACAACCGCGACCGCGACCTGACCAGCTACTTCGAGGAAGCGCAGAGGAAGATCACCTCACGCGTGCACTTCGATCCGGCCAAGGTGCGGCTCGAGTGGGGCGGACAGTTCGAGAACCAGCGGCGCGCGGAATCGCGGCTGCTGGTGATCCTCGGTCTGGTCATGGGGCTGATGCTGATCTTCCTGACGATTGGCACGCGCTCGCTGCGCCAGGCGGTGCTCATCCTCGGCGTGGTGCCGCTCGCGACTCTCGGGGGGCTCGTCTCCCTGCACCTCACCGGCCAGACGCTCAACGTCGCCTCGGGCGTCGGCTTCATCGCACTGTTCGGGGTGGCGGTGCAGAACGGCATCATCATGGTCGCGAACCTGAATCGCATGCGCAGCGCGGGATTCGAGCTGCACGATGCAATCCTGAAGGGCGCGACCGAGCGGCTGCGGCCGGTGCTGATGACCGCCACGGTGGCGACGCTCGGGATGCTGCCGGCGGCCATCCACACCGGCGTCGGCAGCGACGTGCAGCGCGGCATCGCCACCGTGGTCGTCGGCGGGCTGGCGATCTCGACGGTGCTGACGCTGTTCGTGCTGCCCTCGATGTACCACGTGATCGAGCACTGGGCGGAGCGGCGCCACGGGGAGGCGCGATGGTCGTGACCAGGGCCAAGCGCTGCCTGGTGTCGCGCCGCCGCCTGGCGGCCGCGGCGCTCTCCGCAAGCCTTGCCGCCTGCGCGGTGGGCCCGAACTTCCACCGCCCGGCGGCGCCGCGGGCGGCGGACTATGGCACTGGTCCCTCGCAGGGCTCGACCGCGGCGAGCGCGGGCCCCGGCGGCGAGGCGCAGGTCTTCACGACCGGCGGCGACATTCCGGCGGAATGGTGGACGCTCTTTCAGTCGGAGAAGCTCAGCGCGCTCGTGAGGCAGGCGCTCAAGGGCAACCCCAACCTCGAGGCGGCGCAGGCGGCGCTGCGGCAGGCGCACGAGCTGTACAAGGCGCGACGCACGAGTTTCTTGCCGCTGGTGCAGGGCTCCTTCGATGCGCAGCGCGCCAGGAACCCGGTGGACACGCTCGCCAACCCAACCACCTCCGCGCAGATCAATCCTTACTACAATCTCTTCACCGCGCAGCTGGATCTCACTTACATGCCGGATGTGTTCGGCGGCATGCGCCGCTCGCTCGAGGCGACGCGCGCCGGCGTGCAGGCCACGCGCTTCCAGCTGATCGCCACCTACGTGACCTTGAGCAGCAACGTGGTGGTGACGGCGGTCGCGGAGGGCTCGCTCCGCGGGCAGATCAGCGCCACCGAGCGCCTGCTCGAAATGCAGCGCCAGCTCACCGAGACGGTGCGGCGCCAGCGCGCGCTCGGCACCGCGAGCGAACTCGACCTGCTCGCGCAGCAGGCGGCCGAAGCGCAGACCGCGGCGACACTGCCACCCTTGCAGAAGCAGCTCGGACAGACCCGCGATGCCCTGAGCGCGCTGCTCGGCGGGCTCCCCTCGCAGGAGCCGCCCGAGACCTTTCAGCTCGAGGACCTCACTCTGCCGACCGAGCTCCCGGTGAGCCTGCCTTCGAAGCTCATCGAGCAGCGACCCGATGTCCGCCAGGCCGAGGAGAACCTGCACGCGGCTTCGGCCCAGGTCGGCGTCACCCTGGCGGACATGCTGCCGCAGTTCACGATCAGCGCCGACACCGGGTCGGCCTCACTCGAGATCAATAAGCTCTTCACCCCCTACACCGGTTTCTGGAGCATCGGGGCCTCGCTCACGCAGACGCTGTTCGACGCGGGGGCGCTCATCTACCGGCACCGCGCTGCCGATGCGGCGCTCGATCAGGCCGCCGCCGAGTACCGCGCCGCCGTGATCCTCGCGTGCCAGAATGTCGCCGATACGCTGCGGGCCCTGCAGGCGGATGCGGATGCGCTCAAGGCGACCGCCGGCGCGGACGCCGCGGCGCAGGCGGCCTTCGAGCTCGCACGCCAGCAGCAGCAGCTCGGAACGATCAGCCAGGTGGCGTTGCTGAACGCCGAGCAGACCTACAGGCAAGCGGAGATTGCGTTGGTACAGGCGCGCGCCAACCGCTACGCGGACACCGCCGGTTTGTTTCAGGCCCTCGGCGGGGGCTGGTGGAATAGCTCCGAGGCGTCCTTCAGATGAACAAACTCGTGTTGCGCGAAGATCATGCCGGGACCGCGGTCCTCACCCTGAACCGCCCCGAGAAGCTCAATGCGCTCTCCAAGGATCTCATCGAGTCTCTCGAGGCGCACGTGGAGGCGATCGCGCGCGAGACCAAGACGGTCGGGCTCGTGATCCTCAGGGGTGCGGGCGGCAACTTCTCCTCGGGACACGACATGGGCGAGGTGCTCGCGCAGGTCAAGGCGCACGCCAAGCCGCATCACTTCGTCGAGGTCGTCGCCAAGCTCGCCAATCTTCCGCAGCCGGTCATCTCGGCCGTGCAGGGCCATTGCTCGACCGGCGCAATGGAGCTGGCACTGGCCGGCGACCTGATCGTCGCCGCGGAGTCGGCGCAGTTCTGCGATGCCTATGCGAGGTGGGGGCTCACCCCGATCTGGGGCCTGAGCCTGCGCCTGCCGCAACGCATCGGTACCGCCAAGGCGAGCGAGATGATGCTCACCAGCCGCAGCTACTCGGGGCGCGAGGCGCACGAGATGCACCTGGTGAACTTCTGCTACGCCGACGAGCAGTTCGAGGCGGCGCTCGCGGCGCTCGCGGCCGACATCCTCGCGAACTCCTGGTATTCGAACCAGGTCAACAAGCGCGCGCTGCTCGAGAGCGATGCGCTGACGCTGCGCGACGCGCACGCGCTCAACCTCTTCAAGAACGAGGGCCTGGCGCCGGATGCGGCGCAGCGGCTCGCAAAGTTCTTCAAGGGCCGCAAGCCCTGAGGTCTCACGCGCGCGTACTCAGTTCGCGGCGGCAATGTAGTGAGTGATGCGCGGCTCCTCGTGCGCGAAGCTGCGCACCCGGTCCTGGAGCGCGCTATCGGCGCGCGTCACGCGCTCGTGCTGGCGCAGGTGCTCTAGCCAGGAATCGACCAGGTAGGTCTCGACGAACCTGCCCGGCTGCGCCGTATCCTGGAACACGCCCCAGGAGTAGGCGCCGTCGCGCCGCCGCGTCCGGGCGAGGCGCGTCACAGCGGCGACAAATGCCTTACGGTCCTTCGGATCGATCCGGTATTCAACAGTGACGAGAACCGGGCCCGCATCATCCTCCACCGCCTGAGCCAGCACCGGCGCGGGCCAATGCATCGAGGGAGTGAGGTCCTGATCGACGCCGCTCTGCAGCTTCCAGCGCCGGGTTAGGGGTATGGCGAGGAGCGCGCCGGCCGCGGCGATGAGATGCGCCGGCGGCAGCCCGAGGTGAGCGCCGATGAGTCCCCAGCACGCGCTCCCGAGACTCAAGGTTCCGAAAAAGACCATGGCGTAGACGGCCAGTCCGCGGCCACGCACCCAGTCCGGCAGCGCGAGTTGCGCCGAGACGTTGAGAATGGCCAGCACCATGATCCAGGAGCTCCCGGCGAGCAGGCACGCGAGGAGTGCCAGCGGCGCCGCGTGGGCGAGGGCGAACATGACCAGCGCCACCGCGGTGCCGAGCTCACCGAGGGCCACCAAGCGGTCGGCTCCGAGTCTCGCCTTGAGCCGCGGCAGCACGAGCGCGCCGGCGACCGCACCTGCGCCGAGCACACCGAGCAGCACGCCATAGAGAGTGGCGCCGCCGTGCAGCTGCGTGCGCGCCAGGACCGGCAGCAGCGCCCAGTAGCAGCTCGCGAACAGGAAGAACCCCACCGCGCGCGCCAGCGTCGCGCGCAGCGATCCGTGATTGCGCGCGTACCGCAACCCCGCTCGGATGGCGCCCGAGAGATGCTCGGGGGGCAGGGCGCGGGCATGCTGCACGGGCGGGCGCCACCAGAGAATCACGGCGATCACGCCCAGGTTGCTCACCGCGTTCAGCCAGAAGGGCGCGGCGATGCCGGAGGCGAGGATGAGCGCGCCCGCGAGCGCGGGGCCGATCACGCGACTGATGTTGACACCGAGACTGTTGAGCGCGACGGCGGAGCCGAGCGCCGGCGGCGGCACGAGCAGCGGGGTGATCGCCTGCCACGCCGGAGTTTCGATGGCGGACAGGACGCCGACCAGGAAGATGAACAGCAGGAGCGAGGCCGGCGTCACCCGATCCATGGCGACCAGGGCGGCAAATACCGCACCGCACAGCGTCGCGAGGATCTCGAGGACGAGAATGAAGCGGCGCTTGTCGATCATGTCGGCGAGCGCGCCCGCCGGCAGCGCCAGCAGGAACAGCGGCAGGCTGTCGGCGACCTGTACCAGCGAGACCGTGAAGGGATTCGCGTCGAGGCTCGTCATCAGCCACGCGGAGGCGGCGTTGTACATCCACGTGCCGACGTTCGACACCACCGTGGCGAGCCACAGCCAGCGGAAAACACGGTGGTGAAACGCGCGCCACGGAGAGGTCGGCGCCGTCGGGCCGCTTGGCGCAACCGTACTAGCCCTGTCGGTCATGTCAGGCATCGGCTGCCTAGACTAACGCCCGTGCAGCAGTCGCGCCCCGTTTACGGAGTCTGGACCGGAGAACGGCTCACGGTGACTTTGATCGAGGGAGTGACGCTCGAGCTGAACTCGAGGATGAGGGGCTTCCCGGCCGGCAGCGCGAACTCGACGATCTTGTGCGGAGCGCTGCAACCCGGCCGCCCCTGGAAGTCCCGCGACTGCAGCACGGCGCCGTTCGCAACCACGTCAACCCACGCCGGCTGGTCGAGGGCAAAGCGGTAGACACCGGCGGTGTCGACCGTGAGGCGCGCGAGGCCTGCGTAGGTCGCCTCCTCGGGCCAGCTCCTGCTGGGGGGCGCCGCGAAGTTGACCTCGGGTTGCGCGCGCAGCTCGAGCTCGTAGAGCCTGTCGGGTGTCAGCACGGGCGCATCGCCCAAGGCCTTGCCGCTCGCAAGGTCCACCGGCTGCTTGCTGAAAAGATCACGCTCGTGGCGGACATCCCAGGAGAATGCCGCGCACGGGTCGTTGGCGGCGCGCGTGGGGGCGAGCGGCAGCGCCAGCAGCAGTATCGCGAACGGACGCAGCAGACTCATGGCTCCCCGGCGCCATACCCTGAAACCACGAAATTATAAGCGACTCAAGCCTGGCGGGCCTAAATCGAGATCTGCCTTCCGAGGTCGATCAGCTGATCGCGCGGCACGTTCAGATAGTCCGGCAGGTGCGTCGAGTTGCGCAGCAGCGCGCTGAATACCACTTCCACCCAGCGGGGAAGTCCGGCACCGTCCTCGCGCGGCACGATGCGCTCGGAGCCGACGAAGTAGGTGAGCTTGTCCGCATCGACGCCGCACCCGCGCGCGGCGAGCTCGCGCATCAGGTCCGGCAGATCCGGCCGCTCCATGAAACCGTAGCAGGCGCTCGCCGCCCAGAAGTCTGCTGCGGGCTGCGAGAGCTGAATGCGCTCGTCCGGCCCCACCCTCGGGATCGAGGCCGTTTCGAGCGTCACGGCGATGACTTTCTCGTGCAGGGCGTGACTGTGCCGCACGTACCAGAGCATGACGGGCGGCGTGGCGTTCTTCACCCGGGTGAGAAAGACCGCCGTCCCCGGCACGCGTGCGACCCCATCGCGCGCGATGCCGGCAAAGAATTCCGCGATCGGCACCGCGTTCTCGTGCACGCGCTGAGCTGTCGCCATGAGGCCCCGGTGCCAGATGAACATGACGCCGTACACCGCCGCGGCCAGCAGCAGCGGCACGTAGCCCCCGTCGAGGAGCTTCAGCAGGTTGGAGGCGAAGAAGCCCGCGTCGACGGTCAGGAACACGGCGGCGACGGCCGCGCTCGCCGCGAGGCCCCATTTCAGGATGTCGCGCATGGCGGTGAAGAGCAGCCCCGTGGTCAGCAGCATCGTGGCCGACACCGCGATGCCGTAGGCGCCGGCCAGGTTGTCCGACTTGCGGAACGCGAGCGCCAGAGCCACGGTCGCGAGCATCAGCAGCCAGTTCACCGCGCCGACGTAGATCTGCCCGTAGCCCTCGTCCGAGGTCTGCACCACCTTGAGGCGGGGCATCCAGCCGAGTCGGATCGCCTGGCGGGTCATGGAGAAGGCGCCCGTGATGATCGACTGGCTGGCGATGATGGTCGCGACCGTCGCCAGCAGCACCATCGGTACGAGCCACTGAGCCGGGCACAGACGGTAGAAGATGTTGCCCTCGGTCGGCGCGCCGGCCAGAACGATCGCGCCCTGACCGGCGTAGTTCAGCACCAGGCTCGGGAACACCAACGAAACCCAGGTGAGCCTGATGGGTCGCGCGCCAAACTGCCCCATGTCGGCGTACAGCGCCTCGGCGCCCGTGACGCAGAGGAATACCCCGCCGAGAACCGCGAACGCCGCGTGACCGCCGTGCCGGAGGTATTCGAGCCCGTACCACGGATTGAGTGCCCACAGCACCGCCGGGTGACGCGCCACGCCGACGGCCCCGAGCACCGCGATCGTCACGAACCAGAGCGTCATGATCGGCCCGAAGGCGCGACCGATGCGCGCGGTGCCGAGCGGCTGCACCAGGAACAGGCCCAACAGCACCGCGACGGTGAGCGGCAGCACGTAGGGTTGCAGCGAATGCTCGACGATCGTCAGGCCCTCGAGGGCCGACAACACCGAGATCGCCGGCGTGATCGCGCCATCGCCGTAGATCAGCGCGGCGCCGAACAGGCCGAGAGCCACAATGAGCGGACGCCGGTGGCGCTTGACCCCGAGCAGCGCCATCAATGCGAGGATGCCGCCCTCGCCGTCGTTGTCGATGCGCATCGCAATGGTGGCGTACTTGATGCCCGTGACGATGATCAGTGTCCACACGAGCAGCGACACGACGCCGAGGATGGTCGGCGCGTTGTTGCCGCCGGTGAGGTCCAGTACCGTCTTGAAGGTATAAAGCGGGCTCGTGCCGATGTCGCCGAAGACCACGCCGAGCGCTCCCACCGCAAGTGCGAGCGTCACCGGCTGCTTGTTCCTTGGCATACGAGGGCGGACCGTTCGGGCTTAGACTTCCCTGACCGGGGACACTGTGGAGAGGACACCATGTCAGGTTCGCGCCGCGAGTTTCTCATGAGTTCCTGCGCTGCGCTGCTCGGCCCGGCTGCGGCAGCCGCCGGGCAGGCGCAGCCAAATCCGGGCGCCGCACCGCCGGCCGAGCCGCCGCCCGGGTCACCGCCTGCCTTCGGCACGGCGCCCCCGGTGGGTCCGGAGGTGGGCTCCGGGACGTTTGCCGAGGCGGAGAAACTGGTGATGGTGGCACTGACGCCCGTGCAGCGCGCCCAGGCCGCCGAGAACTGGCGCAGCAGCATGGCGACGATCCACGAGCGGCGCACCGGGCCGCGCAAGGTCGCGCTCGATCCGTCGCTCGCGCCCTACTCGACCTGGAACCCCGTGCTCCCGGGTCACGGAGCGCTGGCGCAGAGCGACCGCTTCGTGCGCAGCGCGCGCGACCCGGGACCGCTGCCGTCCGCCGACGCCGATATCGCCTACGCGCCGCTGTGGAAGTTGTCGCGCTGGATCGAGACGCGACGCTTAAGCTCCGAGCGGCTGACACATATCTATCTCGAGCGCACGCACAGGTTCGACCCGAGGCTGCGCTGTGTCATCACCTTGACGCGCGATCTGGCGCTCACGCAGGCACAGCAGGCGGACCGGGAAATCGCCGCCGGCCACTACCGCGGCCCGCTGCACGGCGTTCCATGGGGCGGGAAGGATCTGCTCGATACGGCCGGGATCCCGACGACCTACGGTGCCGAACCGTACCGGGAGCGCGTGCCCTCTGCCGACGCCGCCGTAGTGCGCCGCCTGCACGAGGCCGGCGCGGTGCTCATCGCCAAACTGAGTCTCGGCGCGCTCGCTCTCAACGACGTGTGGTTCGGCGGACAGACCATGAATCCCTGGCTCCCGGAGGAGGGCTCGTCGGGCTCGAGCGCGGGACCGGGAGCTGCGACCGCGGCGGCCCTCGTGGCGTTTTCGATCGGCAGCGAGACCGAGGGCAGCATCGTGAGCCCGAGCATGCGCTGCGGGCTCACCGGGCTGCGCCCCACCTTCGGCCGCGTTGCGCGCAGCGGCGCGATGACGCTGTGCTGGTCGCTCGACAAGCTCGGCCCCATGGCGCGCAGCGTCGAGGACGTCATGCTGGTGCTGCAGGCGATCGCCGGACCCGATCCGGGCGATCTCGGCAGCGTCCCGTCACATCTGGAGTTCGACGCGACGGCCACGGTCAAGGGTCTGAGGGTCGGTTATTTTCCGCGCTGGATGCACGAGGACCCCGCCACCGCAGTCGATCGTCAGGTGCTCGCGAAGCTCCCGGCACTCGGCCTCGAGCCGGTCGAGGTGGCGATTCCCGACTGGCCCTATGACGATCTCAACACGATCCTGTTCGCGGAAGCCGCGGCAGCCTTCGAGGAGCTGACGCTGAGCGGCAAGGCGGATGCCCTGAAGATGCAGGTGCCGGATGCCTGGCCGAACACCTTCCGCCAGGCGCGCTTCCTCTCCGCGGTCGATTTCGTGCAGACCGACCGCCTGCGGCGCGCCGTCGCGCAGGAGATGCACAAGGTCCTCGCCCGGGTCGACCTGCTGCTGGTGCCGTCGCTGCGCGACGAGATGCTCACCATCGGCAATTTCACCGGCTTGCCCTCGCTCACGCTGCGCGCCGGTTTCGTGCACGTCGGCGAGGCGCGCAGCGACTGGGCGCCGGATCCGGCGCGGCCGCTGCCGAAGCTCCATCCGCCGCGCCGCGTGCCACACGGCGTGACGCTGATCGGCCGGTTGTTCGATGAGGGGACGATCGCGCGCGTCGGGCTCGCGCTCGAGCGCAGTCTCGCCGTCGCAGACGAGCGGCCGGCGGGCTTCTAGGCCAGGAGCGCCGGCAGGCGGCGGCTCACCCAGCGCGTTTCCCCGTCGTAGGCGTGGCCGAGCTGCAGCACCGCGAGGTCGGCGTGACGGCGGCCGATGATCTGCAGGCCCATCGGCAGATCCTGTGCGCCAAAGCCGACCGGCACGCTCAGCACCGGGCCGGCGAGCAGGCTCGCCGGGACGACCACTTCCATCCAGCGGTGATAGGTATCCATCGCCACACCGTTGACAGACCTCGGCCACAGCACGCTCGCATCGAAGGCAAACAGCTGCGCGCTCGGCAGCAGCAGGTACTCGTAGCGCTCGAAGAGTGAGTTCGCGGCCGTGTACCAGCGCGAGCGCGCCGCCGAAGCGCGATAGACATCGAGCGCGCTTAAGTGCTGCGCACCCTCGACCTCCCAGCGTGCCTCGGGCTTGAGGCGGGCACGCGCGACCGGCTCCTTATAAAGAGACTCGAGCTCGCCGGCGACGAGCCAATGGCGCAGCGTGACCCACGCCTCCCAGAGCGCCGCGGCGGAGCAGGGCAGGGTCGCCTCCTCGACCGTACAGCCAAGAGCCTCGAACACCTTGCACGCCCCCTGGCACAGCTCGAGCACACCACGCTCGATCGGCAGGTAGCCGCCCAGGTCGCCGAGCCAGCCGAGACGCACCCCCTTGAAGCTGCGCTCGAGGGGCTGCAGGAGCTCCGCGGGGTCCTCGCCGGTGGACAAGGGCACGCGCGGGTCTGCCCCGGAGATGACGCTCATCAGCATGGCAATGTCCGGGACACTGCGGCCCATCGCGCCCCACACGGACAGCTGGTCGAGAAACAATTCCTCGGCCGCGGCCGGCACCCGCCCGGCTGACGGGCGGAAGCCGAACACATTGTTGTACGCAGCCGGGTTGCGCAGCGATCCCATCATGTCGCTGCCGTCAGCCACCGGCACCATGCGCAGGGCCAACGCGACTGCCGCGCCGCCGCTGCTGCCACCGGCCGTCTTACCCAGGTGGTAGGCGTTCAGCGTCGTCCCAAACACCGGGTTGTAGGTCTGGGAGCCGAGGCCGAGCTCCGCGGTGTTGGTTTTGCCGATGAGGATCGCGCCGTCGGCCTTCAGCCGTTCGACCAGGATGGAGTCATGGGCGGGAATCGCATCGAGCAGCGGCGAACCGCGCGTGGTGCGGATCCCGGCCGTGAAGGCCAGGTCCTTGACCGCGTGCGGCACACCGTGCATCCGCCCGAGGTACTCGCCCCGGGCAAGCTGCGCATCCCGCACGCGCGCCTGCCGCATCAGAGCGTCCGCATCCTGGAGCGAGACGAGTGCGTTCACCCTGGGATTCAAACGGCCGATGTGGTCGAGATAGGTCGCCATCACCTCGGCGCAGGAAATGCTGCGCGCGCGGATCGCGCGCACCAGCTCCACCGCGCTCATCATGACGAGCGGCGAAACTCCGGCGTCGGTGTTCACGGCAGCACCATCGGTCCGAGGCACGGGCCTGTCAAGGGCCGATCCGGGCGCCGTGCAACGGCAGTGTATAGTTTGCGGCCATGGAGCGGCGACAACCGTGCAGCACCCGAGCGGCGAGCACCGGGGTGCGGCTCTTCTGCGGCGGCGCGTTGCTGCTCGTTCTGGCCGGTTGCTCGCTCCTCAGCCTGAAAACTCCGGAGCGGCCGCTCTCGCCCCGGGATCTGAATGCCCGCATCCTGACCCGGGAACTGTCGGCACAGTTCGTGACGTCGGCAAGCCGCTGCGCGGACGACATCGCTGCGACCGAGCACGACCCCAGGGTGCTCGACAACGCCCTGCGTTGGGAGATCGCGGCGATCGGCGAGAGCCGGCGCGCCGCGACGCGCATGGCGCCGATGATGAGCCTGCTCGATACCTGGGCGGTCGCTGCGCAGATGCGGGCGTTCACGGCCGACGGTGCCCCCGGCGGGGCGCTGTTCGGCGCGCACCAGCAGGCGGTGCACGATGTCTCCGCCAACTATGCCGACGACGCGCAGGCACTGGCCCGCAGACTCATCGCGCCGCGCGAGTTCGCGGCCTACCAGGGTTTCGTCGAGAAATACGTGCGCGAGCACCCGCTCGCCGACCTGACCTTCGCCCGCGCATCGGTGGTCGAGCTCTGGAGCCGCGAGCAGGGCGCCGATATCAAGCTGGCGGACTCGCTCGGCACGATTCCCGAGGCGCTGGCGGACGCCGCCGACCGGCTGGAGATCTACGGCGACACTGTTCCGTCGCAGATGATACGCAAGACGCAGCTCGCACTGCGCGAATCCGGCTACTCGCGCGGCGAGGTACAGGCCGCGATCCGCCAGCTCGACGAGCGACTCGAGCGGCTCAGCGCGGTTGCCGAGTCCACACCCGAGCTGGTGCGCGGCGCCGAGGCCGAAGTGCGCCAGAGTCTGCGCGAGGTGGTCGACCGGCTCGAGGCCTCGTCAAGAGCCGCGGGCGAAGAGCTGCACGCCGAGCGCGTGGCGCTGTTCGCCGATCTGCAGAGCGAGCGCGTGGCAGTGCTGGCGGCCGTCGACGAGCAGCGCAAGGCGCTCGCGGAAGATGCCGCCAGGATCTCGAGCCGCGTGGTGAAGGACGCGGGAGCGCAGCTGCGCGATCTGGCCGCGGAGGTGCTGCTGCTGCTCATCGTGCTCAGCGTCGTCGTGTTGGGGCTGCCGTTCGCCGCCGGCTATCTCCTCGGCCGCGCTCGCCAGGGACGCGCGCGCAGCTGAAGGCGTCAATTCCTCACGCCCCCCTCACAGCGCGCGCGGGCAAGATACCTGGCTTTCGGGCAAGCCCGGCACCCGGCCGTGCGATATAGAAGGAAAGAGACGTGGTGAACTTGCGCAAATGGCGGGGACTGTTGTGCGCGCTGGCACTCGGCCTCGCGCTGCCGGCGACGTACGGCGCTGAGCCGAGCGTTGGCGCGATCGTCGGGGTTGTCACGAGCCAGGCCGGCGCGCCCGTGGCGCGCGCGACCGTGACCGCGCTGCGCGCCGATGGCGGCGCCATCCGGGCCACGGTCTCGGGAAGCGACGGCGTTTACACGTTCGGCGACCTGCCGCCGGGAGTGTGGTCCATCACCGCGCAGGCCAACGGGGCTCCCGAGATCACCGTGCCATCGCTCACCGTGGTCGCAGGCAAGGCCACCCGTCATGACATCGTCATGAACTTGGTCGCCGCGCCGTCGCCCGCCGTCGCCGCGGCGCCGGCCGTGGCGCCGGTGCCCGCGGCCGCGCCCTCCGCGGCGGCCATCGCCCAGGTCCTGCCGGAGGCGCTTCAGGCACCCGAGCCCGCCCCGCAGGTCGACAGGGAGACACCGTTCGCGGTGGGCGATCTTGGCTGGATGAACGGCACGACGCGCGCCGCAGCGCCGATCTTCGATACGAAATTCTTCACGCCCGAAGTGCGCTTCGACGTGAATTACCTCCAGGATTTCAATCACCCGGTCGATCACACCATCGTCGGCTCGACGGAGGAGTTTCGCTCCGGCGAGTTCCAGGTCGAGCAGGTGAGCTTCGGTGGGAACTTCCACTGGAACAACGTGCAGGCCCGGTTCCTATCGATGATGGGGCTGTACGCCGTCACCACGCCGCGTAACGACGCGAGCCTCGGAGTGGGTCAGTGGGATCTGCAGGGCGCTTACAAGTATCTGTCGGAGGCGAATGCCGGCTACCACTGGGACGTGAATCATGGGCTCAACGTCGACGCGGGAATCTTCCTCTCGTACATCGGGCTCTTCAGCTACTACAACTTCGACAACTGGACCTATCAGCCGTCCTTCGTGTCCTCCAATACGCCCTGGTTCTTCAATGGCCTCCGGGTCCAGTGGTTCCCGACACAGACACTGAAGATCGAGCCATGGCTCATCAATGGCTGGCAGTCCTACGCCAAGTTCAACTCTCACCCGGGTTTTGGCGGCCAGATCCTCTGGATTCCGAACGATTCCTTCAAGCTGGTCCTGAACAGCTACTCCCTCGGCCAGGACAACCTGGCGAGTGGCAGCGGCGTACCCAACAACGGTGGCAACCCCAACGCGGCGATCGGGCTTCCCAACCCGAACGCGCCTCCCATCAACTACGCCGACGTGCGGCGCATCCACGAGGACGACAGCATCCTGTGGAAGTACTACGACCCGCACGGCAACGGGCCTCTCGGGATCTCAAAGAAAGCGCTGTCCTTCACCGCGGATATCGGCTGCGAGTATGGCGGCGGAGTCAACTGTTCTCATGGGCCGAACAAAGCCAACTTTTTCGGACTGATGCTCTATGACCGCACCTGGTTCGACCACGACCAGTACGCGCTGACGCTCGGCGGCGGGTTCATGAACAATCCCGGCCGCTATCTCGCGCTGGTGCCGCCCATCAACGGCGCCACTGCGGTCAGCGGCACCCCATACTTCACCGAGAACCCGGGGCAGAGGCTCTACCAGTGGGATCTGCAGCTCAACTTCCAATACATGCCGAAGCCCTGGATCACCTGGTGGACCGAGACCACCTTCCGGCACTCCGATGTGCCGTACTGGTCGTCCGGGTCCGGCGTGACAGCGCCGCTGGGCAACACCGGCGCGCCCGCCAGCTACGTGTGCAGCAACGGCAGCATCATCGGCGCCGATAACTGCGCGAGCGAAGGCGGGATCTGGTACCCGGATCTGGTGAAGCGCGAAATCATCTGGGGCGCCGGGGTGATGGTGAAGTTCTGAGCCGCCCTAAGGCTGGACCTCGAGGAATGCGGCGACCGCGTCCATGTCGCCGAGATTCAGGTTCTGCGCGACGCCGTGCATGATGGCGACGTTGCGCATGTTGCTCTGGAATGAGGCGAGCTGCTTCAGAACGTACTGCGCGTGCTGGCCGGCGAGCCGCGGGAAGTCCTGCAGCCCGTGAGCGTCGGGTCCGTGACAGCTGCCGCAGGCCGGCACGCCCTGCGCGGCGACACCGTGCGCGTAGATCTCGCGACCGCGGCTGATCGTGGCGGAAGCTCGGGTCGCGCTCGCCTCGGCCTTCTGCGCCGCATAGTAGGCGGCGAGCGCCTGGATGGTGTCATCGTCGAGCTGGCTCGCCATGCCCCACATATAGCCCACCGCATCGGGGTCGCCGCGCGTCTGCGAACGAAACGCCTTGAGCTGGGCGACCAGATAGTTGGCGTTCTGACCCGCAAGGCGCGGGTACTTTGGTTGGGTGCTGTTGCCGCGCGGCCCATGACAGGTGCCGCACACGGTGATGGCGATCTTCTGCGCGTATGCGCGCGTGATGGCATCCGGTTCGTCAGCGCGGGCGGGGACGCCCGCGCCCGAGAGGAGCACAGCGGCGGCGCCGACCAGCCAGCGCGACGCTCGCGGCAGGGTCCCGAGCCGGCGGCTCTTGGCAATGCTGGACATGACGGTCACCTCAGTATGCGAACCACAGCAGCACATACAGCGTGTTGTTGTCGGAAGCGTTGCGGCCGACGCCGTCATAGTTGCTGCTCGAGCCATTGAACTTGCTGTACGCGGTGTATTGCAGCGACAGCTTGACGTTGAGCCACGGCAGGTAGTTCAGCTCCGCCGTCCAGCCGCGCGTATCCGGCGATCCAGTGGCGCTGGTCACGACGCCCGGTGCGCCGGCGGGGGTGGCCGGGTACAGGCCCGCGTCGGTGCTGCCGCTCGTCGAGAAGTAACTGAACGTTCCGCCGATCTTGCGGTGATAGTAGTAGGTGGCGGAGCCGCGCCAGGTCGTCAGGTTGTCGGTCGGGTTAGCCGTGCCTCCGGAGGCAAAGCTCGCATCGAGCGTCATCTTCTCGTGGATGCGCGTCGCGAGCAGGCTGAACTGGTGCTCATCGCTTACGTACTGATACTGCAGGTCCTGGGCAACATCGTTGAAGCGATTGACCGGTCCGCTGAGCGGCGTTGCGGTTGCCGAGCCGGGGAAGAGCTTGACGTTCAGACCGTAGAGCCCCGCCTCGATGGAATGCCGGTCCCAGTTGTACTCATAGGCAAGGCGCCAGTAGGGCGCGATGCCCGAAAGGACGTTCGAGGCGGTGCCATCGAGCGGCCCGGCGGCGCCCGTCAACGCGTTGGCGGCGCCTTGTTTCGCCGAGCGGTAGCCGCCGATCTCCGCGTAGAGTGACTCGTTCCAGTACAAGTAGCCGGTCAAACCCGCGACGCTCTGGGCAAATGCGCCGTTGACCGCGGGACTCGCCAGCGGCGAGACGCTGGCGTTGCTGCTGGTGTACGGGAAGCCGAACGCGGGAGTGGAATTCCACAGATCCTGCACGGTTGGGTTGTTGTTGAGCGAGATGCCGTAGGTGACCGGACTCTGGTCGGGGAGCACGACCATGTCGGCGAAGCGCAGGTCCGTATTGTCGATCCCGATGGTGCCGCTGCTGTTGGAATAGGTGACCTGGAGGAAAGCGCCGAAATTCGGGGCGATCTTGCCTGCGTAGAACAGACCCACCTGCTGCGGAAAGGCGGCGGTGCCGTTTTGCGACAGGCCGGGCGCCGCCGCTACATCCGGCACGCCCTTCGAGAGCTGCGTGTCGGAGATCAGTACCATGATCGACAGCGGCGGGAATTGCGCGAGCTGCAGCAGCTCTTCCTTCTTACCGGTGACGTCGCGCACCTGCTTGAGGTTGGTGAGCGTGTAGCCGTTTGCCTTGAAGACGCGGCCAAAGTGCGTGAGCTCGGGGTATACGGTGTGGCAGGCCTCGCAGGCCATGCCGGTCTGCCGGGCGAAGCTCGGCACCGCGAGTGCGGCGGGTGCTGCTCCGACAAAGACTGCCGCGAACGCCGCAACGGCGGCAAACTTACCCAGGAGTCGCCTCATCGTTTTGCCAGACATGCTTAGCTCCCCTCGAACCGTTAGCGCCCCGCGGAAGGATCCATGGCCTAGCCGAAGCCGTCTGTACGCACCCGAGCTGACAGCCAACCGCGTCTACCATTAAGCTGCGGCTGAGGGGAGGTGCGCGCGGGTGAAACTGACTCCTCGGCGGATGTCGGAGCGGGGCGCAGCTGCGCGGCCGCCGGCGGCCTGGCGTGGTGCACTGCGGCGCCACCTGGCACTGCTCCTCGCCGTGAAATTCGCGGCACTCGCGCTGCTTTGGGCGCTGTTCTTCTCGCCCGCGCACCGCACCCTCGTCGACGGTCAGCGCGCGGGACGGCAATTGGGGCTGGCGCGGCCCGACACCCCGGCCGATCGCGCCGCAGCACCGCGTGAGGCAGAGCACCCGTGATCGATCTCTCGGTCGTGACTCTGTCGCGCGTGCAGTTTGCACTCACGGCGCTCTATCACTTCCTGTTCGTGCCGCTGACGCTCGGCCTGTCCATGAATCTGGTGATCATGGAAGCGGTGTACGTGATGACGGGTCGCGAGATCTGGAAGCGCATGACGCAGTTCTGGGGGATGCTGTTCGGCATCAACTTCGCCATGGGAGTTGCCACCGGCCTCACCATGGAGTTTCAGTTCGGCACCAACTGGGCCTACTACTCGCACTATGTGGGGGACATCTTCGGCGCGCCGCTCGCACTCGAGGGCCTGATGGCGTTCTTCCTCGAGTCGACCTTCGTAGGACTGTTCTTCTTCGGTTGGGAACGCCTGTCGAAGGTCGGGCATCTGATCGTCACGGCACTGGTCGCGCTCGGCTCGAGCCTCTCGGCGCTATGGATCCTGATCGCCAACGCCTGGATGCAGCATCCGGTGGGCGCGCAGTTCAACTACCAGACCATGCGCATGGAGCTCGTGTCCTTCTCCCAGGTACTGCTGAATCCGGTCGCGCAGGCGAAATTCGTCCACACGGTCGCGGCCGGTTACGTGGTGGGCTCGGTATTCGTGCTCGCGGTGAGCGCCTGGTATCTGCTGCGCGGGCGCAACGTCGAGGTGGCGCGGCGCTCGATGGCGGTGGCGGCGAGCTTCGGGCTCGCGTGTTCGCTCTCGGTGGTGGTGCTCGGGGACGAGTCCGGGTACCTGGCGAGCGAGAACCAGAAGATGAAGATCGCCGCCATCGAAGCGGAGTGGCACACCGAGCGCCCGCCGGCGAGCTTCACGTTGTTCGGCATTCCGGACGACGTGGCGCACACCACCCATGACGAGCTCAAGGTGCCGTGGCTGCTCGGGCTCATCGCGACGCGCTCGGCCAGTGAGCCCGTGCTCGGCATCTTCGACCTGGTGGCCCGCGCCCGCACCCGGATCCGCAGCGGCATCGAGGCGCACGCGGCGCTCGCAGTCCTGCGCGCACACCCGCAAGACGCCGCGGCCCGGGCACTCTTCGAGGAGCACCGCGCCGATCTCGGCTATGGTCTGCTGCTGCTGCGTTATGTCGAGGATCCCGCGCGCGCGACGCCGCGGCAGATCGAGGAGGCGGCCTGGTCGACGGTGCCCGACGTCGCCGTGCTCTTCTGGTGCTTCCGCATCATGGTAGGCATCGGCTTGCTGTTGATCCTGCTGTTCGCGACCGCCTTCTACCTCTCCGCACGCCATCAGTTGCAGCGGCATCGCTGGTTCCTGCGGGCGGCCTTTCTCTCTCTGCCGCTGCCGTGGATCGCGGCCGAGCTCGGCTGGGTCGTGGCGGAGTACGGCCGGCAGCCCTGGGCGATCGACGGAGTACTGCCCACCTTCCTCGGCGCATCGCCGGTCCCGGCGGCCCACGTCGCGCTCTCAATCGGCGGCTTCGTGATCTTCTATTCGGCGCTCGCTGCCGTCGACGCGTATCTGTTGGTCCGGATGATTCGGCGGGGTCCCGATGGACTGGGTTATTGGCCGGAGGCGGCCGCGCCGCGGTCGGCACATTGACGGGAGGCTCTCGTGGGCGACTATGAGACGCTGCGGCTGATCTGGTGGCTGATTCTGGGGGTGCTGCTCATCGGCTTTGCGCTCATGGATGGCTTTGATCTGGGCGTGGGGGCGACGTTCCGCTTTGTCGGCCGCAACGACGAGGAGCGCCGTGCGCTGCTCGAGTCCATCGAGCCGGTGTGGGACGGCAACCAGGTGTGGTTCATACTCGCCGGCGGTGCGGTCTTCGCCGCCTGGCCGCTGCTCTACGCGGCTGCCTTCTCGGGCCTGTATCTGGCGATGTTCGTGTTGCTGGTCGCGCTCATCCTGCGGCCCGTGGGGTTCATGTTTCGCAACAAGATCCCGGATCCGCGCTGGCGCAACCTGTGGGACTGGGCCCTCACGGTCGGCGGCGCAGTGCCGGCGCTGCTGTTCGGCGTCGCTTTCGGCAATCTCTTTCTCGGCCTGCCGTTCCATTTCGACGCGCTGCAGCGTCCGGTGTTCACGGGTGGTTTCTTCGGGCTCCTGCATCCGTTTGCCCTGCTCGCCGGTCTCGTGAGCCTCGCGATGCTCATCATGCACGGCGCGGTGTACGCGGCTCTCAAGGTGGGTGAGCCGATGTCGGTGCGCGCGGCGGCGGTCGGGCGCTGGGCGGCGGTGGCGTTCATCGTCGGCTTCGTACTCGCCGGCGCGTGGGTGGCGAGCGGACTCGACGGTCAGCGAATCGTATCCGCGGTTGACACCCTCGGCCCGTCGAACCCGCTGGCCAAGCGCGTGGCGGTCACGCCGGGCGGGTGGCTCGGCAACTTCCGTCTGCATGGAGTGCTGTGGCTGGCGCCTGCACTGGCGGTGGCGGGCGCGGCGCTGACCTGGGTGCTGCTGCGGGCGGGGCGAGCGGGTCTCGCCTTCGCGTCGAGCGGCTGCGCCCTCGCGAGTACCATCCTGACCGCCGGGATCGCGCTGTTCCCGTTCCTGATGCCCTCATCGACGCATCCCGACCAGGGCCTCACGGTGTGGGACGCCTCGAGCAGCGCACGCACGCTCGCGATCATGTTGGTGATGGTGCTGGTGTTCCTGCCCATCGTGCTCGCTTACACTGCCTGGGTCTTCACGGTGCTGCGCGGTCGGATCACGCTCGAGTCGGTCCGGCAGCACACCGGCCTCTACTGACCGACGCGCGGAGCGCAACCATGTGGTATTTCAGCTGGATCCTCGGGCTCGGTCTCGCGCTCACGTTCGGCGTGCTGAATGCGATCTGGTACGAGGTGACGCAGGCCCCGCCGCCGGCACGGACGTCTGCAGACGGGCGCGACTCCCGCTCCTGACGGCGCCGGCACGAACAACGCGCGCCCCTTGACCGCTCGCAGCGATCACCCGACCGAATCCGCCGCGGCGGTCGCGCTGCGCGTGCGCGACCTGCGCAAGAACTATGGCGCCGTGCAGGCCGTCGACGGCGTCTCGTTCGAGGTCGGTCCGGGCGAGATCGTCGGGCTCCTGGGTCCCAACGGCGCCGGCAAGACCACCATCATCAACACCATTCTCGCCGTCCTGAGCCCGACCTCCGGGTCGATCCGTATCGGTAACGTCGATGTCTCCCGGCAGCGCTCCCTCGCTCTCGCGCGCACCAACTTCGCCGCCGTGTACGCGACCCTCCCCGGCAATCTCACCGTGGTGCAGAACCTGCGCTTCTTCGGCCTCATCTATCGGGTCCGCGCCCTGAGCCGCCGCATCGAGGAATTGCTCGGACAATTCACGCTCGAAGCGCTGCGCAACACCAAGTGCGGCGTGCTGTCCTCCGGCGAGCTGACGCGCGTGGCACTGGCGAAGGCGCTGCTCAACCGCCCGCGTTTGCTGCTGCTCGATGAGCCGACGGCATCGCTCGACCCCGCGGCGGCGCGCGAGACACGCAGCGCCATCCGGGCGCGCGCGCGCGACACCGACTGCGGCGTCCTTTGGACCTCGCACAACATGTATGAGGTCGAGGAAGTCTGCGACCGGGTGCTGTTCCTGTCGCACGGGCGGATCCTGCTCGCCGGCGACCCGCGCACACTGCCCCGGCAGCATGGCGCGCGCAATCTCGAGGAGCTGTTCATCCAGCTGGCGCGCGAGCCACTCGCGCACCCGGCCGAGCGGCTCGCGTGAGGGTCGAGCCGGTCGCGGCCATTCTGCTGCGTCAGTGGTATCTGCTGCGCGGCAGCCCGGTGCGCGCGTTACCGATGTTCGCCTGGGTGGGAATCGACATCGTCCTGTGGGGCTTCATCTCGCGCTTCCTCAACAGCGTGAGCGGCGCAGGCATCAATTTCACCGCGGTGTTCCTGGGTGCGGTGCTGCTGTGGGACCTGTGTGGACGCGTGATGCAGGGGTTGACCACGGCCTTTCTCGAGGACGTATGGTCGCGCAACTTCCTCAACCTGTTTGCGAGCCCGCTGAGGATCTCGGAGTACGTCACCGGGCTGGTGATCGCCAGCATCGCCACCAGCATGATCGGACTTGCGGTCATGCTGGCGCTCGCCGTCCCGGTCTTCGGCCTGTCGTTCCTGGCGCTCGGCCTGCACCTGCTGCTGTTCCTGCTGGTGCTGTACGGATTCGGAGTGGCTCTGGGGATACTGGCGAGCGCGATGGTCTTGAGGTTCGGCCCGGCATCCGAGTGGCTGGTGTGGCCGATCCCGGCGCTCCTCTCGCCGTTCTGCGCGGTGTTCTACCCGCTGACGGTACTGCCGGCGTGGATGCGGGCAGTGGCATACCTGCTGCCGCCCTCGTACGTGTTCGAAGGAATGCGCGCGGCGCTCCAGGGCCGGCCATTCGCGCCGCTCTCAGCCCTGTACGCGCTGACGCTGGCGGCGCTCGAGATCGCGCTGGCCGGCTACTACTTCGTGCGCGTCTACCGCCGCGCGGTACGCACCGGGCTACTGGCACGCTACAGCGCGGAAACCGTGAGCTGAGCGGCGAGCTCAGGCGAGCGCCTGCGCCAGATCCTCCTTGAGATCCTCCGGCTCCTCGATGCCGACCGACAGACGCAGGAGATTCTGCGGCGCGCGCGAGCCGGGTCCCTCGATGGAGGCGCGGTGCTCGATCAGGCTCTCGACCCCGCCGAGGCTGGTGGCGCGCGTGAAGAGGCGCGTGCGGCTCGCGGTCTGCATCGCTGCCTCGGCGCCGCCGGCGATGCACGCCGAGAGCACCGCGCCGAATCCTCCGTGCATCTGCGCCGCGGCGAGCGCGTGTCCCGGGTGGGAGGCGAGCCCGGGATAGAAGACGCGCTCCACGGCGGGATGCGCGGCGAGGAACTCCGCCACCTTGAGCGCCCCCTGACACTGCGCGCGCACGCGCAAGCCGAGCGTCGCGATGCTTCTGCGCAGCAGCCAGCTGTCAAAGGGCGCGAGCGGCGCACCCGCCATCCGTTGCCAGGCGCGCAGGCGCTCGAGCAGCGCTTGATCCTCGTGCACCGCGACGACGCCGCTCAGCACGTCGCTGTGGCCGCCGAGGTACTTGGTGGCGCTGTGCACCACGAGGTCGACGCCGAACTCGAAAGGGCGCTGGCAGGCCGGCGTGGCGAAGGTGTTGTCGCAGACGACCAGCGCGCCGGCGTCGTGCCCCATCGCGGCGGCGAGCTTGAGGTCCGTGATGTTGAGCAGCGGGTTGGTGGGAGTCTCTATCCATAGGAGCCGGGCTCCGCCGGAGAGTGCGGCCTTGACTGCAGGCGGGTCGCGGAAGTCGACGAGCTCGAGCACGGCGCCGCGGTGCCGGGCGACCTCGCTGAATTGCTTCACCGAGCCGTAGTAGGCCTCGAGCGGCGCCACCAGCCGATCGCCGGCGCCGAGCAGGTCGAGCACCGCCATATTGGCGGCGAGCCCGGAGGCGAAGGCGACCGCACCGGCTCCGCCCTCGAGCGCCGCTACGCAGGATTCGAGCGCGGTGCGATTGGGCGTGCCCTCGCGGCTATAGCGGTAGCCGCGCGGGTAGGCGCCGTCCGCGTCGCGTTCGAAAGTGGTGCTGAGATAGATCGGTTCAGCGATCGACCCCACCGCCGCGTCGGGAGAGTGAGCGGCGTGCACGCACAGGGTATTGAGGCCGGAGCGTTTCACGCGCGACGGAACACCGGAATTGATCGCTGCGGCGACTACGCTTGCTTTGCAGTCCAGGAGCTGCACCAGCCGCCGGCCGGTACGGCCTTGCCGGGGAACAAGAGACAGCCACCCTGGGCGGAGCCGGCCGCGCCCTGGTAGAGGGTGCAGTTGGCGCACTTGCTGCCGGGTTTCGCGCCGGTTGCCTTACTCACATCCGCAACGTACTTGAGCGCTTTGGCGGTGGGATCGTCCGCCGAGACCAGAGGCAGGTCGGCGGCGCTCGCCGTTCTCCAGGTTGCCGCGGCGACCGGAATCAGGACCGTGCCGAGAGCGACCTTCTTCAGCAGTTGGCGGCGGGACTCATCGAACATCGGCTTCATGCGATTCTCCTCGACGACCGTGAGCACACGCCGGAGAAGACTACGCAAAGGGCCTGCGGCTGGGAAGTAGCTAGAGCTACCGATGCGCTGCGGCTAGGCCTCGTGCCGAGCCTGAAAGCGCCGCGCCTTCATGCGGTTGCCGCAGACTTTCATGTCGCACCAGCGCCGGGTGTGATTGCGGCTGGTATCGAGAAACAGCCACCGGCAGGCGTCCGCACCGCAGGCGCTGACCCGCGCCATCGTCTCCGACATCATGAGCTCGCCGGCGCTCTCCGCCAGGAGCCACACGGGAAGCTCCGCCTGCGCTTCGAAGCGGCCCCACTCCCAGCACAGCACGCCGCTTCCCTGCCGCCCGCGTTCCCAGCGCAGCGCCCGGTGGCGGCCGGCGCGGTGCAAGTGGCGCTCGAGCGTACGCAGCTCCGCGGCCGGCATAGCGCGCCCGTCGACCCGGGCGTACAGCGCCGCGGCCAGCGCCTCGCGCAACTCGCGCGCGGATCGCAGGGCCCGCTCGGCCGCGGCCGGCGCCACCTGAGCCAGGCGGCGCGCGCGCCGCGCCCCGAGGAGGCGGCTCTGCTCGGCGAAACGCAACAAAGCGCCGTAGTCCGCCAGCAACTCGACCGGTTCGTTGCCGCCGAAGCGGTTGTCCAGCGAATTGACGAAATCGAGGGCCGCGTGCCCGCCGCACAGGTTAAAGGGCGGGTGGCTATGAGTCGTTATGGTCATGTGCTAACCACCAAATACCATCTTACAGGTTATAAGGAAACTGTCTATAGTAACCTCCTATGGACGTTTCACAGGTTATAGGATCCACACCGCGATCCGCTGCGCCGCGCCTCGATCTCGCCGAGCTGCTGGCGTTCGCGGCGATCTACCTGCTCTGGGGTGCGACCTTCCTCGCGATCCGCATTGCGGTGGTGGAGATACCGCCGTTCTTTACCGCCGGCGTGCGCTTCCTCATCGCCGGGGCGCTGCTCTATGCCTTCATGCGCCTGCGCGGTCAGCCCGCCCCGGCGCCCGTCGAGTGGCGCGGCATCGCGATCACCGCGCTCTGCATGTTCGTCGCGACCTACGGGGCGCTCTTCTGGGCCGAGCAGTTCGTGCCTTCGGGTGTCACCTCGGTGATCGAGGCGACGCTGCCGATCATCACTATCGCGCTCGAGGTGTTCGTCTTCCGCCAGCAGCCCTTCCGCTGGCGCATGCTCGCCTCGGTGGTGCTCGGATTCGGCGGTGTCGCGTGGCTGCTGCTCAAGGGCGGGCAGGGGTCGCTCGCCGTGGTTCCGTGCCTCGCAATCCTCGGCGGCGGCGTCGCCTGGTCGCTCGGGGCGGTGCTCACCCGCTCGATGCCCCGGCCCGCGTCACTGCCGCTCACGGCGGGCGCGCAGATGATGCTCGGCGGCGCGGTGCTGCTCGCGCTCTCTTTGGCTACCGGCGAGCTGCACTCCATCCCGCACGTGTCGCTGCGCGCGGGACTGGCGCTCCTTTACCTCATCGTCGGCGGCTCGTGGGTCGGCTTTACCGCCTATGTCTGGCTGCTCGCGCGGATGCCGGCGACGCGCGTGGCCAGCCACGCGTACGTCAACCCGCTCATTGCCGTGGCGCTCGGTTACCTGGTGGCGGGCGAGGAGCTCACTTTACGGATGCTGGTCGCATCGTGCGTGGTGGTGGCGAGCGTATTCCTCATCCTCACGGAGCCGCGGCGGCGGCGTGACGGTGAGGGTGCTCCGTTGCTGAGCCCGCAGCTGTCCGCGTGTACTTCTTCATAATCCGGCGCCCCAGCCGCTACACTCACGCCTCCGGACCGCGGCTCGACGCCGTAAAGGGCGATTGTATGGGCGCTGACGACTTCCGCCGCTACCAGGACAATCTGCGCGACGAGCTCGACGGGGCAGCCCTCTACACCAGCATCGCCGCCGCCGAGAGCGATCCGGTCCGCAGGGATCTGTTCCTGCAGCTGGCGCAGGCGGAGACGCGCCACGCGGCGTTGTGGCGCGAGAAGCTCGCCGCAGCCGGTGTCAAGGAAGAGCGCTACGTCCCGAGCCTTCGCACCCGGCTGCTCGGCAAGCTCGCCCGGCGTTTCGGACCACGCTTCGTGATGCCGACGATCGCGGCTGCCGAGTTCGCCGACCGCAACAAGTACGCAAGCCAGACCGATGCCCAGGCGATCTCGGCCGAAGAGCGCGGGCATGCCGCGGTGGTGCAGGAGATTGCCCGATCGCAGGAGCGCGGACCGGTGACCGGCGCCGATATCGCGCGTGCCGAACCCTGGCATCGCGGCGCCGCATCGGGCAACAATCTGCGCGCGGCTGTGCTCGGCGCCAATGACGGCCTGGTGTCCAACTTCTGCCTGATCATGGGCGTCGCCGGTGCGGGCGTCACGGGCCGCAGCATCCTCGTCACCGGCTTCGCGGGCCTGGCGGCCGGCGCCTGCTCGATGGCGCTTGGAGAGTGGCTCTCGGTGACCAATGCGCGCGAGCTGGCGAGCACACAGATCGCCAGGGAAGCCGAGGAAATCGAGCAGACACCGCAGGCGGAGCAGCACGAGCTGGCCCTGATCTATCAGGCCAAGGGGCTGCCCAAGAGCGAGGCCGAGAGCGTCGCCGCCGAGCTCATGCGGAACCCGAAGGCCGCGCTCGACACGCTGGCGCGCGAGGAGCTCGGTATCGATCCCGCAGAGCTGGGCGGGAACCCCTTGAGCGCGGCGGCCACCTCGTTCGCGCTCTTCTCGGCAGGCGCCATCTTCCCGGTCGTGCCGTTCCTGTGGATGCACGGAGCGGCCGCGATCGCCATGAGCATCGGCGCGAGCGCGCTGGCGCTGTGTGGCGTCGGCCTCCTGACTTCGCTCTTCAACGGCCGCAGTCCCTGGTTCTCGGCCGCACGCCAGGCCTTGTTCGGCTGCGTGGCGGCGGCGGTCACCTACGGGATCGGAGCCGCGCTCGGGGTCTCGCTGTCGTGAGGGGCCGGCAAGCGCAGCGTATCAAGGCGCCCGCCCCGCGAGCGCCACCGCTGCCGGGAAATTGTCCGCGAACACGAGGTGCGTGCCATCCGGCCGCAGACCCATCTGCGCGAGGATCGCGCGCGGTTGCTCGCGCAGGCCCGAGAGGATCACCCGGGTGCCGTGGCGCCGGCAGCGCTCGAGCAGCTGGCGCAGCGCCGCGACGCCGCTGGCATCGATCAGCGGCACGAGCCGCACGCGCAGGATGAAGACCCGCGGGGCCTGCGGAAACTGGTTGAGCACGTCGTCGAGCCGGTTCGCGACCGCGAAGAACAGCGGCCCGGAGACCTGGAACACCTCGACGCCGGGGGGCAAGTCGGCGCGCTGACTCGGCTGCCGGGCGCCGGCGAAGTCATCGGCGTCCTCATCGAGGAGCGTCACGTCCGAGCCGATCGCCACTACCTCGCTCATGCGGTGCATGAAGAGGAAGGCCGCAAGAACCAGTCCCACTTCGATGGCGACCGTGAGGTCAAACACCACCGTGAGCGCGAAGGTCAGGAGCAGTACGGCGCGATCGCCGACGGGACCGGTCATGAGATGCCTGAAGCTCTCGATTTCCGCCATGTTCCACGCCACGATGACCAGCGCCGCGGCGAGCGCGGCGAGCGGGATGTAGCTCATCCAGGGCGCGAGCACCAGCATGAAGACGAGCAGGAAGGCCGCGTGCAGCATCCCGGCGATGGGCGAGCGGGCGCCGGAACGGACGTTGGTGGCCGTGCGGGCGAGGGCGCCCGTCGCCGGCAGGCCGCCGAAGAGCGCGGAGGCCACGTTGGCCGCGCCCTGCGCGACCAGCTCGCAGTTGGAGCGGTGGCGGCCGCCGATCATGCCGTCGGCGACCACCGCGGAAAGGAGCGATTCGACGCCGGCCAGGAACGCAATGGTGAAGGAGCTCGGAAAGAGCTCGCGGGTGCGCTCGAGCGGAATGTGGGGGAGCGAGAACTGCGGCAGCTGCGCCGGAATTTCTCCGAAGCGCGCGCCGATCGTCTCGGTGGGCAGTCCGAGGAACGCCGCGGCGAGCGTTGCCGCTGCGACGGCCAGCAGGAACGCCGGCCACGCCGGGCGCCAGCGGCGCAGCGCCACGATCAGAGCGACGGCGCCGAGCGCCACCAGCGCTGCCACCGGGTTGAAGTCACGGAAGTGCTGCGCGTAAGCACCGAGACGTGCCAGGAAGTCGGCCGGCACCGCGCCCATGTGCAGGCCGAGCAGGTCCTTCACCTGGCTCAGGAAAATACTCACCGCGATCCCCGCCGTGAAGCCCGTGATCACCGGCTGCGGCATGTACTTCATCAGCGTGCCAATGCGCAGCAGCCCGGCCGCGATCAGCATGAGTCCCGCGAGCAGCGTGCACAGGACCAAGCCCCCGTAGCCGAACTTCTCGATCACGTTGAACACGACCGGGACGAAGGCCGCCGTGGGTCCGCCGATCTGCACGCGCGAGCCGCCGAGTGCCGAGATGAGGAAGCCCGCCACGATGGCCGTCTGCAGTCCCTTCACCGGGGTCGTGCCCGAGGCGATGGCGAGCGCCATCGCGAGCGGCAGGGCGACGATGGCGACCGTGAGTCCGGCGATCAGGTCGTGCCGCAGGTCGCCGGCGCTGTAGCCGCGGCGCAGCACCGTCACGAGCTTCGGGACGTACAGGTGCCAGGCGGGTGCGCTGGCAGCCGAGCTCACCATCGCTCAGCGTCCCTTGCCGAGCACCTCTTCGATGGGGGGTGCCGCAGCCGGGGCGGCCTTGCGGTAGTCCTTGCCGAGGAGCGCCGCGATGGTGGCGGCGATCTGGGCCTGATGCACCTCGCCGGTCTGGCTACGCTCACCGAGCGGTGCGGTATCGGGACCCATCACGGCGATCCAGATGTTCTCCGAGCCTTTTTCCTCGACGCCGTGCTCTTTCCATTCGACGGGCCCGCTGCCGCGGCCGTGATCGGCGGTGAGGATGAAGGTCGTCTGATCGCGGTACGCGGGCAGGCGCTGGAGCGTATTCCACAGCTGCTCGACGTAATGGTCGAAGGAATGGGCAGCGTGCAGCAGCAGGTCATAGCGGCCGGTGTGCCCCCAGTTGTCGGTCTCGCCGTAGCCGACGAACAGCACACGCGGCTGCGCCTTGGCAAAGGAGTCCATCAGCGGGATCTGCAGGAACGAGTCATAGACGTCGGTGTCCTCGAGCTGCGTGGTGGTCCGGTAGAGCTCATTCAGCAGCGCCTCACGCGGGCTCACGTCACCTTTATATGGCGGTTCCCAGCCGACCTGCACGGCTAAGTGACTGCGCCTGACGTTGAAGATGTCCTTGAACGCCGCCCAGGTGGCAAACACGGCGACCTGACCATGCAGATCCGGCAGGCCGTTCAGCCATTCGAACACGGTGACGTTGGGGTTCGGTCCGAACTCGTTGGAGTTGACGCGTGGATCGGCATGGCCCGAGAGCATCTCGTTGTACCCGGGGTACGAGAACCAGAACTGATTGGTGACGCGCGCCACGCTGCCCTTCAGCTGGTTGCCGAAGATCTGGCCATGCGCGGCGACCGTGGTCCAGATGAAGGGGAACAGCGCCTTGCGGCGCTCGTTCACGTCGTCGCGCCAGAACGCGCGCTTGAGGTCCGCTTCCTTGTCCCAGATGCCGCCGTTCTTTTCGTTGAGGAGCAGCGGGTCCGCCCCGGTGAAGATCTCCTGCCAGCGCAGCCCGTCGCTCACGATGAGCACGACATTGCGCGTCTTGAGCGGCGCCGGCGTGTCGGCGCACGCGAGCGGCTCCCAGGCGACGAGCGCCAGCACCAGGGCGCCGAGCGCTGACCTGACAACGATACGGTTCGACATCGGACTCTCCATCGGCGGGTGCGAGGCGCAGGACGCGCCCCGGATATCGCTACAATAGCAGGCACCGGCCGTGGAGAAGCAGTCTGCACCCCGTGGCGCGAGCTACGTCGTTCTCGGCGCCCTGTTGGCGCAGGCGGTCGCGTCCCTTGCGGCACCGCAGGCGCTCGCGGTTGGCGGCCGCCCGGTTGAGTCCGCAGGCGACGGCGGGCTGCCGGTCGGAAGCCTCACCCTGCATCGCTGCGAGACCGCCGCGCCCTGGTGCGCGGTCCTCGAGCGTCCGCTCGATCCGAGCGATGCGCTAGCGGGCACGATCCCGATCTATTTTGAGTATTACCCGCACACCGCGCCCGGTCCCGCGGCCGGGACGCTGGTCGCGACCGAGGGAGGCCCCGGATTCCCCGCCACCGATTCGCGCGATGACTACCTGGCGCTCTTTGGGCCGCTGCGCGCGCGCTACGACGTCATCATCATGGATAACCGCGGCACCGGCCGCTCCGGGGCGATCGACTGTAAGGAGTTGCAGAATGCGCCCGGCCTCACCGAGGACAACGTCGGCGAGTGCGGACGCTCGCTCGGGCGCGCGGCGGCGCTCTACAGCACCGCGCTCGCGACCGATGATCTCGCCGCCATCCTCGATGCGCTCGCGATCGCGCGCATCGGGCTGTACGGAAATTCCTACGGCAGCTACTTCGGGCAGGTTTTTGCGCTGCGTCACCGCGAGAAAGTGCGCGCACTCGTGCTCGATGGCGCCTATCCGCTCGACGGCCCCGACTACGCCTGGTACCCGCACTACGCCCCGGCGATGCGCGAGAAGTTCAATCTCGCCTGCGAGCGCTCGAGCGCATGCCGCGCGCTCCCCGGGAGCTCCCTCGATCACATCGCTCCGGCGCTCGGGCGGTTGCGCGCTCAGCCCCTCGAGGCGAGCGTGCGCTACGGCGAGGGGCGCACGCTGAATTTCACCGCCGACGCGACCGCGCTCGCGATCGTGATGTTCGGGGGCTCGCCGGCTTTCTCCACGGTGCGGGAGGCGGATGCCGCCGCGCGCGCCTTCGGCGGCGGCGATTCGCTGCCGCTGCTGCGCCTCATGGCGGAGACCCTGGGGAGCGTCGACTCGCGCGACCCGACCCATGCGCCGGAGAAATTCAGCGCCGCACTTGCGGCCACGGTCTTCTGCCAGGACCCGCCGCAGATCTTCGACATGCGCCTCCCGGTCCCGCAACGCCGCGCCACGCGGGATGAGCTCATCGCGCGCCGCGAGGCCACGGCGCCGGCGACCTACGCGCCGTTCACGATCGATGAATACCGCGCCATGCCGCTCGACTATGCGTTCATCGACGAGTGCGTCGCGTGGCCGTCGCCGCGGGCTGTTGCGCCGTCGCCGCTCGTCTTCCCGGCTTCGAGCTACCCGGACGTTCCGGTCCTCGTGGTATCGGGTGAGCTCGACAATATGACGAGCGTCGCGGACGGGGCGGCGGCCGCCGAGCGTTTCCCGCGCGCGCGCCACCTCGTCATCGCCAACAGCTTTCACGTGAACGCGCTGCCGCATGCCCGCAGCGAGTGCGCGGCGGTGCTGGTGCGGCGCTTCCTCGCGACCCTCGCGACGGGCGATGAGAGCTGCGCGGCGGCGGTGCCCGCGGTGCGGCTGCTGCCGCGCTTCGCGCGCACCGCAGGCGAGCTCGCACCGGCCCAGGCGCGGGTGCGCAATCAGGCGGGCGAGGATGCGTTGCGAGCCGTCGCCGCAGCGCTCTTCACGGCCGAGGACGTCATCGCGCGCGCGGCGGAGCACGGCGCCGGCCCGGGAATCGGACTACGCGGCGGGACGTTTACGGCGTCGGCGGCGGGCGGGGGCTATCATCTGACACTCAAGGAGATCCGCTGGACCGAGGATGTCGCCGTCTCGGGGCGCATCGATTTTCCGGGACGCGCCGGCGTGGTGCGCGCGAACCTTGAGCTCGAGATCCCGTCGGGTAACGGGACACTCGAGCTCGAGTGGCCCGAGGGAGTGAGCGGAGCCCGCGCCAGCGCCCGCGGCACCCTGAATGGCCGGGCGGTAGTGGCGGAAGCGCCCGCGCCCTGAAGGATTCAGGCGGGCGCTCGCGCCGCGTGACGCGCGGGATCGACCATCAGCCAGGTGGCGGCGGCGATCAGCGCGAACGCGCTGCCGATCAGAAACGGGGGCGTCCAGGCTCCGTGACCGGAAAAGTACGCTGTCACGGGAGCTGCGATCAGTCCGCCGACATTGCCGCCGGTGTTGAGGAGTCCCCCCGCGGCCATGGTGTCGGCGGGTGCGGCATGCATGATCGCGGCCCAGTAGGGCCCCTCGTTCACTTGCTCGCAGGCGAAGGCGAGCGCGAGCGCCGCCACCGCGACATAGCCGCTGCCGGTCGATGCACCCCCCAGCAACAGCAGCGCGCAGGCGGGGAGGCTGACGAGCGGCACGAGCCGCAGGCCGCGGCGCACGCCTAAACGGGCTCCCAGATAAGTGGCGAGGTAGCCGCCGACACTGGCGCCGACCGCGCCGACCACAGCGGGAGCCGCGGCCAGCCAGCCGCTTTCCAGCGGCAGAAAATGCCGCTCCTGCACGAGGTAAAGGAAGCACCAGTCGGCGATGAAATAAAAGACGTAGTTGGCGCAGATGTACGAGAAGGTCAGCGCCAGCACGTCACGGTTCAAGAGCAGCCGCCCCACGCGCGGCCACGAGAATTCGTGACGAACACTCGCGCAGGGACCGATCTGCGCGAGCTCCTCCGCGCTCACGGACGGATGCTCGGCCGGAGTATTGCGGCCGTACCAGACCCACAGCACCGCGAGGACCAGCATGGGCAGGTTCGTCCAGAGGAGCGCACGCTGCCAGTTGGACGCCAGCATGAGATTCGCGACCAGCGGCGCGGTGATGGCCAGCCCCACACCGAGGCATGCAGAGGCGAGGCCCTGGACCAGCGGCCATTTCTCCGGCGGAAACCACGCCTCGAAGATTCCGTTAGTGAGCGGAAATATCGGCGCCTGCAGCGCTCCGAGCATCGCCCGCCCGAGGAGCAGCGTCCCGAAGAGCGGCGCTCCTGCGAGCACGAGCGGCGCGAGCGGCACCACCAGAGCGGCGGCGCAGGCACCGAAGCCGAGCACGGTGAACACGAGGCGCGGGCGGAAGCGCTGGCCGAGGAGGCCGCCCGGAAACTGCATGACGGTGTAGCCGGCGATGAAGGCGGCCTGCAGCCAGCCGATCTGCTGCTGCGTCAGTCCGAGCTCCGGCATCATGTGCAGAGCCGCGACCGCGAGACCCTTCTGCTGCACGTAGGCGAACACACCGTATGCGAACATGAACCCGAAGATCTTCCACCGCACCGGGACGCGCGCCGCGGCGCGCGGCGGCGCGGGCAGCGGGACCGCGGCGGCCGTGGGCCCCGTCACGCGCGATCGGCCACGTCGCCGATCCGGTCGAGGACGTAGCGACGGATGTCGAGATTGAAGTCTTCCATGGGAGCGTAATAGCCGCGCTCGTGGACGCGCGCGCTGATGCCCTGCTGCAACGCTTCGCAGATCGCCCAGTCCTGGCGGTTGACCAGATCCCAGAATTCGATCGCATCGCGCGGGTCGAAGTCGCTCTTGTCCATCTCGAACGGCTCGAAGAGGAAATGACACACGATGTCGGTGTGCCCGGCGCTGCGCGGCTTGAGGATGAACACCGCCGCGTGGTCGCAGGCGAGGCTCAGGAAGAGATTGGGATAGGCGAGCTCGCCCTTATGGCGCACCCGCTCATCCTCGTTCAAGGTCGGAAAGGCACGGCGGCGGGTGGTTCCTGAGGTCGTGAACGTGTAGGCGCCGGGCCGATGCGGGATGCCGCGCGCCCAGTCGAGGTTGGCGCCGCCGCGCTCCCGGAACGCCGGCACCACGGCGCACAGCTCCGGGTGCACTCCCGCGCAGTGGTAGCACTCGTTGTAGTTCTCGCACAGCGCTTTCCAGTTGGCCGCCACGGAATAGCGGATCGAGCGGCCGATGCGCAGCTCCGCCAACGGGTAGCGCTTGGTCCGCTCGGGGATCCCGGTGAGCTGCTGCGCGAGCGGTGGCGCCGTGGCCGGCGAGAGGTTCAGGAACACGAAGCCGCCCCAGCATTCCACGGCCGCCGGGTACAGGCTGAATTGCGTCCGGTCGAAACCCGGCTGCGCGCTCAGGTGCGGTGCCACCACCAGATGTCCGTCGAAGTCGTACGTCCACTGGTGATAGGGGCAGGTAATGCGCCCGGCGGCGATGCCGCCCCCGAGCGGCGTCGCTGGGCCCGGGCTCTCGGGATCGCGGCACAAGCGCGTGCCGCGGTGCCGGCAGACGTTGTAGAAGGCCCGCAGAACCCCGGCGCGATTGCGCAACAGCAGCAGGCTCTCGCCGAGCACCTCGAGCACGCGCCAGGCGCCGGGCTCGGCGAGCTCTTCCTCACGCGCGACGCAGATCCAGTCGCGGCAGAAGATGCGCTCCTTCTCGAGCGCGAAGACGCGCTCCGAGGTGTACCAGCTCGAGGGGAGCGTCGGCTCGAGGCCGGCGACCCGCGGCGGCAGCGGCTGCGCGCTCATGAGGCTCTCGCGAGCGGCGCATCGCGCCGGTGGGCGAGCGTCGTCGGATCCGCGTCGAGCTCGCGGGCGTAGCGGTGGCCGCTGTAAACGGCATGCACGATCGCTCCGGGCGCGAGCGCATCACCGATTCGCGTGACGGAGCGGATGCCGGCGCCGGCGAGATCGGCGGCGCGCGCGCTGAGCTCGGCGTAGAGGGAATCGTTCGCGAAGCGGGTGCCGACGATGACGAGCGAGCGGCACTCGAGGCGCGTTTCCGCGTTCGTGAAGTGGTTGGCGAGCGTGACCACGCCCGCGCCGTACGCGGTGACGCGCGCGAGCGTGTGCAGGGCCACGCCCGCGGAGGCGAGGGCCCGATGAACCTGCGGTTGCTCGTTGCTCATGATGGTCCACGCCGAGGCGTGTCCGGCCGGGGTCACATAGCTCACCGAGTGTCCACCCCGGGCGAGGTGCTCGGCAAGCACGGCTCCCAGGTAGTAATTGTCGAAGTCGTAGACCACGACCGGGTCCGCGACTTGCGCGCCCGCGGCCAGGTCGTCCGGCGTGAGCACGCCGGGCGCCTCGAGAGGGCCCACCGGCAACTCGAGCGGCGAGTACAGCAGCCGCGCCCAGCGCGCGCCGGTGGCGAGGACGACGTGCAGGCTGCCGAACTCGAGGACGTCTGCCGCCGCCAGGTGGTTGCCGCGGTAGACGTTGACGTTGGGAAGCTTCGCCAGCTGCCCGCGCCGCCACTCGAGCACCCGGCCCCAGGCGGCCAGTCCCGGCAGGCGGGTCTCGAAGCGCAGCCTTCCGCCGATCTCGTCCGCCGCCTCTGCAACCGTCACCTCGTAGCCGCGCCGGCCGAGCGACAGCGCGCACTCGAGCCCCGCGGGCCCGGCGCCGACGATGAGCACCGAGGAGGCGCTGGCGGCCGGCGCGATGCGCTCGGGGTGCCAGCCCCGGCGCCACTCCTCGCCGATCGTCGGGTTCTGCGTGCAGCGCACCGGCACCCCGTCGTGCCAGCTCGAGATGCAGATGTTGCAGCCGATGCACTCGCGGATGTCCTGCTCGCGCCCCTCGTCGATCTTGCGCGGCAAAAAAGGATCGGCGATCGAGGGCCGCGCGGCGCCGATGAGATCGAGTACCCCGCGGCGGATCTGGCCCACCATGGTGTCGGGAGAGGTGAAGCGGCCGACGCCCACGACGGGCTTCGCGGTCGTTTTCTTCACGAAGTCGATGACCGGCTCGTGACTGCCCTCGGGGGCGAAGCGCGACGGGGCACAATCGGTCGGCGAGGAGTCGAGCTTCACGTCCCAGAGATCGGGGAGATCCGCGAGCATCCCGACCAACTCGTGCGCTTCTGAAGGCCCCCGCTCACTCGGCCGTGCCCGCAGCTCCTCGAGGCTGATCCGCAGCGCCACCGCGCACTGCCCCCCGACCGCCTCGTGGGTGACTTCGAGCAGCTCGCGCACGATGCGTGCGCGGTTGGCAAGGCTCCCGCCGTAGCCATCGGTGCGCCGATTCCACTCCGGCAGCAGGAACTCGTACGGCAGGTAACCCATGCCGGCATAAACGTAGACGATGTCAAAGCCGGCCTGGCGGGCGCGGCGCGCCGCCTGTGCCTGCGCGCCGAGCAGCGCGCGGATGTCGTGCGCGTCCATGACGCGTGACCGCTGGTTGCCCATGAAGCCGACGTGGGTCGCCATCCACGAGATGCCCGAGGGCGACATGGGCGCGATGCGGCTCAGGCGGTTCATGACCGACCCGCCGCCGTGCCACAGCTCGATGCCGGCCAGCGCCCCGTGGCGGTGAACGGCCTCGGTCATCAGGGCGTGGGAGCGGATGTCGTCATCGTCCCAGAGCGTTGCGTAGGGGAGCGGCGCATCGTCCGCCCCCGGGTCGATCGACACGTAGCCGGTGCACACCACGCCCCAGCCGCCCTCGGCCTTCGTCTCGCGAAAGGCCGCGCGCATGTGCGGCATGGAGTTGGTCATGCCGGCGGCGTGCGGGACCGCGTAGAAGCGATTGCGCGCCGTGACCGGGCCGATCCTCACCGGCTCGAACAGCGGGTCGTAGCGCGGGTTGCGTGCCATCGCCCGAGTCTGCCTCTCGTTGAGCGAATGTTCAATACAACGAGCCGCTATACTCAGAGCTCATGCAAAAGAAGTGGCTCGTTCCGTCGATCCTCATGGCTCTGACCTGCGGCCCGCTCGCGGCGCAGTCGCTCGCTCCCGATACCCCGGAGGCCGGCTCGATGGAGGAGATCGCGCGGGCCACCACCGAGGCGCGCTTCCTCTCGCCGTGGGTCGCGTATCTGCCGGCCTCGGCCAGCGTCATCTCGCCGCGCAGCTTCCTGCACCGCATCCCCGGAGCACCGGGCGAGCTGGTGGATTCCGCCGCGGCCTACGCCTATTGCCGGGCGCTCGCCACCTCCTCCGCGCGCGTACGGCTCTTCACCATCGGGCGCTCGGAGGAGGGGCGCGACATCGTGCTGCTCGCGATCGCGGACGAAGAGGGCATCCGCGATCTCGAGAAGCTCAAAGCCGCCACCGCGGCGCTCGCCGATCCCCGCCGCACCGACGCGGCGGCCGCCGCGCAGCTCATCGCCACGGCCCGCCCGATCTACTACATCAACGCCGGGCTGCACTCGGATGAGAGCGGCTCGACCGAGTCGGTGCTCGAGCTCGCTTATCGCCTGGCGGTCTCGGAGCAGCCGATGATCCGCCGCATCCGCGAGAAGCTCGTGGTGCTCATCAACCCGGTGTCCAATCCCGACGGCCGCGACAAGCAGGTCGAGTGGTTCTACCGTTACCTCAAGGGCAAGACCGACCTGGCACAGCTGCCGCGCCAGGCGCCGCCTTACTGGTCGAAGTACGCCTTCGTCGATATCAACCGCGACGCGCACCAGCAGGTGCACGCGACGACCCAGGCCGTGTTTCGCATGATGTTCGCGTGGCATCCGCAAGTGATCCACGACCTGCACGAGAGCGTGGCGCTGCTCGTCACCTGGAACGGCACGGGGCCCGTCAACGAGCACGTCGATCCGCTCACCTACGACGAGCGGCTCGAGCTCAGCTTCCATGAGGTGCAGACGCTCACCGGGCTCGGGATGCCGGGCGTCTGGACCTGGAATTTCGGCGACGACTTCGCGCATCTGTATCTCGATGCCATCGCGACCAATCACAACGCGGACGGCCGCGGCTATGAGACCTTCGGCAATGGCACCGCCGAGACGCTCACCCCCGAGCAGCCCAGCCAGGACACCTCGGTCGAGTGGTATCGCCCGCTGCCGCCGCCGGCGCAGCGGACCTTCCTTTGGTCGGCGCGCGACAACGTCAACTACAACGAGACGGCGCTGCTCGCGGCGCTCGACGACGTGGCGCAGCAGTCACAGCAGCTGCTGCACAACTACTATCTCAAGGGGTTGCACTCGTACACCCGTGGGCTCGAGCAGCCGCCCTTCGGCATCGTGATTCCCGACGGGCAGGGCGATCCGGCGCGGGTGTCGCAGCTCATCGCGCGGCTCCTCGCGCAGGGTATCGAGGTGCAGCGCGCGCCTGCGGAGTTCACTCTCAAGGAGGGTACGTTTGCCGCCGGCACCTACGTCGTGCGCCTCGACCAGCCGTACCGCGACTATGCCGTCGACCTGTTGACCCCGCAGCAGTACCCGAAGGATGCCGGCGAAGCCTATGACGACATCTCCTGGGCGTTGCCGGTCAACTATCACCTCACGGCAATTGCGAGCGCGGACCGCCGCGTGCGGGAGCTCGAGCTCAGACCGGTGCGCGAGGCGCCGCACAGCCAGGGTTCGGTCGCGGGCGTTGGACCGGTGTTCGTGCTCAAGGACACCGGGCAGGAGGGGCTGCTCGAGGCGCGCTACCGGCTCGCGCGCTTCAAAGTGGCGATTGCCGAGCGCCCGTTCACGGTCGCCGGCGCCGAATACCCGGCGGGCTCGTGGATTTTCGGGCCGCAGTCGGGCCTGGCCGCGGCCGTCCGCGTCACGGCCGACGAGCTCGCGCTCAATTTCGCGAGCGCCGCGTCGATCCCCGAGGTGGCGCGCCACGATGCGCCCGTGCCGCGCCTCGGTCTTTGGGTGCCGTGGGCGGACACCGACACCATCGGCTGGGCGCGTTACTCGCTCGATCAGCGCCACATTCCTTACGTGTACGTCCGCGACGAGGACATCCGCTCAGGGAGGCTGCGCGAGAAGTACGACGTCCTGCTCTACGGGCATGTCGATCTCGAGCTCGCCGAGCAGGTGCAGGGGATCCCCAAGGCCTGGGGCCCCATGCCCTTCAAGAAGACCAAGGCCACCCCGGCCTTCGGCACGCCGGCGGAGTCCGAAGACATCACCGGGGGCATTGGCTTCAGCGGCCTAGCCGAGCTCGAGCGCTTCGTCGATTCGGGCGGCCTGCTGATCACGCTCGGCAGCGGCACCATGCTGCCGCTCGAGGGTGGCGTGGTGCGCGGCGTGCGCCGCGAGTCCGGCGGCGTGCCGCGCAGCGCCCAGGGAGGCGGCGCGGCCTCCGCCGCGGCCTCCCAGTCAGCAGCGGCCCGCACCCCAGGCTCGCACGTGCGGGTGAGTTTTGCGCGGCCCGATCACCCCATCGCCTACGGCTACGCGGCGCGCACCTGGGTGTTCCGCCAGAATTTCCCCGTCTATTCGGTGCCACGCCGCTGGCTGCGCATGGCGTATTGCACGGTGTGCCTCGATGGGCCCTTCGATCGCGGTGGGGTGGTGCTCGAGTGGGGCGATCGCGACGGCGCACCGTTCGTCGTCAGCGGCCAGGCGTGGGGAGAGGAGAGTCTCATCGGCCACCCTGCGATCCTCGACCTGCGCTCGGGTGCGGGCCACGTCGTGGCGTTCAACTTCAACCCGCTGCACCGGGATCTGAATCGCGGCGATCAGCGCATGCTGTGGAACGCCATCCTCAACTGGCGGGCGATTCTCGCCGGACAGTAAGTCGCGGCGCGCAACGGCGCCGCGCTACTTCGCCAGCCGCTTGTATTTGGCGAGCACCGCGCGCAGCTCGGCGTGCGGCAGCGCCCGCACATGATGGCCGTCGATGCCCGTCATGTCGGTCGCAGCGACCATGGCATTGACGACGGCCTCCTCGGTGGCCTGCACCGTGGCCGCGAACAACGGGTCCATGGAATCGTTGGGCAGCATCTTCAGGTCGATCACGTGGCCTAAGTCGCTCGCGGCCGGGTTGGCGGTCGAGAACGCGATGAAGATGTCGCCCGAGCCGTTGCCGGCAATGCTGCCGGTGCGCCCGAGGCCGAGCGACACGCGCCGCGCGAGGCGCTTGAGTTGGTGCGGCAGGAGCGGCGCGTTGGTGGCGACCACCACGATGATCGAGCCACGCTCGGCGAGGTCCGAGGGCACGAAGGCGTACGGATCCTCACTCTCGATCTCGCGGCCGACGGGAATGCCCGCGATGTGCAGGTTCTGGCGCCTGCCGTAGTTGCACTGCACCAGCACTCCGACCGTGTAGGCGCCGTCCTTGTCGGTGAGCTTGCGCGAGGAGGTGCCGATGCCGCCTTTGAAGCCGTTGCAGACCATGCCGGTGCCGCCACCCACCGCGCCTTCCTCGACGGGACCCGAGCGCGCACTGTCGAGCGCGTGAAACACGTGCTCCGGCTTGACGTGAAAGCCGTTGATGTCGTTGAGCCACCCGTCCCAGGTTTCGGCGACCACCGGCAGCGACCACCAGGAGTCGGTGGCATCCGGCGGACCGTGCGCGACGCGCCAGGCGATCACGGCATCGCGCACCACGCCGACGCTGTGCGTGTTGGTGATGAGCACCGGACTCTCGAGGAACCCTGATTCCTCGACCCAGGTCGTGCCGGTCATCTCGCCGTTGCCGTTCTGCGAGTACCAGCCGGCGAAGGAGAAGCGCTGCATGGAGGCGGAGCCGCGCGGCAGTACCGCCGTGACGCCGGTACGGATCGGCCCCTGACCGACGACGAGCTTGCCGCTACCGGAGATGAGCGTGGTGTGGCCCACCAGCACGCCCTCGACGTCGGTAATGGCATTCAACGGCCCCGGTGTCCCGTCGAAGGGCACGCCGAGGTCGCGCGCGCGAGGCCGCTGCGCCGGCGGGTCGGTGGTGCCGGCTGCGCCGGAAATTCCAGGGACGAGCACCGCGAATGCGAGCAAAGCGAGGGCCCGACGCAGCATGTGGCTATCCTCGACCATAGAGGAGGTGGGAGAGGTCTTCAGGTGGCGAGCGCCGGCCGCCGCACGATCGCGTACCACCAGTACACCGGCACGCCCACGGCGCAGGGTACCAGCGCCCACAGCAGTGACTTGCCGCCGACGCCGATCGAAGCCCAGATGCAGTAGAGGGTCGCGAGAATCGAGGCCGCAATCCAGCGCGACTCGCGCGCTCCGGGCTTGCCCAGCTCTCCCCGGCGCCAGAGGATCACAACGGCGATCGCGCAGCCGAAATACACCGGCAGGTTGGAGGCGGTGACGACCATATTCAGGAAGGTGAAGGCGCCCGCGGTCGAATCGTTGTAGCTCGAGAGCGTCATGACACTCGCGAGGATGGCGGTAAGCACGAACGCGCGGGTGGGCGCGCCGTGTGCGTTCACCTTGCCGAGCGCCTGCGGAAAGCCGCCATGGCGGGCAAAGCTCACCGTCAGCTCGCCGAGGATCAGCGTCCAGCCGTTGAGGCACCCGAGGCCGCTCACGATCACGAACGCCGCCAGCAGCTTTCCCGAGGCTGGGCCGAGGAAGCGCGCGAACAGGTCCGCGAACGGGGCGCTGGAGGCCGCCAGCTCGCCCTGCGGGATCAGCAGCATCGGGATCAGCGACACGCAGACGTAGACGGCCGCGACGATGAGCGTGCCAATGAAGGTAGCGCGCGGGATGGTGCGGCCCGGATCGCATACCCGGCCGGCCGGCATCGCCGCGCTCTCCACCCCGAGCATTGCGTAGAGAGAGAGGGTCGATGCGGCAACGACTCCCCCCAGGGAGAAGGGCGTCGTCGGCAGCCGCACGAGAGAGATCTCATGGGGCGCGAACAACGCCCACGCACCGAGGGCCACGATCCCGACCTGCAACAGCAGCTTGACCACCGTGCTCCACACCTGCACCCAGCCGGCGGCGCGCGCCCCGCCCACGTTAATGACTACGAACGCCCACACCAGCGCCACGGCTGTCACCGCTGCCAGCAGGTGGTCGCTCGCCAGCACGGGAAAGAAAGACGACAGGTAGCCGACCACGCCGGTCGCCAGCACCGCGTTGGTCACGACGGTGGAGATCCAGTAGCACCACATGATCACGAACGCAACGCCCCCGCCCAATGCGCGGCTCGCGTAAGCATACGGCCCGTCGTCGTGCGGAAAGGCCCGCGCGAGCCCGGCGAACACCCAGGCGACGAACACGCAGCCGCCGGTCGTGATCAGCCAGCCGGGGACGGCGTTCAGGCCATAGGGCGCGAGCGAGGCCGGCAGCATGAAAATGCCGACGCCGATGGTGTTGCCCACCACCAGCGCGGTGCACATGAGCAGGCCCAGGGCGCGCGGCTGCTCGGCCGTGGTGCGCGACACTCGCCGCTCCTTCAGACCGACGCCAGCGCTTCGGTGAGCGCCGGCTCGAGCAGCGCCAGGGCCTCGTCCACGTGCCCACGATTGATCATGAGTGGCGGAATGAAGCGCACGGTGCTCGCGCCGCAGGAGAGCAGCAGCAGCCCATGGTGGAAGGCGCGCGTCAGCACCGCCTCGGAGAGCTTCTTCGCGGGTGCACGGCTCGCCCGGTCGGTGATCAGCTCCATGCCGATCATGAGCCCCTTGCCGCGCACCTCGCCGATGCAGGGAAAGCGCTGTTGGAGCTCGCGCAGGCGCCCGATGAAATACTCGCCCACTTTGGCGGCGTTGGCGGCGTACTCGCGCTCCACGAGCTCGAGCGTCGCGAGCGCTGCCGCGCAGCACAGAGGATTGCCGCCGAAGGTGTTGCCGTGCGCGCCGCGTTTCCACTTTTCCATGTGGGTGCGGCGCGCGACCACCAGGCCTATCGGCAACCCCGAAGCGAGGCCCTTGGCGAGCGTCATGATGTCCGGTGACACGCCCCAATGCTGGCTGGCGAACATCTTGCCGCTGCGCCCGATCCCGCACTGCACCTCATCGAAGATCAGGAGAATTCCATGGCGGTCGCACAGCGCACGCAGGCCGGGGAGAAAACTGTCGGGCGGCACGAGATAACCGCCTTCGCCCTGGATCGGCTCGACCACGATCGCGGCTACTTCGTTTGGCGGAACGTTGCTCTGAAAGAGCATTTCGATGTAGTCGAGGACGGCGCGGCCCTGGTCGGCGCCCACGAACAGCGGCCGGTAGGGGTTGGGGTAGGGCACATGCGTCACGCCCGGCATGGTCGGGAAGAAACCCGCCTGCTGCGTCACCTTGCTCGAAGTGAAGGCGAGCGACCCCATCGTGCGGCCATGAAAGCCGCCGAGGAAGCCGATGAAACGCGGGCGCCCCGTGACGTAGCGCGCGAGCTTGAGCGCGCCTTCGACGGACTCCGTGCCGCTCTGGCACACCAGCACCTGCACCGGCTCGCGCATCGGGTCGAGCTCGTTGATCCGCTCGGCGAGCCGCGTCATGCGCTCGTGCCAGTAATCGGAGGAGATGTGCAGGAAATCATCGGCCGCGTCCTTGATGGCCTGTACCACCTGCGGGTGTGCATGTCCGGTGCTGGCGACGCCGATGCCGCTCATGAAATCGAGGAAGCGGTTGCCGTCGACGTCCCAGGCTTCGGCGCCGCGCCCGCGCGCCATGACGAACGGGTAATCGCGCGGATAGGACGGCGTCGTGACCGGCCGGTCGCGGGCGATGAGCGCTTGCGCCTTGGGGCCCGGGAGCGGCGTGCGGATATGGGGCGAGGGCATGTCAGGTCCTCAAGGTGATGCGAATCGGACGGGTGTGTGCGGCGCGGGTGCGGGCCTCGAGCTCCCGCAGCGCCGCGAGATCAGCCGGCGTCGGCTCTGGCAGGGCCTCGATGTGCCCGGCCACTGTGAGCGGCCAGCCGGTGGCCGCGCGGACCGAGTCCGCGCTGACGCCGGGATAGAGCGCGGTGAGCTCGAGCTCCTCGGTCTCCCGATTGGGCCGCAGCACGCCGAAGTCGGTGATCACGGCGCGCGGGCCGGCACCCGGTGCGCCGCTCGCCGCGCGCGCACCGCGGCCGGAGAGATAGCCGCAGGAGGTGCGAAAGTCGAGGCGCGGCACGAAACTGCGCGGCGTTTGCTTCATGATGACGAGCACCGCGCGTGCATGGGTGGCGATCTCGGGTGCGCCGCCCGCGCCTGGCAGCCGCACGGTCGGGTGCGAGTAGTCGCCGATGACGGTGCTGTTGAGGTTGCCGTAGCGATCGATCTGCGCGGCTCCGAGAAAGCCGACATCGACGCGCCCGCGCTGCAGGTAGTGGCCGAAGATCTCCGGCAGCGGCACGATGCAGGTGGCGGTCTCGGCGAGCTCGCCGTCGCCGATCGAAAGCGGCAGTACGGTGGGTCGCGTGCCGACCGTACCCGACTCGTAGATCAGCACCAGCTCCGGCGCATGGGTCATGCGCGCGAGGTTGCACGCCGCGCTCGGCAGCCCGATGCCGACGAAGCACACTGCGCCGTCGCGCAGCTGCCGGGCGGCGGTCACCGTCATGATCTCGTCGCGGGTGTAAGCGGGATCGCTCATGCCGCCACTCCGAGTGCGCGCAGCTGCGCGGCATGATCGCGCACGCCGAGCACGTGGCGCTGCATCCAGGCCGTGAACGCCTCGCGGTCCCGCGCGATCTCATCCCAGGCGAGGTAGAAGCGGTTGTCGCGCGCGTAGTATCCCTGGGCGTAGGAGGGATAGGCGCCGCCCGGCACGACGCTCGCGGCGCTGATCAGCCAGGAGGGCAGTACCACGGCGTTCATGTCGGCGCGCAGCCGCTCGACCCGTTCCTCGACGGTGACCAGCACGCAGCGCGCGGCCATGGCGGCTTCCTTCGCCGCACCGACGATGCCGCGCATGAGCACGTTTCCCTCGGCGTCGATCTGCTGCGCGTGCAGGATCGTCACGTCCGGAGTGATCGCCGGGATGGCCGTCAGCGGGCGGTCGGTGAACGGACAGCGCACCGTTCGGCGGTTTGCTCCCGGGACGCGCTCGAGATCGGTGTCGGCGTGATGCGGCATCAGCCCGCAGCTCATGCCGCTCGCGCCCGCCTGGTAGCCGAGCGCGAGCTCCGCGTGCGTGAACTCGGTGAGGGCGAGCGGCTGCGGCCACTGCCGCTCCACGGCATCGCGGACGCGATGCAGCGAGCCTACACCGGGATTGCCGCCCCACGAGAAGGTCAGCCGCGAAGCGCAACCCATGCCGATCAGCTGGTCGTAGATGAGGTCGGGGGTCATGCGGATCAGGTGCAGGTTGCGCACCTTGAGGCGGATGATCTCGTGACCGGCGGCAAACGGAATGAGATGGGTGAAGCCCTCGAGCGCCACGCTGGCGCCGTCGCGCACGTGAGCCGCGATCGCCTCGTTGAGTGGCAGCAGTTTCACCCGGCTCACTCGACCACGGTCTGCGACTGCTCGCGCAGGTACTGTGGCAGATAGTAGAAGGAGGCGATGGCCTTGCCGGTGTTGCCGGAGCCCTTCCAGCCGCCGAACGGTTGATAGCCGGGCCACGCGCCGGTCGTCGCCCCCTGCGGCCGGTTGGCGTAGGTGACCCCGGCCTCGATATTCTCCTGAAACCAGCCGATCTCATCCGGCGCGCCGTAGAAGCCGGCGGTGAGGCCGAGCGGCGAGGCGTTGGCGAGCTGCATGGCTTCCTCATTCGATGCCACCCGCTGCAGCATCAGGATCGGGAGGAACATCTCCTTCTCCCACAGCGGATGTCCCGGCGGTGCCTCGGCGAGCGTCGGACGCACGAAGAAGCCGCGCGCGAACGCGCCGTCCTTGAGCTGCTCGCCGCCGGCGAGCACGCGCGCACCGCCCGTGCGCAGCAGCGCCACGTAGCGCGCGTAGTCGTCGTAGCCCGATTGCGTCGCGACCGGTCCCAGCCAGTTCTCGCGCCGCGCCGGATCTCCAATCGAGAAGGTCGCGAGCTGCTCGAGGAGTCGCTCGACGAGCGGGTCCGCCACCCCCCGGTCCACGTACAGGCGCGACAGTGCCGAGCACTTCTGGCCTCCCATGCCGAACGCCGAGCGCAGGATCCCGGCGGTGGCACGCGCGAGATCGGCGCGCGCGGTGACGATGCAGGCGTTCTTGCCGCCCATCTCGGCGATGCAGGGCCTGGGATACGCACCGCCCTGGAGCTTGAGCGCGATCTGCCGGCCGACCTCGTAAGAGCCGGTGAATGTGAGGCCGGCCGTGAGCGGGTGATCGACGAGGGCGGCGCCGATCGCGGCGCTCGAGCCGCTGAGGTAATTGAACACGCCGGGCGGAAGTCCGGCGTCGCGGATGCAGTCCGCCAGCAGCCGTCCCGCCCACGGGGTCACGGTCGCGCCCTTCAGGACCACGGTGTTGCCGGTGATCAGCGCGGCGGCAACCGGGCCGGCGGCGAGCGCGATGGGGAAGTTGAACGGCGTGATGACGACCCAGGCGCCGTAGGGTTTGAGGACGCTGCGGTTGTGGGACGCCTGACCGCTCAGCGGATCGTCGGGCAGCGCGTGCGTGAAGCCCTGCGCGCGCTCGAAATCATCGCAATAGGTCGCGAAGAAGTCCGCCGCCTCCTGCGCCTCGCCCAGGGCCTCCATGCGGTTCTTGCCGACCTCGAGGGTAAGCGCCGCTGCGATGTCGTAGACGCGCTCCTCGATCAGTTGCCCGACACGCCGCAGGAGCTGCACGCGCACCGCGGTCGGCGTCTTCTTCCACCCGGGCCAGGCCGCATGCGCGGCGCGCAGCGCCCGGTCGGCGTCCGCGGGGCTCGCCGCAGCGAAAGTACCGATGAGCACGTCGCGATCCGTGGGAGTGCGCTTGTCCACGGCGTGCTCCGCGGGCCGGTCGGCACCCGCGACGTACAGCGGATACGACCCGCCGAGCTTGCCGCGGATGCGCTGCATGGCCGCCTCGAAGCGCGTGTGCAGCTCCTCGGGCGGATCGAACATGGTCGCGTAGGTGAGCTTGAAGGTCATGCGTTGAGCTCTCCGGAGACGGATGCGCCGAGCTCGCCGAGCAGCCGATCGAGGAGCTCGAGCGCGGCGGCGAGCTCGTGCTCGCCGATCACCAGCGGCGGGGCGAGCAGCAGCAGATTCCCGCGCCCGGCGAACGAGACTCCCGCCCCCATGGCGGACTCGAGCAGGCGCTTGAGCGATGCGTGCATGGCGGGCCAGGGAGCGAGCGGGGCGCGGCTGGCGCGGTCGCGCACCAGCTCGACGACCGCGAACAGGCCATGACCGCCGCGCACCTCGCCGATCACCGCATGGCGGCTCTGCATGCGCTTGAGCTGCGCGAGCATCGCGGCGCCGAGCGAGCGCGAGCGCTCGATCAGACCCTCGTCGCGATAGCTCTCGAGCGCGGCGACGCCCGCGGCGCAGGCGAGCGGGTGGCCGCAATAGGTGAGCCCGGTCATGAGCATCTGCGGCTCGAGCGCGCGCGCCAGCGCGGCTGAGACGACCACCGCGCCGAGCGGCAGGTGGGCGCCGGTGAGACCCTTGGCGAGCGTCATGAGGTCAGGCTGGCTGTCACTCCCATAGCGTTGCCAGGCGAACCACTCGCCGCAGCGGCCGAAGGCGCTCATCACCTCATCCGCGATCAGGTAGACGCCCGCCGCGCGCGTCGCCGCGCGTAGCCCCGGCCAGAAGCTGTCGGGCGCGACGATGCCGTTGGTGCCTGCGTTGGGCTCCATCATCACCGCCGCGACTTCGCGTGCGCCGCGCTCCTCGATGACCTGCGCGATGCGGCGCACCGCCGCCGCGGCGCACTCCTCCTCGCTCTGCGTGCCGAAGGGGCAGCGGTACGCGTAGGGCGGCGGCACGTGCACTACCCGGAAGGCTTCCGCATCCGCCTGGTCCGCGGTGCGCGTATCGCCCGAAAGCGCCATGGCGGCGTAGCTCGCGCCGTGATAGGAGCGCTCGCGCGTGATTACCCAGCCGCGCGGCTTGGCGGCAGCCGCCCGCGCGAACTTGACGGCGTGCTCGTTAGCATCGGCGCCGCCCAGGGTGAAGAACACCCGGCCCGGCGCGAAACCGGCGCGCTCGAGCAGCAGAGCCGCAAGCTGCGCGCGCGGCTCCGCGCCCCAGGCGTTGGTAACGAAGCAAAGTCTTTGCGCCTGTGCGCGAATCGCTTCGACGACCCGCGGGTGTTGGTGCCCGAGGCTCGAGCATTCGGCGAGGCTGCTCATGTCGAGGATCGTGCGCCCGTCCGCGGTGCGGAGCCGTGCGCCTTCGCCGCCGACGATGGTCGGCGCGTTCCACTCGGTCTGGATGCACCAGCTGTGCAGGACCGTCTGCCTCTCGGCGGGCGTGCCGGCCGCTGTCTTTGCCTGCGCGGGCATGTGCTATTATCCAACGGCTATTCGCACGGCGAATCACATTAGACGCGCGTGGTCCCCTCGTCAACGCGACGTGCGTGCGAACTTCCCCGGTCTCCTCATCACATTGTTGGTCGGCTCGCTGTGCAGCCCACTATGTGACGCGCAACCGGCCTCGGTGCCCGCGCTCGATCTGCCGCACTCGTACTACTACCGCGAGATGTACCTGCCGCAGCTCACCAGCGGCCCGAGCAGCCTCGCGTGGTCGCCCGATTCCAAAGAGCTCGTCTACTCGATGGCCGGATCACTCTGGCGGCAGCGCCTCGATTCGACCAGCGCCGAGCAGCTGACCGACGGTCCGGGCTACGACTATCAGCCCGACTGGTCGCCCGACGGCCGCTACGTCGTCTACGCCTCGAGCCGCGGCGCTGCAATCGAGCTCGAGCTCCTCGATCTGCAGTCGGGGCGCACTTCGCAGCTCACGCACGGTGGAGCGGTCAACCTCGAGCCGCGCTTCTCGCCCGACGGTCACCGGATCGTGTTCGTCTCGAGCGCTTATCAACGGCATCTGCATGTGTTCGTCGCCGACGTGCGGGACCAGGAGCTCGCAGAGCCCGTGCGCCTCACTGGTGAGAACAAGAGCACGCTGCCGCGCTACTACTACAGCCCCTACGACCACGAGATCAATCCGGTGTGGACGCGTGATGGGACGGCAATCGTGTTCGTCTCGAATCGCGGCCACATCTACGGCACCGGCGGATTGTGGCGCATGCCGGTGGTTCCCGGCGCAGACGCGACCGAGCTGCACTACGAGGAGACCGGCTGGCAGGCGCGGCCGGATATCTCTCCTGACGGACAGCGCCTCGTCTACAGCTCCTATCTCGGGCGCAACTCGCTGCAGTTGTGGCTGCTGCCGGTCGTCGCGGGCGGCGATCCGTTTCCGATCAGCTACGGGGACTCCGACGAGACGGGTGCGCGCTGGTCTCCCGACGGACAGCAGATCGCTTATGTCTCCAATCGCGACGGTGGCCTCGCGCTGCGCCTGCTCAAGTTCCCCGGCGGCAGCTCACGCCCGCTCGAGATCACCGCGAGACGCCGACTGCACCCGAGCGGCGTGCTGCACCTCCTGGTGCGCGATGAGCGCGGCACCGCGACTGCGGCGCGCGTCGTGGTGACGGACGCGAGCGGCAGATTCTACGCACCGGCGCAAGCGTGGATGCACCACGCCGAGTTCGATCGCAACGAAGAGCCCTTCGAGGCGCGTTACTTCCACACCCCGGGGGACGAGCTGATCGAGGTGCCAGCGGGTACGGTGAGCGTCGAGGTGATGAAGGGTCTGGCGCGCGAGCCCGTGCGGCGCAGCGTCGTCGTGGGCGCCGGCGCGACCAGCGAGGTCACGGTGGTGCTGCCGACGCGCCGCTGGCCCGACGGGCCGGGCCGGCGTTGGGTCAGTGCCGACGTGCACGTGCATATGAACTACGGGGGCCATTACCGCAACACGCCGGCGCACCTGGTGCTGCAGGCCGAGGCCGAGGATCTCGACATCGTCGAGAACCTCATCGTCAACAAGGAGCAACGCTTCCCCGACATCGCCTACAGCGGCCGCGGCGTCGATCCCGCCTCAACGCCCACGACTCTGGTAGTGCACGGGCAGGAATTTCATACCAGCTACTGGGGGCACTTGGGGCTGTTGGGTTCGCACGGCGGCACGCTGCTGCCCGGCTACTCGGGCTATCCCAACACCGCCGCGGCCAGCCTCTTTCCAACCAACGCCGACGTAGCCGACCTGGCGCACGCCGATGGGGCCCTCGTCGGTTATGTGCATCCCTTTGAAGCGGAGCCGAGTCCGCTCACCAAGCCTGCCCACACCGACGCCGACGAGCTGCCGGTCGACGTGGCGCTCGGCAAGGTTGACTACATGGAGATCGTCTCGTTCGCCGATCACCAGGCCACCGCCTCCGTGTGGTACCGGCTGCTGAATCTCGGATTCCGCATCCCGGCCGCCGGCGGCACGGACGCGATGGCGAACTACGCGACGCTGCGCGGTCCGGTCGGCCTCAACCGCGTATACGCGTCGCTCCCCGCCGGCCCGCTCGCGAGCGCGGCGTGGCTCGAGGCGTTGAAGGAGGGGAGGACCTTCGCGACCAACGCACCGCTGCTCGACTTTTCGCTCGCCGGGAGTCCCATCGGTGCAACGGTGCAGCTCGAGCGCGCGCGCCCGGTCGCCTTCCTGGCGCGGCTGCGCTCCATCGTGCCGGTCGATCATGCGCAGATCGTGTGCAACGGTCACATGGTGCGCGAGCTCGTTCTCCGGCCCCGTCACCAGACGCTCGACGTCGGCGGCACTCTGAACCTGGAGGCGAGCGGCTGGTGTGTGCTGCGCGCCTTCACCGCCAAGGCGGAGTATCCGATCCTCGACAACTTCGTGTACGCGACGACGAGCCCGATCTACGTGTCGATCCGCGGCGAGAAGCCGCGCTCACCCGAGGACGCGCGCTTCTTCGAGGCGTGGATCGATCATCTCATTGAGACCACGGAGAGCTACCCCGACTGGAACTCAGCGCAGGAGAAGGCCGCGGTGCTGGCGAAGCTCCGGGAGGCCCGCGCCGTGTACCAGCGCCTCGAGTGACGACGGCGCAATCCGGCCGCCGCTAGCTTTCAGCGCGGCTCGCCCAGGTACCTGGCCATCCAGTCGAGATAACGGCGGTAGCGATCGACCAGGAAGCTCGGCCGATCGAGCGAGTGATGCTCGCCCGGATAGACGATGAGCTGCGTCGGCACGCCGAGCGTGCGCAGCGCCTGGTACATCTGCTCTCCGCCGCCGATCGGCACGTTGAAGTCCTTTTCACCGCCGAGGAACAGCGTGGGCGTGCGGATCCGGTCGGCGTGAAAGAAGGGGTAGGAGACCTTGAGCCACAAGGCCTCGTCCTTCCACGGCGGCCCGAGCTCGGCGTCGTACTCCAGCACGTACTCGTCCGAGCCGTAGGTCGAGAGCTGGTTGCCGCTGCCCGCGCCGCTGATCGCGGCTTTGAAGCGGGTATCGCTCGCGATCAGATAGTCGGTGAGGAGCCCGCCGTAACTCCAGCCGCCCACGCCCAGGCGGGCCGGGTCGGCAATGCCCTGCGCGATCGCGTAGTCGACCCCGGCCTCGAGGTCCTCGACCTCGAGGTGGCCCCAGTCGGCGAGGACGCTGCGGGCAAACTGCGCGCCGCGGCCCGTGCCGCCGCGATAGTTCACGGCGAGCGCGACGTAGCCGCGGGTGGCGAACAGCTGCCGCTCGAGTTGCGGACCGTAGCTCTCGAGCAGCAGCGAGTGATCATCCTGGCCGTTGGGGCCGCCGTGGATCCATACGATCGTCGGGTAGCGGTGTCCGCTCACGAAGCCGGGAGGCTTGACGATCTGCCCGTGAATCTGCGTGCCGTCGCGGCTGGTGAAGGCAATATCCTCGACCGCACCGAGCGTGAGCTCAGCGAAGAGCGCCTCGTTGTGAGCGCTGAGCGGCCGGAGCGCCCCGGCCTCGAGGGCGAATACCTCGAAGGGCGCGCGATCATCCGCGGCGAGCACCGCCGTGTGGCCCGCGGCCGAGACGAGCTCGTTCACCACCGAAGGGCCCGCGAGGCGCTCGATTGCGCCGTCGGCGAGCCGCACCTGCGCCGGGTACTGCGTGCCATCGTCCTCCACCGCGAACTGAATGGCGGTCCCATCGGCCGTGAAGCTCGGCGAGAGCACGGCCCGGTCGAGGCTGGCAGTGAGCGGGCGAACCCGGCCCGATTTCACCTCGGCCAGCGCGAGGCGATCCATGATGTAGGCGTTGTACTTGAGCTCGTCACCCGCGAGGAAGGCAAGGAGCGTGCCGTCCGGACTCCAGTGGAGCTTCTGGTGATTCGGGGACCAGTCCGAGAGCAGCCGTGTGGGCGTCGACCCGGCCGTGGGGGCGATGAGCTCGATTTCATCGACTCCCGCGCCCTCCGGGCCCGTCATCTGGTTGCTGACGTAGGCGATCGTGCGGCCGTCGGGCGAGAAGGCCGGCAGCGAATCCTCGCGGCCGGGGTCGTTGGTGAGCGCTACGGTGCGGCCGCTGCGCACGTCGAGGAGGTACAGATGCGAGCGCGACTCGGCGGTGAGATAGCCGCGGCGGTCGACCTTGAAATGATAGGCGTCGATGACGAGCGGCCGGGGGGCGCGCGCGGCCTTGCCGTCGCCGGAGGAGTCCTCGCCGCCGTGCATCACGAGCACGACGTGCCTGCCGTCCGGCGACCATTCGTAGCTCACGATCTCACCGCTCACGTGCGTGAGCTGCCGCGCCTTGCCGCCGTGCCGGTCGATTCGCCACAGCTGGGTCGTGCTCCCCGCGGGCCGCGCGGACAGGAAGCTCAGATAGTGTCCGTCGGGGCTGAAGCGCGGCTCGCTCACGCTCTCACCGCGCGTGAGCTGGCGGCGCTGGGCGCCGCTCCAGTCGGTGATCCAGAGCGCCGCCCGGCTCGCGTCCGATTCTTTGTCATAACTCGTCACGAGATAGGCGACCGCGGAGCCGTCCGGCGCGATCTTGAGATCGGACACGTCCTTGAAGCGATACCAGTCCTCGGGGGCGAGCGGACGCGCGGCCTCGGCCGCGTGCGGTGCCAGGCAGGCGAGGAGGGCAAGCGAGATCAGTAGCAGATGTCTCACGGGTACGGTGCTTTCGTTGGGGCGGCGCGCTCGGTGCCGGCGCGGGCCGCGCAGTGTAGCCTGAGCACGGGCCGCCGAGGCAAACTCGCGCCAGCGCACCCCAAGCCAATGACCGCGCCGAACGCTACAACCGAATTCGAGGAGAGCCGCCGCCGCGCACACGCGGCGCTGCGCGCCGGGCAGGCGGCGACCGCCGAGCGCTGGCTGCGCGCGCTCGAGGCGCAGCGCCCCGGCGAGGTCAACTGTCTGTGGCTCCTCGGCGTGGCGCTCCTCGACCAGGGGAAGACCGATGAGAGCATCGCCATGCTCGAGCGGGCGCTCACGGTCGCCCCGGATTTCCCGGAGCCGCGCGTCGATCTGGCGCGCGCCTACCGCAGCCGCGGGCGTGCCGCCGAGGCACGCGCCGAGGTGCGGCGGGTACTCGAGGCGATCCCGCACCACCATCGCGCCTGGCTCGCCTACGGCGATGTGCTGGTCGATCTCGCCCAGTTCGACGATGCGCGCCTCGCCTTCGAGCGTGCGCGGCTCACCGATCCCGAGCGTGCGCGCGTCGAGGAGGCGACCGGTGCGCGCCTCGCCAGCAACCGCAAGAAATCCGAGGCGATTTTCCGCGACATCCTGCGTCTCGACGCGAGCCACGTCGCCGCGCTCTGTGGGCTCGCATCGGTTTCCCTCGATGCCGACGTGCCGGATGATGCCGAGCGTCTGCTGCGTCACGCCTTGCGGCAGTGCGCGCACATCCCGCTCGCCTGGAGAGGGCTGGGCGCGGCGCTGCTCGCGCTCGGCCGGCTGGCCGAGGCCGAGGCGGCCGCGCGGCACGCCCTGCAGATCGAGCCCGAGAATCCGCAGACCTGGCTCACGATCGCCTCGGTGGCGACGCGGCTCATGAAGCAGGAGGAGGCGCTGGAGGCCTACGAGCGCGCCGCGCGCCTGCAGCCGCAGGAGGTGCACCTGCGGTTGACGATCGGCCACGTCCATAAGACGCTCGGGCGTCGGGCCGACAGCGAGGCCGCATACAAAGCGGCGCTCGCCATGGATCCCGGCCTGGCCGAGGGCTGGTGGAGCCTGGCCGATCTTAAGAACTATAGCTTCAGCGACCCGGACGTGGCCGCCATGCAGCGTGCCCTGGCGAGCGACTCGGCTTCACGCTCCGCCGCGGCACAGCTGCACTTTGCCCTGGGTAAAGCCTGCGAGCAGCGCCAGCAGTATACGCAGGCCTTTTCGCATTACGCGCAGGGCAACGCGCTCCGGCGCCTCGACGCGCCCTTCGACATCGAGAGGTTCGAGCAGCGCTGCGAGCGCATCCGCGCCTTCTTTGACCCGGGGTTTTTCGGGGCGCGCAGCGGTGCCGGAGACCCCAGCAGCGCGCCGATCTTCATCGTCGGCCTGCCGCGCTCCGGCTCGACGCTCCTCGAGCAGATCCTGGCCAGCCACAGCTGCGTCGCCGGCACCATGGAGCTCCCGAACATCCTCGTCATCACGCGCGAGCTCGACGCCATGGCTCCGGACCGGAACGGCTACCCCGAGACTCTGCGCAACGTTCTCGGGACGCAACTCACCGCACTCGGCACCCGCTACCTGACGCAGACGGAGCCCCTGCGCCGCGGACGGGAGCGCTTCACCGACAAGCTTCCCAACAACTTCAGTCACATCGGTCTCATCCACGCGATTCTGCCGCGCGCCACCGTCATCGACGCGCGCCGCCATCCCATGGATGCGTGCTTCAGCACCTTCAAGCAGCACTTCGCCGTGGGCCAGACCTTCAGCTACGACCTGGAGGACCTCGGTCGCTACTACCGCTGCTATCTATCACTCATGGATTATTGGGACGCGGTGCTTCCGGGTAAGGTGCTGCACGTCCAGTACGAAGATCTGGTGCGCGATCCGGAGACGAACATCCGCCGCCTGCTCGAGCACTGCGGGCTGGCCTTCGAGCCCGGCTGCCTCGCCTTCCACGAGACGCGCCGCTCGGTGCGCACCGCGAGCGCCGAGCAGGTGCGCCAGCCGCTCTACACCTCGGCGGTGGGCTACTGGCGGCACTTCGCTCGAGAGCTCGAGCCGCTCCGGCGGGCCCTCGGGGACAGCCTCGGGCGCTTCGAGAAGTGAGGCGCTCAAGCTACAGGTGACGGAACCTCGCTCCGACGCCAGCCGTTGTTGAACGGTCGTTGACTAAGTGCGGCAGTCCAAGGGAAGATCGGCAGGTGCGCCCCGGGGCGCCATAACAATGAGCAAGGGGGAGCAGGGGATGAGTGCGCGAAGCTCGAGGATTGGCCTGGCCGTGGCCGCGGCGCTCACCGCATCGGCTGCGCCGCGGACGCCGGCGCTCGCGGACGCAGCTGCCCCTGCGGCCACTGCGCCTCTGCAGGAGATCGTAATCACCACGGCGCGCAAGCGCGAGGAGAACCTGCAGGACATTCCCATCAGCGTCAACGTATTGACGCAGAAGGACATCCAGAACCTCGGCATCGTGCAATTCGACGACTACGCCACCAAGGTGCCATCGGTCTCGTTCATCAGCATTGGCCCCGGAACGCAGACGTTCTACATGCGCGGCGTGTCCGACGGCACGAATCCCAACTACGCCAATACCTCCGCGACCGGCTTTTTCCTCGATGACAGCTCACTCAGCTGGTTCGGAGTGCAGCCCGACCTGCACCTTTACGACGTCGAGCGCATCGAAGTTCTGAACGGCCCGCAGGGCACCACCTTCGGCGCGGGCTCCATGGCGGGCGCGATCCGCTACGTCACCAACAAGCCGAACGTCAACGCCTTCAGCGCCGGCGTCGATTTCGACGGCGGCAAGATCAAGGGCGGTCAGGAAAACTGGACCTACGAGGGCTTCGTCAATATGCCCCTGATCGATGGCACGCTGGGGCTGCGCGTCTCCGCGTTCAGTGCCTCGCACGGTGGCTTCATCAACGACCTGCTCACCACCCGCACCTGGGTGAACGGCACGGTGTCGGACAACTCGCAGTGGGCGCACAACAATTTCAACCGCCAGCATCAGGAAGGCGGCCGTGTGGCCCTCAAGTGGGTGCTCAACGACCGCTGGAATGCGACCTTATCCTATGACTACCAGCGCCAGACGGCGTTCGGCGCCTGGGACGAGGACCTGGTGAACTACGGCCCGCGGGCAGTCTCGCGCTTCGGCCCGGAGTTCCTCGGCAACCAGACCAAGATCGGGGATTTCCACGTCGACGGCGACGTCGGCATCGCGGATCTGGTGTTCGCCAGCACCTACTGGTCGCTGCCGACGCGGCGCTTCGACGAGTATTCGCAGTACATGGAGAACTTTGCGCCGTCCTACACGGCGTTCTTTCCTCCGGGCGGCGCCCCGGCGGGCTCCCAGGAAGGATTTACCTGCCAAAGCGATCCGGCCTACGGCGGCACGCCCTTCACGGGCTGCAACGTCCCGCTGCAGTTCTATGAATATCACACCAATCCCGAGCGCTGGTCGAACGAGCTGCGGCTGCAGTCCAAGGCCGGCGGGCGCTTCCATTGGCTCACCGGGCTTTACTGGGAAAAGACGAGCGACAAGAACTCGGGCAGCACTTACTTCATGCCAGGACTGCAGACCGGCGGCAAGGCGTTTCTCTATGAGAACAGCGTCTACGGCACGACCGGCTCGTCGCTCCCGCCCACCGAGTGGTATGCCTATCAGACACGTTCCGACTACCTGCAGTCGACGGAGTTTGCGAACATCAACTTCGATGTCACCAGCAAGCTCAATATTGAGGCCGGTACGGTGCATTTCCATTCCGATTTCAGGTACTACAGCCCCTTCGGTCAGTTTGCCTATGCGGCGGTATCGCCAACCTTATCGGAAGGCTCCTCGCACAAGTGGAACAGCAGATTCGGGATGAACTACAAGCTCACCGACAAGGTGATGCTGTACGCCGACTTCGGCCAGGGTTTCCGCGACGGCGGCGTCAACTCCGGCTATGCGCAATCGTGCTACAACAACGGCGTTCCGCACACATACACTCCCGACACGCTCAACAACTACGAGATCGGCTGGAAAACGACCAGCCTCGGCGGCCGCCTGATATGGAACGGCGCGGTCTACTCGATGACCTGGAAGGATCTGCAGACGATCATCTACGACATCAATATCTGCCCCCCCTCCAGTTTCTATGCCAACGTGGGCGAGGCACACATCTACGGTGCCGAGTCGAATGCGGATTACAAGATAACCGACAACTGGTCGTTGCAGGCGGCCGCCAGCTACACCGACTCACACCTGACATCGAGCCAATACCCGACCTTCCAAGGCAACGTCGGCGAGCGGCTGCCGTTCGTGCCGTACTTCAACTACAGCGCAAATCTTCGCTACGCGCACCCGCTGAGCGCAGGTCTCAGCGGCTATGCTCAGTTCGACGTGGCGCACAAGGGCGATATGTGGGACGACCTGCACGTGGTCGGCTCCAACGGCTTCCCGCGCATGCTGCAGCCGGCCTACACCCTGATGAATCTGCGCTTCGGGATCAACCCCACCGAGGGTGAGCGCTGGATGGTCGAGCTATACATCACCAACCTCGCCGACAAGAACGCAATCATCTATACCAACACGGGCAACTTCGACCTGCGCCAGACCACCAACGAGCCGCGCGTGTACGGTCTGCGAGTGAACTACCGCATCGGCAAGCAGTGACCGCCACCGGACCGAGCCCCGCAACAATTCCCCCTCACGCCCGCGTGGTGGTCGTCGGGGGCGGGATCATCGGCACGTCGGTCGCCTACCACCTGGCGGCGCTGGGCTGGAAGGACATCGTGCTCCTCGAGCGCGACCGGCTCACCTCGGGGACCACCTGGCACGCGGCGGGCCTGATGGTGACCTTCGGCTCGACCTCCGAGACCTCGACCGAGATGCGCAAGTACTCGCGTGATCTCTACCGGCGTCTCGAGGCGGAGACCGGCCAGTCGACCGGGCTCGCGCAAATCGGCTTCATCGAGGTCGCCTCCGACAAGGATCGCCTCGAGGAGTACCGGCGCGTCGCGGCCTTCAACCGCTATTGCGGCGTCGATGTCCAGGAGATCTCCCCGCGCGAGGTGCTCGAGCTCTTTCCGCTCGCGCGCGTGGACGACATCGAGGCGGGCTTTTACGTCAAGGACGACGGGCGCGTGAACCCGGTCGACGTCACCATGGCGCTCGCCAAGGGCGCGCGCCTCAAGGGCGTCAGGATCATCGAGGGCGTGCCCGCGACCGCAGTGCTCAAGGAGCGCGAGCGCGTGACCGGCGTGCGCACCGCGCACGGCGACATCGAGACGGAGATCGTCGTCAACTGCGCCGGGATGTGGGCGCGGGAATTCGGGGCGGCGAGCGGCGTCACGATCGCCAACCAGGCAGCCGAGCACTACTACCTGATCACCGAGCCCATCAAGAATCTGCCGCCGAACATGCCGGTGCTCGAGGACCCGGGCGCGTACGGCTATTACCGCGAGGAGGGCGGCGGGCTCATGGTCGGGCTCTTCGAGCCGGTGTGCGCGCCCTGGAAGGTGGAGGGGATTCCCGGCGACTTCTCTTTCGGCGAGTTGCCACCCGACTGGGAGCGCATGACGCCGTTTCTCGAGCGCGCCATGTCGCGGGTGCCGATCACGCAGGAGGTCGGCATGAAGCGCTTCTTCTGCGGACCGGAGAGCTTCACCCCGGACCTGCGTCCCATCGTGGGCGAAGCGGCCGAGCTGCGCGGCTACTTTGTCGCCGCCGGGCTCAACTCCATCGGTGTTCTGACGGGTGGCGGGCTCGGTCGGGTGCTCGCCCACTGGATCGTGACCGGCTACCCCGACGTCGACGTCACCGGTTTCAACATCGATCGCTTGCACGTCACCCAGACGAATCCCGAGTACCGGCGCGCGCGCACCGTCGAGTCTCTCGGCATGGTGTACAAGTGCCACTACCCTTTCATGTCGCTCGCCAGCGCGCGCGGCGTGAGGAAGTCACCGTTCCACGAGCGCCTCACGGCGGCGGGCGCCTATTTCAAGGAGGTGAGTGGCTGGGAGAGCCCGGACTGGTACGGGGATCCCGGCACGACCCCGGATCCGGGACCGCTCAGCTGGGGCCGCCCCAGCTGGTTCGGCCGCTGGCGCGAGGAGCATCGCGCCGCGCGCGAGAACGTGATCCTCATGGATATGTCCTTCATGGGGAAGTTCCTGGTGCAGGGTCGCGATGCCGGACGGTGCCTCAACCGCATCTCCGGCAACCAGGTGGATGGCGCCGCCGGTGTCATCACGTATACGCAGTGGCTGAACGAGGCCGGCAAGCTCGAGGCCGACCTCACCGTCACGAAGCTCGCCGCGGAGCGCTACCTCGTGGTCGTGACCGACACCATGGTGCGTCACGCCGAGACCTGGATGAGGCGGCACTTCGGCGACGATGCGCGAGCGTTTGTCACCGACGTCACCTCGGCTTACGGGCAGCTGAACGTGCAGGGACCGAATTCGCGCGCGCTGCTGCAGAGGCTGACGAGCGCCGACCTCTCGAACGCGGCCTTTCCGTTTCGCACCGCGCGCGAGATCGACATCGGCTTCGCGCGGGTGCTGTGCATCCGCATCACCTACCTCGGCGAGCTCGGCTACGAGCTGTACGTGCCCGCCGAGCAGGCGACGCACGTCTACGAGCGCATCGTCGCGGCCGGGCGCGACCTCGGGCTCGCGCACGCCGGGCTGAAGGCGCTGGGGAGCCTGCGGATGGAGAAGGGCTACCGCGATTACGGCCACGACATCGACAACACCGACGTACCCTACGAGGTCGGTCTCGGCTTCGCGCTCGACCTCAAGAAGCCCGACGGCTTCATCGGCAAGCAGGCGGTGCTGGCGCAGAAGGCCGCGGGCCCGCTGAAGCGCCGCCTCGTGCAGGTGCTGGTCAGGGATCCCGAGCCCCTCATGTTCCACGCCGAGGTCGTGCGCCGCGACGGCGTGCCGGTCGGCTACGTGCGCGCCGCTTCCTACGGCCACACCCTCGGAGGCGCGGTGGGACTTGCGATGATCGAGCCCAACGTGCCCGTCGATGAGGCGTACCTCGCAAGCGGGGAGTGGCGGGTCGACATCGCCGGCAAGCTCTATCCGGCCCTGGTTTCAGCCCGGCCGCTCTACGACCCCGCGATGAAGCGGATCCACGCCTGAGGAGCCGCCGGATCCGCGGCGATTCGGTGCTTTCCTCGCTGCCCCTAACGGAGAATCCCTTACGTCTGTACCGCGCGCTCGATGAGGGGGGTGACCGCGGCCAGGTTGGCCGCGAGCGCCGCCGGCAGCGCATGGCGGCGCACGATGTATTGCGGGTCGTTCCAGGCGACCCAGGTCCGACCAGCCGCATCCTCGAAGACCAGCGCCTTCAGCGGCAAGTCGAGTCCGGCGATGGGCTCGCTCTGCATGAGGGGCGTCCCGGCCTTGGGATTGCCGAAGATCAGCATCTGCTCGGGGCGCATCGTGAGCCCGGCGCGCGCGGCATCTCCGCTGAAATCGATGCGCGCGAAGATCAGCACGCCGCGCTCCTTGAGGAGCCCCTCCAGGCGTGCCACGGTCTCGGGGACCGAGTGAGGCGAGGTGATGCGGACGACGCCCGACTCGGCTGCGGTGGGGCTGCTCATGGAGAATCTCCCGAAGGCTCGCTCTCGTATTTGATCACGGCAGAAGCTCGCCGTCCCAGCCGCCGCGCGCCCGTCGGCCGCGGCACCTGCCTCCTTGGGTAGGGAGTGTTTGCACTAAACGGACGTGCTCGAACGTCTCTCTGGAGACTCGCGCCCGATCCGTGCGGCGCCCGGTATCATGCGGATGATGAGATCCTTAGGCCGAAAACCCGAAGGCTCCCGGCTCGAGCGCATCAAGGCCTCGGTCCGCTTCGTGGACGAGCGCTTCCGCAACCTGCACCCGATCCTTCCGGGACTGCGCGATGCGAATGCGTCGATGCCGACGCTGCGCGAGTTTCTCTGTGGCGGCGAGCGGCGCGTGCCGCCCGCGGCGCTGCCTTCGGTGAGTCCGCTCGAGGAGTGGTCCCGGCCGCCCGGCAGCGGGCTGCGCGCCACCTGGCTCGGCCACTCGACGGTCCTCATCGAAATCGATGGCCTGCGCGTGCTCACCGACCCGGTGTGGGGGCCGCGCGCCTCGCCCTCACGGCTCGTCGGTCCGAAGAGGTTCCAGCCGGTGCCGGTTCCGCTGCGCGCGCTGCCACCGGTCGATGTCGTGCTCATCTCGCACGATCACTACGACCACCTCGACTATCCGACGATCCGGCAGCTGCGCAAGCACGACGTGCCGTTCGTAACCTCGCTCGGCGTCGGAGCACACCTCGAGGCCTGGGGCGTGCCGCCTGAGCGCATCGTCGAGCTCGACTGGTGGGAGTCATACTCGCTGCCGAATGCCGGCCTCACGGTCACCGCCGCCCCGTCGCAACACTTTTCCGGGCGGACGATGAAGACGCGCAACACGACGCTGTGGTCTTCGCTGGTGGTGCGCTCGGCGCGGCACTCGGTGTTCTTCAGCGGCGATACCGGCCTCAGCACCGAGTACCGGCTGATCCGTGATCGGCTCGGACCCTTCGACCTCACGATGCTCGAGGTGGGGGCGTGGCATCCCGCCTGGGGGGACATGCATTTAGGTCCCGAGAACGCGCTCAAGGCGCACGCGCTGCTCGGCGGCGGCCCGTTCCTGCCGATTCACTGGGGAACGTTCGCACTCGCCATGCACGCCTGGGACCAGCCGGCGGAGACCTTGCTCACGCTCGGCCCCGGGGCGGGTGCGCAGCTCCTGATGCCGCGCCTTGGCGAGCCGGTCGAGCCGTCGCACGGAAAGGACCCCGAGCCCTGGTGGCGCACGCAGCGGGCCGACCGGCCGCGGCCGCTGCGCGAGACGCTCGCGGCGGCGGTTCCGAATTCGATCTCCGTGCCGATGGACTAGCCGGGCGCGTACCGGGCGCCGATCGCGCCCCGCTCATCTTCGTGTCGCGAGCGCCGCCCCCACCGCGTCGAAGAGGCGCTCGAAGCCAAACGAGACGTCCTGAATCCTGCCGTTGACGAAGAACCCGGGCGTGCCGCGTAGGTGGCTGCGCCGCCCGCCCTCCTGATGCTCGCGCACCCGCTGCGTGAAGACGTGATCGTCCATCTCCGCCGTGAAGCGCGCCATATCGAGCCCGAGGCGCTCGGCATAGGAATGCAGCTGCTTGGCGCCGAGACGGTCCTGGTTGGCGAACAGCAGGTCGTGCATTTCCCAGAACTTTCCCTGCTCGCCCGCGCTTTCGGCGGCTTCGGCGGCAGCCAGTGCATGGGGATGAGCCTCCTCCAACGGAAAGTGCCGGAACACGAGCCGCGCGCGGTTGGCGAACCGCGCCAGGAGCATTCGGACCGTGGGCGCCGCCTGCTTGCAGGTCGGGCACTCGAAATCCCCGTACTCGACCACCACGACCGGCGCGTGCTCAGGACCGAGCGCGTGATCGGTTGCGTTGACGGGTACGATCAGATCCACACCGTGAGAATGAAGCTCGGCCATGCTCGGTACCTCGCAGACTCGCATTCTACGGTACGTGCTTCGCTCCGCGCTCGCTCCGCGGGATCGTAAGGACCGCCGACAGCACGCTCACGAGCGTCAGCCCGGTGGCGATCCACAACGTCATCCGCACCGTGCCGTCGATCGAGTCCGCGATGATCGCGTGCGCGCTGCGGCGCTCAGTCTCGGAGAGGCTCGCCGGGAGCGGCGGGATGACGAATCCGCCGCGCGCGGCCTCAACCGCCGAGCGCACCTCGGGCGAGGCCGTCGCGTCATCCAGATGCTGCTCGAGTGAGCGGGACAGGGAACCGACCGCGAAGCTGCCGAGCACCGCGATCACCAGCAGGCTTCCTACCGAGGCGACCGCGTTGTTGATCCCCGATGCAACTCCGGTCTGGTGTGCGGGCACGGCGTTGAGGACCGCGGTCGTAAGGGGCGCCACCGTGATGGCCATGCCGAAGCCGAGCACCGTCATCGGCGCGAGGATGGTCCAGTAGGGGCCGTGGCTCATCGCCAGCAGCGCAAAGCCGCCCGCGGCGATCGCCGGCCCGAGGATGAGCGGCCCGCGCGCGCCGAATCGGTCGATCAGGCCACCCGACCAGCGTGACAGCGCGCCGAGTACCACCGTGAATGGCAGGTAGGCCGCACCGGCGGCGGTGGCCGAGTAGCCGCGCGCCTGAATCAGCAGGAAGGGCAGGAGGAAGAACCCCCCGCCGAGCGCGCCGTAGAGCAGGAGCGTCAGCAGGTTGACGCCGCTGAAAGTGCGCGAGCGGAACAAGGCGAGCGGCATCATGGGCGCACGGCTGCGACTCTCGACGAGAAGGAAGAGGACGAGCAAACCGGCGCCTGCGGCCAGGGAGGCAATCACCGCCGGATGACTCCATCCGGAATCGGACGAGGCGATCAGCCCATACACGAGGCTCCCGAGGCCGGCGAACGCGAACAGGCTCCCGGCCCAGTCGATGCCGGCCGGCGCGCTGGGATCGCGGCTCTCCGGTACGCGCCACAGCGTGATCCAGAGCGTCGGAATCGCGAGCAGCGGGTTGATCAGGAAGATCACCCGCCATGACCAATGATCCAGCAGCCCGCCGCCGAGCAGCGGAGCCGCGCCCGCGGCGATGGCGGATGCACCCGACCAGATCCCGATCGCCGCGCCGCGCTCCTTCTCGTCGTAGGCCGAGCCGATGAGCGCGAGCGCGCAGGGCACGAGCAACGCCGCGCCAACCCCGGACACGGTGCGCGCCGCCAGCAGCATCGCGACGCTGGTTGCCAGGCCGCAGCCGAGCGAAGCGACGGCAAATACGCTCACTCCGATGACGAACATGCGCCGGCGGCCGAAGCGATCCGCGGCCGCCCCGCCGATCAGGAGCAGCGCCGACATGCACAGCGTGTAGGCGTTGATGACCCACTGCATCGCCGGGAGCGTGGTGCGCAGATCGGTCTCGATGGCGGGGAGCGCCACGTTGACCACCGATTCATCGACGAATGCCAGCGTCGAGCCGAGAACCGCCACGGCGAGCACCCAGGACTTAGCCGCCGCGCACGCCGGCACGACCGCACTCGAGCGGATCGTCAGCTCATCGCAGGGCAATGCTTTTTGGTTTGCCAAGGAAGATCACTCCGGGCCGAACTCACCGCGCCGGGTCGTCGGTCTTGAGCCGCACCTCGGGAAAATACAGTCCCAGCGAACGTCGCTCCCACCACAGCCCCCGGGCCTTCCCGCCGGCGTCAGTGTAGGTGTAGTCGTAGAACTGTGCGCGCACGTACGCCGGCGGCTTGTCCGGAAAGGGATTTCTCTCGAGCAGCGCGGTCACCGTGGGCTCATTGCGCAGGAGCTTCTCGAGGAACAGCCAAAACCAGCGCAAGCGGCGTGGATCATCGAGCGAGGCGAACCACATTTGCCAGTCGAGGCGCGGCTGGTGCGGGATGTTCCAAGGCGGGCGGCGTGCGAGGTCGCCGGGCTTGTAGCGGAATTCATATTCGCGCCATTCGAGGCCATCGTTCGAGCCCTCGATGACGATCTCGTTGCGCTTGGTCGTCATCACTGCGAAGAGGCCATAGGGGCTCGTGAGGTGCAGCGGCTCGAGCAGTGCGTCCACGGCGCGCGCCGCTGCCGGCGGGCTGCCGCCGAAGCGGAGGTCCATGTCGATGAGGCTCAAGAACACGATCAACACGGACACCGCGCCGACTGCGATGGTGACGGCCCGGCGCGGCTTGCGGGTCGCGGCCGGCAGGGGCAGCAGTGCGAGCAGGCGCTGCGGCAGGGTCCTGCGCACCGCGGCGTCGTCGAACAACGGCAGGCACAGCAACATGGTCTGGAGGTTGAACCAGTTGTAGTTGCCGGTGATCAGGATGCAGCACTGCAGCAGCAGGATGCCGAACGCAGCGAAGCAGCGCAGCCGGCGCGGGCAGAAGATAAGGAAGGGCAGGCCGAGCTCGACGGCGAAGGTGCCGGCGGTCGCGAATTTCAGCACCGCGAGCGGCAGGTGGGCGGCATACCAGGCAAGCGGCGTCGGCAGCGGCTGGGTGACAAAGTGGTAGGACAACGCCGAGAGGTTCCACCAGTTCGGATCGCCGGAGAGCAGCTTCACCGCACCCGACATGAACATGAAGCGGAACAGCAGCCAGCGCAGCAGCCAGATTCCGGGGGTCGTGGCGTAGCTCAGCACGAGCGCGAGGAATCCGGCCTCGAGGAGGAACGTGTCCCATTGGTAGGTCGTGAAGACCTGGCCGGCGTTGAGGAGCGAGAGATAAAGGATGTAAAGCAGCGACAGACTGAGGCGGGGCAGGAGATTCAGCGTGAGCAGGAGCGACAGCCCCGCACCGCCCCAGCACACTGCCTGGATCGCAGCATCCCCGGCGTTCCACCAGAACACCATCGGCATATAAAAGAACCGCTCCGGCCCGGCGCTGCGGCTGACCACATCGATGAGCTCGGTGAGCGGCAGGATGCCGTGGCTGCCGATCAATCCGCGTGCCTGCACGCCAAAGGAGACGAACGCTGAGAGATAGATGAGCCCGAGGAGGCGCAGAAAGAGGTAAGAGACGAGATCGTAGCGGGGCGGCCGGTGATCCTTGCCCCAGAGAAAGAGACTGAGGCGATAGAAGCCCGGCCGGTGCGCCGCGACGAAGGCGTAGGCCCGTTCCGCGACCGGAGCGAACCCGGGCCCCCTTCTATAGAGACTGAGCCAGATCCCCCTGCCCGGGGCGTGACTCAGGGTGAGGAAGCTGGCCTCGGCGGCGCTCGCCCGGCGGCCGTCCGGGGCGATGTATTGCACCGCGCGCCGAAAATCAGCCACCGGGATCGCCGGATGCTGCCCCGCCACCTGCTGATAGGGTCGGTATTCGACCCGGTCTCCGGTGAGACCGTTCCAGTAGCGCGCCCAGTAGCCGCAGAACCCGCAATCGCCGTCATAGATGAGGAGCGGCCGGCCGCGGCCGGCCTGGCTCCCCACGACTTGTTCGACATCGGGCACTTTGGCGCGCAGCTACCGAGGGTACCGACCACGCCGGGCGATGGTCGCGCAATCACGGTGCGTCCGGCAACGCCGAGGATTATGCTGGACCACCGGGGGAGAAAAGTCATAGCTTGAATCTTGTTCGCCGTCGAAGGCGCAGAGGCGCTCGTCATGAGTAACGCAGATTCCTCTCAGAAGATCGTCGCGATCCTGGGCAATGGCATCGTGGGTACTACGCTCGCGAAGGGCTTCGCCGAGCTCGGTTACCAGGTGATCTTCGGCACCCGCGATGTGCAAAGCGACAAGACACGCGCGGCGCTGCAAGCCGTGCCCGGGGCGCGCGCCGCTTCCTTCGCCGAGGCTTCCGCCGCCGGCAGCATAGCGGTGCTGGCAGTTCCCTGGAGCGGTCTGGAGGCGGCCATCTTCACGGCCGGGCCGGACAATCTGGCCGGCAAGGTGGTCATCGACCCGAGCAATCCGCTCGACTTCTCGGGCGAGGTGCCGGCCCCGGCGATCCCGGCTACTGACTCGGCCGGCGAGCTCGTGCAGCGGCTGCTGCCGCGCTCGCAGGTCGTCAAAGCGTTCAACATCGTCAGCGCCGCACACATGGTGCATCCGCGGCTGCCGGACGGCACGCCCGACATGCTGATCGCCGGCAACGACGCGGCAGCGAAGGCGCGCGTCGCGGAATTGCTCAAGGGATTCGGCTGGCGCGCGCCGATCGACGTGGGCGCGATCGGCGCCAGCCGGTTACTGGAGAGCCTGTCGATGCTGTGGGTGATGTACGGCTTCCGCAACGATCACTGGACGCACGCCTTCAGCCTGCTCGGGCAGAAGCGCTGAAGCAGACCCTGAGCGTGCCGCCGGGAGAGTTAACGCTCACTTGAAGTAGGCGTGGATGACGTCGATCAGCTCGTCGGCGGCCTCGGTGCGCGTCCCGGCCGAGACCCGCCCGAGCACGTGCTCGCGCACATGATCCTCGAGAACCTCGGCGAGCAGGCTGTTGATGGCGCCGCGCGAGGCGGTGAGCAGGTGCATGACGTCGGAACAGTCCGCATCGCCCTCGAGGGTGCGTTCGACGGCCTCGACCTGGCCGCGGATGCGGCGGATGCGGTTCAGGAGCTTCTGTTTGTCGCGGACGGTGTGGGCCAAGCAGGCCTCCGGAATACCTGATAGGGGTAGGGGTATTGGATATTAAACCAAACGACCCCCGCCCGCTCGGGGCATGAACACATCCGAACACACGTACCGCGACGCCTACCGCCGTTCGCGCGAGGACCCGGAGGGCTTCTGGGGCGAGCGGGCGGAGGCGCTGACCTGGGAGCGGCGCTGGGATCGGGTGCTGGACGCGAGCCGCGCGCCGTTCTACCGCTGGTTCAGCGGCGGGCGCATCAACACCTGCTACAACGCGCTTGACCGCCACGTCGAGCAGGGCCGCGGCGAGCAAGCGGCGCTCATCTATGACAGCCCGGTCACTGGCGCGGTGGCGCGCCTCACATACCGTGAGCTCCGCGAGCGCGTGGCGCGGTTCGCCGAGGCGCTGACCGCTCAGGGAGTCGCGCGCGGCGATCGGGTCATCATCTACATGCCGATGGTGCCCGAGGCCGTGGTGGCGATGCTCGCCTGCGCCCGCATCGGCGCGGTGCACTCGGTGGTGTTCGGGGGGTTTGCGCCGCACGAGCTCGCCAAGCGCATCGACGATGCGCAACCGGTCATGGTGATCTCGGCCTCCTGCGGCATCGAGGGGCAGCGCGTCATTCCTTACAAGCCGCTGCTCGATGAGGCACTCAATCTCGCGAGCCACCGGGTCGGGCGCTGCATCGTGCTGCAGCGGCCGCAGGTGAGGGCGGCGCTCACCGCCGGGCGCGATCTCGACTGGGCGGAGGCGCTCGAGAACGCGCCGCCGGCGCCGTGCGCTTCGGTGGAGGCGACCGACCCGCTCTACATTCTCTATACGTCGGGCACGACCGGTAAGCCAAAAGGGGTGGTGCGCGATCACGGCGGTCACGCGGTCGCGCTCGCCTGGTCGATGCAGGCGATCTACGCCATGCAGCCGGGAGATGTGTTCTGGGCGGCTTCGGACGTCGGCTGGGTCGTGGGCCACTCGTACATCGTGTACGCGCCGCTGCTCGCCGGCTGCACCAGCATCCTCTACGAGGGCAAGCCGGTCGGCACGCCGGACGCCGGCGCGTTCTGGCGCGTCGTCGCGCAGCATCGTGTCAACGCGCTGTTCACCGCGCCGACGGCTTTCCGCGCCATAAAAAGGGAGGACCCGACCGGGGCGCTCATCGGCCGTTACGACCTCGGGAGCCTGCGCACCCTGTTTCTCGCCGGCGAGCGCTGTGACCCCGATACCCTGCACTGGGCCGAGGAGAGGCTACGGGTGCCGGTGATCGATCACTGGTGGCAGACCGAGACCGGCTGGCCGGTCGCGGCCAACTGCCGCGGACTGACGCCGCTGCCGGTCAAGCCCGGGTCGGCGAGCGTTCCGGTGCCGGGCTACGACGTGCAGGTGCTCGATGATTCCGGCGCCGCAGTGCCGGCCGGCCGGATCGGCAACATCGTCATCCGCATGCCGCTGCCGCCCGGAGCGCTGACGACGCTATGGCGGAACGACGAGGGATACCGCGACAGCTACCTCAAGCGCTACGCCGGTTACTACCTGACAGGCGATGCGGGCTTCATCGATGCCGACGGCTACGTGTGGATCATGTCGCGCATCGACGATGTGATCAACGTCGCGGGGCACCGGTTGTCGACCGGCGCGATGGAGGAAGTGCTCGCCGGCCACCCGGACGTGGCGGAGTGTGCGGTCATCGGCGTGGGCGATGCGCTCAAGGGACAGCTGCCGCTCGGACTCGTGGTGCTGAAGGCCGGGGTCACGCGCCCGTACGGCGAGGTGCGGCAGGAGCTCATCGACCGTGTCCGCCAGCACATCGGCCCCGTGGCCGCGTTCCGCCACGTCGCGGTCGTGACGCGGCTGCCCAAGACGCGCTCGGGCAAGGTGCTGCGCGCCACCATGCGCGCCATCGCAGACTCGCAGAGCTACACGACACCCGCGACTATCGACGACCCGCGGGCCCTCGAGGAGATTGCGGGCGTGCTGAGGACGCTCGGCTATGCGGCGCCTGCAGCAACCGACGGGGCGCGCTGACGACACGCGCCCCGGGGTCGATATTCCACCGCACCACTCGTAGAATTGGCAAGCGGTTTACACTTCGGTCCGTGGCCTTGAGGCACGAGAGGAGCGAGTTATGAAACGGACGTTGGCGGTGTTGTGCGGTCTACTTCTGACGGTCGGTGCCGGCGCGGTTCGTGCCGACGAGTACAGCGACACGACAGAGCTGTTTCGCAAGGCGGGCGAGAGCGCAGAGTTCTTCAAGCATTGCTACGGCTATGCAGTGTTTCCCACGGTCGGCAAGGGTGGTCTGGGTGTCGGTGGGGCGTATGGCACCGGGCGCGTCTTTGCGAAGGGCGCGTACATCGGTGACTCGTCCATGACACAGCTGAGCATTGGATTCCAGGCCGGAGGCGAGGCGTACAGCCAGATCATCTTCTTCGACGACAAGCGCGCGCTCGATGAATTCACCAGTGGTGATTTCGAGTTTGGTGCCGACGCCAGCGCGGTGGCGATCACGGCCGCCGCCGGGGCGAGCGCCGGAACAGCCGGTGCCAGCGCCTCTGCAAGTTCCACCGAAAAGGACGCCAAGACGAGCGGCAGGTACTACAAAGGCATGGCCGTATTCATCATCGTCAAAGGCGGCGCCATGGCCCAGGCCGCGGTCGGGGGACAGAAGTTCAAGTTCAAGCCGAAGAAGTGACCGGTTCCCCTCAGGCGGTACCGCGGCGCCAACGTCGTCCTCAGCGGGCAGTCTAGGGCAACTCGCGGATCCAGATGTTGCGGTAGCGGACCGGGTCGCCGTGATCCTGGAGCGCGAGCGGGAGTTTCCCGGGCTGCGCGCTGTAGGGCGGACGCTGGTGGTGCCCGGTGGGTCCCGTGAGCTCGACGTCGTCCTGGACCAGCACGCCGTTGTGCAGCACCGTCATGCGCGCGGGCCGCATGAGGTGGCCCGCGGCGTCGAAGCCCGGACCGTGGAACACAATGTCGTAGCTCTGCCAGACACCCGGAGCGCGCGAGGCGTTCACGAGGGGCGGGAACTGGCCGTAGACGGCGGCGGCCTGGCCGTCGGGGTAGGTCGGACTCTGGTAGGAGTCGAGCACCTGCACCTCGTAGAGACCGTGGAGGAAGACTCCGCTGTTGCCGCGGTTCTGATCCTCACCCCTGGAAGGATCGGGCTCGGCGAACTCGACGTGCAGCTGGCAGTCACCGAAGGCATTGCGGGTGTAGAGGTAACCGGAGCCCGGAACCACCTCGAAGTAGCCGCTGCCGAGCTTCCACTTCGGGGCGCTGCCGTCCTGGTGCTGCCAGCGCGAGAGATCGCCCCCGTCGAACAGCACGACGGCATCCGAGGGCGCGCGGCCCGGGTTGGCCTGCGAGCCCGCCGTGCCGGGCTCGACGACCGCCGGCTGCGGGCGGTTGCGGTCGTGGATCGGATAGTTCGGGTCGACGTGCGTCTGCGCCTGCGCCGACCACGTGCCGACGAGCAGCACGATGCCGAGGAATCCGCTCGAGATTGGCTTCATGGATTGTTCCTAGCCGTGCGGGCACCGTGGGGCTCGGCGCCCATGCGCGCGAAAAGCTACCACGTCCCGGAGCCGGGTGCGGTGCCGCGCGCGTTCTAGGGGGAGGGGGCTGAGTCCTGCCGGATTGCCTCGACCTGGATGCGCAGAGTGACTTCCTGGTTGAAGTCGAACTGCCGACCGGCGTTCACGCCGAAGTCGGCGCGGTTGAAGGTGCCGACAGCGTCGGCGCCACAGACCTCGCGCTTGAGCAGCGGATGATCCGGGATGCATTTGAAGGCGTTGATCTTTAACGTCACCGGCCGGGTTACGCCGCGCAGCGTCAGTTGCCCGCTCACCATGGTTGGCACGCCCTTCACGAATCCTCCGAGCGTGCCTTGGTACTCAGCGTGCGGATAGTGGCCTGCGTCGAGCCCGTTCCAGTCGCCGATTTTCTCCAACACGACTATCGAGTTGAGCTTGTCGTGTCCCAGGTCGACGCTCGAGACCTCGATGACCACATCGACTGTTCCGGTGCCGCGCTCACGGTCGAGGGTGATGGTGCCGGTCGTGTTCTTGAAGAATCCGCGCCAGGTCGAAAGACCCGCGAAATGATCCACCTCGAACAGCGGGTGAGTGTGGTTGGGGTCGATCTTATAGGTGATCGGAGCAGCCACGGCGACCGCGGCGCACCCGACGAGTAGCAGCGCAAGGAGTCTTACACCGGGGATCATGAGCGCGCCTCAGGGGGAACCGTTGTGCCGCGGCCACCGGCAGGCAGCATTCGCCTGAGCACGTCATCGCGCCGGCCGATGTGGTGGTAGAGCGCCGCCGCGACATGGAGCGTCACGAGACACATTCCCACGTACGACAGGCGGATGTGGAACGGGAGAAGGTAGTCATGCCAGAACTGCCTCTCGGGCCGCGGCATGGTGGCAAGCGCCGGCAGGGTCGGCCATGCCCAGCGAAACAAGCCCAACACGCTCGTCGCCTGGTGGCGCAGCGAAAGCACGAACCAACCGCTCATGGGCGCCGCCACCATGAAGGCGTAGAGAAGAAAGTGCGAGGCCCGCGCAAGGGAGCGCAACGCGAAGCCCATCGCGGGCAATGGCGGGCGGCGGTGCGTCAGTCGCCACGCGAGTCGTGCAACACTCAAGACGATGACGCACAAACCAACCGACATGTGCAGGTCGTAGGCGGAGCGAAAGTACAGGGCATCGCCGGGATTGAAACGGCTGAAGGACATCGCCAGCGCGAAGTCGAGGAGAATGAGCACTGCGATCACCCAGTGCAGGGTCATCGCGACCGAGTCGTAACGCGTGGGTGGACGGAGCGAGCTGATCACTACGGCAGCCGTATCCAGGTTTCCTGGAACGTCGAGATGTGATCCCAGGAATAGGGGCGGTTCGGCCACACCAGGTAATGCATCGTGACGAGCTTGTCGTCACGCAGGAATCCGGCCCAGACGGGCAGCGTGCCGTACTCGTACAGGGTGGTGCTGAAGGTGACCGGAACGACGTTGTCGAAGGCCTCTTTTTGTGGCGCCGCGCTCACCCAGCCGATGAGCTCATGCTCATCGGCGGCCGCCGGGCCTGAGGTCGGGGACACTTTGCCGCGGATCTGTCCCGAGACCAGATCGACCGAGCTGATCTCGATGACGAGCCCGTCGACCGGATTCGTCCAGCGCCCGAGGAGCCGCGATTTCACCGTGGGATCGAGCACCTGGGCGCGCTTGCCGTAGTCCGGCGCCGCCAGCGCAGCGGTGCAGGCGAGCGCTGCACCGAGGAAGGACATGAGCCCCTTGTACATCGCACTTCCCCCCGCCGGGAACCGGCTCGGTAGCTGCCGGCACGCTACGCGAGGGCCGTATTCGACGCATGTGCCGGACAGCCTAGGAACGCAAGCGTGACTTCCGGCCTATTTGCAGGCGCGGAAAGCGGGTGCCATGCTCGTTTGCGGAGGTGAGTCCATGTCCCAGTCGAGACTCATCGGCATCATCGCCCTCGCGACCTGGCTGTTGGTGGCGCTTCCTGCGCTCCTCTATCACGTGCCGGCAGGATTCATGGACTGGCGCTGGTGTGCGGTCTACCTCGGCTTCGGCGCGCTGTTTGCCCTCGACCTGCGCCGCGCGCACCTGCTGCTGCTCGGCCTGGCTTCAGTAGCGGCTCTGGCACTGGTCCTGCTCCGCTGCAACGGCTACGAGGGCGCGCTGCTCGCGCTCATCGCCATGCAGCTGGGAACGCGCGTGAGCCGAACCGTCGGGATCGGCTGGATTCTCGGGCAGAGTCTGCTGCTCGGGGTTGCCGATGCGGTCACTTTCAGCCCGCGCAGCGCCTGGCTGCTGTTGCCACCGTATCTCGCGCTGCAGCTGGTCGCGTTCTTTGTCTTCGATGCGCTGACTCGGGAAGCCCAGGCCCGCACTGCGCTCGTGGCACGCAACGCGGAGTTGCGCGGCGTCGGACAGATACTCGCCGACAGCGGGCGGATGGCGGAGCGGCTGCGCATCGCGCAGGAGTTGCACGATGCGCTCGGTCACCATCTCACGGCGCTGTCGCTGAACCTCGAAGCCGCATTGCAGCTCACGCAGGGGGCGGCGCGCGCCAGTGTCGCCACGGCGCAGGACCTGGCGCGGCGCCTGCTGGGCGACGTCCGCGAGATCGTGGCCGAATCGCGCGCGCGCGACGGCGTGAACCTCGCCGAGGCGCTGCAGAGCCTGGTTGGCGCCGTGCCGCGGCCGCTGATTCACATCGACGTGCCCGCGGGACTGCGCACGCCCGACCCCGAGCGTGCACACACGCTGCTGCGCTGCGCGCAGGAGATCGTCACGAACGCCGCGCGCCACTCCGATGCCGACAACCTGTGGATCACCGTGCGCTGCGAGGGCGGAACGCTGCGTATCGAGGCGCGCGATGACGGCCGCGGCAGCGCCCGCGCGGACGGCGGCTTCGGGATTCGCGGGATGCGGGAGCGCATCATGCAGGCCGGCGGCGAACTGCAGGTCGTCAGCCAGCCGGGGCAGGGCTTCGAGGTCACGGCGCTGTTGCCGCTGCGCGGCGGCGCGACGTGATCCGGGTGCTGATCGCCGATGACCAGATGCTCGTCCGTCAGGGCATCCGCACGCTGCTGGAGATGGATCGCGATATTTCCGTAGTCGGTGAGGCCACCGACGGCCCTGAGACCCTCGAGCGCGTGCTGGCGACCCCGGTGGACGTGTTGCTGCTCGACATCCGCATGCCAGGGCAGGGCGGAATCGAAGTCCTGCGCACGCTGGCGGCGCGCGGCGCGTTGCCACCTACCCTGATCCTCACGACCTTCGATGACAGCGACGTGGTGCTCGACGGCATACGTGCCGGGGCACGCGGCTTTCTGCTCAAGGACGTCTCTTATCAGCAGTTGCTGGCGGCCATCCGCGCCGTCGCCGGAGGCGCGACGGTGTTCCAGCCCGCCGTGACCGAACGCTTGTTGCGGGCGGGCAGTGCCTTGAGCTTCGATGCGGATGCCCCACGCGAGGAGCTGACCACGCGCGAAGCCGAGGTGGTGCGGCTCATGGCCGGCGGCTACAGCAACCGCGAGATCGCCGCGGCGCTCGGCACCGCGGAAGGCACCATCAAGAACCACGTCTCCAGCATTCTCGCCAAGTTTGGCGTGCGCGATCGCACCCGCGCCGTCCTCAGGGCTCTGGAGAGCGGACTGCTGCAGACCCCCGTTCAACCGCCGAGGTAGCGACCTATTCCGCGGCGTGCTGATTTTCTTCGTGATCAGCGGGCATTTGAGGGAACGCGCAAGATTTGTAAGCTCTTATAGTCCTCGAAATGACTCAAAGTTCCTTCGGCCATCGCAGCCCCAATGATCGGTCGCAAGCGCGGATAGCCAATCGACTCTCGGTAGAGTGCCAGCAACCCGCCGGGCCTGAGCTTTGAGGTAAACAGGCCGAGCACACCCTGATCGGTCAGTAGATGGCCCGATCCTCTTGCGCTGCCGAACTCGCAGAGGTGGAACAGCGTGACCAGGTCGAAGTCCGGCAACGACGCAGCCTGCAGGTCGTGGACGTCGGCGAATAGCACCTTATAGCTGTGTCCGAGAATTGGATCGCGGACGACTAGCTTCACGTAGCGCTTGATCTCGTCAGGCGACACGGTCAAGCCAAGTATGACGTTGCCCGTATCGTCAAAGCGGTTGCGCAATCCAACGAGGTGATGACCGCCGGTGCCAAGGTGAAAAATCGACTTCGAGCGGACCTTACGCTCCTGCAAATAGTCGCAAAAATGCAGGTCGCATGGGCACATCCTCGCCCACAATGGCCAGCTGTGCGGCACGATCCGCATGCGCCCGGGCTGTACGCGACGCAGTAGCGCCTCCTTAGCTTCGCCCGCGCGCTCGTACACGCCCCACATCCTTGCTCCTACTCTCGCCCACAAGGGCCAGCTGTGTGGCTCGGTGCGCACGCGTACGGACTGTATGCGACGTCGCATCTGCGCTTCGCGCGATCGAAGAATCATTGGCTCGTTTCCCTTGATCGCATTCGTGCTCATCGGGCAGGAATTCACGTGGCGGGAAGTTCAACGCCACCGGCGTGAACCTGCCTGCGCGAGGACCCTTCGCAACCGGGGAGTCTAAGGTCAGCGTCGCTTTCTTTCGAGACGATGATATTTGCTGTCGGTCCGCTGGCTTGGCTGCGAACTTTGATCGTCGGCATGATCGCGCTCGGGGAGACATGGCATTCTTGTCTCCTTCATGTCTCCCCGACAACCCATAGACTCCCCGGAACCCGCAGGAATCACGCAGAAACCCGCCGCATGGAAAGCACTGGAAAAATAGGCAATTCCTCCGATCAAAAGGCCGCAGAGATCGACCGGCGGGTCTCCGTCGCTCCCATGATGGACTGGACGGACGACTTTCATTTCGCTCGTTGAGTCAGATACTTAGCCGGACCGCAACCTCTGCGTCCCCTCGCATTTTGCGGCTCCCGCCTGGAATGATATATACTATAAATATATACTTTGCGGGAGCCCCCGATGAAGACCGCGAAACTGTTCAAGAACGGCGAGAGTCAGGCGGTGCGTTTGCCGAAGGAGTTTCGCTTTCCCGGCAAGGAGGTGTTCATCAAGCGCATCGGGAGTGCTGTCGTCTTGTTGCCGAAGGCCAGGTCGTGGGACACATTGGTAGAGAGTCTCGCCAAGTTCCCGCCGGACTTCATGGAGACTCGCGGACAGCCTGCTCAGATTGATCGTCGGGAACCGTTGCAATGAAGTGGATGCTCGACACCGATACTTGCATCGCAATCATCAAGGGCAAGCCGCCAAGTGTATTGAAGAAGTTGCGCGGCAAGTCAGTCGGACAGGTGGGGATCTCCTCAATAACCTTGGGCGAACTCGCCTTTGGCGCTGCGAAGAGCGGTCGCCGCGATGAGTCCCGCGCGGCGCTTGCCGAGTTCCTGTTGGCGCTCGAGATCGCGAGCTTTGACAGCGACGCCGCGTCAAGCTACGGACAAGTGCGCGCATCGCTCGAAAAGCGTGGCACCCCGATAGGTCCCCTGGATACTTTAATTGGGGCTCACGCGGCAGCGTTGGACGTCGTACTGGTGACCCACAATACGCGAGAATTTGGCAGGCTCGACACTTTGCGGGTCGAAGACTGGACGAGTTCTTGACCGCATTCGACCGTGGTTGAAGCACCAGCTTGGTAACGCCGCTTTGGCGGCAGAGGAGTTCGACATGACGTAGTGACCTTAAGCCGGAGCCTTTCGATGCAACGTGCACTGCGTCGCCACCACGAACCCGTGGCGAAAGCCCGCCGCATTCGCATTCTGCTCGGTCATGGGGCTTGGGTCCCTCCGCATGGCTGGGGACCGAAAATTTGGCACAGCATGGAGCGCCTCGTCATGAACGAGCCTGGATGGTGGACCCACGCGAGGGTCATTCGACCGGCGCGACTCAAGACTCATCGTTTCGAACATCGCATTTTGCTTGGGTACGATGCCGACCTGCTGCTTTGGCCCGACTGCAAGAGACCACATGACTGTTACTGGTGAGGAGTGCGCGGGTCAGCTACGAATTTCGAGCGACAACCTCTCGGCCCTCGCAGAGACGTCACGTACATCGCCCATGTCGGTCCGTCCAATTTCGATGCATCGAACACCATGCAGGAAACCTGGCAAATCAACTGTTGGATCGAAGAATTGCCGCGGCGCCGATGATGGATTGGACCCACGAAGTGCGTTCCGCCCTTCTGACTCAGTGAGTTATGGCCGTGCCAAGAGGTGCGGCACCTGTATGACACCTCGAAAATTCCGGTTTGCGCGGCTGCCTATTGCGCTCTACCGCCATTGTCGCCGATGTAATAACGCGTTATAATTCCGCTATGAAGGTCCCTCTGCGGCGTATCGGAAACTCTCTCGGGGTTTTGCTCCCCAAGGCGACTCTTGAAGCATGGGGCTTGGGCGAAGGCGATGCGCTGGAGCTCACCGAACGCGGCCTTCGCCCTCCGCCGAGAGGGGGTTTCTTACATCAGGAATTGGACGAGCTCAGGCGGTCCATCTCGCTTGCAGTCGTACGACGGTTTACGCCGCGCGAGATACGCGCTCAGATCCTCGCAAACATCCAGCGGTGGAAACGGCAAGGGGTTTGGGGTGCGGCTTACAAAGAGTGGCGAGACATTGCGGAGGCACAAGACGACGGAGAGCTTTTTGCAGCGATGCTCGGACGTGACGAGCACGCGGTCAGAATGCGGCAGTCGGCGCCATTCGTCGGGTTACTTCCTAAAGAGGAAGTGAGAAAACTGAATGAAGAAGCAGCAGGTTGATCATGTGCTGCGCGCTGCAGGCCGCATCACGGGCGAAAAACAGTTCATCATCATTGGTAGTCAGTCTCTCCACGGCAAGTACCCCGATGTTCCTGACGAGATCCTCACCTCGTTTGAAGTGGATCTGATCGCATCGAAACACGCAGATCGAACCGAATGGTTGAATGCGATTGGCATCGATTCACCGTTTCACGAAACGTTTGGCTACTACGCGGATCCAGTTGATGCGAGCACTGCGACCCTTCCAAGAGGTTGGAAGGGACGGTTGGTGGACCTGCCACCCGGCGAGACTGCGGGTGTGAGAGGGCTGTGTCTGGAGCCCCATGACCTCGCCATCGCAAAGTATGCCGCTGGGCGCGAGAAGGACCTGATATTCACGCATGAGCTCGCTCGGCGCGGGATAGTCTTCGAGGAGCGACTGTTATCGTTGCTCGAGCAAACTCCTGTCGATGGAGAACTGCATGAGCGAATTCTCGGCCAGATCACCAGAGACTTCCACGCCGAGCGCCAGATTGAGTACCGTGCAGCTGAGAAGCAGCAACCGACGTCAAGCACGGTTGATGACTTGGAGGCAATTAAGGCACGTGGAAGGGCGGAGCGGCTGAAGCTGCGCCGACAAGCTGGCGCGAAGGCTCCGACTCCCGATCTAACTCGTAAGCGCGAGGCGTCGAAGCACGGTGAGTTAGAGCGTGACTCCGGCAAGAATCTGGATGACGACGCGTCTGAGTAGTCGCTCCGCGCGGGCCTGTCGACCTCGGTTCGCCGCATCGCAGCACAAGGCGCCGATGATGGACTGGGCGAACAGCGTAGGAATCTGCAGCTAGATCAGACCTTTACACGTCGCGCGTCGAGCTTGTCTCCTCTATGGCACCTCCGCATGGCTCGGTCCCGATGATTCATTGGCTCGATGGCGGCCAGGCATTCGAGGCACTTTGGCGCTCCCATAACGGTACGCAATCTGCCACGCGCGTCGTTGTCGCTGACGGGAAAATGACAGCGGACGAGGCCTATGGTCTCGCGTGTCAAGGGACCGCGCTTCTGTGGCGCGGTGACTTTCAGGAGGCTCGCCAGATGTTGAGGGCGTTGGGGAATCGCGCGGATCGTCCTCAGCGTAGATCGCGAACTTCAGCCGCAACTTCCATCGCCCGCCCGGCCGAAGCATTCCATCTCTACCGTCAGGCCAGGTCGCAACGGGCGCGCACGCTCAACGCCTTGTTGATCCCGCTCAACGACGACTACACGATTCCGTTGCGAGGCGCGCCCGATATCCGGCAAGCCTGTGCAGAGGCCTACGGCCCCGCGAAGACTCCATCAGTCGCCTCGCTCCGGGCATTGCTCGGTGTGATCGGCGCGCACGAGTGGCGCACAAAAGGCATCGAGCTTGCGGAGGCAGGAGGCCGAATTCATCCGCACTTCGGTGTCTTCGCGCCGATCCGCCGAGAGTACGTGGACCTCGTCAGCACGACGCTTCTGCCGGCTGTGTGCGCGTCATCCAGCGTTGCTTTCGATATCGGCACGGGCACCGGTGTGCTCGCGGCGGTACTCGCACGGCGTGGCATCAAACGCGTGGTCGCTACCGATCTCGATCCACGCGCCTTGGCGTGTGCGCGGGAGAACGTTCGGCAGCTCGGGCTTTCGGAACGCATCGATGTCGTGCAGGCGGACCTTTTTCCCGAAGCTCGCGCGGCGCTCGTTGTCTGCAACCCGCCATGGATTCCCGCGCGGCCAAGCTCGACCATGGAAAACGGAATCTACGATCCCGAAAGCCGAATGCTGCGCGGATTCTTGCGGGCGCTGCCGGAGCATCTGGAGCCTGGCGGTGAGGGGTGGTTGATCCTTTCCGACCTGGCGGAGCACCTCGGTCTGCGGACCCGCGCGCAGTTGCTCGAAGCCTTCGAGACTGCGCGATTGCGCGTCCTGGGCCGAAACGATGTGCCGCCCCGACACCCGCGAGCCGCTGACAAAAGCGATCCGCTCCATATTGCGCGCGCGGTTGAAATCACTTCCCTTTGGCGACTCGCGGCACGCTAGGCGCGGTTACCGACAACTCGCCGCTCTCAGAGTGTTTCGCCCGGCCGCAAGTAGCGCCACTTGCCCATCGGTAGCCCTCCCAACGGTACGTTGCCGACGCGGACGCGCTTCAGCCCCGTCACGAAAAGACCCACGAGCTCGCACATGCGGCGGATCTGGCGCTTGCGCCCCTGGCGCAGCACGAAGCGCAGTTGGTGTTCGTTCTGCCATGACACCTGTGCGGGCTTCAGCTTCACACCATCGAGCGTCAGGCCGTACTGCAGGCGCTTCATGCCGTCGGCGGTGAGGCTACCTTCGACCCGCACGAGGTATTCCTTCTCGATCAAGGAGCCCTCGCCAATCAGCCGCTTCGCGAGGCGTCCATCCTGGGTAAGGACCAGCAACCCGGTAGAGTCGATGTCGAGTCGGCCAGCGGGGGCGAGCGCACGCAGGTGTTCCTGCTGCAACTTTATCGGCGAGGGATCTGCCGCCCAGCGATTCTCCGGGCGGATCAACACGATGGCGGGTTCGTAGCCGTCTTCAGCCTGGCCGGAGACATAGCCCACCGGTTTGTGCAGCAGGATGGTGACCTGTCCGCTCTGGTGTTCGCGTGCCGCCCGGTCGATCTCGATGCGTGCCTTGGGTGACACGCGTGCGCCGAGTGTGTCGACGACTTCGCCGTCCACTTTAACCCAGCCGCTGGTGATCCAGCGATCCGCCTCGCGCCGTGAGCACAGGCCGAGTTCTCCCATGCGCTTGGAGAGGCGCGGGTGTTCCGGGCTTTTTGGAGTTGTGGGCGGACGTGTCATGCAGAAGAACCCAGGGCGCATAGGTGTAGCAGTTGAAACTGCAGATGTGAACTATCAGGCTGCAATCAGTTATCGTGGACAGTGCCAGCCGGTCCAATTCGCCAGCGGTCGAACATGTCTGAAAATCCGAGTCGCGGTAAGTGGTTAGATCGCAGAATTTCCGTGGCCCCGATGATGGATTGGACCGACGAAGTCCATTTCGGTGCTTGATTCAAACACTTAGGCACGCTTGAGATGGCCTGTCCCCTTTACGTCTCCTCCAAGTCCCGAATGAGCGGTTCCAACGCCACCACATAAGCCAAGAGAAATATCTGTCGCGACGTGAGCATTCATCTCACTCGCGGCATCTTTTTTTGGTTCCTAGTGCGAAGATTTCGTTACACCCCTTCCTGAGCGGATCAGGCGCGTGGCAAGATTCTTGCGACCAAGGACGGTGAATCCGCCAAGACCTCCAGGGAGTCTCGGAAGGACCGTTCAGATGAAGAGATTCGGGGGAGGTCTCATGAGCCTGTTCAAGAGCGCGCGCGTTGCGTCTACGCATTCCTTGAGGCACCGCGCGGGTGGAACGCTTGCCAGAGCACTCCTCGTGATCCTCGCCTTGTGTGCCGCCACCGCGGGCCTTTCAACTCAAGCCTTCGCACAAACCGCGGACACCTGCACTGGGGCGGGCGGGACGGCGACCTGTGTCGGTCCGGAGGTCGGACCATACACTTACCATGCCAATAGCGCAGCCTACGGCGGTGGCAGCGGTCCCACCCAGGACAGTGCGATTGCCGCCTTCAACCAACAGTTGACCAACAGCATCCATCCCTGCCAGTACAGTGTCACCAACAACTTACCTCCGTGGCCTCAACCCTCGCCTGGACGGGGAAGCGCGTCAGGCGGCACCCAGGGAGGTACTTACTGGGATATCTTCTGGCAGCTGAACACCGATTATCAGGAGGACGCTCAATACCTGGCGTATAACGGCACCTACGGTAACGGCTGTCAGTATCAGTTTAGTACCCAGGTAAATCTTCAACGCACCCGGGCCGTCCACTGCCCCGGCGCGGGTACGATCGGTCCTTACGTCGTCTATTCGCAAAATACTTCTACGCAACCAGTGAGCTCTTATTGTTGGCGTGGACCAGCGGACCTCGATCTTCCGAAGACTTTCGGCGGCACTTGCCCCACGAATCGTGCGAGCGGCAGTGCGGCGAGTTGCTCAGCCGCGGACACCTCGAGCAACCTGCTCGCCAATCCAGTGCATCCGATTACCGGAAACAAGTTTCAGCCGGATTCGGACTATGTCGGTCCGGGCCCGATGCCCCTGGCCCTTGTTCGTTACTACAACAGTCAGATGACGACCGCGGGCATATCCGTTACGTCGGCTCTAGGGCCCAGTTGGCGATCTTCATATGATCGTCAGATTGTCTTTGCGAATTCCGCCGCCTACGCGACGGCATATGTCTACCGGCAGGATGGACCAACGCTGCATTTCGTGCTGAACGGCGGCCAGTTTGTCCCCGATGCTGACGTCGCTGACCGCCTGGTGAAGCTCGTTGACGGCTCGGGCCAGCTAACCGGCTGGAAATACACCATCGCGGCTAATGATGAGGTCGAGACCTACAACGCCTCGGGGCAGTTGATTGAACTGACCAGCCGGTCAGGTTTTACTCAGACGCTTGCCTACGATAGCAGCAACCGACTTTCGACCGTGACGGACACGTTTGGGCGCACGCTGACGCTCGCCTATGACGCAAGCGGTCGCCTGGCTACGCTCACCGATCCGGCGGGTGGCGTTTATACGTACGCGTACAACGGCGTCAATAACGTCAGTTCCGTAACTTACCCGGACGCAACGGTACGCACGTACGTTTACGATGAACTCGCCAACACGAGCAATACCGATCAGCCGTACGCCCTGACGGGAATCGTCGACGAAAGCTACGGACGCTTTGCAACCTACCAATACGATAGCGGTGGGCGTATCACCTCGAGTGCTCACGCACTCGGGGCGGATCGCTACGCCTTCAGCTACAACCAGGTCACGAATAAGAACATCGTTACTGATCCTCTCGGGACCGTACGCACATTGAGCTACACGGTGCTACTGGGAGCGGCAAAGAACTCCGCCGTGAGCCAGCCGTGCCTTTCAAGCTGCGGCGGAGCCGCATCGGCTACGACGTACGATGCCAACGGGAACGTTGCCAGTCGCACGGATTTCAACGGCAACGTGACCACCTACAGTTATGACCTGACGCGGAATCTTGAAACCTCCCGAACCGAGGCTTACAGCACCACCGTCGCGAGAACCATCGGTACACAGTGGCATGCGACCTACCGGCTGCCGACACTCATCACCGAGCCCAACCGCACCACCAGCTTGTCGTATGACACAAGCGGGAACCTGCTTACGAAGACGATCACTGATACGACAGTGACGCCGAACGTGTCGCGTACCTGGACGTATACGTACGACGGCTATGGACGAGTACTCACGGCGAAGGGTCCGCGGACCGATGTCAATAGCACGACGACGTACACCTACTACACCTGCACCACGGGTTCTCAGTGCGGGGAGCTGCAGTCGGTGACGGACCCCATCGGCCACGTCACGACGTACAACAGCTATAACGCCCAGGGGCAGCCAGTCACGATCACCGACCCGAACGGGACCTTAACCACGCTGACTTACGATGCCCGCCAGCGCCTCTTGTCCCGTCAGGTCGGGAGTGAGACCACGAGCTTCGTTTACTACCCAACGGGCTTGCTCAGCAAGGTCACCCTCCCGGATAACAGCACTGTCCACTACATCTACGACGGCGCCCATCGGCTGACAGAGATCGACGACAGTGCAGGGAACTCGATCCAGTACACGCTCGATGCGATGGGTAACCGCACGGCCGAGAGGACCTATTACCAGGGGCCGCATCGCACGCACTCGCGGGCATACAACGCATTGAACGAGCTCTACCAGGACATTAACGCGGCCGGGCCATTTTCTGGGGTGACCACGACGTACGGCTATGACAGCAACGGGAATCAGACGACGATCAATGCTCCGCTGACTCGAAATACCACCAATGCTTACGATCCGCTCAACCGCCTCACGCAGGTCACCGATCCCGCCGGTGGCAATACGTATTTTGCCTACGACGCTGAGGACAACCTGACCTCGGTCAAAGATCCACGGAATCTGACGACGAGCTATGGCTACAACGGCTTCGGGGACGTGACCAGCCAATCGAACCCCGACAGCGGGACGATCTCAAATACCTACGACTCCGCAGGAAATCTTGCTGTCTCGACCGATGCGCGAGGCGCGGTATCGACTTACACATACGACGCGTCGAACCGCGTAGCATCAATCGTCTACCAGCGTGGCGGGGTGAGCGATCAGACGATCGTGTTCGGTTATGACGCGGATGGATATGGCAAGGGGCGGCTCACCAGCGCATCGGATGCCAATCACTCTCTGTCCTGGAGCTACGACCCCCTGGGAAGGGTGACCGGAAAGGGACAGACCGTGGGCACAGTGACTAAGTCGGTCGGGTATGGCTATACGAACGGGGATCTCACCTTGCTCGTCACGCCCTCCGGGCAGAGGGTACTCTACGGATATGACTACAACCACCACATCATAGCCGTCGCCGTGAACGGCACCACCGTACTGGATACAGTGACCTATGAGCCCTTTGGCAGCGTCAACGGTTGGATTTGGCGCGACGGCAGCGGTACCCCGATGTCGCGAAGCTTCAACGGCGACGGGCTCATTAGCCAGATCGTGACGGCCGGGGTAACGCTCGGGTACAGCTACGACAAGGCGAACCGCATCACCGGCATCAGCGATTCCTCGAACAGCGCACTCTCCTGGACGTACGGCTACGACGCCCTGGACCGGCTCATCAGCGCCAGCACCTCCAGCCTCACCGAGGGATGGACCTACGATGCCAACGGCAATCGGTTAACCCAAACGGGAACGAACCCGATCACCTTCTCGGTCAATTCCGCCAACAACCAACTGAGCGCGACCACGGGGGGACTGGTGCGCTCTTATAGCTACGATGCGGCAGGGCATGCCCAGGCCTATGGCAGCAATACATTCAACTACAACGACCGCGGGCGGATGATGTCGACCAACGCGGGATCAACCAATTACTTCTATAACGCGCTCGGTCAAATGATTAAGAAGTCGGGCACGGCCGGAACGACGATCTTCATGCAGGACGAGGCCGGCCACCTGATCGGTGAATACGACGGCACCGGGAATCTCATTGAAGAGACCGTCTGGTTGGGCGATATCCCAGTGGCCACTCTGCGGTCGAACGGCTTTGGAGTGAACATCTTCCTCGTGCACACGGATCACCTGAACACCCCCAGGAAGGTCTCGCGCCCCAGCGACAACCAGCTCACCTGGCGCTGGGATGCGGATCCGTTTGGCACGGCGGCAGCGAACCAGAACCCGTCGGGCTTGGGTACTTTCCCCTACAACCTGCGCTTTCCGGGGCAGTACTACGACGCTGAGACCGGACTTCTCCAGAACTGGAATCGGGAGTACGACCCAATCGTAGGTCGATACGTAGAAAGCGACCCCCTGGGGTTACGCGCGGGAATCGACACGTACCTCTACGTTCGTGCCAATCCAATCTCGAATGGCGACCCGACGGGTCTACTGGTACAGGGATGGGGGTGGAATGGGCCGCTTGCGGACATGGACTGGCCCGACGTCAAAGCGGCCGAGGCGAAAATTCGTTCTGCGCTCGGCCGATCGTGTTCGTGCCGCAGAGATGGATCAGGAAGTTGCATTCCGTGTGAGCTACTGCCCCCACTTCTCAACCTGCTGGACACCGCGGTTGTGAACTATGCAATTGTTATCCAGGGACACGGCTGCGGCTCGGCTCCCAAAGGCGGCGGTACTTGGATGACGCTGTCTAGCCGGGCGTTTGGCAGCACCAGCTGTTCCGGGTGTCTGGCGTCCACGATTTATCACGAACTCCTGCACGACATGGGATGGCTTCACCCGATCGACCCAAACGATTTCGATCCGGTTAACTCGGCTGAGGGGGCGTGCTTCGGGGATCTTTGCGGCCAAGCTAATTCGGTACCAGTGTCCATCATCAAATAGGGCAGGAATCGCCATGGAGTCCACACCAGGACGTTGTGCAACGCTTCCAACACGTAGACTCGGCCTGCGTGCAGCCACGACTATCTTCTGTTTTGCGAGCCTCGTTGGCTTCCCATTCGCGGCCCACGCTAAGTTGGAGACCATAACTCTGGCGCAGTTGGTACAAGAAGCTGATGTCGTCTTGTATGGTCGGACTGCCGAACACAAGACGACTAGTTCAGAGAGTGATCACTCCGTCGTTGCTATGAAGCCGGTGGCGATCCTCAAGAATGAGAACGCAGTCAGTGCTGGGGTGGACGTACCGATCTGCAATGGCGGTGACGCCGAATCAGTCGATTTCTACTCGAATCCGGGGACGTATATCGTCTTTGCCAGCAAAGAGGGCTCTTGTTACTCGCCGATCGCGGGGCTTAACTCGGTGGTTGTTGTGAAGGGCACAGTTGTGCATACGCGTAGGATACAGGGACAGCCTGCTGAGCAATCAGTAGAGGCATTTCTGCAGCAGGTTCGTGCTTTGATCGCAAGTCAATCGAAGGCGAAGTAGACCATCTCGCAAGCGGGGCGGCTGAAGGGGTGGAGTTGACCCGTTTCGGTGGACGCGTCGTCGGCTTAGATCTCTGGCTTCTGCTCACAGTGGGTGCGTGGGAGAGAGGGGGCAGGATAGCCTTCCGGCGGCTGTTTGATTCAAACGGTTTCTGACTTCCGTCCACGTGATCGGCGTCACCGCGGCAGGCGTGTCCGGTCATCTGCAGGCGCGCCGCGTTCTCCGGTGCAACGGAATGCAACATGGCGGCGTCGGACCTACAGGACCTGCACCATGCGCAACGGTGTTATTTCGGCGTATTTAGGGTCTTTATTTGCTTTCGCATGACGGCGTCAAATGCGCTGCATGGCCGGCAGCACGCACCTCTCGACCTGGGTCAGCGCGGAGACCAAGCAGCGCTTCGCCAGTGCGGCCGCTCGGCAGGGGCTGTCGGAGTCCGCACTCCTCAAGCGCCTGATTGAGCAGATGCTGGCGATCGGCGCCGGCGAGGAGGGAGCTCCGCCGGCGCCTGTTCACCTTCGCGACGCTCGCGTCACGATCCGGCTTGTCGCGGATGACCAGGCACTCCTTCGAGAGCGTGCTGCGGCCCGCACCATGCCGGCGGCGACTTACGTCTCGTCACTGGTCCGTGCCCATCTCCGGCAGCTAGCGCCACTCCCCGACCGGGAGCTCGCGGCGCTCCGTGCGGTGGTGAATGAGCTCACAGCGCTGGGCCGGAACCTCAACACGATGACGCGGCTGCTGCATCAGGACAGCCGCCAGCCCGGACCGGGGCGCGAAGAGGCGCGGATCATGCTGCGCATCTGTGAGGCCCTTCGGGATCACGTCCGTGCGCTGATTAAGGCGAACCTCGTCAGCTGGGAGGTGGGCCATGCCGCGCAGGGCCGCTAAGGTTCTCGGCGAACCTTTATTCGACATCCGGACGTTCGGCCGTGTGGGTCGTACGGACCGAATGCGCGTCCGAGCCGACATCGAGCAGATCGTGCGCACCGTGGCGCGCACCCCTGAAGTGATGGTGAAGGTATCCGGAGGCGCCAAGAGGGTGAAGGGTGCCGTCGCGCACCTTCGCTATATCGACCGAAACGGGAAGCTCGAGCTCCAGACCGACGAGGGATCGACGCTCAAGGGCGATGGCATCGAGCGGGCACTCGTCTCCGAGTGGGACCTCGAATCCTCGGCGGCTCGTGCACGCGCGCCGTATCGGGGTGAGGGAGGCCCAAGACCCGCGAAGCTCGTCCACAACGTCGTCCTATCCATGCCCCGGGGAACGCCCCCGGAGAAGCTCCTCGCGGCCAGCCGCGCATTCGCGCGCGAGCAGTTCGGCCTACAGCATCGATACGCCCTCGTGCTCCATACCGACCAGGACCATCCCCACGTGCACCTGGTCGTCAAGGCGGTGAGCGAGCAGGGGAGTCGGCTCAACATTCACAAGGCAACGCTTCGCGAATGGCGGAGCAAGTTTGCACACCACCTTCGCGCGCAGGGAATCGCCGCGAACGCCACGGAGCGCGCCGTCAGGGGCCGCAGTCAGTCCCCTTTCAAGGACGGCATCTATCGGGCATCCCTCCGCGGGGAGTCTCGATATCTCCGAGACCGCCTCACGCGAGTGGCCGAGGAGCAGCGCGGCGGTGGCCTGAAGGCAACGCCAGGCAAGGCCAAGCTCGTCGAAACGCGTCGGACAGTGGTCGCCGGTTGGAATACAGCTGCGCAGGCGCTGCTGGATGCAGGGCAGGGCGCGCTCGCACAGAGGATCTGGGGCTTCATCGGAGGGATGCAACCGCCCCTTACGACCGACGAGCAGCTCGCTCAGAAACTTGGGGAGCGCAACCGCACTCGCGAGCGCGAGCGGCGGTCAGAACGCACCCGGTGACTGACGTCAATCACACCAGGCAACCATCACACACTCACGCAGGTCGACTCCCGTGAACAGTACCTACTTCGGATTGCTGGCTGAGTTCGGCGAAGCCAACATTCCTCTTGAGCGCGTCGCGCCCAAGTATTTTGGTCTTTGCTCCGAAGAGGCGCGCCGCCGCGCGCCGTCGAAGATGCTGCCCTGTCCGGCCTTTCGCCTCGGCGGACAGAAATCCCCCTGGCTGGTCAGTGCGGCCGATCTCGCCGAGCTGATCGACTCGCGCCGGGAGAAGGCGAGTTTGTAACGATAATCGAGCGCTCCGCCGGCGCGCGGAGCGCGCCCTCGGCCGGCGGAATGTCCCGGATATTCTCGGGTCGGATGTTTGTGTAGCGCTTGAGCTCGTTCCAGGACTCATGGAGCGTGAACTGGGCCACCTCGTGAATCTGGTAGCCCCGCTCAAAGAGCCGACTGGTCGCTTCGTGGCGCAGGTCATGGAAGCGCAGGTCGCGGATCCCCAGTACCTTGCAGGCCCGCGTGAAGGCGGCGCCGACACTTCGGCCTTCATAGGGGAAGATATATTCGCTCGTGCGCGGCTGCTTCTGGACGATAGCCCAGGCCTCGGGCGTGTACTTGAAACGGAGGTGGTTACCCTCCTTGGCCTTCGGATGCTTGGCGTCACGGACGAGTCCCGTGCGGCCAATCGCGTCGTTGTCGCGCCATTCGAGGCGGCAGATTTCGGCCTCGCGGCGGGCGGAGGCGACCGCGAACTCCATGATAGCAGCCATCGGAATCTCTGCCCGCGTGTCGCGCCGCCCGAAATAGGCCTTGAGCCGCGCGAGCTCGTCCGCCATGGGGCGTCGCGAGCGTCGACGCGCTTTGCCGATGAGGCGCAGCTCGCTGCAGGCGGTGCGAGCCTCCTGGACCACCTCCAGCCGTACCGGCAGGTCCTTAACACTTTTGGCCGCTCGAAGGACGACGCCGATCCAGATCAAGTCATTAACGACGGTCGCCGGACCCGCACCGCCAGCCCGGCGCGCGCGCACGTGATTGATGAGCATCGCCACAGTCAGGTCGATGACGTTGGCCTTCCCGATCGCATGCCGCTCAAGAAACTTGAGATGCGCCTGTTTGCTCCGTTGCCATTGAGAGATGGTCTCGAACGTCTCGATGTACCAGCGGATGAGCTCGGCGAGCGTTATGGTGGCATGCTGCTTTCGCCTGAGCGCGATCGGGTTCTCGAGCTCCACCTCGCGGTGCTTAGCCCAGGTCACAGCGGCGGAGCGGTGCGTGAAGGTCTTGGCCTCCTGATGGATGATGGCCTTGCCGCGGCGCAGCCGAACGATCGCGGTGTAGCGCGTCGTTCCGTCGGCTTTCTTGCGAACTTTGACGTAGGCCATGTGGATTTATGGAGGCGACAAGGAATTCTTGTCTCCTTTACGTCGCCTCTGCAACCAGTAAACTCCCTGGAATGCCCAGAAATACCGCAGAAACGCCTGAGTCGAAAGAGCCTGGAAAAATAGGCAATTCCGTCGAGAATTCGGCTGGAAAGATCGATCGGCGCGTGTCAGTCGCTCCCATGATGGACTGGACCGATCGCCACTGCCGCTACTTCCTGCGCGGCTTCTCTCCTGACGTCCTGCTGTACACCGAAATGATCACCTCGGCGGCGATCCTGCGCGGCGATCGCACGCGGCTGCTCAAGTTCGATCCCGAGGAGCACCCGCTGGCGCTGCAGCTCGGCGGCAGCGAGCCGCGCGAGCTCGCGGCCGCGGCGCGCGCCGGCGAAGACGCGGGTTTCGACGAGATCAACCTCAACTGCGGCTGCCCGAGCGAGCGGGTCGCGAGCGGCGCCTTCGGGGCCTGCTTGATGCGCGAGCCGGCGCGCGTGGCCGACTGTGTGGCGGCCATGAAGGCGGCGGTGCGGGTGCCCGTTACGGTGAAGATGCGCATCGGGGTCGTGACGGCCGGTGCTCGCGATGCCCGCGGCGCGGTCACGGAGTACTCCGAGAGTGACTTTGAGGCGCTGTGCGCCTTCGTGGCGGGAGTGCGCGCCGCCGGATGTCAGGTCGCCATCGTGCACGCGCGCCAGGCGGTGTTGGGGGGGCTTTCGCCCAAGGACAATCGCGAGATTCCGCCGCTGCGCTACGAGGTGGTGCGCAGGCTCAAGGAGCTGTTTCCCTCGTTGCCGATCCTGGTGAACGGCGGACTGCGCGACCCGGACGCCGTGCTCGAGGCGCTCGGTTGGTGCGACGGGGTCATGCTCGGGCGTGAGGCCTATCACCGCCCCTTCGTGCTCGCTGAGTTGCATCGCGCGCTCGCTGCCGACGCACCCGCGCCGCCTACGCGAGCGGCGCTCATCGAGCGTATGGCCCGCTACTGCGAGCGCGAGCTCGCCGCCGGCGAGCGCCTCAGCGCGATCATCCGTCACATGCTGGGGCTGTACAGCGGCGAGCCCGGCGCGCGCGATTTCCGGCGCATTTTGAGCGAGGGCGCGCGCGCTGCCGGGGCCGGCGCCGAGCTGCTGCGGCGGGCAATTCCGACAGCGGCGCAGGCCTAGGCGCGCCAGCGAGGTTGGCAGTGGCCGGTTGCTAGCGGGCCGAAGGCCCTCGCGTATAATCGAGCGGCACTCATGGGCAAGGACATCGAGCTCGCCATACTGTTTGCCGACGTCGTCGGATCGACCCGGCTCTACGACCTCATGGGCGATCTGCGCGCGCGCGACATGGTGGCCACCTGCATCGAGGTGATGCGCGGCGCCACCGAGCAGCGCCAGGGGACGGTCATCAAGACCATGGGTGACGAGGTGATGGCCACGTTCCCCACCGCCGACGCGGCGCTCAACGCCGCCGCGCAGATGCAGCAGCAGATCTCTACCCACGCGCAGCTCAAAGTGGAGGGCCAGCCGGTCGCCATCCGCATCGGTTGCCACTTCGGCCCGGTAATGCTCGAGAACCGCGACGTGTTCGGGGCGGCCGTGCACACCGCCAATCGCATGACCAGCCAGGCGAAGGCCGGGCAGATCGTGACCACCGCCGCGACCGTGGAGCAGCTCTCGCCGGAGTGGCGCGCCTCCTGCCGTCAGATCGACGTCGCGACCCTCAAGGGCCAGGGCAGCGAAATAGTCCTCTACGAGGTGCTGTGGCAGACCGAGGACGTCACCAGCATGGTGCCGGGAATCGCCGGCGACGCGCGGCCCGCGCACCCGCTGCGACTGCGGCTGCGCACCGAGGACCGCGAGCTGCTGGTCGATGAGCGCCACTCGAGCGTCACCATCGGGCGCGCCGAGGACAACGACGTGGTCGTCAAGGGGAATCTCATCTCGCGGCTGCACGCCCGCATCGAGATCAGCCGCAACAAGTTCGTGTTGGTGGATCAGAGCACCAACGGCACCTTTGTGCAGACCGCCGACGGCGAAGAGGCGTTCGTCCGGCGCGATAGTCTGCAGATCAAGGGTCAGGGAATGATCGGTCTCGGCCGACTGCCGGAGCAGGGCTCGCCGCAGACCATTCGCTTCAACTGCGAAGAGGCCTGACGCGCCGCACGGCGCGCGGACCCTCAGCCGAGCCGCCGCTCGGTTGCCTCGAGCTCGGCCAGCAGCGCCGCTGGCAGGCGGCTGCCGTATCGGCCGAGATACTCACGCATCTCCCCGAGCTCCTTGCGCCACACGCCGGCATCGATTGCGCCGAGCGCCGCGAGCGCGTCGTCACTCACCGAGAGCCCGGTCGTGTTGAGATCCTTCGGGAGCGGCAGCCGGCCGATGGCCGACTCGGCGGCGCCCACTTTGCCCGCGCAGCGATCGAGCATCCACGCGAGCACGCGCAGGTTCTCGCCGTAGCCGGGCCAGAGGAACTTACCCTGCGCGTCGCGCCGAAACCAGTTGACATGGAAGATGCGCGGCGGTCGCGCCAGCCGGGCCCCGATATTGAGCCAGTGCTGCCAGTAGTCGCCGAAGTTATAGCCGCAGAAGGGCTGCATCGCCATCGGGTCGCGCCGCACGACCCCGACCTGCCCGACGGCTGCGGCCGTGGTCTCGGAGGCGAGCGAGGCGCCGACCAGCACACCATGCTGCCAGTCACGCGCCTCATACACGAGCGGCGCGACTTCGCGGCGCCGGCCGCCGAACACGAGCGCGCTAATCGGAACGCCGGCGGCGTCTTCCATCCGTGCGGAGTAGCTCGGATTGCGCTGCGCCGCTACGGTGAAGCGCGAGTTCGGGTGCGCCGCTGGTCCGCGGGACGGATCGTAGGGGCGTCCCTGCCAGTCGAGCACCGGCTTGCCCGTGGTGAGTCCTTCCCACCAGGGCTGATTGTCGGCGGTGACGGCGACGTTGGTGAAGAGTGTGTCGCGCCGGATCATCTCGTAGGCGTTGCGGTTGGTCTGCGGATTGGTGCCCGGCACCACGCCGAAGCAGCCGGCTTCCGGATTGATGGCCCACAGCCGCCCGTCGGCTCCGGGATGCAGCCAGGCGATGTCCTCGCCGATCGTGAGAACGCGCCAGCCGGGCATCGATTCCGGCGGGACCAGCATCGCGAGATTGGTCTTGCCGCAGGCGGAAGGAAAGGCGCAGGCGATGTAGTGAGTCTCGCCCTGCGGACTCTGTAATCCGACGATCAGCATGTGCTCGGCGAGCCAGCCCTCGGTGCGCGCCTGCCAGCTCGCGATGCGCAGCGCATGGCATTTCTTGCCGAGCAGCGCATTGCCGCCATAGCCCGAGCCGAAACTCTCGATGGAAAGCTCCTCGGGGAAGTGCATGATGAACCGCCGCTCGGGGTCGAGCTCGCCGATCGAGTGGAGTCCCTTCACGAACCGGCCGTCGCGGGCGATCAGCTCGAGCGCCGCGCGCCCGGCGCGCGTCATGATCAGCATGTTGAGCACGACGTACGGGCTGTCGGTCAGCTCGACGCCGCGACGCGAGAGCGGCGAGTCGAGCGGACCCATGCAATAGGGGATGACATAGAGGGTGCGCTCGCGCATGCAGCCGTGGAACAGCTCGCGCATCTTGGCGTGCGCCTGCTGCGGGTCCATCCAATGGTTATTCGGCCCCGCATCCTCCTGCGAGCGGCTGCATATATAAGTGAGGTGCTCGACCCGAGCGACGTCGTTGGGGGCGGATCGATAGAGGTGGCAGCCGGGGAATTCCTGCGGATTGAGCGTCGAGAGCTCCTTGCTGCGCAGGAGCTGTGCCGTGAGCTCGCGTGCCTCGGCGTCGGTTCCTTCGACCCAGTGGATTGCGCGCGGCTGGGTCAGCTCGCGCACCGAGTTCACCCAGTCGGTCACCGCGCGGCTCAACTGGGGCAGGGCGGTCATCTGGTGCGCAGGAGCGGCCATCCGCGGTTTCCTCTTCTCGGGCGGTCCCCTAGACCACTAATTATATCCCGGCCGGCGGATACGCCCTGCTACAGTAGCCTCAGGGCCCGGCGGCTGCCTTCCGGCCGTCCGGCTCGCACTCTTTGCAGCAAATTCAGAAGGATATGCGTCTCGACACTTGCCGCGCGGCACGCGAGGATGCGCCAGCGCCGGTGAGTGGTTGAGTCTTGATGTTCGATCTCGAGGACATATTCGGCCAGGGCGGACCGCTCGAGCGCGCCCTGCCTGACTTTCGCGTGCGCCGCGAGCAGCTACGCATGGCAGAGCGCGTCGCCGCGGCGCTCGCCGGAGGCGAGACGCTCACTGTCGAGGCGGGCACCGGTACCGGCAAGACTTTCGCCTACCTCGTGCCGGCGCTGCTCTCGGGCGCGCGCGTGCTGATATCCACCGGCACGCGCACGCTCCAGGACCAGCTTTACTCGAAGGATCTGCCGCTCGTCAGCGCCGCACTCGGACGGCCCGCGCGGGTGGCGCTGCTCAAGGGCCGCGCCAACTACCTGTGCCGCTATCGCCTGGGCGCAGCCGAAGGCGCCGGCGAGCAGCTCGCGATGATCGACGGCGAGGCCACGCGTACGCGGGGCCGCGCCATGCTGGCGCGCATCGCCCGCTGGGCGCGTACCACGGAGAGCGGCGATCTCGCCGAGGTCGCGGGGCTTTCCGATTCGCATCCGGTGTGGGCGCAGGTCACTTCCACGCGCGAAACGTGCTTGGGAGCGCGCTGCCCGGAGATCTCGCGTTGCCACGTGGCGGTCGCGCGGCGCGCGGCGCTGGACGCCGACATCGTCATCGTCAACCACCACCTGCTGCTCGCGGATCTGGCGCTGAAAGAGGACGGCTTCGGGGACCTGCTGGGATCGGCCGACGCGGTGATCCTCGATGAGGCGCATCAGATCCCGGATCTCGCCACCCTGTTCTTCGGTGCGAGCGTCAGCAGCCGTCAGATCGAGAGCCTCCTGAAGGACGTGCAACTCGAGCTCAGGAAATCGGCGGTGAGCTCCGCGGCGCCGCGCGCGACGGATTTGGGAGCGTTCGCCGAGCACTTGCGCGGTGTCGAGGAGAGTCTGCGCGAACTGCGCGCCGCCGGGCCCGCCGTCTCCGGGAGCGCCGCGGGCGCGACCCGCGTCGCCTGGGCGGAGCGTGGTACGCACCTCGCCGATGCGGCGCACGACCTCGCGTGCTCGCTCGCGAGTCTTGCCGAGGCGCTCGCGGCGCTCGGCGATGAGGCGGCGACTTTACAGCTCGCCGCCAGGAGCACCGAGCTCTCCGACGCGCTGACCCGGATCGCTGCACTCGATGAGCTCGAGGGCGCGCGGGCGGTGGAGACTACGGCGCGCGGAATCAGCTTGAGTCTCATGCCCTTCGATATCTCGGCGCGGTTTCGCGCGCTCATCGAGGCGCGGCGCGGAGCCTGGATCTTCACCTCCGCGACCCTCTCGCTCGGGGACGAGTTCGGGCACTTCACCGGACGGCTCGGCATCGGCGAATGCGCGACGCTGCGTATCGACAGCCCCTTCGATCATGAGCGCCAGAGCCTGCTCTACCTGCCGGAGGGAATGCCCGAGCCGCGCTCGCCGGAGTACGTTGCGGCAGTCATCGACACGGCGCTGCCGCTGATCGCGGCGGCCGGCGGCGGCGCCTTCGTGCTGTTCACGAGCCACCGTGCCCTGGCCCAGGGCGCGGCGTTGGTGCGGGCGCGCTGGGCTGAGGCGATGCCGCATCGGCTCTTCGTGCAGGGTGAGGCACCGCGCGAGCGACTGTTGCAGGAGTTTCGCGAGGACGGCAACGGTGTGCTGCTCGGCACGGCGAGCTTCTGGGAAGGCGTCGACGTCAAGGGCGAGGCGCTGCGGCTGGTGGTGATCGAGAAGCTGCCGTTCGCATCACCCGACGATCCGCTGGTTCGCGCGCGCATCGAGCATCTGAACGCGGCCGGTGCCAACGCGTTTCGCGACTACCAGCTGCCCGAGGCCGCACTCGCCCTGAAGCAGGGAGCCGGGCGTCTGATCCGCAGTGAAGACGACTACGGCGCGGTCGTGATCTGCGATCCGCGCATGCTCGGGCGCAGTTACGGGCGGGTGTTTCTCGCAGCACTCCCGCCGATGACGGTCACCCAGGATCCAGACGAGGTACGGCGCTTCCTGCGTGCGCACGCCCCGCGCGCCGCGCGCCGCCAGGTGAGCGCTTCGTGAAGATCCTCGCGCTCGATACGGCGACCGAGAACTGCTCGGCGGCGCTCTTGATCGACGGACGGCTCGCCGCGCGCGAGCGTCTGCTCGAGCGTGGTCACGCCGATTGCATCCTGGCGATGATCGATGAGGTACTGGTGGAGGCGGGCTCGGGGCTCGAGGGGCTTACCGCGATCGCATTTGGCCGGGGACCCGGCTCCTTCACCGGCGTACGCCTCGCCGCGAGCGTGACCCAGGGACTCGCCTACGGGTCAGGACTCCCGGTCGTGCCCGTATCGGACCTCGCAGCGGTGGCGCAGAGAGTGCTGGGCGCGGATGAAGGGGCCGCGCGGGTACTCGTCTGCAACGACGCGCGCATGCGTGAGGTGTATTGGGGCTGCTTCACGCGCGGCGCCTCAGGGTTAGCGGAGCCGGCAGGTGGCGAGCGGGTGAGCGACCCGGCCCAGGTGGCCTTGCCGGCCGATTGGTCTTCAGGTGTGCCGGGATCAGCGCGGCCGGTTGGGTTGCAGGGTGCCGGCACCGCTTTCGCGGCATATCCGCAGCTTCGGAGCAGCTTCTCCGGGACCCTGGCCGGGATCAGCGACTTACACCCGCGGGCTGCCGAGATCGCGCTTCTGGCAGTTCCCGAAGTCACCGCCGGGAGGCTCCTCGACCCGGAGCAGGCCTTGCCCGTCTATCTGCGCGACAACGTCGTCCGAGCACCGGCCGGTCACTGAATTGACACAAAGGCTTGCGGGTTTGTCACGAATCTGCAACACAGTACCCCTGTAATACTCGCGCGCCAGCAGGGGAGCGCTGCAGACCGATGCCCACCAAACAGGTTCTCATCGTCGAGGACGAACGTCCGATTCGCGAGATGATCGCTTTCGGATTGAAGCGCGCCGGCTTCGAGGTCCGCGAGGCGGAGGACTGCCGGTCCGCCCGTGCCGCGCTCGCGGACACGCGGCCGGACCTCGTGTTGGTCGACTGGATGCTCCCCGACATGAGCGGGCTCGAGCTGACGCGGGCCTTGAAGCGCGACCGCGAGACCCGCGAGCTGCCGATCATCATGCTAACAGCGCGTGCGGAAGAGGGTGACAAGGTGGCGGGCCTCGAGGGAGGCGCCGACGACTATGTCACCAAGCCCTTCTCACCCCGGGAGCTCCTGGCCCGGATCAACGCGGTGCTGCGCCGCTCCACCCCGAGCGGGGTGGACGAGCTCATCGAGTTCGAGGGCCTGGTTCTCGACCAGGGGAGCCACCGCGTCATGGTGGGGCCGCGTACCGTTGGGCTCGGGCCGACCGAGTACCGCATGCTCGAGTTCTTCATGACCCATCCGGAACGGGTCTACACCCGCGACCAGCTGCTCGATCGCATCTGGGGTGGCAACGTGTACGTCGAGGAGCGCACCATCGACGTGCACATTCGCCGTCTGCGCAAGGCGCTCGAGGAGTTCGGGTACGATCGCTTCGTGCAGACCGTTCGCGGCTCGGGCTACCGGTTCTCCGCCCGGACGGTTTAACACGCCCGCACGGCGTCGCGTCCGGATGGCAAGGAAAGGGGCGGGGCCCTGATGCAGCCCGCGAATCAGATGTGGTGGTTCACCGTCGGGCGCCTGCTCGTCACGGTCGTGGTCGGCCTCGGCGCCGGCTGGCTGATGGGGAATCTCTGGGCGGGACTTGCCTGCGCGCTCGCGCTGCACCTGGGCTGGGTGCTCGCCAACCTCTTCCGGCTCGAGTGGTGGCTGCGGCATCGCAATTATGCCGATCCTCCGGATGTCGGCGGCGTCTGGGGCGAGATCATCGCGCAGGTCGTGCGGCTGCATCGGCGTAAACGCTTTCACAAGCAGCGCTTCGTGCAGCTCATGCGCCAGTTGCAACGCTCCACCGCTGCGCTCCCCAACGGCGTGGTGATCCTCAATGCGCAGCGCGAGATCGTGTGGTTCAACCGCATGGCGGCCCGGCTGCTCGAGCTGCGCAGCACCGCCGACCTCGGCTTGCGGATCGATAATTTGCTGCGCGAGCCCGAGTTCCTCCGCTACCTCACCCGGCAGGACTACTCGAACCCGGTGGTCATCCGCCCGACGATGGGCGAGGACAGCTACCTATCGCTACAGGTCGCCCCGTACGGCGACGGCCAGCTGCTGCTCCTGGTGAGCGATGTCTCCCGGCAGATGCGTCTCGAGGCGGTGCGCCGCGACTTCGTAGCGAACGCCTCGCATGAGCTGCGCTCGCCCCTTACCGTGATTTCCGGCTACCTCGAGACCCTCGGGCAGGACCCGGCACTCGATCCGGACCTGCTCGGGCCCATCGCCGAGATGCGCCGCCAGGCCGAACGCATGACCAGCATCATCCGCGATCTGCTCGAGCTCTCACGGCTCGAGGAGTCGGATGAGGTCGTGGGTGGAGCCCCCATCGAGGTGTCGGCGCTCCTTTCGCTGCTGCGCAAGGATGTGCTGGCACGGGCGGTGCGTCCGCAGGAGGTGCGCGTGCGCGTCGAGTCCGCCGTGCAGCTGATCGGCGACGAGCCGGAGATTCATTCGGCGTTCTCGAACCTGGTCGACAACGCCGCCAAGTACACCCCGCCCGAGGGCTCGATCGAGATGCGCTGGTGGACGGACGAGGACGGCGGGCATTTCGCCGTGACCGACACCGGCTTCGGGATTCCCTCCGAGCACATCCCGCGGCTCACTGAGCGCTTCTACCGCGTCGACGCCGGGCGCTCGCGCGCTACCGGTGGCTCGGGTCTTGGTCTTGCCATCGTCAAGCACGTCCTGCAGCGCCACGGAGCGCGTCTCGAGGTGCAAAGCACCCTCGGCGAGGGCAGCTCCTTCATCTGTCACTTTCCCCCCGAGCGGCTGGCGCGGCCGGCACAGGCCCTCAGTACGGTAACGGCTTAAGTTTAATCGGGAGTATGTACCTAGCTAAACACGCTAGGTGCTGCCCCATGCGTCAGTTCGGCGGTTGCGAGAAAGCTGGTCGCTTCGACCCGATCAGCACGGTTGCGAAGCCTGGGCCGCCACCCGTGCCAAATTCCATGGCATGTGGTGGCACATCGGCAGTCGAGAATTGGACTTGGGCGTCATTGAAGGCGGCGCGTAGGGCTAGTACCGCGTCTGCTGCATCTACGCTATCGGGTATTGATACGCCCCAGACCAATTGGGTGGGGTACGTTCTCGATCCTGCTGCTATCTCCCATTGCGCGCGAGTCAGCAGTTCGGAAAGTTGTACTGCCAACCCTAAGGATTCTGGATCATTAGCGATCCACGCAAGCACGACCTTCCCGCGTGATCGGTGTGCCAGACTCGTCAAGAACCTACGCTGTTGCTCCGCTGACAATTGTCTCCATGCTGCGGCCTTCATTATTTCGGCGGCTCGCTGGTTCGCCATAGCCGCATTTGCATTTGCTCTTGCCGCTTCAGCGCTGGCCACGCCAGCGCGCTCATTGGATTTAGCGATTTCTCCGCGTGCCGTTTCTGTCTCGCTTGATAGGCGTGCTGTATCGTTGCGCAAGACCTCCAATTCGCGCTCATGCAGTTGGGATTGCGTGATGCGCAGCGGTCGCAATTCACGATCTTTCAGCCAATGCCAAATTCCGAGAACAGATTCACCCAACACTCCGATTGCAACTAAGGCCGCAAAGACCAGCACCCACGTATCCAATTTTCTGATTGAGGTTTCCAGCGCTGCAATTGCGACTTCAATTTCTTCTTTGCTCATTGTTGACGACTCCAACGACCGTTTCTTCTATGCCTTTGTCGGATTAACAATCTTTGTTGGCCTGCTGGGGCTTATTTGGCCAGCGATCATCATTGCCAAGCGGTTAAGAAGAGACAAATGAGGTTGCAAACATTGTACTTGACTAAAGCGTTTACTCATGTACAATGTTCCTCATGGACAGCAAAGTACAGAACAGAAGCACTAAGGGTGACCCAATCCTGGTGGCACTCCCAGCGGCATGCACGGATGAGCTTAAGGCGGTCGAATTCATGGAGGCCCAGCGGTGGGGCGGGCAGCCCGCTTGCCCGCGCTGCGGCTCCGTAGACGTTTACGCGATGAAAGACAAGACAGGCGAGAAGCGGCAAGCGGACTTCCGTTGGCTCTGCCGGGACTGCAAGAAGGCCGGTATCAAGGCGCAGTTCACGGTACGTACTAATACTGTCTTCGAGGACAGCAAAATCCCATTACGTCACTGGTGCTTTGCGTACTGGCGCGCAGCGACGAGCAAGAAGGGCGTCAGCGCGCTGGAAATCCATCGGCAGACCGGACTCTGTTACAAGTCCTGCCTGTTCATGTTGCACAGAATCCGCTTCGGAATGAGCGGCAGCGCGCCGGAAATGCTGGGTGGTGGCGGCAGGGATGTAGAGGTAGACGAGACCTACATCGGCGGAAGGGCTCGGTACGTGGGTAAGGCCGAAATGGGCCGCCCCGGACCGAAGAGCAACAAGCCATGCGTCATGGCCCTGGTTGAGCGCGGCGGAAGCGTCAAGGCGATGCTGGCGGGATCAGTGACCGGCAAGACGTTCAAACAGTACGTTCTTGAGAACGTAGACCGCTCTGCGCGCATCCTGACGGACGAGGCTTCGCACTACTGGCGAATCGGGGAGCACTTTGACCGTGGCCATGAGTCTGTGAAGCACCACCGTCATGAGTACGTAAGGCGGGGGACCGACATTCACAGCAACACGGTCGAGGGCTTTTTTTCCATCGTCAAACGCGGCCTCGATGGCATCTACCACAGCGTCAGCAAAAAGCACCTGCCGCTCTATCTCAACGAATTCACTTATAGGTACAACCGCCGTCATCTGGAAGATGGTCCGCGAGTTGTCGGTGCCATTAAGGCGGGGGAAGGCAAGCGCCTTCTTTATAAGAGTCCTGTATCAGGAAAAACTGAGTAAATCTGATGTTTGGCGGGTTTGACGAGTTACCCCAGCACACTCAGAGTAAACATGGTGGGGAAGGCGGGGGTCGAACCCGCAAGGACGTAAGTCCACCGGATTCCAGGTCCGGCGTGTTTACCCGTTTCACCACTTCCCCACTACAGGGGGCCGGGATGTTCGCCAAAACCTCCCCGGTCCCCTGTCTTTCACTTCTCACCGGTGTTCTTCTCAAGCGCTCCCTTCGCCGCCAACACCTGCGCGATGCCGCTGAAGAACGCCGTAATGCGGCTCGCTTCCCACCCGGCAAACTCGGCCATATCCACGCGCACCGATACGTGGAACTGCACGGTGCCTTCGGCGGGCTGAATGGTTGTCGCGGTTACGAACGCAGGTTTGCCCGACAGTGTCATCGTGCCGGTCGCCGGCGTGATGGTGGTGGGCATGGGAATCGGCATTTCGCCGCTACCGGGCTCCGTGTTGGCCTTCGGCATCAGCATCACGCGCTCTGTAGCCACCGGCCCGCTCGTAGCCTTCACTTGACCTCCTTCGCGGCTTATGACACCGGCGGCGGCCATGTAGTCCAACAGAAGGGAGAGCTGCGGCTTGTAGTCGGGGTCCGCCGCGCACGCTTCGGCAAGATCATTAATGGCTTCGTCCTCGGATATCGTGCGGTAAGAAAGCTTCGGCAGCAGCGCTTCGGCAAACCACGAGCCAGCAATCACGGGCGCGAGTTTCTGCGTTGCTGTCTCCGGGTTCCATTGGTATGCGCGCTGGAAATTCAGTACCGCATCCGAGGGGATAAAGCCCTTGTCCATCTTCTGCAAAAGGCCAGTGTCGGTGAAGAAGGGGCTGGCGAGCGAGATCGTCGATGCCTTCATGTTGATGATCGACTCGACCTCGGCCAGCGTAACTGGCTTTTTAGTTGGCCCGCTTGTGCTGGCATAGATACGCAGCAGGTCGAACTGCTTAGCGATGGAAATACGGTCTGTGGGAAGTACCCTTGTCGGGCGGGATCGGACAGTCTTGGTCGCGGAGCCATTCGACTCCGCTTGTGGGGCAGCATTCATGATCAACCTCCGGGTGTGATGTTCGCCGGTGAAGATCATAAAGCGTCCTGAGGTTACTCACAATGGCAGTCATACGGTATGAGTAAGGCCAGAGAGAAGCGGGGGCCTCCCCCAGATAGGGTGAAGCTCGAAGGAAACTGGAAAGACGCCGTAGCGCGAGCGCTCAAGAAGCCGATGCCGAAAGGCGGGTGGCCGGAACGCCCGAGCCGCTACAAGAAGCGCGGGAAGTAGAGCCTTGCGTTATGGCAAGCGAATCAATGTCGTGCAGGTTTCGTTTAATACATACTCCGCAGTTTAATCTGCAACTGCCTAATTCGTAAGAAATCCTTAGTCCTGGTGTCATGCAACCGACACACGGGCGGACGACCCTAGGCTCACTCCTCCGGAGCTTCGAGGGTGGGTCCGGCATGGCAAACGGCAGTGCGCGCTCGGGCAGGACGCGGGTCCGGACGCTTTTTCTCTCCGATACTCACCTCGGATATCGGCATGCGCGCGCTCGCGAGCTCAACGAGTTTCTCGCCGGCGTCGAGGCCGAGAGCATCGTACTGGTCGGCGACATCGTCGATGCGCTGAGCTTGAGCCGCCGCATGTTCTGGTCGGCCGAGCACACTCAGGTCGTACGCACGCTGCTGGCGCGCGGCCGCGCGGGTACCCGCCTCGTTTACATCCCCGGCAACCACGATGAGAGTCTCGGCGTGTTCGCCGAGATGCTGCAGGGACAATTTGCGGTGCACCGCGAGTGGGTGCACCGCACGGCGCGCGGCGAGCGGCTGCTGGTGCTGCACGGCGACCAGTTCGACGGCGGCGTCGGTTGCTCGCCGTGGCTCACGCAGCTCGGCGATCGGCTCTACGAGCTCACCGTGCGCGTGAGCGACGGCGTCAACAATCTGCGCCGTGCGCTGGGCAAGGCGTACTGGCCGCTCGCCGAGCGCTTGAAGCTCAGCATCCCGACCAGCGTGCGCTATATCGAGAAGTACGAGCGCGTGGCGGCGGATCACGCCCGCACCCAGGGCTACGATGGCGTGGTGTGCGGTCACATCCATCGCGCCAACCTCCGTCACATCGAGGGTACGCTCTACTGCAACACGGGTGACTGGGTCGAGTCCTGCTCCGCGCTCATCGAGACTGCCGGCGGGGAGCTCAAGCTCCTGCGCTGGCCGCACGCCGCCAGCGCCCCGCGCCGCCGCACCGCCGGCCTCATCGCCGACGCGGCGTGAGGATCGTACTCGCAACGGATGCCTGGACGCCGCAAACCAACGGCGTCGTCACCACGCTCAAGGCGACCGCCGAAACGCTCACGCGCTTCGGTCACACGGTGCGCGTGCTCTCGCCGCGGAACCTCGCTTCGATCCCCTGTCCGAGCTACCCGGAGATCCGTCTGGCGATCAACCCGGGAGCCTATGTGGCGCGCGAGCTCAGGGCTTTTCGCCCGCATGCCATCCACATCGCCACCGAGGGCACGCTCGGTCTTGCCGTGCGCCGCTACTGCCGGCACCGCGGCGTCCCGTTCACGAGCTCCTATCACACACGCTTTCCCGAGTACCTGGCGGCGCGCTGGCCGGTTCCCGTCGCGGTGAGCTATGCGTGGCTCAGGCGCTTTCACGGCGCGGCGAAGCGGACCTTCGTGAGTAGCCCGACGCTCGAGAAGGAGCTATCCGCCCAGGGCTTCGGGCACTTGCACCTGTGGCGCCGCGGCGTGGACCTGCGCTTATTCCAGCCACGCGAGTCGGCGCACCCCGAGCTCGCGGGTCTGCCGCGCCCGATCATGGCCTACGTCGGCCGTCTCGCCGTAGAGAAGAATCTCGACGCCTTTCTCGGGCTCGACGTTCCCGGCACCAAGCTTCTGATCGGCGACGGACCCGAGCGCGCAGCGCTCGCCGCCCGCTACCGGCAAGCGCGCTTCATCGGGTACCGGCACGGGGAGCAGCTCGCGGCGCTGCTCGCCGCGAGCGACGTACTCGTGTTCCCGAGTCTCACCGATACCTTCGGGCTCGCGATGATCGAGGCCTCGGCATGCGGGGTGCCGGTGGCGGCCTTCCCGGTGCCGGGCCCGCTCGATGTCATCGAGCCGGGTGTGACCGGCGCCCTGCACACCGAGCTCGCCGCCGCGATAAGCTCGGCCCTGCGGCTCGAGCGCCGCGTGTGCGCGGAGCGCGCCGCCAACTTCAGCTGGGACGCCGCCACCTCGGAGTTCCTGGCCGGGCTGGCCCCGATACCCGCGGCACTGCGCGCCACGCTGGCTGTCAGCCGCAGTTCCGTTATTATCGCTCGCGTCACGGCGCGCCCGACCGCGCGCCGCCTCATCGAGTGAAGCCGGGGACGAGAAACTGATGGAAACCGCCGATCTGAGTCACCACATCTCGCGTCGTTTCAACGAGGACCTCGAGCGCGTGCGCAGTAAGGTGCTCGGCATGGGCGGCTTCGTCGAACAGCAGCTGCAGAAGGCGATCACCGCGCTCGTCGAGGGTGACAGCTCCCTCGGTGAAGCGGTCGCGATGGACGACCACCAGGTCAACAACATGGAGGTCGCCATCGACGACGAGTGCAGCCGGATCCTTGCGACCCGGGCACCGGCCGCCGGCGATCTGCGGGTGATCGTTGCGATCATCAAGACCATCACCGACCTCGAGCGCATCGGGGATGAGGGCGAGAAGATCGGCTACATCGCCTCCCGGCTCGCCACCATGGAACGGCCCGCGGACAAGTACCGCGAGATCAAGCATCTCGGGCGCGTGGTATCGGAGATGGTGCACGACGCCCTCGATGCGTTCGCGCGCATGGACGTCGAGTCCGCGCTGCGGGTCGCACGCCAGGACCGGCTGGTCGACGAGGAATACGAAGCCATCCAGCGCCAGAGTATCACCTTCATGATGGAGGACCCGCGCACCATCCGGCGGGCGCTCGATGTCATGTGGGTGGTACGTGCGCTCGAGCGCATCGGCGATCACGCCAAGAACATCAGCGAGTACGTCATTTACATGGTGCATGGCAAGGACATCCGCCATACCTCCCTCGATGACGTCGAGCGCGAGTTGCGCGCCGGGTCGGGCAGCGCCGGCGTCGCCCCCTGAGCGCTAAGCGTCCCCCGCCGGATGTCGCGCCGCCGCCTCGCCAACATCGCAGGATTGCTCGTGTGCGTGGGCCTCATGGCCTACGCACTGCACGCCCAATACGATCTCGGGCTTGACCCCTGTCCACTGTGCATCTTTCAGCGCATCGGAGTCATCCTGATGGGCGTTGCATTCCTCGCGGCGGCGCTGCATCACCCGCGCGGGCGCGGCCGTTACCTGTATGCGGCGCTGCTCGTACTCTTCGCGCTCTTCACGGCGGGGATCGCGGCGCGGCAGCTCTATATCCAGAGCCTGCCGCCCGGAACTCTGCCTTCCTGTGGCGCGCCGCTCGCCGTGATGCTGCACTTCATGCCCCTCACCGAGGTGATCCGCAAAGTTCTCACCGGAAGCGGGGAGTGCGGCGAGATCAACTGGCGCTTCCTCGGGCTCGCCATGCCCGCCTGGGTGTTGATCTGGGCGCTGCTACTCGGCGGCGCGGGCGCGCTCGCCAACCTCAGGTCAGAAGCTTCCTCAGCACGTTGAGATACATGCGCTGCAGGGCGTCGATGTCGGCGGCCCGCACGCATTCGTCGACCTTGTGGATTGAGGCGTTCACCACGCCGAGCTCCACGACCTGCGTTCCGAGCGGGGCAATGAAGCGCCCATCCGAGGTGCCGCCGCCGGTCGAGAGCCGCGGTCGGCTCCCGGTCACCTGCGCCACGGCCGCACCGACCGCCTCTGCCAGGAGGCCGGGCGGGGTATAGAAGGGCTCACCCGACACGTACCACTCGAGCGTGTAGCGCACGCCGTGGCGGCGCAGGATCTCTTCCACGGTGGCCTTCAGCTTCTCGAGGGTCTGCACGGGGGAGTAGCGCAGGTTGAAGCGCGCCTTGAGCTCCCCGGGGATGACGTTCGGGGCGCCCGTGCCGGCGTTGAGATTCGAGACCTGGAAGCTCGTCGGCTGGAAGTGCTCCGTTCCCTCATCCCAGGCACGCCGCGTGAGCTCGGCGAGCGCCGGGGCCAGTGTGTGCACCGGATTCTCGGCGAGCTGCGGGTAGGCGACGTGGCCCTGGACTCCGTGCACCGTGAGACGCCCGCTCAAGGAGCCGCGCCGGCCGACCTTGATGGTGTCTCCGATGCTCGTCTCGCTCGAGGGCTCTCCCACCACGCACCAGTCGATGCGCTCGCCGCGCGCGGCGAGCGCTTCCACGACGCGCTTGGTTCCGTCCACCGAGGGCCCTTCCTCGTCGCTCGTGATGAGGAAGGCGATCGAGCCCTTGTGGTCGGCGTGGCTGCGCACGAACTCCTCGGTGGCCGTGACCATGGCCGCGAGCCCGCTCTTCATGTCCGCGGCGCCCCGCCCGAAGAGAAAGCCGTCGCGCAGCGTCGGCATGAAGGGGTCGCTGCGCCATTCCTCGAGCGGGCCGGTGGGTACGACGTCCGTATGCCCCGCGAAACAGAAAAGCGGCTGCGCCGCGCCGCGCCGCGCCCAGAGATTGTCCACGTTGCCGAAGCGCAGCGGCTCGACGATGAAGCCGAGCGCCGCGAGGCGCTCGCCGATCAGCGGCTGGCAGCCCTCATCCGCCGGTGTCACGGAGCGGCGTGCGATCAGGTTTTCGGCGAGCTCGAGGGCTTGCGACATCAGGGGCGATGGCTCCTTGGGTTGGCTGCGGACTTAAGGACAAAGCGGCTCGCGTTTATACGGTGGGGCCGCCCGCCGGGCAAGCGTCAAGGCTGTCACGACCGTGAAAACTCCCCCGGCAAGACTAGCCGGCACGGCCACAGGGAGGTGGCCCCAGCCCTGTCATCGAAGCGTCACATTATTGTCATCTAATGCGCGCGAACGGTGGGGCGCTTCGTAAAGGGCGGAGCCCTGGAAGCCGGGGCAGGTTGAGCGTTCCCCCGATTGCAGGAGTTGAACATGAATTCACAGAGAATCAAGCGGGTACTGACAGCCGTGCTCGGCGCCGCAGCTTTCGCCGGTGCAGCGCAGGCGGCCGATATCTCCGGCGCCGGAGCCACTTTCCCTTATCCCATCTACTCAAAGTGGGCGGATGCCTACAAGCAGCAGACCGGGATCGGCCTGAACTATCAGTCGATCGGCTCCGGCGGCGGCATCAAGCAGATCAAGGCGAAGACCGTCACCTTCGGCGCGACCGATATGCCGCTGAAGCCTGAGGACCTGAAAGACGCGGGCCTCGTGCAGTTCCCGATGATCATCGGCGGCGTGGTGCCGGTGGTGAACATCAAGGGCGTGCAGGCCGGGCAGATGGTGCTCGATGGCGCGACTGTCGCCTCTATCTATCTGGGCGAGATCACCAAGTGGAACGACCCGCGGATCCAGAAGCTGAATCCGAAGCTCGCGCTGCCCGCGACCAGCATTGCGCCGATCTACCGCTCCGACGGCTCGGGGACGAATTTCCTCTTCTCGCACTACCTGTCGCAGACGAGCCCGAAGTTCAAGGAGACGATCGGCGAGAACACCTCGGTGCAGTGGCCGATCGGCATCGGCGCCAAGGGCAACGAGGGCGTGGCGAGCATGACCGGGCAGACCGATGGCGCGATCGGCTACGTCGAGTACGCCTACGCCAAGCAGATCAAGATGGCGTACTGCGATCTCGTCAACTCAGCCGGTAAGACCGTCGCCCCGAGCGGCGAGTCGTTCCAGGCGGCGGCGGGCAATGCCGACTGGGGCCATGCGCCCGGCTACTACCTGATCCTCACCGATCAGCAGGGCGCGGGCAGCTGGCCGATTACCGGAGCCAGCTTCATACTGGTCTACGGCACGCCGCCCGATGCGGTCGCAACGGGTGAGGCGCTCAAGTTCTTCGATTGGGCGTATCGCAACGGCGCCAAGATGGCGGCCGATCTCGATTACGTGCCGCTGCCGGAGAACCTGATCAGGCAGGTGCGCGCGACCTGGAAGGCCGAGATCAAAGGCGTGCCGGCCATGGCGAGCGCATCCGATACGAAGCGGATGTAGTTCTGTACCGCACCCGATGAATACCGCGGCTGCCATCGATCCGCGACATGCGGCGGGGCAGCGGCTGCGCGAGCGCCTGTTCCGCGGCGCCACCTTCGTAGCGGCGCTCCTGGTGCTGACGCTGCTCGGCGGCGTTGCCGTGTCGCTGCTGCACGGGGCGTGGCCGGCGCTCGCGCATTTCAAGCTGCGCTTCCTCACCACCGAGGTCTGGAATCCCGTTACCGACCAGTTCGGGGCGCTCGCGGCGGTGTACGGCACGCTCGTCACCTCGTTCATCGCCTTGGCAGTCGCGATCCCCGTGAGCTTCGGGGTTGCGATCTTTCTGACCGAGCTCGCGCCCGCGTGGCTCAAGCGCCCGGTGGGCATCGCCATCGAGCTGCTGGCGGCCGTGCCCAGCATCATCTTCGGCATCTGGGGCCTGTTCGTGCTGGCGCCGATCCTGCAACGGCATGTGCAGCCGTGGCTCATCGATACGATCGGACCGCTGCCGATCATCGGCAAGCTCTTTCAGGGTCCGCCCTTCGGCATCGGCGTGCTGACCGCCGGCATCGTGCTCGCCGTCATGGTGGTGCCGTTCATCGCCGCGGTCACGCGCGATGTGTTCGAGACCGTGCCGGACGTGCTCAAGGAATCCGGCTACGGGCTTGGCGCCACGACCTGGGAAGTGATCTGGCAGGTGGTCGTTCCGTACACGCGCACCGGCATGATCGGCGGCATCATGCTGGGCCTGGGCCGCGCACTCGGTGAGACCATGGCGGTCACCTTCGTCATCGGCAATGCCCACCGCATCGGCTCCTCGCTCCTCGCGCCCGGCACCACCATCTCGGCGGCCATTGCCAACGAGTTCACCGAAGCGGTCGGCGATCTCTATACCTCCTCGCTGGTGGCGCTCGGGGCACTGCTGTTCCTCATCACCTTCTCGGTGATTGCGGCCGCGCGTTTCATGCTGCTGCGCCTCGAGCGCCGCGCGCTTTCCCCGGTATGAACCGCCGCTTCCTCCGCAAGCTCACCAATCTCGTGGCGCTCGGGCTGTCGGGCGTTGCCACCGCGATCGGTCTGTTCTTCCTCGGCGCGATTCTCTGGACACTGCTGCGGCGCGGGTTCGCGGGAATGTCGGGGACGCTGTTCACGGCCATGACCCCGCCGCCCGGCAGCGGCGGGGGGCTGCTGAATGCGATTTACGGTAGCCTCGCCATGACCGTGATCGGCATCCTCATCGGTGGGCCGATCGGCATGCTCGCCGGCACCTACCTCGCCGAGTACGGGCGCAGTGCGCGCTTGAGCGCCGTGATCCGTTTCGTCAACGACGTGCTGCTGTCGGCGCCCTCGATCATCGTCGGCCTGTTCGTCTACGAGCTGCTGGTGGTCCGCATGGGGCATTTCTCCGCGATCGCCGGCGCCGTGGCGCTGGCAATCCTCGCCATTCCCGTGACGGTGCGCACCACCGAGGACATGCTGCATCTTGTCCCCCAGGGAATGAAGGATGCCTCGACCGCGATGGGCGCCTATCCCTGGCGCACCATCACCAACGTCGTCTACCCGGCGGCGCGCAGCGGCATCCTGACGGGGCTGCTGCTCGCGGTCGCGCGCATCAGCGGCGAGACCGCGCCGCTGCTTTTCACCGCGCTCAATAACCAGTTCTGGAGCACCAACCTCAACGCGCCGATGGCGAACCTCCCGGTGGTGATCTTCCAGTTTGCCTTGAGCCCGTATCCGAACTGGCAGCAGCTCGCCTGGTCGGGGGCGCTGCTCATCACGCTCTCGATTCTGATCCTGAGCATCACGGCGCGCTTCGTGGTGTCGCGCCTCGATCCCAGGGGAGGGCGTTGATGGGCGCCTCCGCCGAGCTCACCGCGCCGCCCGCAGCCCAGGCCCGCGCGCACCCGGTGAAGTACGAGGTGCGGCATCTCAACTTTTACTACGGTGAGGCGCAGGCGCTGAAGGATATCAACCTCACGCTCGCCGACCGGCGCATCACCGCCTTCATCGGTCCCTCGGGCTGCGGCAAGTCGACGCTGCTGCGGGTCTTCAACCGGATGTACGCGCTCTACCCGGGACACCGGGCAACCGGCGACGTGCGCCTCGACGGCGAGGACATCCTGGCGCCTGCGGTGGACGTGGCGGCGCTGCGTTTCCGGGTCGGAATGCTGTTCCAGAAGCCGACACCCTTTCCAATGTCGATCTTCGACAATGTGGCGTTCGGGTTGCGCCTGGTGCGGCGCATCTCCCGCAGCGAGCTCACCGACCGCGTGGAGGAAGCGCTGCGCGATGCGGCGATGTGGGAAGAGGTGAAGGACAAGCTGCACGAGGACGGCCGCAGCCTCTCGGGTGGCCAGCAGCAGCGGCTGTGCATCGCCCGCACCCTGGCCGTCAGGCCCGAGGTTATCCTGTTCGACGAGCCGACCGCGGCGCTCGACCCGATCTCGACGCTGCGCATCGAGGAGACCCTGCAGTCGTTGCGCGAGAAATACTGTATCGCCATAGTGACCCATAACCTGCAGCAGGCCGCGCGGGTCTCGAACTTCACCGCTTTCATGTACCTCGGCGAGCTGATCGAGATGGGGCCCACCGAGCAGCTGTTCACGGCCCCGAAGAACCGCCGTACGGATGACTACGTGACCGGAAGATTCGGTTGAGCGTCATGAGCGACCCGCCCAAAGAGAATCTGCCGCCGCCCGAGACCGCGGGCGCGCCCGGCGCACCCCGGGGCAACGGCGCGACGGCAGCCGGCGCCGCCTCCACGGCGGCGGGCGGCGGCAACGGATCCGCCGGCGGCCCGGCGAGCACGCCCGGCGTGGTGGCCGCTCCGGAGTCACCGCAACGCCACGTCGGCGAGAGCGGCCTCAACTTGAAGCCGAGCGGGCGTGTGCACGTCGCGGTGGCACCCGGGGTGAGCGCGCGGGCGACCCCCGGACAGACCGCCGCCGAGAACCCGGTCTTCTCGTGCCGCGACGTCAATGTCTACTACAGCGGCAAGCAGGCGCTGAAGAACGTCACGATCGACGTCGGGCGCCGCCAGGTGCTGGCGATGATCGGCCCGTCGGGGTGCGGCAAGTCGACGTTCCTGCGCTGCTTGAATCGCATGAACGACACGATCCCGGGCGCGCGCGTCACTGGCACCATCACGCTCGACGGGCGCGACATTCATGATGCGCGCGAGGACGTAGTGCAGATCCGCGCCCGCGTCGGCATGGTGTTCCAGAAGCCGAATCCGTTCCCGAAGTCGATCTACGACAACGTCGCTTACGGGCCGCGCATTCACGCTCTCGCCCAGAGCCGCGCCCACCTCGACGACATCGTCTGCACGAGCCTGACGCGCGCCGGCCTCTGGGACGAGGTGAAGGATCGCCTCAGGAGTCCCGGCACCGGCCTCTCCGGCGGACAGCAGCAGCGCCTCTGTATCGCGCGCACGATCGCGGTGCAGCCGGAGGTCATTCTCATGGACGAGCCCTGCTCGGCGCTCGATCCGGTGGCCACGGCGCGCATCGAGGACCTCATCGACGAGCTGCGCGAGTCCTACGCGATCGTGATCGTGACGCATTCCATGCAGCAGGCCGCCCGCGTCTCGCAGCGCACCGCCTACTTTCATCTCGGTGAGCTCATCGAGGTCGGCGACACCGATCGCGTGTTCACCAACCCGCGTCACCGGCTCACCGAGGACTACATCACCGGACGCTTCGGCTGAGGGCCGGGCGCAGCACGAGTCGCCAGCGAGCGCCAGAAACGACAGGGCCCGCTTGCGCGGGCCCGATCGATTCCTCCGCCCGTGGGCGGAAGCGGCTTGAAACGCCTCAGAACTTGAAGCGCAGCCCCGCGGTGGTGGCGACGTTGTCCTTGTTGATGAAGCCGTTGGCGAGGCCGTCCTTGACGCCCGACCACATGGTGCCGCCGTAGACGTCGAAGCGCTTCGAGAGGCGATAGTCGAGCACCAGGGACGCCACTCCCTCGGTGCCGCTGCAGCCGGCGTTGGCCGTCGTGCTGCAGCCAGCGTTCTTGCCCGTGGCGAAGGCGTTCTGGTGGACGCCGTAGTAGGCGGCTAGCAGGTCCAGGTCGGGCGTGATGCCAAACTTCACGCCGCCCCAGTAGATCTGCAGCACCTTCTGGTTGTCGAAGGCGGCGTTGTTGGTGAAGCCGAGGATATAGCCGCCGATGGTCAACGAGCCCGCGGGCAGCGGATTGTTCGGGTTATTGAAGGTGATCCGCTCGTAGCCCGCCGACACCTTGACCGGCGCGGACGGGATTGCGTACAGAGCCATGATCGACCAGGTCTTGTTGTCCGAGATCGTAGCCGAGAGCGAGTTGCTGATGGGCCAGCACTGCGCGGTCGCCGGCGCGACCGCGGTGCAGGTGCCGGTCTGGAGCGTCGTGACCTGCGCGGCGCTCAGCGCCGAAACTGCCACCGCGTCGTACTTCTTGAAGTAGTACCCGTCGATCGATAAGCCGGCGTACTCGCCGCCGATCATGAGCTGGTAGCCGGTGTTGGTGCTGCCGCTCGCGCTGCCGAACTGGTACAGGGCGCCGACGTGCAGCCAGTCGTACTTGGCGTAGTACTTGATCGACTGATCGAGGCGCCGGTCCTCGGTGTCGCCGCCGCCGGCGGCCGTGCCGGAGTAGCCGATCAGCGAGAACGCGTTCGACGCTGACAGCGGGTCATACTTGGCGATACCGTCGGCGAGCAGCGTATTGTGGCGCCCGAAGGTAAAGCTGCCGTAGGTCGGGGAGCTGAAGCCGGCGTAGGCGCCCCCGGAGAACAGCTGGCCGCAAACGCTGCTGTCGACGCCCGTCGTCTGCGCGGTGAGCGCCTTGCCGTTGTTCAGCGTCAGGGACTTGCAGGCGTCGGAGATATCCCCCGACCAGGGGTTGAAGAAGGTCTCGAAGCGGAATACCCCGGCCCAGTCGCCGGCGATGGGCTCATTACCCGAGATGCCGATGCGCGACTGTGAGAGGTTGTTGCCGGCAATCCCCGTCGGCGAGTCATAGTCGTTCTTCTGCACCAGCGCGCCCGACACCGCCGGGAAGTAATCGCTGAACGGCGCGCTGTGGGTGTCGTACTGGATGCCGATATCGACGATGCCGTAGAGGGTGATCCCCTTCCAGGTGAGGCTGCTGTCCTCAGCCTTGGTCGCCGGCGCCGGCGTGGACGGCGCGGTCTGTGCCTGCGCTACGCCCGCCGCCGCCAACGAAGCCGTTAAGAGACAGGCACGGATGGGTGTCATCTTAAGAATTCCTATTGATGTTGAAAAAGCCGACGCGGCGGCGCGAACGCTACGTCCGACGGAATCGAGCGTACCGTGTTGCGTCGCCGCAACCTCTCATGATCAGCCCCGTCCAGGGCTCACTCGGGTTCAGTTGCACGGCACTTGTACCGCAGTCAGATGGCACTTTTGTTAACGGGCCGAGCTTCTTGGGCGCGTAACCCTGCCTCCGACGGCGAGCTTAGCTGGTGAGTGAGCCTCCCTGACGGCGGCTAAACTCTTCCATATCAACGCCTTAAAAGCAACTTCTATTTTCTGAATGGTTTTTAATGAGGCGTTTGCCGCCGATTAATGACCGTATGCTCCACTGAGCGGCACCGACTGGCGGGTGCGGAGACATCGCAGACGTGCGGATGCTTCTCGTCGAGGATGAGAAGAAGGTTTCCGAGCTCGTGGCGCGCGCGCTGCGGCAGGAAAGCTACGCCGTCGACGTGGCGGACGACGGCGCGCGCGGCTGGGAGCTCGCCCAAGCCTACGACTACGATCTCATCATCCTCGACCTGATGCTGCCCGGCGTTCCCGGCGAGGAGCTGCTGCGGCGGATCCGCAGGCGCAACCACCAGGTCCCGATCCTCATCCTCACGGCCCGCGATGCCACCGCGGAGAAGGTGCACAACTTCGAGGCGGGGGCGGACGACTACCTCACCAAGCCCTTCGCGTTCGCGGAGCTCATCATGCGCGTCAAGGCGCTGCTGCGGCGCGGCCCGATCGCCCGCGCGAGCGTGCTGCGCGTCGCGGACCTCGAGGTCGACCGCTTGTCGCAGCAGGTGCGCCGCGGCGGCCGGCGCATCGAGCTCACGGCCAAGGAGTACGCGCTGCTCGAGTATCTCGCCGCAAATCCCGGGCGGGTGTTCTCGCGCACCATGATCATCGAGCACGTGTGGGATCAGAGCTTCGAGGGGCTGACCAACATCGTCGACGTGTACGTGCGGCACTTGCGCAGCAAGGTCGATGATCCCTTTCCCGTGAAGCTGATCCGCACGGTGCGCGGTGTCGGCTACGGGCTCGGCGCGGGCCCCGAGCCGTGAACGCGCGTTCCCTGAGCTTCGGCCTGGTGGCCTGGTACGCGGGGGTCCTCACCGCCGTGTTCGTGCTGCTCGGGCTCCTGACCTTCTTTGTCCTGCGGCACTATCTCGAAGCCAACCTCCTCGACATCCAGACACGGCGCGCCCGGCAGATCGCCGGTACGCTCGTGGCGCACACCGGCCGCAGCAGCGAGCCGGCGATGCGCGCCGAGGTGGAGAATCTCTATTCGCCCGAGATCAACGACCGCTTCATCCGCATTACGCGCGCGGACGGTGCGGTGGTGTATGCCTCCGGCGCTCCCCGCAACGAGCGCTTCGACCCCTCCCGGGTGCCAGCGCTCGCCGCGGACGCCCCGCAGGGCTCATCGCGCAAGGTGGCGCTCGCCGCGGGGTCGGTGCTGATCGCGGCGGTTGCGGCGACCGGCGCCGATGGCACGCGCTATCGCGTGGAGGTCGGCACTTCCGCGGCTCCGGTCGAGGGCACCCTGGCCCAGGTCCTCATCATGCTGGCCGTGGGCCTGCCGGTCGCGGTCGCGGTCGCGGTCGCGGGTGGGTTCATCCTCGTGCGCCGCGCACTCGAGCCGGTCGAGCGCATGGCGCTCAAGGCCGAGGAGATCACCCAGCACAACCTGAGCGAGCGCCTCCCCGTGGTGCGCAGCGGCGATGAGCTCGAGCGGCTCTCGGTATCGCTCAATCACATGATCAGCCGCCTGGAGGATGCGCTGCGCGGCTCGAAGCAGTTCGTCGCCGATGCCAGCCACGAGCTGCGCACCCCGCTCACCGTGATGCGCGGGGAGCTCGAGAGCCTGGCGCAGGATAAGCAGCTCGCGCGCGCGACGCGCGAAGCCCTGGGGAGCGTGCTCGAGGAGGTCGGGCGTCTCGCCGAGATCGTCGAGAGCCTGTTCGCGCTCTCGCGTCTCGATGCGGGCGAGGCGGGCGGGCAGTGGCAGCGCTTCGATCTCGCGGAGCTCGCCGCCACGACCGCGGAGCAGATGAGTCTGCTCGCCACCGACAAGAACATCCGCGTCGATTGCGATTCCACCCCCGGAGTGACGGTGCGCGGCGATCGGGCGCGCCTCAAGCAGGTGATCGTCAACCTGCTCGACAACGCCATCAAGTACACCCCGAACGGCGGCCACGTCACGTTGCGCGTGCGGCGCGAAGGCGCTCACGCGCTGCTCGACGTCACCGACGACGGCATCGGCATCCCCGCCGAGGCGCTGCCGCACGTGTTCAAGCGCTTCTACCGCGTCGACGGCTCGCGCTCGCGCGAACAGGGCGGGGCGGGACTCGGACTCTCGATCGTCAGGTCGATCTGCACGGCTCACGGCGCCGAGGTCGAGGTGCTCAGCACGCCCGGCCGCGGCAGCACGTTCCGCGTGCGCCAGCCGCTCGCCGGCGAAGCCGCCGAGCGCACTTAAGGGCGCCGTCCGGCATGTCGCTGGTCCAATACGTGCTCCGGCGCCCCTACACGGTGGTGGCCGCGCTGATCCTCGTCGCGCTCCTCGGGATCGGCGAGGCGCTGCGCATGCCGGTCGACATCTTTCCCAAGATGGACATTCCGGTGTGCAGCGTCGTGTGGACCTACGCCGGCATGAGCGCCACCGACATCCAGAACCGCATCCTGACGCTCCACGAGCGGCAGATGGCTTCGCTCGTCGATGACATCGCGCGCATCGAGGCGACGAGCTACGAGGGCGTGGGCGTCGAGAAGGTGTATCTGCACGAGGGGGCGGACGTCACGCGGGCTATCTCGCAGCTCGCCAGCAGCGCCCTGGTCGTGCTCAAGTACATGCCGCCGAACATCACGCCGCCGCTCGTGATCCGCTACGGCGCGACCGATGTGCCGATCATTCAACTCAGCCTCGCCAGCAATGCGCTCCCCGACACCGCGCTCAATGATCTCGGGCAAAACATCATCCGGCCGGCGCTCGCGGTCGTGCATGGCGCGACCGTGCCCTATCCCTACGGCGGCAAGCCGCGCGTCATCATGGCGGACCTGGACAGCCAGGCCCTGCAGGCCCGCGGCCTCACCCCGGCCGACGTGAGCAACGCGCTCCAGACCCAGAACGTCATCCTGCCCGCGGGCGATGTGAAGCTCGGTACGCACGACTATCTGCTCGCGATGAACAACAGCCCGGACGTCATCGAGGCGATCAACACCTTCCCGGTCCGCCGGGTTGCCGGCCGGGAAGTGTTCATGCGCGACGTGGCGCACGTGCACGACGGTTTCCAGGTACAGACCAACTCGGTGTCGGTCGACGGCGTGCCCGGTGCGCTCATGACCATCCGCAACACCGGCGGCGTCTCGACGCTCGCGGTCATCAACGGCATCCGCTCCGTGCTGCCGGACATCCGCCGCCTGGTGCCCGCCAGCGTGCGCATCCAGCCGCTCTTCGATCAGTCGGTGTTCGTCAGGGCCGCGCTCGACAGCGTGCTGCTGGGAGGCTGCATGGCGGCGGCGCTCACGGCGCTCATGATCCTGCTGTTCCTCGGCAACGGGCGGCTGACGGTGATGATCCTGGCGGCGATTCCGCTGTCGATCATCACGGCGGTGCTCCTCATGGGCGTCGCGGGCGAGACTCTCAACACCATGACGCTCGGGGGCTTTGCCCTCGCGGTCGGTATCCTGGTCGACAACGGCACCGTGGTGATCGAGAACATCGAGCGCCACGCGGGGCTGCACGAGCATCTGCACGAGGCGATCATTCACGGTGCGGGCGAGGTCGGCACCCCGACGTTCCTCTCCACACTCTGCATCTGCATCGTGTTCGTGCCGGTATTCCTGCTCGGGGGCACGGCCAGGTACCTGTTCTCGCCGCTCTCGGTGGCGGTGATCGTGGCGCTGCTCGCGAGCCTGGCGTTGTCGTTCACCATGGTGCCGGTGCTGTTCCTCTATCTGATGCGCGGCGTGCAACGTGGGCACGCCGGCGCCGCGCCGCCCGCCCCCGCGGCGGCGCGCGTCCATCCCATGCTGCAGGTCCATCTCGCCTTCGAGGGCGGCTTCCGCCGCTTTCGCGAGGTCTATCGCAATACGGTCGCCTGGACGCTGACCCAGCCGAAGGCCACGGCGCTCGTGTTCCTCGGCATCATGGTGGTGTCGCTGCCGATTTTTTCGCTGCTCGGGCGCGACTTCTTTCCCGAGGTCGACGCGGGGCAGATGCGCCTGCACGTGCGCGCCCCGGCCGGCACGCGGCTCGAGACCACCCAGCAGTACTTCGCTCAGGTGGAGGCGACGATCCGCAAGCTGGTCGGTAACGGCGAGATCAGCGTGATCCTCGATAACATCGGCCTGCCTTACAGCGGCATCAACATCGCGCTGAGCGATTCCGCAACCGTGGGCCCCATGGATGGGGAGATCCTGGTGTCGCTCGCCAAGGTGCACACCCCGACCGCCGATCTCACCGCCAGGCTGCGTCGCGAGCTGCCGCGGCGATTTCCGGCCCTGCAGTTTTTCTTCCAGCCTGCCGATATCGTCGATCAGGTGCTGAATTTCGGCCAGCCCGCGCCGATCGACATCCGCGTCACGGCCTCCGACTCCGCCAGCGCCTATGCGCTGGCGGCGCGGCTCTCGCACCTCATCGCGCGCATCCCGGGCGTGGTCGACGCCCATGTATTCCAGGTTCCCGATGCACCGGCGCTGTCCGTGGACGTTGACCGCACGCTCGCCACCCAGGTCGGCCTCACCCAGCGCGACGCGGCGAGCAATCTGCTGGTGACCACCAACTCCAGTGCCCAGACCTCGCCCAACTTCTGGGTCGATCCACGCAACGGCGTGAGTTATCCGCTGGTGGTGCAGCAGCCGACCTACGATCTCGCCTCGTCGCAGGACCTGAAGATCCTGCCGGTGAGCAGCGCCGGGGGCAGCTCGCAGCTGCTGATGAACATGACCTCGATCGGCCGCCGCAACGTGCCGCTGGTGAGCTCGCAGCTCAACATCCGGCCGGTGTTTGACGTGCACGCCAACGTGCAGGGGCGGGACCTCTATTCCGCCTCGCGCGCCATCGACCGCGTGATCGCGGCTAATCAGCCTCCGCCCGAGAAGGCGATGCACGTCATCCTGAGCGGCCAGGTCGAGACCATGCGCGAGAGCTATACGGGACTGTTCAGCGGGATCGCACTCGCAGTGGTGCTGGTTTACCTGTTCCTCGTGATCAACTTCCAGAGCTGGATCGACCCGCTCCTCGTGCTGGTGGCGACGCCGTTCGCGCTGAGCGGGGTGATTTGGATGCTATTCCTCACCCAGACGCACCTGTCGGTGCCGGCGCTCATGGGGACCCTCATGTGCATCGGACTCACGACCGCCAACAGCATCCTGGTCGTGACTTTCGCCAATCAGCGCATGGATGCGGGCGACAGCCCGCTGATTGCCGCGGCCACCGCCGGCTTCACGCGGCTGCGCCCGGTGCTGATGACCGCTGGCGCCATGATCCTCGGCATGGCGCCGATGGCGATCGGCATCGGCGAGGGGGGCGAGCAGAACGCGCCGCTCGCCCGCGCTGTGATCGGCGGCTTGCTGTTCGCGACTTTCGCGACGCTGGTGTTCGTACCCACGCTGTACGGCCTGCTGCGGCGTGCGCCCACGCCGGCCGCCGTCAGCCACACTCCCTGAGGCGTAGCGGCATGCAAGTACCCTCCGGTGGACCGCAGTCAGATCCTGACGACGCCGTCCGCGAGACCGACTACGCCGCCGACGTGGCCGCGACCGAGTCACACGCGGTGTCGGCGCGTTTCGATCCCGACACTGGTGCGCGCCTGAAGCGTGCGGCGCTGATCGCCGCCGCGGTGCTCGGGGCCGCCTTCCTCCTCGTGTCGGTCGAGCGGTTCTTCAAGGCGCGCAGCCTGGCTCGCGCGGCCGAGGCAGCGGCCGCCGCACCGCCGCTGGTCGACGCCGTGGTGGCGCAGCCGGTCGGCGCGGTGCAGCGCCTGGTGCTGCCCGGGCAGGCGGCGGCCTGGCATGCCAGCACGATCTACGCCCGTGTCAACGGCTACGTCGGCAAATGGTTTGTCGATATCGGCGACCACGTGAAGGCGGGGGAGGTGCTGGCGCTCATCGAGACCCCGGACCTCGACGCGCAGCTCGCGGCCGCGCGCGCCCAGCTGCAGGCCGGGCAGGCGCAGGTCCTGGTGCGCGAGGCCGAGGCGCAGCTGAGCCTCACGACCTACGAGCGCTGGCGCGATTCGCCCCAGGGCGTGGTCTCCGAGCAGGAGCGCGAAGAGAAGAAGGCCGACTACCAAAGTGCGCTCGCCCGCCTGAAGTCGGCGCAGGCAGACGTGGCGCTCGATCAGGCGCGTGTCAACCAGTACCTGGCGCTCGCGGAATTCAAGAAGGTGACGGCCCCCTACGACGGCGTCATCACCAACCGCGACATCGATATCGGCAACCTGGTCACGGCCGGCAGCACCTCCGCCACTACGCCGCTCTATCTCATGACGCAGAACAACCCGATCCGGATCTTGGTCGACGCACCGCAGAGCGCCGCCGAGGATCTGATCGGCAGCAGCGCGCCGGTGCAGGTCACGACCAACGGGGGAGTCGTGCGCGAGTACAGCGGCAAGGTCACGCGCACCTCCGAGTCCCTCAACCCGCAGGCGCGCACGCTGCGCGTGGAGGTCGACATCCCGAATCCGAAGGACGAGCTCGTTCCGGGGATGTACGTCAAGGTCGGCTTCGGGCTGCCAGCGCGCGGGCTGGTGCAGGTTCCCGCTGCTGCGCTCGTGTTCCGCGCGGCTGGCCCCGAGGTCGCGCGCATCGACGCATCGGGCCGGCTCACGTTCCGCAGTGTCACCATTGCTCGCGACGACGGCAGCGTGGTCGAGCTCGCCTCCGGTGTGTCAGCGGGGGACCAGCTGGCGCTGAATGTCAGCAGCCAGATCAACGACGGTGAGCTGGTGCACGTGCAACGCAGTGACTCCGGCGCGGCGGCGCCCGCGACCGCCGAGCGCTGATGGCACGCGCGATGAGGTACCTGAGCGTCGCCGCCGGATTGCTGATCGCGGCCGCGCTCGCCGGCTGCGCGGCCGGGCCCAACTACCACACTCCCAAGGTTCCGATCCCCGAGCGGTACGCCGTGGCCTCGGGCGGCGGCACGGACGCTGCCGCCAGCGCAGAGCAGCCGGCGGCGAAGGTCGATCTCGCGCTCTGGTGGCAGGCGCTCGGTGATCCCGAGCTCGACTCGCTGGTCGAGCGCGCCATCGCCGGCAATCCGGATCTCGCCATCGCGCTCGACCGGCTGCAGGCGGCACGCACCTTCGAGGCGGCGGTCGTCGGTACGGTGCTGCCTGAGGCGGGGGCATCCGCCGGCGCGGGCCGCGGCACCGGCAGCGATCTCACGCGCGGTCGGTCCGCCAACGTGCTGCGGTCGGCCGACAACGCTTCCGGCCTGCAGCATCTCAACGAGATCGGCGGCTTCGACGCGGTCTGGGAGCTCGATATCTTCGGCAAGTACCGCCGCGAGATCGAGGCGGCGCGTTATGACGAGCAGGCCGCGCGCGCCGCGCGCAACGCGGTTCTGATAGCGGTGGTCGCCGATGTGGCGCGCGCTTACGTCGATCTGCGCGGACTCCAGGTGCGTGCCTCGGTGCTCGCGTCCGCGATCGGCGTGCTGCGCGAGTCGCTGCGTATCGTCAGCATCCGCTACGAGCGCGGCATCACCAACGAGCTCGACGTGACGCTCGCGACGCGCGAGCTGGCGACGCTCGAGGCGCAGGCCGCGCCGGTCGATGCGCAGGTGCGCGCGGCCGAGTACGCCATCGCGACGCTGCTCGGCGCGTATCCGGAAGACCTCGTCAATGAGCTGAGTGCCAGCGCCATGGTGCCGACGGTGCCGGGCGCGGTGGAGGCGGGCGTGCCTCCGGAGCTCCTGCGGCGCCGCCCCGATATCCAGCAGGCCGAGCGCGAGCTCGCCGGCGCGACCGCGCGGATCGGGATTGCCACGGCGGATCTTTTCCCCTCGCTCGCCGTGACCGGGGCGATCGGCTTTCAGCGCCAGTCCCTCAAGGGGCAGCCGGTGCTGGGTGAGCACATCTGGTCGCTCGGGCCGGCGGCGGTGTGGCCGCTGCTGGACTTCGGTGCGCTGGATGCGCAGGTGGAGATAGCGGACTTGCAGACGCGCGCGCTGCTCGTGCACTACAAGCAGACGATCCAGGAGGCAGTGCGCGAGGTGGACACGAGCTTCGGCCTGTATGCGGCCGAGCAGGTGAGCTTGGGCAAGCTCGGCACGGCGCTCCTCGCCAGCCAGCGCGCGGTCACGCTCGCGAACGAGCGCTATCAGCGCGGCGTCACGGATTTCCTCAACGTCGTCGACGCCGAGCGCCAGGAGTACGGGATCGAGGCGCAATACACCGACGCCCAGGTGGCGGCCGGCGAGCAATTCATCGCGCTCTACCGGAGCCTGGGCGGCGGCTGGGAGAACTACCAGAATCTCCCGGCCATCCACCGCCCGGAGCCGGCGATCATCGCGGTGTTTCAGCGGGTGTTGAGCCATAACGACCCGCTGAAATGAGGCAGCGGCGGCTGCCGCTGCAGGGGGGTGGCTCGCGACTCTCGCCGGACCCGAGGCGGTTTCCTAGAAAGCGAACCGGCCGCCGATGACCGGAGCAAAGTTGTTGTTGTGGATGTAGCGGACGCCGGGGCCGTGCGGGATGGCGACCGCCAGGCCGCCGCTGACGTCGGAATACGCGACTCCGGCATAGACGTCAAAGCGCTTGGTGAAGTGATGATCCATATAAAGTGAGACCTCCTCGAGGGTCCCCGCGCAGGAGCTGCGGAAACTCGCGGGCGTGCAGGTCGGCGGAACGCGAAAGTCGTTCTGCTGCTGATGATAGTAGGACAAGGTGATGTCGGTCTTCTTGTCGTAGGCGTACTTCACGCCCGTCCACCAGACCTGCACGGTCTTGGGAGAATCGAGACTGTTGTCTTCGACGCCGCTCAGGAGATAACCGCCCTGGGCCGTGGCGCCGATGCCCAGCGGGCTCGACGGGTTGTCGTAGCGGATATGCTCGTAGCCACCGTAGAACTTGAACGGGTCCCAGACATATTTGAGGGCGGCCATCACGGCGGTGTTGTCGGTCACGAAGCCGTACTCGGTGTTGGCCGTTCCGATCAGGTTGGCGCCGGTAATGGGTTTCTGGTTGATGCTGTTGGTGGTCGACTGATACGGCTGCGTCGGACTCTGAGGGCCGAGCAGGGGATTGAGCACGCTGATCGCCTGGTTGACCTTCTGGTAGACGACGTCGGCGAAGAAGTTGCGGTACTCGCCGCCGAGGTCGAAGCCGAGAGCGGTGTTGTGTGACGCTTCCGGCGTGCAGGTGGCGGCCGTCCAGCCCGCGGCGGCGGCGTAGCAGCCGCCGGAGCCGTCGACGAATTTATACATCGCGCCGAAATGGATCGGACCGTGGGTAATGCGATATTTGACCGCGTTGTCCCAGCGGGTGTCCTGGGTGTCGCCACCACCGGCCATCAGGCCGTTGTAACCGATATAGGAGAAGGAGTAGGCGCCCGCGGCCGGATCGTAGGCGAGCATCGCATCGGTGCCGAGAGAGCGCTGGCGGCCGAAGGTCAGCGTGCCGAAGGGCGCGGACGATACGCCGCCATAGAACTCGTCATTGATGGTCTGGCCGGCGCGCGCACCGTCGCCGGTGATCGAGTAGCTGCCGCGCGGCAGGCCGTTGTTGCTGGTGTTGGTGGCCGCCATGTTGGCTAGCTGGCCGGACTGCGGATTGATGCCGGTCGAGGCGTTGCCCACGACGTACCAACCGTCGAGGAACTCCTCCTTGATTCGGATGCCGAAGCCCGACTGCTGCAGGTTGTTGGGCGCAACCAGCCACTGGGAGTGATTGCCGTTGCGGTTGACCAGAGATTCGCCCTCGTAGTTATAGGGGTTCTCCGGCAAGCCGTGGCTGACCCAGCCTACGCCGACGTCATACACCCCATACAGGGTGACGCCGTTCCAGGTCAGCGGGCAATCGGTGGCGAAGAACTCGCGGGTGCTCTGGCAGCCCGCGGGACTCGCGGCCGCGGCCGCCTCGGCGGCGTGTGCCGGATGATTGAGCACGAACACTGCAGCAAGCGCCGTCAGGGCGCACGAGCCGGGAGACCGCATGGCACTTCTCGTTATATTTAACTGAACATATCGTGACAGAAGCGTCGGCCCCGCCGCAACCTCGCTGCCGCCGCGCGCGAACGGGGTAAAATGGCCCGGGAGGTATGCAGCATGCAGGCGCCGGCGGTTCGGTTCCGGGTGGATTTCGGGCGCGACGGGGCCATTGGCCCGGGCAAGATCGCGCTGCTCGAGCACATCGCCACGGGCGGCTCGCTGTCGCAGGCGGCGCGCGAGCTCGGCATGAGCTATCGGCGCGCCTGGCAGCTGCTCGAGAGCCTCAACTCCTCGTTTCGTGAGCGGGTGGTGCTGTCCGCCAAGGGCGGCCGTGGTGGCGGCGGCGCGCGTCTTACGCCCCTCGGGCGGCTGCTGATCCGCGTGTACCGCGACTTCGATGCCGAGCTGCAGCGGCGCGCCGCGCGCTCGTTCGCGCCCGTCGCGGGGCTCACGCGGCACCAACCTCAGGAGCGCGCGCGCCGCGGGCGCGGCGCCCGAATCGTACCGCTCAAGGATCGCGAGCGAAGTTGACGGGCGAGAGCCGCCGGGGACGGGGCCTCAGGCGCGTGCGATCCGCAGCCGTCCCCGGCCCTCGGACTTCGCCAGATAACAGGCCTTGTCGGCGGCTTCCATCCAGTCGCTCTCGCTGACCATCGCGCCGGTCACCGTCGAGACACCGATGCTCGCGCCCACGCCGCGCCTGGCGCCTTCCCACTCGATCTCGAGCGGGTTGAGGGCGCGCAGGATCTTCTGGCAGATGCCGTCGACGTGTTGCTCCGAGCAATTCTCCAGGATGATCGCGAATTCGTCGCCCCCGAGCCTCGCCACCGTGTCCGAGGAGCGCACGTGCAGGCGGCAGGCGGCGGCGACCTGGCGGAGGATCGCATCCCCGGCGGCGTGGCCGGCCGCATCGTTCACCGCCTTGAAGCGATCGAGGTCGATGGCGAGCAGCGCCGCGGGCCGCTCCAGGTGCCGGGCTTTCCGATAGGCATCGCGCAGGCGTTGCTGAAACTCGGCCCGATTGACCAGGCCGGTGAGCGGGTCGTAGGTAGCGCGGTGGCGCAACTCGCGCGTGCGCTCGACGTCGGCGGTGGCATCGCGCAATACCAGCACTATTCCCGTGACGTGCCCGGCGCTATCGAGCAGCGGCGAGGCGCTGTCGCTCACATAGGAAGTCAGACCGTCGGGCCGGTGCAGGACGCAGGGACTGTCGCGCCGCATGACCTTGGCGTGCACGGCACTCAGCGTCGCGAGACTCACGACGCTCTTCGACGTGTGCGGATCCGTGAGGTGGATCACCTCGTCGATGCGCCGCAATCTCGCCGCGTCGGCATCGAGGCCGAGCAGGCGCTGCGCCGATTCGTTGATGAAGTCGATGCGCATGTCCGCATCGAGCGTGACCACCGCATCGCTGATCGCATTTACCGTCACCCGCAGGCGCTCGCGCTCCTCGGCGAGCGCCGCCTCCGCCAGGCGCCGCGCTTCGAGGCTCTCGATCTGCGCCAGCAGATGCTGTGGTGAGCCGTCCTCGTTGCGCAGCAGGGACACGGCGACGTGCGTCCAGATCCAGTGGCCGTCCTTGTGCCGGAAGCGCCGGTCGACCTCGTAGAAGTCGCTCTCGCCGCAGATCAGCCGCTGCCGGCGTGCTTCGCTCGCCTGCCACTCTTCCTGGTTCGAGGGCCCGCCGGGCGGGAGCGAGCGCAACTCCTCGGCCGAGTAGCCGAGCATTCTCTGCAGCGCGACGTTGGAGTAGGTCCAGGTGCCGTTCATGTCGGCGATCAGCATGCCGATGGGAGAATGCGCCATCGATTCGCGAAAGCGCCGCTCGCTCATCTTGAGCGCGCGCAGCGTGGTGCGGCGCGCCGTGCTGCCGATGCCGACGGCGACCGGCGGCATCACCGTCGCGAGCAGCGCGATTACCGGCAGGTCGATCAGGGTCGCGGTGGCAGGCGTGCTCTCGAGTCCGATCGGCCTGATCCCGAGGAGCCAGAGGGCCATGATCAGGATCCCGGTGGCGAGGCCGGCTACCGACGCCCCGAGACCCTCGAGCCTGAATGCCCCGATGAACAGCAGCGCCCCGATGGTGACGAAGGGAAAGCGGACATAGCGAATCAACACGTAGCTGCCGAGCAGAATCAGCAAGAGCGTGACGGCGTTCTCCAGGCGGTAGCGCCGGCGCACCAGTCTCCTCCAGCGCGGCACGCTGAACAGAATGATCGGCGCGCCGGCGAGGCACGCGCCGATGCTATGCGAGGACCACCATTGCTGCGCCCCGTCCGCGTAGGCCATGCCGGGCTGCGTCTCGAGCAGAACGCCGGCACCGAGCGCCACCAGTCCCGGGATGGCCATCCCCGACACCCCTGTGATGGTCATGGCCTGATAGATGGTGAGGTCCGGATAGGCGAACACCCACACGAGGCGAAAGGCGGCGACCATCATGGCGATTTCAGCGCCGTTGACCAAGGCAAAGGTCAGCGCCGTGCGCGCCGGGTGATGGGTCAGGAGAAAAGCGCACAGCAGCGCAAGCGGAATCAGCATCACCACGGACGCCCAGCGGACCTTCGGCCGGCGGATCAATGCGGCGGCGGCGATGCCATTGGCCGGCCAGAAGAGGGTGATGCCGCCGGGGAAGTGTGTGAGGCGTATCGAGAGGTAAGCGGACAGAAATACCGCCAGGCCGACCAGCAACTCGGCGACGGGCAGCGCCCCGAGACGGGCGGGCGGGGGAAGCATGCGAAGCTCGGGCGGTTGCGGCACGTGCCAGGTCCTCGGCAAGAGCCGCTGCCGCCGGCGGCGTCAGTCGGCCCCCCGTACGCTGCGATAACGGCGACCGCCCCCCGCACTTGAGGCCGAGAGTGCTTTTCTGCGAACTGCGGCGCGCTATTCGGCGCTGCGCAGCAGCTCGTTGATCGAGGTCTTTGCGCGCGTCTGCGCGTCGACGCGCTTGACGATGACCGCGCAGTAGAGGCTGTAGCGCCCGTCGGCCGACGGCAGCGTGCCCGAGACCACCACCGAGCCCGCCGGCACGCGCCCCTGCAGGATCGTCCCGGTGGTGCGGTCGTAGATGCGGGTACTCTGGCCGATGAACACCCCCATGGAGATCACCGATCCGCCTTCCACGACGACGCCCTCCACGACCTCGGAGCGCGCGCCGATGAAGCAGTCGTCCTCGATGATCGTGGGGCTCGCCTGCAGCGGCTCGAGCACGCCGCCGATACCGACGCCGCCCGAGAGGTGCACGTTGCGGCCGATCTGCGCACACGAGCCGACCGTAGCCCAGGTGTCCACCATGGTGCCGGCGCCGACGTAAGCGCCGATGTTGACGTAGCTCGGCATCAGCACCGCATCGGGCGCGATGTAGGCGCCGCGGCGCACTACGGCGTGCGGCACGATGCGCGCGCCGCCGGCGCGCAGCTGCGCTTCGCTGGCATGCGCGTACTTGAGCGGCACCTTGTCATAGAAGCGGGTGAAGCCGGCGTCCATCACGCGGTTGTCGTGGGCGCGGAAGTAGAGCAGCACCGCCTTCTTGAGCCACTCATTCACTACCCAGCCGCCATCACGCGGCTCCGCGACCCGCACCTGACCGCTGTCGAGGAGGTTGAGGCACTCCTCGAGCGCTTCCGCCAGCTCGCGCGGCAGGTTCCGCGGCGTGAGCTCGGCGCGGCGCTCGAAGGCGGCCTCGACCGTCGCGCGCAGGCCCGAGGTGCTGTTCACGGACTCACGCGCGTCGCGGCCGTGCCGGCGCGCAGCGCCTGCTGCTCGCGGTCGAGGGCTGCGATCATGCGCTCCTTGAGGCGCTCGGCGGCCGCGCCGCTCAGCGCGCGGTTGTCGAAGTCGGTGAGGTAGAGCACGTCCTCGGCGCGCTCGCCGACCGTCATGATCTTGGCGGCGTGCAGCTCGATGCGCTCCTGCATCAGCACCTTGCCGACGTCGCACAAGAGGCCCGGACGGTCGCCCGCGGTGAGCTCGAGCACCGAGCGGCGGTTACGCTCATCGATGCTGAGCGCAATCTGGGTGGGCGTGTTGAACATGCGCGCCTGGCGGGGCGCGCGGCGCGACACCGAGAGCGGTGCATCCTCCGGCCCCTGCACCGAGCGCCACAGCGCCTGCTCGATCTCCACCTGACGGTCGTTGTCGGTAATCGCTTGCCCGTCGTCCTCGAGCACGTGGTAGAGGTCGAGGCTGAAGCCATCGCCGGTCGGCGTGATGCGCGCGTCGACGATGTTGAGCCCGAGCTGATCGAGCACCGCGGTGGTGCGCGCAAAGCCATGACGGCGCGGGCGCGTGAAGATCAACACCGCGGTGGTGCCGCGCAGGCTGTGCGCATCGAGCGCCACCAGCGGCTCATCGGAGGCCGCATCGCGCTCCGCCAGCAGCCGCGTGTGCCAGGCGACCTCCTCGGGCGAGTGCTGCAGGAAGTATCCGGGCGAGAAGCGGGTCCAGCTTGCGGCGATGTCGCGCTCGCCGACGCCGCGCTCGATGAGGAGGCGCCGCGCCACGTCCTGCGTCTCGCGTACCAGATGCTCGGGGTCGATCGGGCTCTCGAGTCCGCGGCGCAGCGCGCGCTTCACCCGCTGGTAGAAGTCCTTGAAGAGCGAAGCCTTCCAGGAGTTCCACAGCTTGGGGTTGGTGCCGCGCACGTCCGCGCAGGTGAGCACGTACAGGTAGTCGAGATGGGCCTCATCGCCCACTTTGCGGGCGAAGGCGTTGATCACCTGCGGATCGCCGATGTCCTGCTTCTGCGAGGTCATCGAGAGCTCGAGGTGGTTGCGCACCAGCCAGGCGACCAGGCGCGCATCGTAGGGCGAGAGGCCCTGCTCGAGGCAGAAGGCCTCGGCATCCACCGCGCCGAGCTCGGAGTGATCGCCGCCGCGACCCTTGGCGAGGTCGTGAAAGAGCGCCGCGAGGTAGGCGATCTCATGGCGCGGCAGTTGCTGCATCACCCGCGAGGCTTCCGGCAACTCGTGGTCGTAGCGCGGGATCGCGAAGCGCCTGAGGTTGCTCACCACGAAGAGCGTATGCGCGTCGACCGTGTAGGCATGGAACAGGTCGTACTGCATGCGCCCGACGACGCGTCCGAAGGCCGGGATGTAGCGCCCCAGCACCCCGTAGGTGTTCATGCGCCGCAGCTCGTGGGTCACGCCGACCGGCGAGCGCAGCATCTCGAGGAACAGGCGATGATGGCGCGGGTTCTGGCGGAACTCCTCATCGATGAGCCAGAGATTCTTCGCCACCGCGCGCATGGTCGAGGCGCGCACGCCGTGGATCTCGGGGTTCTGCTGCAGGAGCGCGAACATCTCGAGGAGCGCCGACGGGGTGCGCGCGAACACCTCCTCGTGCACCGCCTCGAGCGAGCCGTTGCGCACCTGGAAGCGCGCATTGAGGGGTCGCGGCGGCTCGCTCTCGCTCAAGATTGCCTCGCGGAACAGCTGCAGCAGCAGCTCGTTCAGCAGGCTCACGTCCATCACGGTGCGGTAGTAGCGCTGCATGAACTGCTCGACCGCCAGCGTGTAGGAGGCGTCCTCGTAGCCAAAGGCGAGCGCCAGGCGGATCTGGTGATCGAACAGCAGCCGGTCCTCGCGCCGCCCGGTGACGGCGTGCAGCCCGAAGCGCACGCGCCACAGGAATGCCTGCGCCTGGCGCAGCCGCCGCAGCTCGGGCGCGGTGAGGAACCCGTGGGTCACGAGCCCGTCGAGCGTGTCGGCGCCGAACTGGCGCTTCGCGACCCAGGCGATCGTCTGGATGTCGCGCAAGCCGCCGGGACCTGTCTTGACGTTGGGCTCCAGGTTGTAGGCGGTGTCGTTGGCCTTCAGGTGCCGCTCGGCCTGCTCGCGCACCTTGGCCTCGAAGAATTGCTTCACCGGCCAGATGCGCTCGGGCGCGAGTGCGGCGCGCATCGCGGCGAGCAGCGCGGTGTTGCCCGCCAGCAGGCGCGCCTCGAGGAGTGTGGTCATGACGCCGACGTCGCCGACGCACTCCTCGGCGCACTGTGCCACGCTGCGCACGCTGTGGCCGATCTCGAGGCCGATGTCCCACAGGAACGCCACCAGCCTCTCGACGGCGCCGCCGCCCGCGAGATCCGGCGAAGGCGGTGCGAGCAGCAGGACGTCGACATCGGAGCAGGGGTGCAGCTCGCCGCGGCCGTAGCCGCCGACCGCGACCAGCGCCCACTCGGCGCAGACGTGCGCGCAATGCATCTGCCACGCCGCGCGCAGCACCGCATCGATCAGTGCGGCGCGCGCGTGCACCAGCTCTTCGACCGGCTCCTCGCCGAAGAAGCGCGTCTTCAGCTCTTCGTGCGCCTCGCGCAGCAGCGCGCGCCAGGCGGCCGGCTCGCCGCCCCCGGCCGCCAGCCGTTCGGGGAGTGCCGCGAGCAGCGGCCAGGGCGCCGCGGGGGGTGCGGCAGGGAGCGATTGCTCCAGGACCTCTGTGTCCGCGGCACCCATCGCGCCCATGACTTCAGTGTGGCGCGCCGTCCGCGCCCAAGGTCAGCACATCGACGCCGCTCTCGGTCACGAGCACCGTGTGCTCCCACTGCGCCGACAGCGAGTGGTCCTTGGTGATCACGGTCCAGCCGTCGCCCAGCAGCCGCACGTGGCGCTTGCCGGCGTTCACCATCGGCTCGATGGTGAAGGTCATCCCGGGCTTGAGCTCGAGCCCGGTGCCGGGCGCCCCGTAGTGCAACACCTGCGGGTCCTCGTGGTAGATGCGCCCGATGCCGTGGCCGCAGTACTCGCGCACCACTGAATAATCGTTCTCCTCGACGAAGCTCTGGATGGCGTGGCCGATGTCGCCGAGATGCGCCCCGGGGCGCACCGCGCGGATACCGCGCCACATCGCGGCGAAACAGGTGTCGGTGAGGCGCTGCGCGTGCGCCGGGGCCTTGCCGGCCGCGTACATGCGGCTGGTGTCGCCGTGGAAGCCATCGCGGATCACGGTCACGTCGATGTTGACGATATCGCCGCCCTTGAGGCGCTTGTCGTTCGGGATGCCGTGGCACACCACGTGATTGACCGAGGTGCAGATCGTCTTGGGGAAGCCGCGGTAATTGAGGTTCGCGGGGACCGAGCGCTGCACGTTCACGATGTGGTCGTGGCAGATCCGGTCGAGCTCCTCGGTGGTGACCCCCGGGACCACATGCGGGCCGATCAGGTCGAGCACCTCGGCGGCGAGGCGCCCGGCGACGCGCATTTTTTCCTGCTCCTCCGGGGTCTTGATCGTCACGTGCATAGGGACACAAATGGGGCCGGCGATGCCCCCCGCCAAGGGGCAACGGCAGGTGGCGTAAGACATTGTTCCGACGAGGTCTTCATGGTATAAAGCGCGGCCTTTTTTGGCAACGCAACCCACACGCGCATCGTATACCCGCTGACTGGGTGTTCCCTCGCGGTCGCAAGGCCCGGGGGGATGGTCACGGGGATGCGCGGAGGCTCAACCCAAACAGGAGTTTTTCATGTCCGGCGTGTCCATGCGACAGATGCTGGAAGCGGGTGTCCATTTCGGACATCAGACCCGCTTCTGGAACCCGAAGATGGCCCCTTTCATCTTCGGTGAGCGAAACAAGATCCACATCATCAATCTCGAGAAGACGCAGCCCATGTACGCGGAGGCTGCGAGCTTCATCAAGGGCGTGATCGCCGACGGCGGCAAGGTGCTGTTCGTCGGCACCAAGCGCTCGGCGCGCGATTCTATCCAGAAGGAGGCCGAGCGCGCGAGTCAGCCCTTCGTGAACCAGCGCTGGCTCGGCGGCATGCTCACGAACTTCAAGACCATCCGCCAGTCGATCAAGCGGCTGGGCGAGATCACCGAGCTGGCCGCCTCCGGCGCGCTCGACAAGCGCGGCAAGAAGGAAGCGACCCAGCTGCGGCGCGAGATGGACAAGCTCGAGAGGAGCCTGGGCGGCATCAAGCACATGGAGTCGCTCCCGGACGCGCTGTTCGTGGTCGACGTCGGGCACGAGGACATCGCGGTGCACGAGGCGAAAAAGCTCGGCATCCCGGTGGTGGCGATCGTCGACACCAACTGCAACCCCGACGGCATCGACTACGTGATCCCGGGGAACGATGACGCGATGCGTGCGATTCAGCTGTACACCGCCGGCATCGCCGATGCGGTGCTCGAGGGCAAGGAATCGGTGCCGCAGGTCGCGGTCGGCGAAGACGAGTTCGTCGAGCTCGACGAGGCCGGCAACCCGCGCAAGAAGACCCCGCGCGCCGGCCGGCGGCCGCAGCCCGCGGTGCGCAAGAAGGCCCCGGCGCGCCGCCGCCCGCTGGCCGCCGCCCCTGCGCCGGTACCGGCAAGCGCCGAGCCGGTTGCCGAGGATCTCGATGCGGAGGTCGACGAGGCGGAGACCGGCGAGGTCGAGCCGGTCGCGACACCGGCGAACGCCGTGCGGCGCAGTCCCGCCCCCGCGAGCCGTCGCAAGGGGCGCGGCGACGCCGCCGCCGAGTAAGGCAAGGAGGCTCCCATGAACATTACGGCAGATACGGTCAAGCAGCTGCGCGAGCGCACCGGCGCCGGGATGATGGAGTGCAAGAAGGCGCTGGTTGAGACCAAGGGTGATCTCGACGCGGCGGCCGAGCTGATGCGCCGCCAGGGCCTCGCCAAGGCCGACAAGAAAGCGGCGCGAGTCGCGGCCGAGGGCGTGGTCGTGATCGCCAAGGGCGGCGATGCCCGCAGCGCCGCGATGGTCGAGGTCAATTGCGAGACGGATTTCGTCGCCCGCGGCCCCGACTTTCGCGCCTTCGCCGATGCGGTGGCCGAATGCGCGCTCCGCACCCGCCCGGGGGACCTCGGCGCACTCGCCGAGGCGCGGCTCACCTCCGGCGAGAGTGTCGAGCAGCGCCGCCGTGAGCTCATCGCCAAGATCGGCGAGAACATCAGCGTGCGGCGCTTTGCCGTGCTCACCTCGCCCGATCAGCTCGGCGCCTATGTCCACGGGACGCGCATCGGTGCACTGGTCGCGGTCAAGGGCGGGCCTGCGAGCCTCGCCTATGACCTGGCGATGCACGTCGCGGCGAGCAGCCCGAAGTACCTGAGCGCGCAGCACGTGCCCGCCGAGGTGGTGGCTAAGGAGCGCGAGATCCTCACCGAGCAGGCGCAGGGCGAAGGCAAGCCACCGGAGATCGTCGCCAAGATGGTCGAGGGGCGCCTGCGCAAGGCGCTCGGCGAGATCACCCTCTACGGACAGCCGTTCGTCAAGGACCCGGAAGTGACGATCGAGAAGCTCGTGAAGGGCGCGAAGGCCGAAGTAGTCGCGTTCGAGCGCTACGAGGTCGGCGCCGGCATCGAAAAAAAAGCCGATGACTTCGTCGCCGAGGTGATGGTCGCCGCCAAGGGCGCGGGCTCCGCGGCCAGGGTCTGAAGGCCGCGCCCGGCTGCCACGCGTACAGGAGCCAAAGGAGAAACCCCGCCGCGCGCGGGGTTTTTTCCATCGGCGGAGGTGACAGATGACGCAAGCGAAGGCCCGCTACACGCGGATCCTGGTGAAGCTCTCGGGCGAGGCGCTGCTCGGCGCGAGCGACTACGGCATCGACCCGGCGGTGCTGAAGCGCATCGCCGGTGAGCTGCAGGACCTCGTGCAGATGGGCGTGCAGGTGGCGGTGGTGATTGGCGGCGGCAACATCTTTCGCGGCGCGGGGCTCGCCCGCGCCGGCATGGATCGCGTGGCGGCGGATCACATGGGGATGCTCGCCACGGTCATGAACTCGCTGGCGCTGCAGGATGCCCTCGAGAGCCTCGGCCTGCACGCGCGCGTCATGTCCGCGATCCGCATCAACGAGGTGTGCGAGGATTACATCCGGCGCCGCGCGGTGCGCCACCTCGAGAAGGGCCGCATCGTGGTGTTCGCCGCCGGCACGGGCAACCCCTTCTTCACCACCGACACGGCGGCGGCGTTGCGCGCCATCGAGATCAATGCCGACGTGCTCTTGAAGGCCACCAAGGTGAACGGCGTGTACTCGGACGATCCGGTGCGCAACACGTCCGCGGTGCACTATGCGCGTCTCACCTTCGACAAGGTGCTCGCCGACAAGCTCAACGTGATGGACGCGACCGCCATCGTCATGTGCCGCGACAACCGCTTGCCTTTGCGGGTCTTCAATCTCAACAATCCGGGGGACCTCACCCGCATCGTGCGCGGCGAGGATGTCGGCACGGCGGTCACCAACGAGTGACCGGCGCGCGCCGCGAGGAGACACTATGCTCGAAGAACTGAAGAAAGACGCCGCCACGCGCATGGCCAAGTGCGTCCAGACCTTTCAGTCGGAACTGAAGAAGCTGCGGACCGGGCGTGCGCACCCGAGCCTGGTCGAGCATCTCAGGGTCGACTACTACGGCAGCGAAGTGCCGCTGCAGCAGGTGGCGAGCATCGCGGTCGAGGAGGCGCGGACGCTGGTGATCTCTCCGTGGGAGAAGAGCGTCGTGCAGGCGATCGAGAAGGCGATCTTCAAATCCGATCTCGGCCTCACGCCGATGACGGCCGGCACCGTGATCCGCATTCCCATGCCGCCGCTCACCGAGGAGCGGCGCCGCGAGATCACCAAGGTGCTGCGCCACGATGCGGAGAACGCCCGCGTCGCGGTGCGCAACGTCCGCCGCGACGTCATGAACGAGATCAAGCACAAGATGAAGGACAAGCACCTCTCGCAGGACGACGAGCGGCGCGCCGAGACCGATATCCAGAAGCTCACCGACAAGCACATCGCCGACATCGACGCAGCGCTCGCCGGCAAGGAGAAGGAGGTCATGCAGGTCTGATGGCCCACGCCGCCGCCAATCTGCCCACGCACATCGCCATCACCATGGACGGCAACGGGCGCTGGGCCGCCGCGCGCGGCGTGGCGCGCGCCGCCGGCCACAAGGCGGGCTTGAAGCCGGTGCGCATGTGCATCGAGGAGTGCACCCGCCTAGGGGTCGGCGCGCTGACGCTGTTCGCGTTCTCGAGCGAGAACTGGGGGCGCCCCGCCGAGGAGGTCTCGAGCCTCATGGGCCTGTTTCTCGAGGCGCTCGACCGCGAGGTCGCCGAGCTGCATGAGAAGGGGGTGCGGCTGCGCTTCATCGGCGAGCGCAAGGGTCTCTCGGTGCGGCTGCAGTCGCGCATCGCCGCGGCCGAGGAGCGCACTGCGGCGAATCGCGCGCTCGCCCTGCAAGTGGCCGTGAGCTACGGCGGGCGCTGGGACATCGTTCAGGCGGCCCAGACGCTCGCGCGCCAATGCTCGAGCGGCGCGCTGCGCCCGGAGGAGATCAACGAGGCGCGCTTTGCCGACAGCCTGGCGCTCGCGGGACTTGCGGACCCGGACCTGCACATCCGCACCGGCGGCGAGCACCGCATCAGCAACTTCCTGCTGTGGCACCTGGCGTACGCCGAGCTGTATTTCACCGAGCGGCTGTGGCCGGATTTCGCGGTCGCGGATCTTGAGGAGGCGCTCGCTTTCTTTGCGAGCCGCGAGCGGCGCTTCGGGCAGCGCCCGCCGGCAAGGAGCGCGGCACGGTGACCGAGTCCGTGCGCAAACGGGTGCTCACCGCGGTGGTGCTGGCCGCGGCTCTCGTGGTGATCGTGCTGTGGCTGCCGCCCGCGGCCACGGTGGTGGTGCTCACGGCACTGCTGCTCGCGGGGGCGTGGGAGTGGTCGGCGTTCCTGCGGCTGTCGACGGCGACGCGCCGCCTGACGTACGTGGCCCTGGTGGCGCTGCTGCTGCCGCTCGCCTGGCACGTGTCCGCCGACCCGGAAGGCCGCGCCCTGATCCTGCTCGCGGCGGTGCTGTGGTGGCTCACCGCATTCATGTGGATTGCGTTCGCTCCGGGGCGGGTGACGCCCTGGGCAGCGGGAGTCGCGGGCGTGCTGGCGCTCGTGCCCGCGTGGCTCGCGCTGGTGTGGCTGCGCCTGGCGCCGCCGCACGGCCAGTGGGTGCTCTTCACGCTGATCCTGGTGTGGGTCGCCGATATCGGCGCCTTCTTCGCCGGCCGGCGCTTCGGGCGGATCCGCCTCGCGCCCGCGGTGTCTCCGGGCAAGACCTGGGAGGGAGTACTGGGCGGCGTGGCGCTCTCCGCGCTCATCGCCATCGGCGGCAGCGCCTGGTTTCATGTGTCGCTCGCGGTGTTCCTGCCGCTGTGTCTCGCGACC
>Ga0210409_10000117_pt1 | contig 178797 bp, 324 predicted proteins | sample IncBWH17MmetaG_FD_161649 | JGI IMG/M metagenome (GOLD analysis project Ga0210409, IMG submission 161649) | Forest soil microbial communities from Barre Woods Harvard Forest LTER site, Petersham, Massachusetts, United States - Inc-BW-H-17-M | ecosystem: Environmental > Terrestrial > Soil >... | reverse complement strand
GCTGCGGCCGCGCGGTGATCTGCGCCGACTGCGTCGGCAAGATCGCCACACCGGTCGACATCGGCAACACCTCGCGACCCGCGTGCTCGGGGCCGGGGGCCTCGATCAGCGCGTTGCGCGGCGGGATGCGATAACCGTGGTGCGCGTGGTACGGGTGCGGCGCCGCCGGCGGCGCCATCGGCGGCATCGCCATCGGGGGCGGCATCGGGAGCGGCGGACCCGCTTCCGCGCCCATCATGTAGTGCTGGCCGTAGGGACCATAGCCCTGGCCCCAAGAGGGCTGCCGACCGATGATGTTGTACCACGCGCCCAGGAGCGCCTGCTGCCGAGGAGAAATCGCCATAAAAGACCTTTCGCGACAAAGCTGTCGCAGGCGGTCGCGCGCTCGCGCCGCAAGTGAGTGAGACCTACGCTGATCGAACCTCGCACTCGAGGTCGGCTGACTGCTTTGGGCTCGCCCTCGCGCTCGAGGGAGAGTGGCCTCGCGGTCGAGCCCTCGCGCGTCGTCAGATGAGACGACGCGTCAGGGCTGGATCGTGAGATCCAGTGAAGCTGAACTCCTACCTTGAACTCCTACCCGTGGTGCGGAGCAGCGGCCGCCTGCATCCGCGACACGATCGCCGCCATCTGCGCCTCGGAGAGGTCGCCGTGCACGACCGGCGGCGCGACTTCGCCGTACGGCGTGGACCACGAGTGACCCCCCCACAGCTTGCCGCTCTCCTTCCAGCGCTTGCCGAAGGCGTAGCCGACCGCCGCGAGGTAGCTCGACACGAGGCCGTTGCCGAGGTTGGTGAGATGGCCGCTCCACTGATCGCCGGCGAGGTCCAGATGACCCGCCGCGAGGAGCACGACGCCGGCGCCGAGGTTGATGGGCACCCTCAGCACCGTGCTGCCGCCCGTGCGGCCCTCGATCGCGCCGCCGGCCCACGCGCCGGCAGCCACCTCGAGCGTGCTGAACAGGAAGCCGGCACGCGCGGCCCACTTCTCGCGGAGGCCATCGTACTTCTTCATGAGCCCGTGGTGCCGCTTCGCGAAGTGGTGGAGGTGCTCTTCGGTGATGTTCGCCATGAAGCCTTTGTCCTTTGTCCTTGCTCTGGGGTCTAGAAAATGGCGGCCCCGACAAGGAGCCTCTTCGATCACCGAAGGCCCGACCGCGGGCTTCGCGGGACGGGCCACGGCGCGCGACGCGCCGCAGATCTCGGCCGATCGCTACTCTGTCCCGCCTCCTGCGACGATCGGCGCCGCGCCTTCCATCTGCACCTCGACGGACTTCTTCGCGCGCATCTTCTCGAGCTCGGCGCAGACGGCGCGACCGTTATCGGTCAAGCGCAGCATCCACCGGTGACCGCTCGATCGGTGTTCATCGACCTCGATGAGATCGCGCGCGATCATCGAGTTCATGCCGGCGATGTGGTAGTCGCGCATCTCCGGCTTCAGGCGATCGACGTAGAGTGGGAACTCGCCACCCGTCTCGATCATCGTCGAGAGGATCTTGATGTCGTACGGCGAGAGGCCGGCCGTGCGCAAACGATCCAGCTCGTGGCGATCACTCACGGCGCCGTCTCCAGCATGCCGAGAATCTTTTCGGCCAGCTCGCGCGTCGAGCATTCCGCGCGCGCGTTGCCGCCGTCGGTGACGACGAAGATCGTTTGCCCAGTCTCCGCGGCGATCGCCTCGATGATGCGGAATCGACGCCTCACGAGTCCCGTCGCCGTCGACGGGGCCGTCTCCTTCGTCGCCACCTTCACGGCCGGCGCCGTGTCGATGATCTTCGCGCGGCGAGCCCGGTGCTGCTCTTCGGTGAGCTTCGTCCGATTGAGCGCGTGATCGGCCTTGTCGACGACGCTGTCGACGAGGTCGAAGACACGATCGATCGCGGTGATGACTGAATCCGCCACCGAGACAGATCTATCCGATCCGTAGCTACGGATCGCAGATCACGCTTTATTTGCCCTCACCTAAGCATTGGGCCTAAAGTTTGATCGCTTGGTGAGAAGACCCAGATCACCTTCGACAAAATCTATGGTTACCAGTCAAAAAAAACCCAGCGTCAATCCGATCGTCACCGGCCCGAAGATACCCGACACGAGCACGTGGCTGACCCGCTACGAAGCTTCCGACATGCTGAGGGTCTCCGGGCAGACGCTCGCGAATTACGAGCGACGCGGACTACTCCATCCTCAGCGTGCCTATCGCGGCGACTACCGCGGCGCCGAGCATCTCGTCGTCGTGTACGACCCTCATGAACTGAAGAAACTTCCTCGATACGGCAGCAGCGCCTCGCCGCGCGATCCAGGAGAGATCGCCGCGCGCGCATTCGAGCTGTTTCGCGAGGGGAAATCAGAGGAAGAAGTGGTGGTCGAGCTGCGATCGTCTCCCGAGATGATCGAGCAGCTCCACGAGAAGTGGAAAGACATGGGCGGCGCGGAGCTCGTGATTTCGCCCGGCGCGAAGGAGACCCTCGAGAAGATCGTTGGATCGTTCAAGAGCGTCGCCGATCTGATCGAGCGCATGAAGAGCTTCAAACTCACGCCAGCGTCATGACGAGCGCTGAGGGGGTTCATCGCGTCACGGGCGGCGGTAACGGCTATCGCTGCTCGTGCGGCCTCGCGTTCACGAGCTGGGCCGCGGTACTCGCGCACGTGCCGATCCAGACGGGCGCTGGTGCGTTCCCGTTGCCGACGCGGCGATCGTGAGCTATTTCGTCGGCTTCCTCGTTGGCTGCGGACTCGCCACGATCGTCTTCCTCGGCTGGATTCGCGATCTGCGCGAGGCGGCCGATTTTTGGCAGCGTAAATATCGTCTCGCCGACGAGCTATTCGTGAGAGAGACGCTCTCGCGCGCGCAGAAGAGAAACGATCCGTGACCGATCCCAAGACGCTCGCGATCCAAGGTTGCGACGCCGCACTCGTCGCTGCCATTCAAAACGCGACCACGATCCTCATTTCCGCGTTCATTCAAGCGAAGACAGACGCCGATCGAGACGAGGCGTTGGATCGTCATCACGCCGCGATCCGCCTCTGTAAGGACGTCCACGGGGTGAGCCGCTCCGCGATCGAGGAGATCTTCACGTCGCAGGCGGTCGGGTAATCTTCGCTCGTAGGGCGCGGGGCGATCTGATCATGCCGGCGCGCCCGATCATCTCCGTCGCAAAACGCTCGGCGCGCTCGCCAGCACCAGCATACGAGCGAACCGCGAGCCAAAGGTGACGGCGGATATCGAGCCACATGCGGAGATGGCGCGCGCCGGCGAGATAGCCACCGATCAACGTCAAATCCTCTGCCGTGCATCGCTCATTCGGCGTCGGTGTCATCACGCCGCACGAGTAACGAACGGGCACGACACGACCGGTATCGAACGCGACGCCGCCAGGCTCGCGTGTGACGGCGTTCACGACGTAACGCGACTCGTGCCATCCGATGGCGAGCAACACGGCCGGATCGGTCTCGGTCAGCGCGCCGATGATCCGCGCTGCCCAGAGATGATTCACCGCCGAGCTGACGGTGAGGTATGCCGGCGCAGTCGCGCGCAGCTTCTCGGAGTCGTCGCTCGGACCGACGATCCACACCAGCAGCGAGAGCACAAAGTTGAGCATGCCGCCTTGTACTACCGAGAGCTGACGGAACCCAAAACTTGACTCACCGCGAACCCGGCACGATCCTCGGGCGTGAGCGACCTCCTCGCGTATCGCGCGCGATGCGAGATCGAAGATCTCGTGATCGGCGAGTGCGTTATCCGCGCGTGCTCGAGTAGTGCAGCAGCGAGCTGGTGGCAGCTCTGGTTTCGCGTACTCCGCGACGGCGACGGCCAACCGGACACCTTCAGCGTGCCGGTGAACCCGAGCGGCGCGTACGTTCCTGACGGGCCGGGAGGCAAGACGTGGGGGCTCATGCCGGCCGGACCGAACCAGTGGCAAATCTCACCGTCGATCAACGTGCTCGACACACGCGACGCGCACGCAGGTGAGCACCCATCGGCATCGCTGTGGCACCACACGCCGATGCTCGTCGGCGTGCCGTCGGATGCTCGTTGGATTAGCGAGGTACCGTGACCGGCCACTACTGCAACTGCGGCTTCTACGCGCGCACGCTCGCGACCCTGCGCGCGCACGCGAAGAAGTGTGATCAAGCTTCGGCCAAACTTCGCGCCGCCGAAGATCGTGCATGCCTCGATCGCATCGATCGCGCGAAGAAGATCAACGTCGTCGCGCGAGAAGATGCGTGGCGACGCATCCTGGAGCGCCCATGAGCAAGCACGTCGATCATGGTCACGAAGAAGCCATGCGCACGATCGGTCGGGGTCGCAGCCCGCACTGGCCCGCAGTCGAGAAGGCATTCCGCAAGATCCACCCGCAGTGCGTCGCCTGCCTCGTCAAGAGCGTCGCGCACGTCCAGATTCACCACCGCTTCCCGTTTCACTACTGCGTCGCGCTCGGCCGCCCCGATCTCGAGTTAGATCCACGGAACCTCATCACGCTCTGCGAGTGGAAGAGCCCCGCTCCGAACCATCATCTTCTCATCGGCCATTTAGATAATTTTCAAAGTTCAAATCTCGCCGTCGCCGAGGACGCCATCACCTTCCGCGGGATGAGCGCGATCCAGATCAAGAAGGATCCGCGCTGGATCGCGAAGGAAGCCAAGCGGCTCGTGACCCTCGACAAGATGACGACGAAGGACAAGGCAGCGTTTACCAAACTCATGAACGCAACGTTCCCGAAAAAATAGCTCGGAGCAAATCATCCCGAGCGGGGGACGCCCTTCCGCGATCCGATGAACCGCGTCCCAGTGAAGACGTGTCTTCGGCCTCCGCCAGAAATCCAATGACCGCGTTCACGCGCGCGCTTCCGCTGGTAGTGTTTATTGCAAAGACCCCGTATCGTCTTGCCGATCGCGGCGCAGCTCTTGATCCGACACTTGCGCGGTGGCTTCCGAAGACGTCCGAGGGACGTGATCGACGAAATCTTTCCAGACCAACGCGCGCAATCGGTAGCCGTAAACCGAAAGTACGCTTGGCCTTCCTGCCGGCAGAAGCATTCGAGAGTCTCGCGGTTCGCCGAGAGAGCGCGATGTCTAAGGAACGTGTGGAAACGGCAATGTTCACGCTCCGGCATCGCGACGATGTTCTCGTCCGCGTTGTTCTGCTTGTCCTCATCAACATGATGAGCGGTCTCCCAATGCTTGAGAGGTCGGCCAAGGAGACGCTCCGCAACCACGCGATGGAGCAAACGGCCGTCGCTTAGCTCGATGTAGCCGCGCCAGTTGAGTTTTTGGCCGCCCTTCCAAGCATAATGCGAAGGGCCACGACGACAAGCGGCTGTTCGTGATCGACCCACGCCAGCTACCTTGACCGCATTCCAGACCGTTGCGACGCATGCGCCGTGCTTCGCAGCGACTGCTTCGTAAGGCATCCCCGCGACGTAGTCAGCGACGAGAACGGATCGATCGTGCTTCATGGAATGACGTCCTGACGGTAACCGACCTTTCTGACAGATCGCGATCAGACGGTGAATGCGACGTTCCCCGAAGAAGTGATCACGATTTTCGACCGCGCCGTCGCACGAAGATAAGATCGTCCCAGGTTGAGCGAGGACGACAAGAAGATCCCTCGAACAGAGACGCGCCCAACGGTGCGCCTGGATTCGACCAGCGTCAAACCGTCGTGACCGATCGCTGTCGCCACGCTCGAGCAGCTATCGGACTGGGCCGTGCTGGCGCTCCGCCTGGGCACCCTGGCCCTCATCCAGGAATGCGTGCGCGAGCTGGCCCAGCCGCGCGCGAGAGCCGAGCTCGTCGCGCGGCTGCGCGAACTCGTCGACGCGCTCGCGCACATGCCGTTCGACAGCTGAGATGGTCGCGACACCCCGATCGAAAAATTCGCCGCGAATCGACGACGATGGTATCTTCGACGCATGTCGTGCTCATGCTGCTCAAGGAAACATCACAGGCGTCACAACCGGTGTCTCAACAAGCGGAAGAAGCGGGCGAAGAAGACGCACGTCGCGGGCGCGAACTGCTGTAGCAGCCACAAGAACATCTTCACCTGCTGATCGGCGACGGCTCGCGCGCGGCAAAAAAATCGACACGCCGCGCGGCGGTGATACGATCGCCTCATGTCCGACTTCAACGCGACCTTCGCACCGCGCAACAAGTGCGTGCTGCTCAACACCGGCGGCACCTTCGCCCTGTGCACCAAGGCGGAGAACCACCACAACAACTCGCTCCGGCGCCTCGAGAAAGATCGCCGGAAGCGTGCTCGCCGCACCCGTACCGCCGGCGACTGCGGCACGCGGCACAGCAAGAACGCACTGACCTCCGGCCGCGACTGCTGCCGATAGATCTGTAGCGTCGCGATGCGCCGCGAGCCGCGAGGCGGTGGACGGCGCGGGAGGCACGGCGAGCACGTCACCGCGCTCTTCGTGATCGAGACGCGGCGCGAGGGTGGTCGATGGACCGAGCGGATCACGCTCGGCACGATCGCCGCCGCGCAAGACTACGCGTGGGATTTGCTCACGCGCGAGGGTGGAGAGGTGCGCATCCGGCAGGGCCGACGTACGATCGCGAGGGGCGTCGCCTGCGAGCCACGCCAGTGAGGTAGGATGATTTCGGTGCCGCGGCCGACCGTCCTCGCGATCTTCGGGCTCGGCCTCGGCGCGGTGATCGTCGCCACGAGCCGGCAGAATCCACGATCGCTGGCGAGCACCAGATCGCTACGCGATCGCGCGATCGAGGCGCAGAAGATCGCCGCGCGCGCCGCGCAGGACGCCCGCGATCTAACCGCGCAGTGGCGCGAGGTGCAGGACAGTGCCGAGGAGCGCCGCTGATGGACGTGGCGATGGAGATCGCGCCGTGGATCATGCTCACCGCATCGCTCGGCTGCCTCGTGGTCATGATCGCCGACGGCGCGGTCAGCGTCTTCCAACGAAGACGAAGACGAAGAAGATGAGACGGCCGCCTACGATCTAGCTCTCGTCACCGTCTTCGTCATCATCATCCTCATCTTCTAGCTCCTCGAAGATCTCCTCGGCGAGTTCCAGCCGCGACGACGACAGATACTTCCCGAGGTGCCGGAACGGCGGCTTACCCTTCCTGCGCTTCTTGCTCCTGCGCCGGTACCAGTGCTCGGTGTCGACGAAGGCGATCTTGCCGCTCGTCGTGAACGGAACGTTGTCGGCCGTCGAGTCGAGGCCGCGGAACTCGTAGAAGACGACGCACAGCTCTTCGAGCATGTCCTCATCGATGTCGCGGTACCGCCGGATCGTCTCCTTCTCGTCCAGCAAATCGAGCCGCTCAACGACGAGCACGTGGGACTTCCGCTTTCCAGATCTGAACGCGGACGGTAACTCGCAGAGCCATTTCTGCGGCACGACGACGTGCTCGAGCTCGCGCTCCTTGATGAACTTTCCGAGCCGACGAACGCCCTCGATGCGCCGCTCGTAGTTCACGATCTGCTCCTTCAAGGAGATCTCGTTCGTGTACTTCTTGAAGAGGACGCCGGGCACCGACGCATGGCTGGCGACCATAATCTTGCTATCGCTCGACCGAGCAACGACGTCAAAGCCCGCGTCGTCCCAGTCGGCGCGCGAGTCGAACATGTCGGGATCGCGAAACAGCCGTCCGAGATCGAGCGATCTAGGATCGAAGTCGAGCACGCCGCCAAGATGATATCGCGGCGCCGGCGTCTCGGCGGAAGGGAGATCTCGCCCCCGATCCCGCGCGATCCTTCTTGTGCTCCGATCCGTCACGCTGCTATCGATCTCGGGATGGCGCTGAAGGTGAAGATCTACTCGATGGAAGTCGAGACCGATCTCGGTCGACGCGTCATCCAGCTCGCTTCTCCGATCGACGTCGACGCGTCCGGTGACATGCCGCCGCACTTCCGATCGATCACCGAGATGCTCTGGGGGCTCGTGCGCGAGGTCGCGGCCCAGAAGCCCGAGGCGCCGAAGGCGGAGGCGTAACAATGGCGCAGCCAACGTCAGCCGGGAAGAAGGACGATCGATGAATGACGCCACCACCAAATCCCTGAGCGCCTCCGGCCTCGTCGACCAGCTCGTCGACGCGGCTCTCCTTCAGTACAAGAGCGATCCGCGCGAGGCGGTGAGACAGGTGATCCTCTTCCTGACCGAGGCCCTCGTGTACTTGATCTCCTCATCGGCCGGCGACGAGGGAGCACGAGCCGCCATGCTCAAGAGCGTCGGCGACACGATCGCCACCGCGCCGCGTCCAACCCCGAAGTAGACAACCGATCGCTACCCGTACGAAAGTCGCCGCCTACCCGGCGCGTACGCCACGATCGAGAGCGTGAAGCACGACGAGACGTGGATCGCGATGATGACGATCTTGGGTCGAGGCGCCGCGAGACGTGGGCGCCAGATCGTTATGCTCTTGGCCTAACCTCGCCGCGATCGCACGGCGTCATCGATGACGGTTCCGAGATCGCTGCGCGTCGGCCGCCAGTCGAGGACCTCTCGCGCGCGCACGACGTCCGCGAGCAACACGGCCGGATCGCCGTCTCGGCGCGGACCGATCACGTATGACACGTCATGACCTAGCACGTGTGCCGCGGCGAAGAGTACCTCCAGCACGGTGTGCGCGCGGCCGCTACCGAGATTGATCGCTCCGATCGACCCGTCGCGATCGATTGCGTCGATCACCGCGAGATGGGCATCAGCGAGATCGCACACGTGGACGTAGTCACGCGCGCAGGTACCATCCTTCGTCGCATAGTCGGTACCGAACACCGTGAGCGGGGGGCGCCGGCCGAGTGCCGCATCGATCACGAGCGGAATGAGATGCGTCTCGGGATCGTGCGCCTCACGGATCGTGCCATCGGGATGCGCGCCGGCCGCGTTGAAGTAGCGCAGTGCGGCCCAGCGCAGCCCGTACGCGCGACCGTACGCTGCGATCGCGCGCTCTACCGCGAGCTTGGTGTCGCCGTACGGGTTCGATGGAAGCGTCGCGGCACGCTCGTCGATCGGTTGCGTGTAGCGATCTCCGTAGACGGCCGCGGTGGACGAGAAGACGATCGTGCGCGGGCCGACCTCGCGCACGACGTCAAGTAGCGCAATCGATCGCGCGACGTTGTGGTCGAAGTACAACGCGGGCTCCGCGATCGACTCGGCGACGCAGATCTTGCCGGCGAAGTGCACGACGGACGTGATCTGATACTCCTTGATCAGCTTCGCGACGAGCGGCCGATTCGCGATGTCTCCGAGAGCTCGCACGATCGCGGACGGTAAGTAAGGCGGCCAGTGCGCTACGCCGGACAGATCATCGAGAACAACGACGCGGCTGCCGGCCTCGTGCGCCGCGCGCGCGAAGTGAGAGCCGATATAGCCGGAGCCTCCCGTCACGAGGATCGAGTCGCGCGAGCTCACGATAATCTCAGCTTCACGACGGATGATCTCAGCTTCGCGACATCAGCCTCGGTCATCCCTAAGAAGGTCTCCCAGCACGCCTCGCGGCGTGCCTCGATGAAGCCGATCTTTCGTAGAGTCTCGTCCTGCATCACGATCCACCACATGCGGCCGGGCCCATCGTACGTGAGCCACACGATGGTGTCGCCGATCGTTCGCTTCTTGGCGATCGTCCCGCAAGCATGCCGCTCGCCGGTCTCGGGATCGATCGCGACCAGATCTGTCATCGCGGCCTCCGTTTGCGAAGCGCTTCGCGTACGCGGGAGCGCTGGCCCTTCTGTTCCAGGAGTCTCGCGAGCGACGCGACGTAGAGCGCTCCCGCCTCGTCGCCGACGGTCGTAAGGAGACCCGAGAGCGCGTCGAGCATCTCCGTCGATCGTCCGTAGAGCGCGCCATCGTCTCGCCGCGCCTCCGCGAGCATGCGATCAAGATTGCCGGATCGCTTCACGGTCCAGTCGGTTAGATCACCTGGTTTCGTGAGCTTGAAAGCACGCTCGCCCATTTGCGCGTTATAGCACGCAAGAACCCTTTGCTCTAGGTCATAGATCATGACAGGCTGGGGGTATGGCACGAGCGAAGAAGGCTAAGCGCAACGATCGGGTCGTCATGTACATCCGCATGGCACCGGAGATACGCGCACGAATCGTGGAGATCGCGGCCGAGCGTGGATACCCTCACACGATCGCCAGCGTCACCGCCGAGATGCTATCGAAGGGCCTCGCGTCTGAAGTCCCCGTTAAGGAAGCGCGGTGATCGTCCGAGGGTGGGTAGCGAATCACCCGGCTCCGCCGCGCCACGGGCGTGAATGTGCCGGGGCGCGTGTCTGGAAATCTGAGTCCGTCTCTCGCGGATTTGCGACCTCGAGCCCGCGGCACGCGATCTGCTCTACATGATGATCATGAGCAGCAACGTACTCCCGATGCTCTTCGGAGCCGCCCTCGTCGCGATCGGCGTCCTCGCCGGCGCCCTGGCTGACCGCATCCGCGGCCTGCGCATCTCGCGCGATCGCGCGATCAACGCGCCGCGCGCTGCGATCCAAGTCGTCGAATCAGAGCCGAAGCCGAAGCGCGCGGTAGTGCCGCCCTCGCTGGCGAAGATGGAATCCGCGGCCGACACGGTGATCGCAGCACTCGTGGCGGCCGGCTACAAGAAGTCGATCGCGGCGGAGGCCGTCTGGGGCTGCGGCGCCACCGATCGCGCGTCGATCGAGGACTGGACACGGGCGGCGCTTCGCCGCGCGAGCGGGGGGATGTCGTGACCGCCGCGGCTCACCTCCACGTCGTTCGCGACGGTGAGCACGCTCCTGCCGCACCGCGCACCGGTGACGACCCAGCGCTCCGTCCCACCTGCTTCAACGACTACGTTGGCCAAACCGAGGTCATCTCGAACCTCCGCGGTGCCGTGCGCGCGGCACGCCGCGGCGGTTGGCAGCTCGATCACATGCTGATGGCGGGACCCGCGGGCTTGGGCAAGACGAGTCTCGCAGGCGTCATCGCCGCCGAGCTGGGCGCCAAGCTCCACGCGACCTCGGCGCCGGCAATCGAGCATAAGGGCGCCCTGGCGTCGCTCCTCACGGCGCTCTCGGACGGCGACGTCCTCTTCATCGACGAGATCCACGCGCTCGATCGCAAGATCGCCGAGTGCCTGTACTCGGCAATGGAAGATCGCGTGATCGACCTGCCCGCAGGCAAGCGCGTAATCCGCGTGCCACTGCCGAAGTTCACGCTGCTCGCTGCGACGACCCACGCGGGCAAACTTCCCAAGCCGCTCCTCGATCGCTTCGGTTTCGTCTGGCAGCTCCGGCCGTACATCTTGCCCGAGATGCAGACGATCGTCGCGCGCGCCGCGCAGAAGCTCGGCGTCTCGATCAACGAGGACGGCGCGCTCGCGATTGCGCGAGCTTCGCGCGGCACGCCGCGCATCGCGAACCGCCTCCTGCGTCGCGTGCGCGACGTCGCCGCGAACGCGGCGGCCGACGGCGCGATCATGCTGTACGGCGATCACGGACATGCGAGCAGCACGATCAACGGTCCGCTCGCGATCGCTGCGCTCGGGCAGCTGGGGATCGACTCGATTGGCCTCGATCCGCTCGATCGGCGCTACCTCGCGCTCGTCGCCGATCGATCGGTTGGGATCGAGGCGATCTGCGCCGAGCTGGGGGAAGATCGCAGCACGATCGAGGACGTCGTCGAGCCGCTCTTGATGCAGGCCGGCCTGATCAAGCGCGGCGGACGAGGGCGCGTGGCGACGGAGGCGGGGCGCGAGCACCTCGCGGAGGCGCGCGAGTGATCGCGATGACGAGCGGACGCGACCCTAAACTCACCCCGACGACGATCGACATCGATTCGTCGACCGATTTGACCGATCTGACGATTGCCCCGTTGTCTGATCCGCCGCCACCGGCCGTCACGCAACCCGAATCCGATCCGGCGACCGCATTCGTCCGTCGCGACAGCTTCGTCGACCTACCGCCCGGATCCGTCGTCGGCGAGATCTACGAGATCGACGCCAAGATCGGCGCTGGCGCGATGGGCGAGGTCTACGCCGCCCGGCACCTCCGACTCGGCAAACGCGTCGCGATCAAAGTGATCGGTCCCCGCCTGTCTGAAGACGCGGCCGCGATCGATCGCTTCGCCCAGGAGGCGCGCGCGATCGCCCAGATCCAGCACCCGGCAATCGTCGCGATCGATCACGTCGGCGAGTTAGCCGACGGGCGGGCGTACTTCGCGATGGAGTATCTGCGCGGCGAATCGTTGTACGAGCGACTCCAGCGCGGTCGGATCCCACTCCTCGAAGCGATCCGCATCCTCGACCAGATGGCTCGAGGGCTCGAGGCGGCTCACGCACAGGGCGTCGTCCATCGCGATCTCAAGCCCGAGAACACGTTCCTCGTGCACATGTCGGACGAGCCGCCGATGGTGAAGCTCCTCGACTTCGGCTTGGCGAAGCTCGCGGCCACCGTCGATCGGCGCACCGAGCGCACGCAGAGCGGCGTCGCGATCGGTACGCCGATGTACATGTCGCCCGAGCAGGCACGCGGACCCGACGTCGATCACCGCACCGACATCTACGCGCTCGGCATCGTCGCCTATGAGCTCCTGCTCGGCCAGGCACCATTCCCGCACGCGAGGACGGCGCCGGAGATGTACGCGGCGCACCTCCACGAGCCACCGCCCCTGCCGCGATCAATTTGGCCTGAGATCCCTCCTCAGCTCGATCTCGCGCTGTTCGCGATGCTCGCGAAAGATCCAACGTACCGACCCACGCTCGCGCAAGTTCGATCGGTCCTCGCCGGCACGAAGATCGCCACGGGCACACCGTCGCAGCGTGCCGCGACCGAGATCGTCGCGCCTGATCACGTGCCGAAGATGAAGAGCGGCTGGACAATCGTCGCGGCGATCGCGATCGCGTTGACCGGTGGGATCGTGATCGGCACGGCGGTGACTTCGAAATCCCGCGGCGATCGACAGCGAGAAATACCGGCGATCACGGCACCGGCGATCACGGCACCGCGCGATCGGCTGTCACTCGTTCCGATCGTGAGAGACGCAGCGATCGGCGCGATCCCGACGGATCCCACGCCGCGAGCACAACCCAAGATCCCAATGGATCGAACCCCGCGGCTGCGCGTGCGGCCGCTCGCCGATGGCAGCGCGGCGATCGCCGCGCCGGCGATCGCTCCACTAGACGCGGGGGTCGACGCGACGATCGTCGATCTGCCTTCGCCGCGACCAGCGCGACGGCCAATCGATCGGCCGTACCGAGATCAAACCATGGATCCGTTCGTCAAGCACCAGAAGGTGAATCCGTGAAGATTGTCTCGGTGATCATCGCGCTCACGATCGTCGCGAGAGCTGATTCTGCGCCGACGGCCGAAGATCTCTACCAGGCGGGCCAGGTCGCCTACGATCGTGGAGATTACTCCACCGCGATCACGAGCTGGCGGGCCGCCTACGCCCTGTCTAGTGCGAGTGGGCTGCTCTTCAACATCGCGCAGGCGCAGCGGCTCGCCGACGACTGCATCGGCGCGCTCTCGACCTACAGGCGATTCGTTACGACAGATCCGACGTCCGATCGACGGGGACTCGTCGAAGATCTAGCTCGCGAGCTGGCGCTGAAGTGCGACGAGAGACCAGCACCATCACCTCAGCATCTGCAACCACCCATCGATCGCTCACACGAGTACGAGGACAGCCGATCGAGTCGAGCGGTCAAGATCACGGGGATTACGATAGCCGGCGCCGGCGCCGCCTCGATTGCGATTGGCCTCGGCCTCGGCCTCCACGCGCAATCGATCGGAGGCGAAGTCACTCGCGCGTGCGCCGTGAGTTGCGACTGGGCCACGCAGAAGGAAAAGGACGCGGCGGGACGGCGTGACGCCGCGATCGGTTACGCTCTCGACGGCGTCGGCATCGCCGGGATCCTCACCGGCGCGGCGACGTACTACTCCGGGCATTACTTCAGGCATCGCCGGAGCGTTTCCGTCTCGTCCAGGCCGCTCGATCGGGGCGCGCTGGTCACGTGGAGCGGATCATGGTGAGAGCAATCGTTTCGGCGTGCGTGCTCGCGTCGTGCGCGTACAACGGCAGCTTCTCGGACTGCGCGATCAGTTGCACGACCGCAGGATGTCCTGACGGGCTGACGTGCGGGGGCGAGGGCCTCTGCCGACTGCCCGGGCAGACGACGACGTGTGCGGCGATCTTCCGCCCGCCTCCGAGCTGCATCGGCCTCCCCGCGACCTGCGGCCCAACCGCGAGCGACGACTGCTGCTCGATCGCGCAGCCGATTCCGGGCGGCACGTTCTACCGGAGCTACGACGTCGCGCCCGACGGCATGTTCCCAGACACGAGCCACCCAGCCACGGTGAGCACGTTCCGACTCGACAAGTACGAGGTGACCGTCGGACGGTTCCGCAAATTCGTCGAGACGGGAATGGGGACGCAGGCGAATCCGCCGGCAGCGGGCGGGGGAGCGCACGCGAAGATCCCGAGCAGCGGCTGGGACGCGAGCTGGAACGGCGCGCTGGTGGCCGACGCTGCGGCGCTCTCCGCTGCGCTCCAGTGCGACGCCCTGTATCAGACGTGGACGACGACGCCAGGACCAAACGAAGATCTGCCAATCAACTGCGTCTCCTGGTACGAGGCAATGGTGTTCTGCGCCTGGGACGGCGGGTACCTGCCGACGGAAGCGGAGTGGAACTACGCGGCAGCGGGCGGAGACGAGCAGCGCGCGTATCCATGGTCGAGTCCTGCCGGATCGACAACCATCGACTGTGCGGACGCGAACTATCACCCCACGTCGATCTGCACGGGAACAGTGAATCGCGTCGGCAGCGAATCGCCCAGGGGCGATGGCAAGTATGGTCATTCCGATCTCGGCGGAAACGTCTGGGAGTGGCTCCTCGATTGGAGCGGGCAGCTCCCGATCCCGTGCGTCGACTGCGCGAACCTGACGACTGCCACGTATCGCTCGATCTGGGGCGGTGGTTGGTTCGAGCCAGCGGCTGCCTTGCGCGTGGGCAGCGGTAACAGCGGCACGCCGACTGGTCGCAGTAACGGCATCGGCCTCCGGTGCGCGCGAGCACAAGGATGATGAAAGACACGCCATGAGTGCAAAGCTCCTCGTCATCACCCGCTGCTCCGCCTGCCCCTTCTTCGAGGACAGCATCCTCAAGACGTTCGGCGGCGTCCTCACCGCGACGCTCATGGCCGATTCGCAGCACGGCCTCTGCTGCATCTTGCCGTCGGGCGAATATCTACCGAGCACCGATCTCAAGATCGGCTTGCCGCCAGGACCCGAGCGCGCGGCCGAGCAGTCCCGCTACGCGAAGGCGCGATCGCGTCGCGTCGTACCCGACAAGCGAACGACCCCGGACGATTGCCCGCTCCGGCAGGCCGAGGTAACGATCACGATCGCGGGAGGCAACTAGTTGCGCGTTGCGATCTACACGGCCATCTACGGCAAATACGATCCACTGCGCACGCACCCAAAGATTCCGGGGATCGACTTCCACTGCTTCACCGATGACCCGTCGCTGCTCTCGCGACGAGACTGGATCGTCCACCTGGAGCCGTCCGATCTGCCGCCGCGCCTCGCGGCGAAGCAGCCGAAGGTGCTGGGGCCGCAGAGCGCCCCGCTCGACACGTACGGCGTGACGCTCTGGGTGGACGCCAACTGCGACTTCATCTCGACATCGTTCGTCGACGAGGCTCTCTCGGACCTCGGGGCCGACGGCTTCGCGCTGTACCGGAATCCAGATCTCGACTGCATCTACGCGCAAGCGATCTCGTGCATGCGGGGGCTGCCGCCAGATGCCGCGCCCGTGCTCCTGCGCCAGGTCGCGCGTTACTACGCGGAAGGTCACCCCGAGAACTGGGGCCTATGGGCCTGCTCCACGATGGCACGCAGGCGGAGTCCCAAACTCGACGCAGCGATGTGCGAGTGGTGGAACGCGATCGTCTCGTGGCCGCTCCACGGAAAGCCCTGGCCGTTCGCTCTCCCTCGGGACCAGATCGATCTGCCCCCGATCATAAGGAAGCACGGAATCCAGCCACACGAGTGGCCGCACAACCAATCCGAGAGCCCCTGGTGGCGACGCCGGCCGCACGGCATGCACCTAGGCAATCATCTAGATCTCAGGCGTGAGATCGAAGAGGCTGCCCCGGAGGGCGGAGACTGGTGCAGCCCCGACAAAGCGATCCAGCTGGCCTCGCTGGTGATCGCACTTCGACCTCAGATCGTCGTCGAGCTCGGCGTGTGGATGGGTGGATCCGCGATCCCGATCGCGATTGCTCTGCGTCACCTCGGCGTCGGCCAGCTCGTGGCGATCGATGCGTGGTCTACAGAAGCCTCCGTCGCCGGACAGGAAGGGGTAAACGCGGCGTGGTGGCAGTCGGTCGGGGACAAGGGTCACAAGCGCGCTCGCAAAACGTTCATGGCCCGACTCGAAAAGCACCGGATCATGCCGGAGCGCTGCGCGGTGGTACACCGATGGTCCGACGAGGCGGCTGTCCCGCGGGCCATCGACATCTTGCACCACGACGCGAACCACGGTCCGCAAGTAGTAGCCGACATCGAGCGCTGGGCGCCGGCCGTACGCGTCGGCGGCCTGTTGATCCTCAACGATCTGGGATGGCCGGGCGGACACGTGCGGCGGGCGCGCGATCGCGCGATCGCGCTGGGTTTCATCGAGCAGTATCCGCTCGGCGCTGGAGTCGTGATGCAGCGCTGCCGCACATGATCGCGGGGACCGCCCAATAACCATGAAGCTCACGAACAGCATCAAGACCCTCGTCACGCAGATCGTCGCTCGCGACGTCGCCGCCGGCGTCGAGCTCGCGCGATCTCTCGGCTATTCGATGCCGAAAGACTTCGACGTTGGCGTCTCCTTCCACGAGGAATACGACGGTCGCACCCGCATCCAACTGCGCCTCGATGACGCACGTTACGCCGCAATCGTGCAGCTGCCGCACCTCGACGGTCGACTGTCCATCAAGAGCGTCGACGCGATGTGGCAGAAGGCGTGGACGCGGATCCACGCCGACGCGCTTACCGTCGCGCAGGTGTGGATCGACAAGCATCCCGAGGCACATCCCAAGGACGCTACGAAGACGCTCGCGATCCTCGACGTGCTCAGGGCCGACGACGTGCTGCACGAGAAGTGGATAACGGCGTGCGAAGAGCGGGCGAGGGCGTTTCGCTACTCGCAGACGCCACGCGATGTGATCACCGAAATCGACGGGACCGAATGAGGCTCGTCACCAGGAGGGCGTTGCGATCATGAGCTTCATCGATGACAAGATCGAGAAGGGGCGGGACCTGTTCGAAAAGCTAGCCGCGGTTGGCTTCGTCGATCTACACGATCGACAAGTAGCCGCTCTACTCGGAGTGAAGCTACTCGATGAGTTACGGCGACTGCGCGACGTCTACGACGCCGAGTTCAAAGCGCGCGTTGCCCTGCGACTGGAAGTCGAGCAAATGCGCGCGGTGTACGAGGCAGCTCTCGTACGTCATCGAGCCGGCGACTTTCGCCGCACGATGCCGACGAGCGGGCACGCGCTGATCACGGCGTGCGACATCGCCATCGCGAGTGAGAAGCTACGCTAGCCGTTATTTTCCGCCGCGGTTGCCGCCGCTAGTGCCGGTACCCAAGATCGACGCGACGTCGCTCGGCAGCTCGCCGTCGACCCCGGTTTCGGCGAGATCCGCACCCGGCCCGACGAGGCGTCGCGTACCGGCCGCCGCCGCATCGGCAGGACCGAGGCCGAGCGTGAGTGCGGCTGGACGAGCTCGCCGTAGCAGCGCCTTCACCTCGACCTGGCGGATCCGCTCGCGCGTCAGGTTGGTCACCACGGCGATCTCTTCGAGCGTCATCCCGCCCCGATCAGCGAGATCGAGCGAGCAGCTCTGCTTCACCGGCATCTGGCCGGGCTCGAGATGGGGGAAGTTGAAGATGATCGATCCGGTCTCGCTGATGTCTAAATAGAGTGCGTGCTTGCACGCGATGAAAACGCACGGACGCGACCGATGGATCACTTCGGTAATCAAGTGGCCGCACGCGAGACGTCCTCGCCGTTTTTCGAAATGAGGGCGCGGCTCGTCGTGCTCCTCCTCTGAGACACCATTTCGCAGCGCCCGGATCGCCACGTCGTCGGATCCATCGCTCTTTCCATCGCGCACCAGCTGACACACCGGACACCACTGACAAGCAGATCGCGTCTTAGGCCGATCGTAGGGCTCGTCGGCTCCGAGCACTTGCAGCTCGGCGCGGCCGACGCTCAGATCCTCCTGCGTGATCCGGCGAACCGCGATCGTCTTCTTGGGCGGGATACCGCGCGCTCGCGCGCTCGCGCGACTCCACCGCGCCGGCTCGATCACGTCCTCGGCATCTTCATCGTCGTGCTCGTCTTCATCATCGGCGCTCTCGTCTTCATCGAGCTCGGTGTCGACGTCGGACGGCGACTCCTCGGGCGACTCGCAGAGGTCGTGCCGATCACGCTGGAAGGCGCGACGGCCCACCCAGCCGTGCAGCGGGCAGACCTCGCGCTTGTCGCTCTCCGACAAGATCATCACGGGAACCAGGGCAACTTTTTCAACGCCCTAACGTCCCGTTCCCCTGACGGGGCGTCAACGCTTCGCTGCGGACGTCAACCTTTTTTGTAGATCTCGCAGCCGAACGAGGCGCCGCCAACCCTGGTGAGCGGCCTGGCGACTGACGCCGAGCCGCCGCGCGGCCTCGGCGAACGAAAGGCCGTCCTCGTAGACCAGGCGGCCGGCTTCCGCGCTGCGGGATGGCGAGCTCGAGCTGGAGACGGCGTGGTGGCGACTGTCGTGCCCCAGCTCGCCGCAGGTCGAGCAGCGGCGGTGCGAATCACGCCTCACGATGTAGCTGTATCACATGCGGTGACGCGCTCGCTCGACGACGAATTCGATCTTCGACGAAATGCAGTGGAAGGTTCGACGTTCGACGATCAGGGTGATCCTCGATCAGATCTCCTCAACGTAAAAGTTCAGCTCGCCCTTCGGACAGTTTTCGCGAAGCATGACGAGGCAACGCTTGCGCGATGCCTCCGAGGTGCCGAACGACTCCTCGCGGTGACCGCAGCGCGAGCACTCCGCGATCACGCCATCGACGGTGCGTCCCGAGTCGTTCTCCAGCTCCGTCTCGTGGATCTCGCACTCGACCTTCATGGGGAAGTGGCCTCTCCGTCCATTTGAAGGCCCCCCGGCAGGGAGGCCGGACTTTTTTCTTTAGTTGCCTATAGCTATCTCATATGTCCCCCCTGTCCAATCAAAAATGTCAAACTCTACTCTGTGAGTCCGACTTATAGTCGTATGGCCAGGAGAGGCTCTCGCGATCGCGCTGCCAGAGCACTATATGGCACCCCCTTGGCCAGGGCGGACAGGAGGGACACCAGTAACTAACCTGTTCACATTACACAGCAAAAGCCGTCCCTGCCCAAAAAAGCCCCAACGTGGGGGGAGGTCGGGACAGCACCGACTGAAGCTACATCAACGCACTAGGCTGTGCGAATAAGCTTCAGTTGCTGGTGTGACTGGTCGTGATTTTGACAGCACGCGTCACGGGATCTTGCTCGACGATGAGTTCGTTCTCCCGTTGCCCCGCGTCCCCTCGCACGTACGCGTAGCATCGCTCGCCGGCGAAGCGTCGCCGCTCGCGCTCCCAACCCAGCTCTCGGATCGCTTGGCCGAAGCGTGCCATCTGATCTTGCGTGGCCTTGCCGGGCTCGATGCCGGCAACGAGATACGCGTCGGCGATGCGAAGTTTGCCGGTGCGGTCGCCGAGATTGCGGTTGAGTGCGTCGACGAGTGGATCGTCGTTGCGCACACGCGCGTCTTGCTCGAGCGCGGCTTCTTCGTAGAGCGATGGATCGAGACGAATCGAGACTCCGGCCTCTTCAGCAATCGAGGCTTCGGCCCACAATTGATCGCGATCGCGGCGCAGCTGCGGCAGCTCGATCTTCACGATACGCACGGGCCAGAAGCGGCGGTTTCCAGTCGGATCGCGGAGGTAGCCCTCGAACTCGTTCGTCGTGCCGACGATGATGAATTGTCGCGCGGACACGCTCGGCTTGCGATCGTACGAGAGGCGAGCCTCGTCGATCTGTCGTGACAGACACGCCTTGAGCGCGGCGACGTCGCTGCGTCCCATGCCCTTGAGTTCGCCGGCCTCGACGATCCATTTGCCGGCGGTCGCTTCCATGAAGCGCTTGGTGTCGCCCTGGAGGGGTAGGTCGTCGGTGAACCAGTCGTCGTCGACGGCGAGGACGCGCAGCCCGGAACTCTTGTCCGTGCCTTGCTCGGACTCGAGGATCAACATTTCGTCGTACTTCACGCCAGGATGCCGAGCTCGTCGAACGGCAGCAACGAGAACGATGCGCGAGATCGCTCGCACGTACGCCGTGTCTTTCGCGCCGGCGTAGTCGATGAGCCAGCGATCGATGCGCGGCTTGCCGTCCCACTTGAGTGCGTCGAGGTATCGACGCACCGGATGGAAGGCGTTAATGCGGGCTCGGTCGGAGATGATGTCGTAGAACAGGACCTTTGGAACGAGGAAACCGAACTGCGCGTCGATCGTGAAGCGCAGCCGGTTCACGGCGCCGTCGTCGAGGCGCGGACCGAAGCGCGCGAGTCCCTCGATGATCTCGTGGTTGGCGAATTCGTCGTAGCGCAGCTTCACGCCGAGCTTGCGCAGGGCGAGATCGATGTTGTCCTGCGACGGGTAGATCTTGCCCTCCTCGTCGCGCGAGAACGCCTCTTCTTCTTCGTCGACAGGTCCGTTCGGCTGGGATTCGCTGTCTGGCGGCGGCGTGGGTCGGCGCGGATCTGCCTCGGGCGGTGGCAGCGTGGAGAGTGGCTGATCGGCAGCCCACTTCGCGAGGGCCTTGATCTCCTCGTCTGGCTTGGGTGGCGAGCAGCGGGCCTTGTTCGCGACGTGAAGTGCCGCCTCGATCTCTTGCTCTCCAGCGCCACGGAAGCGGAGAGCGCCGGCCATCGACTTGAGCATCGCGTGCCGTTGTCCGGGCTCGACGATGCCGCCGCCGTCGATCTGGATCTCGAGGCGGAGATCGCTGGCGATCGATGGTGCCTCGGGCGGTGCATTCGCGAGGATTGCCTCGACGTCGAGGACATCGCCGTCGTTCGTCGCGAAGAAGTAGTCGGCGTCGCCGGGTCGGCTCGGCAGGTAGTAAAGGCGATTGGCATCGCAGCACGATGGGTCGGCGGGTTGACCGAGCATCGACATCGCGGCGCGCCAGAATCGCGGCCATTCGTCGCGCTTGACGGGCCGCGAAAGCGCGATCACGGCACGAAGGCAGCGATCGACGCGCGCGGGGCATGTCGTGCCGTGCAGCGCTCCGGGACTGCTACCGCACGTACACGTGCCGCCGTTGCTTAGACTTGCGGGACGATCTGAGTGACTGGCGTGAATGATGTGTTGATAGGGCGAGAGCTCGCCACGCGCGGCTGCGAACTCCTCTTCCTTCAGGTGATCGAGGTCGACGACGAGCAGCGAGATTTCGTCAACGAGTTTCTTCTGGCGTGCGCTGCCGGCTGGATAGGTCGCCGGCGACCAGCTCTTGCCGTTCTTGTGCGGGCACTCGTTGTGCCGGCAGTTATCTTTGGTGCATGGGGCGCGGCGGATCTTCGAGAACGCGGCGACGAGCTGGGACCATGCGACGGTGGCTCGCTTCGGTAGCGAGTCGTGCTTGGACTTGAGCCACGAGATCGCGAACTGATCGATCATTCGTGCTCCTCTTCGGCTCCCGCTTCGTGCGTGTTCATCCACTCACGCTCCCCCTCGGCGAAGGGGTCGTAGCCTGCTTCGTATGCGCGCGTTGTTCGCTCTAAATCCTTTCGCTCGAGCGCGCGCTCTCTTCGAACGTCAGTCAGGATGGGTGAGGGAACGACGCCCGTGGTGATGAACTGTACGAACTGCTCGCGCGTGTACGATCTGGTCGCGTAGCCGATCACGCGATCAGCGCCGCTGTAGCTCTCACCGCGCGAGAGCTTCACTTGCTGAATGAGATCCTCGTCCTCGAATTCCCAGAATAGCGGCCGCTTGATGAACGTCTGTGACAGCGCGCCGTGCTTCCACCAGAAGCCACGCTTGCCGTAGTGGAGACGCTCGGCCCACGTGACCCGATAGAGCCACGCCATGTTTTGGTAGAAGTTCTCACGCGCTTGGATCTCACTTGCCGAGATCGTGCTGGCTTGGAGCTCAAGGATTGCGCCGTTGTGCGCGACGATGTCGGCTCGGTGCTTGACGTCGCTCCTAGCGATCACGACCTCCACGCGATCGGCGGGCATGTGCTTCTTCCAGCCGAGATGCCACTCCGATTCGGGCTCGGTCCAATTGTCGCAGTCGAAGTCGGCTTGATGCGACCAGTGCCAGACGCGGATCAGTCCACACTTCGCGATGAGCTCCTCGTCGCAGGAGGGACACTTCGCGCGCGAATCAGGAAGCGCGAGCTGTTTCTCTCCGTTGACGTAGGCGTACATCACCGGCTTAGTTCCCCTTCCGTCCCACGATTAAATTCGGGATCTTCTCGATCTCATGCGCGCCGAGCACCGCGTGCGCATTCACGCGATGCCCTTCCACCGTCGCTCTCCCGACGATCTTCGCCGCGACGTCGCCGTCGAACAAGAGCCACTGCTTCGCGGCGCGAACCTCGAGCAGGAGGTGCGTCGTCCCATACGCCGCGCGCCAGCGCTTGAACAAAAACACGCGCTGCTGATTCGTGAAGTGCCTGATGATGACGGTGTGATGCGACTTCGTCGGCCAGTCCGTGATCGTCTTCAGCTCGATCCAATCGCCCGTGCACAGGTTCACGTCGGGCGTGCCCGGATGGATCGGATTCTCGACGCGCACCGGATCGAACTTCGCCGCGACGAGGTACGGACGAATTTTTTTCCACATCGCGCTCTCGGCCTTCATGGCGTGCTCCGCTGAAGACGATCGCCGTGCTCGATCTTCCACAACTCGATCGAGACGCGGCGGAGCAGGGCCGCGGTCTTGACGCGCGCCGCGGCCCACTTGCTCTGGCGCGGTCCAGCGATCATGAGGCGGAGCGGCGTTGATGTTCCATCTAACGAGAGCTGCTGCCGCGTCAGCTCGCGAATCCAGATCGCAATTCGACGATCGTCCGCGGTCGGATCGACGATCATGCGCCGGAGTCTTCGTGCCACGGCGAGATCGATCGTCTTCGCCGTACCCGGCGTCGCGCGCGGATCGTCCTTGTCAGATACGACGACGAGCAGCGCGTCGGCGATCGCGACGTTCATCTCCGTGCGTGCGCCGTAGCCGTCGCGTGGACAGAGACGCAGGCAGCGCGCGATCACTTCGGGGATCGCTCCCGCCTCGTCGCGACCGTTCTTGGGCATGTAGCCGTCGATCGACCAGCCCTCGATGCCGCACGCGGCCTCGTGCGCGCCGCGATCGACACCGGTCTGGGCACCATGAATGATCGTGATCTTCACGATGGCACTCCGACGCGCAGCGCGGCGCGCATTCCGTCGACGCAGCGCAGGCAGAGACCCATCCACAATTCGCCGTCGCTCTCAGCGAACCGCTCTTCGAGCCCAGGACGTCCCGTGAGTGGCAAGACGACGACGGATCCGTGCTCGGCGCAGTACGAGCAACGCGTCGGCGCGCCGTGATCGTCGGCCGAGATCACTTCGAAGACGCGGGGTTTGGTCACGGCCGGCAGCCTTTCACCGCGAGCATGAAGCCGAGGACGACGGCGACGACGAGCTGGAGCATAACGAACCACGCCAGCGCGGTATGCAGACCGCGCGCGCTCGTCGCAGCGCGCGGCCTGGGCGCGGTGATCGCATCGTCCGGCGCGTCTTCGATCGCGGCGATCAGCGCGGCGGCGTGTCGATCGTGGCACGCCGGGCAGCGCGGACGATCGCCGATGATCGGCGTCGCGCAGTCGACGCAGGCCCCGGAAACCACCGTCACGACGACCTCCGTGCGCCGATCGCCATGATCTCGGTCGCCAGCCGTGCGTAGTGGTCGAGCAGGAAGTCGACGGTCACCGTCCCCGATCCGCCGCACCGGCAGGTACCGTCACAGGTACCGAGACGATCCCAGGGACAGGGGATCAGATCGCCGCCCTCGCGGCCCTTCAAGAGCTCGAGCCGCGCGGCGGTCGATCGCCGGATCGCGTCGACGAACTCGGTCCACGACTCGACGCGCGCGCGCGCGCGCCGATCGGTGGACGACTCCACGAGGCGGAGATCACCCGTCGGGATTCGCCGTCGATCCCGTCGATCGGGGCCTGGCGATCGGCGCCTCGACTTCAAGTCTCTCGATGAGAACAGCGCGCTCACTTCAGAATCCTCCGGGCGGTATTGGCGAACCGGCGCAGCTCGCCGGGCGAGAGCCACGCGCTGCTCGGGGCCTCGTTACCGCCCGTGATCGTGACGAACGCGGGGGCTCGGCGGCCGAAGCCCTCGACCACGACGCGTCGACCACCGAGCGCACGGAGTGTGCGTCGCGTCGTGGGACGGATCTTCGTGACGGCGATCTTCACGGCGTCTCCTCGACGTGCGAGAGCAGCAGATCTCGCAGCACGCGCACGCGCTCCTCGGCCTCCGCGATGGCGCGCCGCAGGCAGCTCGGGCAGTCGACGACGCGGTAGATCAGTCGCGTCGTCTCGCCGATCTTGTCGACAGACGACTCCGCCTCGCAGATCGGGCGATCGATCGCGTACATGTGACGCGTCACGCGGCCGCTTCCATCTCGCAGTAGCGGTGAATCGCGTAGAAGGAGTGGATCTTGAGCTCCCTCATGAAGCCTAGGACGCAGCGGCGGCGCTTCTGCCGCCACCAGCCCGGCCGGTTCGGATCTTCCTGATCCCACATCATGCGGCGGACGTCGGCGAAGCTCATGCCGAGCCGATGCTCCGCGTACGTGCAGCCGCACGCGCAGCGTGGTGGAGTCCGTCGGTTAGCCATGCTTCGCTCCATCGACCGGATTCGCCTCGAACGCGAGACCGGCGAAGCTCGCGCGGAACGCGGGCGCATTGACGATCGTGATCTTCAGGCGGACCGCCGAGAGCCGTGGGCTCGGATCGCCCTTGCAGCACGCGAGCACCTCGGTACCGTCGCGCGGCAACATCCCGCGGCGAAACTGGCGCTCGGCCCACGCCCGCGCGGCGTCGAGCATCGACGGCGTCGAGACTTCCTCCAGGCACTCGGGCGGTTTCGGCGACCAGACGAGCCACGTCGGGACCATCATGGCGCGGCCTCCAGGCGCGGATCGTTCACCCAGCGCGCGTGTGAGCCGCAGCGCGCGCAGAACGCGCGGCCCGTGTCCCACAGGTGAGCCTCCCAGACGTGATCGCAGATCATCGGATCGAACAGGAATCGAACGATGCTCGGTCGATCGCGCAACTCGACGTCGTCGACGACCATCGTGGAGATGCGGGCAACGCGCGTCACGGCGCGATCTCCTCTCGGTGATCGATCACCGCGGCGCGTGCAGCTTCCTGGACGATCTCGTAGAGCGCATCCCACGATCCGATCGACCACGCGCCGGCGGGTACGGGCTCGCCCGTGTTGTGCGGAGTGCGCCAGAACACGGCGGTCCGGCCGGGCCACATGGTCGACCATGCCCGCACGTGCGAGGATTCGTCGTCGACGAAGACGTCGGCCTCGTAGGCGCGTTTGTCGCTGTCGTAGTGGACGCGATCGATGCCGAAGTGGAGGGCGAGCCACGCGTCGCGCTCGGCGCGCCACCAGGGATTTCCATCCCACGGGCTTGTCACGCAGAATACTTCGCCCAAGTCGCGCAGACGGCGAACGCCCTGCCGCGCTCGCGGGTACGGGGCGAGTGACAGACAGAAGTTGCGTCGTGAGCCGATGACGGTCTTGACCTCGCGAGTCTCGTTGGCGGAGAGGCCGATCGCCTTGGTGAAGTCGAACTCGGTGACGTCGACTGGATCGTACCGGCGACCAGTGACCTCCTCGACGATGCGCAGCGCGCCGGTGACGAAGTCGCAGAGCAAACCGTCGACGTCGATCGCGATCTGGAGCTTCTTCACGATGTGCGCTCCTCGATCATCGCGCGGAGCTGCACGATCGTGCGGACGTGGTCCCACAGCATCGATTGCAAGCGGATCAGTCGCCAGCAGTCGGGACGCGTGCTGACGATCGGCTCGTCCAGCGCCACGCCGTGTTCGTCGAGCTCCGTCGCTAGATATACGATCAGATCGAGCGCCTCGAAGTACGCGTCCACCAGATGATCGCGGCCGTTGCCGGACGTGAGGGGCACTCCGTAGCGCTCGCGGCCGACGCGATCGCGCTCGCGCATGTCGCCGATCACTTGATCGATGACGCCGTCGATAACCGCCATCGTGGGACGTCGTCCCTCGACGTGCTCGATCACGAGATCCCACGCGGGGCGGCGCTCTGTCGCTCGCGGCGGCGGCTGCTCGATGATCGCGGTCACGACTCACCGATCCCGTACAGATGCTCGATCAGCGTGTACCGTGACTCGGCCTCGGTCGATCCGTCGAGCACGAGCGAGTCGATCTCGGTGCAGCCGGCGTCGACGTCGACGGCGAACAGACCGCCGACCATCGTCTGGCCGTCGTCGTCTTGCACGCGGACGATGACCTCCATATCGAGATCGCCGTCCTCGAGCTTCTCGGCGCGTCGCTCGAGCCAGAGCAGGAGCTCCCGATACGTCAACGTCTTCACGCGGCCCTCGCCTTCGTGATCCCGGTGAACGCCTCGGCGATCTTCGCCTGGAACGCCGTCGTACGCGTCTCGATGAACGACTCGATCGTCAAGATGGTCGGCATCGGTGGACGCGTGAGATCGATGCAGTGGAGCTTCTTCTGCTCGGCGCGCTGCCATTCGGTGCGCATGCCGCGGCTGAATTCGCCACCGACCGCGACGACGGCGTCGCAGCGTTCGAGCACGCAGATCGCGTCGTGGATCCCTCGCTCGCGATCGATCGCGATCTCGGCGTACGGTACCCAGCTCGCGTCGAAGGCGACGCCTGGGAGCGCGTCGATGAGCGCGCGGAGCCACATCTTGGCCGAGGCGACGTTCATGGCGCGCGTCGAGCCGATGCCGACGGGGTGGAGCAGGAATACGACGGGGATCGTTTGCATCACAGACTCCCAGGATCGGAGGTCATCAGGCTGCCTTCTTTGCTTGATGGCGTTGCATGTATCGAATAACAGCTTCTAGTTCATCTACAGTCGCGTCATTTTTGAGAGTATTTGCTCGAAACGAAATGACACGCAGGTTTACAGCAACATATCCAAGATGATTCTCCAGACGATCCAGTGACGGGCTGTTAGGAGACCTCTTGTTTTTGAGCGCGTTCGGGTAGACAAGTACAATTCCTAATACCGGGCAAACATCAGGCAGCTCTAGGTCAGGGCGCTTTTGGTCGTACGGCAATCCGCGCCTTTTCGCGCGTGCCTTAGCCCTTCCAAATGTCTTCTTGAGCCAAGTGCCTTTAGGATCTTTATCTACATTCGCAGCGTGCAGTTCACGTTTCCGCTTACTGATTTTTTCGGCATTCTCGGTCCGATACTGCTTCTTTTGCGTGCGGAGCTTCGCGGCGTTATCGGTGCGGTACCTCTTATGCCATTTGCGCATCTCTTCCACGTGCGCGGCATTCCATTTCTTCTGCCACTCACGCTTCCTATGTGGATCGTCTGCCCAAGCCTTCTTCTTTTTGGCACTGATTGTCTTCGCATTATCAGTACGATACTGCTTATTATACTCGCGCGTTTTATCCTTGTTCTTGGTCCTGTACTGCTTCTGATATTCACGGATCTTTTCCGCGTTATTGGCCCTGTACTGCTTTTGTTTCTGTCTCTGGCGAGAGCCCGCCTGAGATTGGGCATCGAGATACTCAGCACGTGTGTTAATAGGCTGTTCCATGTCAGTTAGCCTCCATCGCCGCTAATGACAGTATTGTGTGTTTGCTTGCCACCGTGAACAGCTTCGTTAGATCGCCGTAGTTCGGTCCGGCTTCGATGTCGCAGCGGAATGGCACGCGGATCACGACTGCGTCGCACGTGATTTCGCCCATGCGGCGCGCCTCGGCTTCGTCGTTGCCGGAGTAGCCGAACTCGTCGTGGACAGTGAGCTGAAGTGGAAAATTTTCAGCATCGAGCGCGACGAGGGCCTTCTTCGTCTGGTGTGCAGCAGACCCTTGGATTAGCTTTGAGATTGCCTTGTGCTCGTCGCGGATCTCGCCGTTATCATCTAGCTCGAAGCGCACGCGCCGGTTGCCGATCGCGACGATGTACCTCTTGCTCTTCGCGCTCCTAGAGCACATGCGCGCGAGCGCCTTCACATAGGGCACACCGCGATTGAATCGGTCGATGATGGCTTGTGCTTCGGGGCCTGCGGCTTCGTACTGATAGCCGGTGCGCTCATTTGTTTTCCAGATCGTCGGACGCTTGAGCTTACGGGCCGTTTTACCGCTACCCATCCCGTAACACTGCGCGAGGTAAATCTCCTTGAGATCGTCACGCAGCTGCTTAAGGTCCGTGTCCGCAGGCGTCTTACAGAGCTCGACCATGAGCTTGTAAGGATCGAAGCAAGGATCGTTGCGAAACGCGTTGCCGGCCTGTCGCGCGCCGGGCAGGCGGCAGAGCTCGGCGAAGTGGACCGTGATGCGCGGCTCTTGCTGCCCCAGGTCACATTTGAACCAGCGTTTTCCATCGTCGGGGACGAGCACCCTTCGCCACTTTTTTTCTATTTCGCGGCTGCGTTTCATGGATGCCTGTACGTTCGGATGTTTCGCCGAGCACCTCCCGAATCGCGCGCCCTCCGCCTCGTCTTCGTCCTGGTCGTCGTCACTCGCGCCGGCGAGCTGCTTGAACGACGGGTGCAGCCGATTGCCGATCAAATGCTTTCGATAGCCGGCGACGTACGTACCGAGCAACTTGTCGAACTCACGGCCCGAGATCACGGCTCGCGCGACGTCGTCGTCTTGCTGCTGTAGCCACAGCTTCGTGATCGACGGCGTCGGCTTGCCCGTGCCCGCGTGGATTGGCGTCAGCACGTCGAGACCGCGCGCGCGAAGTGCCGGGTAAAGCTCGCGCGCGTTCGCGAGCGAGTTGATACGGATGCCCGTCAGGTGATGGATCTGATCGACATATGCCTGGCGCCGCTCCTTTGCCCACACCTCGACGCGATCGAGCTCGTCGAGATCGACGCGAATTCCGCGTCTCGTCATCCGCACGAGCGCTGGGGTGACCAGGGATTCTAGCTCGTATGGTTCGCCGAGGTTCTGCTCGTCGAGCTCACGCTCTTGGCGGCGGAGTAGCGCGAGCGGCGCGCTGACATCGCGCTCGGCATAAGCGCCGACCGCTCCAGCGTGAAGGCGCCACAGGCCCTTCTTTGGATCGACGCCCCACGCGGCGGCATGCGTGCGCAGTACGCTCTCGTCCTTGCCGGGTAGCCCGCGCCGCGCGCAGATCGCGTCGAGGTTGTAGTTGTGCTGGAGCTCGTCGAGCAGCGGCTCGGCGACCTGGACGTCGCGTACTTTCTGGCGAACGCCGATCATGACGCCGTTTTCCCAGAGGTAGTCGAGATCGTACGGCGCTGAGTTGAAGACGGCCTCTCCGTTGAATGCGGAGGTTTGTTCGCGTAGGTACGCCCATACGTGCTCGGCAGGGAGATTTCCTCCCCCTTCGTGAGCTACGGGAAGGTATGCAGCAGGGCCGTCCTCGATCGCGAATGCGACGCCGACGACGTAGCCGCCACGGCGAACGCCGGGTCCGAGCTTGTGGAGGTCGTCGTCGCGGCACTCGACGTCGAGGCAGATCCGCTTGGCGTCGGCCCAGCTCGGCAGGTCGGAGATCTTCGGCGCGGTCCACGTGATCTGCGGCTGCCAGATCGGGGTCTGGAGCCAGCCTGGATCGCGCGCGGTGTTCACGCGACGCCTCCGCGTGTGCGGCGCGCGAGCAGCCGCCCCATCGCGTCGAGCTGCCCGCGCAGCATGCTCACGAAGAAGCGACCGATCTTGTCGTACGGATCGGTCTCGTGCTCGACACAGTCCTTGACGTACGTGGCGAACGCGACAATCAGCTCCTCCTCGGTCTGCGCGCGCGTCATCGCGCGGACGTGGCCTTGGAGATCTTCGGTCGTCAGCTCGCTCATACGAGCAGCCCTCGCCGGCGCAGGCCGTCGTAGTTGCGCGTGACGAGCTCGCGCGACGAGACTGCGATCGCGCCGAGACGAAGCGCGATTGCACGCTTGGGTGGCGTGATGTCGTAGTGCGCCGCGCTCGCGTGCGGTCGACACTGGAACCACTGCCTCTTGAGGCCGAGCTTCGCGGCGAACGCGTGCAGCTCTTCCTCCGACGTATCGGAAACCATATGCGACCACTGCTTGTAGCGAAGCGGTGTGCCGTGCCCGGTGATGCCGTCGACGAGGATCATCCACCCCTCCGCTTCTTCGCCTCGTCGTACTCCCTCACGTGGCGCTCGAGCTTGCACATCATCGACGTCTCTCTCGCGTGGCGGATGTCCCCGACGCGCTCGGTGATCACGCCGCGAACGATCATGAGCAGCTGATCGCGATCATTCTCCACGAGCGCGATGAGTTTGCCGGCGTCCTCCATCATCGCGATCACGCCCTGCGCGAGCAGCTTCTCGCGCGGGGTCGCGCCGACGTCGGCGATTGCGGCGTGCGCGGCGGCGAGGACGTCGGCCATCTACGCCGCGCCCTTCCAGATGAGTCCGCGACGAATCTTACGCACGACGCCAGAAGAGACGCCGAAGCGTGCTCCGACGCTCTTGGAGCTTTCTGTTTTCGGTGTCTCGAAGATCTTTTTCGCCGAATGGGCGGTGAGCTTCGTTTGATTCTGGTTCCGGCGCTGTTCGCTGGGAGTCGCCCAGCGTGTGTTTTCCGGTGTGTAGTCACCATCTCGATTAGGCCAGCGATCGATCGTCTTTCCCGATGGTCGTTCGCCTTTGTCGACGAGAAAGTTCTGGAACGTGTGCCAACGCGCGCAGACTCTGACCCCAGCGCCGCCGTATTTTGGATAGTTTGGATTTTTCTTGTTGTAGCAACGCTGGAGCATCGCCTTCCACGTGATGTACGTACGTGATCGCTGCTTTTTGGAATGGCCGTGCTTCGTGAAGCGCACGATCGATTTCGCATCTCGATCGCAACCGCAGCTTGTCGATCGGCCGCTGACGAGATGACAAGATCGCACCTTATGCATCGCGCCGTCGCACGCGCACGCGCACGTCCACATCACGGGGCTGCTGTTCGGAACACGTGCGATGACACGCCATTTGCCAATCGACTTGTCGCTGAGATCGACGAAGGCCGGCATCACGCGACGACCTCGACACGACGACTGGCCCTCGTGATCGCCGTGTACTTCCATCGATTAGCGTCCTTGCCGAACGCGCTCGACTCGTCGAACACGACGACATTCTTCCAGGCCGAGCCTTGGCTCTTGTGGCATGTAATCGCGTTCGCGAACCCGACCTCGGCGCGCTTTCTTCGATCATGCGCGGCGAGCTCGTCCTCGCGTCCCATGAAGTGGTGGAGCCACGCCTCGCACTCGACCCCGTCGACGTGGCGCTTGTTGTCCTCGTCGAACCACTCGTCCTCGAGATCGATCGTCGCGGTCATCTTGTCGAGATCGGGCACGCAGCGCGTGACGTCCCATGTCGAGCCGTTGAACAACCCAGTCTCGTAGTCGTTGCGCAGGCAGATCACCTTGTCGCCGGGAATCGGCGCGGGCTCGTTGCCGCGGCCGAGCAGACGTCGCGCCTTCGTGTTGCACGCGTGGCGAGTCTTGTTTCGCCCGACGATCATGATGTCGGCGGCCATCGCGCGCGCCTCGAGCGACGGGTCGCCTCGGTGCAGCACCTCGCAGTCGCCGTGTTTGCCGTATGGCAGCCTCTCGCCGCGTCTGGCTAGACCCGCGAGGAAGTGGATCGGGCTGTCGGCCTCCTGGCGATGGATCTCGGTGAGCAGGAAGTCTGGATCGCGCGCCGTGAAGTATCCCGCGCCGTAGACGGGCGGCAGCTGCGCCGGGTCGCCGAGCACGAGGAGCTTGGTACCGAACGACTCGAGATCGCGCCCCATGAGCTCGTTCACCATGCTCACTTCGTCGCAGACGCAGAGCTTTGCTTGCCGAAGCTTGCTCTCGATGTTGAGCGAGAACCGCGGCCCGCTGCCCTTCTTGATGTTCTCCTCGGCGCGCTTGATCTGCTCAGCGATCTTGTCGGCGGTTGCCTGTGCTCCCGGATCTTTAACCTCGCGAAGGCGCACGAGCTCGTTGCGGAGCTGCTGGATCGCCTCCGGCGATGGCGGATCACCGCCGACGGGCACGTAGATCAAGGAGTGGATGGTCTGCGCGTTCCAGCACTTCTTCTCGCGCAGCACCTTCGCGGCCTTCCCTGTTGGAGCGACGAAGAAAACGTCGCCGTCGATGTCCTCGGCGAAGTCCTTCGCGAGGGATGTCTTACCCGTACCCGCGTAGCCGGCGAGATAGAACACCTGCGGCGCGTGCGGATCGTGGAGCCAGCGATTGACCGCGACGAGCGCGCGATCTTGCTCTGGCGTGTGCGACCACTTCACGACGCGCCCTCGCTCGCTCGAATGCGATCAGCGTGCAGACCGCGAAGCGGCTGCTCGATGCCGATCGACGTCCCGGGCACGGCGATCGTGGAGATGCACGGCTTGCCGCTGGGTGCCCGGCACGTCGGGCAGGGGACACCTTCGGCGGGATGCCGCGACTCACCGTACCAGGCGGTCGAGCGCAACAAATTATCATGCGACGTGACAGCGCGCATCGGACAGGTTTTTCACTCCCAAGACAAAAGCCCCGACAGGTCGAGCGAAGAAAAAAAAGGGCGGCCCCCGCCATCGAACCTGTCAGACGACGGCGGGGACCTTGAGCGGGTATTGACTGTCTCGTCTACGCCCGCAAACGAATCAGAACGGCGCGGCTTCCTCCGCGTTCGGTGCCGGATCCTGCTCGGTCGTCTCCCACGCGGCCTTCGCGAGGCCCGCGAGGACCTGGTCGTGGAGGAGCTTGGCGGCCTGGTAGCGCGGATCGGTCTTCGGCAAGAGCGATTTGACGAGATCGTCGCCGCCCTCGGCCGGCGAGAGCACCGGGATCATGAACGTGCCCTTGGCATTCGTGTCGGACTCCGACGTCATGCGAACGCGGTGCGCGAACAGCGGGATCTTCCCCGCGGGAATCTTCTTGCCGTGGATCGTCGGCGAGAAGTCGCGGATCTGTGAGTTCCACGCGCGGTACACCTTGATCTTCGCCGAGGTGAACGGGATCACCGCGAAGCCAACGATCTCCTCGCCCTTGTAGATGATGCAGTAGACCTCGTAGCTCTCGACGAGCTCCTGCGTCGGCTCCGGCTTGCCCTTTGCGTCGAGCTTCGGCTTGCCCGCCGCGTCGACCTGCGGGAACGGGATCTTGCCGACGTTGCGGCCGTCGTTGCGCTTGATCATCGCGGCGACGATCGGGGCGTCCTTTGCGAAGCGGCCGCGGAATCCGCCGCCGTCGTCGCGAGGGACCCATGCCACGAAGCAGTGGTCCGTGACAGCGGGGACGATCGTGACGTCCTCGTAGATCTCGCCGGTGACGCTGTTCAGGAACGATCCGACCGGGATCTTGCCCTTGCTCTCGACGACCTGCGGGCTGTTCGACTGCAAGAGCACGAGCATCGGCAGCTTGCGGTCCGACATGTCCTGGTTCTCGAAGCCCTGACCGGAGTCGTCGCCGTAGTCGTAGACCTCGATCGCCGTCGTCTCGGGCGGCTTCGTCATCGCCGTGGGAGGCATCTCCTTGCCCTTGTGGTTCTGCGTGTCGTGCTTCTGCGGTGTCGTCATGATCGTCTTCCTTCCTGGGTTCCTGGGTTCAACGCGGCGCCGAAGCGCCGCAGCAAAAAGTGATGTCGGCAGTCACGCGTCCTTCCGCGCGAGCTTCGCCTTGCGATCGTCGAACACGTTCAGGCAGTCGCGCGGCACGATCTTGCCGGCGGCGACTAGCTCGCGGATGAGCGCCGAGAGCGTCGATGGATGCACGTCCTTGTACGACTGCGGCTCGAAGCCCTGCGCGCGCAGCTCGACGACGAGCTGATCAGCGCGCTCGTCCTTGCCACGATCCAGCTCGACGATGACTTTGTTCTTGATCACGCCACCGTTGCCGCCGTCGAGCAGCCACTGGAACGCGCGCAAGCGATCATCGACGCGCTCCATGCCGGGCAGCGATGCGCGGATCTCGCGCTTGACGGAGACCTCGATGCCGGAGGACGTCGTGCACTTGTCGAGGCGCATCTTCTCGAGCAGCTCGGGGATGTCTCGCTCGATGAGTTGGCGCTCGACGTCCTTGGCCCGCTGGAGTGCCTCCTCGGCGCGCTTGCGAGCCTCGATTGCGCGCTCGGCGGCGAGCGTCAGGCGATCGAGTTCGGCGAACGCCTGGGCGACGACCTTGCCATCTGGATCGGCATCGGATCCGTAGTCGAACGGATCAGCGTCAGGAGTGACAGGTTCCATGCGAGACAGGTTCGCACGCTCGTCTGACATCGGTGACAGGTCCGACACGGACCGCCCTCATACAAAATCGCGAAGCGAGTCGTCAAGCCTACGCACGTATGACGAGACGACGGCGGGATCGTCTCCGCTGTGGAAAAGTTGATCGATCTTGTGGATCGATCGACGAGCGAGTTGATCGCGTGCCGTTGTGGACAACCGGAGATCGCGCCGCGACTAACTTTGTCTGACCGATCGCGCGCGCTATGTCGCGGTGAGATCGCGCTCTCGAGGTCGCCGAGATCTACGATCGCGCGCGCATCGTCGCCGACGGTACGACGTAGTTGCCGCACCGCGCGCAGCGTCCCTCGCAGTTCTGGCAGTGCGGGGCCCATCGGCACGGCTTCATCGGTCGGCAGCCGAAGATTCGGCAGCGTAGCGTCCGCGATCCGCCTTGGATCAGCTTGTGCCGCGCCTCCCTGCGAAGGAAATAGTCGACGTCGGACGGCTTTACGATCACGAGCTGGTCCAAGACGGACATGCAGAGCGCGTGGTGCTCGTCGGGAGCGTGGACGACGATGCCCCACTCGTGCTGGATGTCCTGTCGCCAGCTCTTGTAGTAGGCGGCGCGACGAGCGCGCTCTGCTCGCCGAGATGCTTCTGCGCGTCGCGACCACCCGACCATCGATCAAGTTTCCTTCATGTGATCGTCTTCATCAGGATTCCTCGAACCAAGTACGCAGCGAGTCTCCCGTGACTTTCGAGGCAACGTCCGCGCATTCCTTCAACGCCTTCAGAATCCTCCCGTCGACGGTCTTGTACGCCTCGAGATCGTAGTACGTGACCGGATTCGTCTGGCCGACGCGGTGGCAGCGATCTTCGCTTTGCGTGCGCTCGTAGTAGCTGAACGTGTTCGAGTAGTAGAAGACGGACTTCGCCTCGTTGAGCGTGAGCCCAACGCCCATCGACGCTGTCTTGGCGATCATGAACTTCGCCTTGCCCGCGCGGAAGCGATCGATGCTCCGGGCCTTCTCCGTCTCGGAGACCTCGCCGTCGTAGCGCGCGCACTTTGGCGGACCAAGCGCGCGGCAGATCGCGTCGATGTCCTGCGTGAAGCGGGCCCAGATGATCGCTTGGTGCGGCGTGTCCTCTAGCAGCTCGAGCAGTTGCTGGAGTCGTGGGTTGTTGCCGTCAGCGTTGAAGAAGAGTTTGGGATGGTCGGGATCGTCCGGGTTCGGTAGGTAGCCGCACGCGATCTGCTGGAGGCGCATGATGCGCGTGAGTGCGAGTGGGGCGGTGACGAGCGCGCCGTTGTCGAGCTCGACCATGAACTCCTTGCGGAGCGTGTCGTAGACGCGCCGCTGCTCGGGCAGGAGGTCGAAGACGATTCGGCTGTAGAGCTTCGGTGGTAGATCGAGTCCGGCGTCCTCCTTGGTGATGCGGGTCGAGATTGGCGCGATCATCTCCTTGAGTTTGTCCAGCTCGCGGAAGCCGACGACTACTTCGATCGTTCGTCCGATCGTCTTCGGTTGACCTTTTTTGGGTTGGGCAGAAGAAACATCAACTTTCGGTTGATGTTTCTCTTCTTCGAGGATTCCGGTCAGGTCGAGCTGCTCGTACAGATCGACACCGTCTGGCGTCGCGTCGTGCGGATCGTCGTACCTCGCGCGCGTCTGCGCGGGTTCATCTGCCTCTCGATCGTCCTCGCCACCTACGACGATCTTGCGCAGGACGGCAAAACGTGATCGGAACGCTGTCCACGACGCGATGCCGTGGCGGATCCAGAACATCTTGTCGAGAAAACGTAATTGGCTATAGGCATCCAGGGCCGAGTTCCCGATCGGCGTGCCGTTGAGGATTCGCGCGTACGCTGCGAGATCACGGAGCGCGACGCACTTCTTGGTGCGCAGCGCCTCGGCGTTCTTGATCCGGCTGCCTTCATCGCAGATGGCCATGAAGCGCGGGTATTTTTCCTTGAATGCGAGCACGGCCGCACGGCCGCGCGGTGTGAGCAGGGCCTCGTACGTGATCGCGAACCACATGAGGGCGGATCGGCGAGGCGTCTCTAGGAGCTGCGCGAGGGCTTTGTCCTGGCCCTTGCCGCGGCTCGAGTGCCAGTCGATCCCCTTCCACGCGATTGGGCAGTGCTTGGGGATCTCGTCGATGATCCAGTTGCGATGAACACCATTCGGCGCGACGACGATCGCGGCGTCGAGTCGATCAGCGTTGAATAGTCGCGCCGCCGTATGGATCGTCGGTGCAGTCTTCCCGGTTCCCTGCTCGAAGAAGACGGCCCACGCGGGCAGCTCCCACGTCTTGTCGAGCAGCTCCTGCTGATGCTTGAAGAGCGGCGGCGGTGTCACCGTCGCGATCCCCTCGGCCTCACCTCGCGCTTGATCTGCTCTTCGCAGTTGCACGGGATCACCTTGACGAAGCTCTTCTCGATCGCGCAGCGCGGGCACGGAACGTAGCCCGGCTGCCCGTTCCACTTCTGGTACGTGTTGAACGCGGGCATCGCGCTCGCGCGTGCTCGCGTGGACAGCTGATCGATCGCGAGCAGCCACGGCCACCACACCTTCACGAAGAAGGCGATGCAGCATTTGGGGAACCCGCTGTGCAGCCCGCACTCGATCATGTGCACGACGTGCTGGTTGGCTGAATCCTCGCCGAGCTCGATCGCGAGTTGGCGCGCAGTCGGCGCCTTGGCGGTCATGATACTGGCTCAGCCAACAGCATCACTTGTCCAATCCTCTTGCCTGCCGTGCCGCGAGTGTGTCGCGGAGGATCGGTAGCACCGCCTTGTCTTTCGCACGTCCGGCGGCAGTCTTCGATTTGATGATGTCGGCGAGCGACGCCACGATCAGTAGCTCGCCTTTGCTACCGACGACGTGCGGGCGCGCCCGCGACTTGACGGACGCGAATTTCAGGCCCCCGATCATTTTTTCGTACAAGATGTCGATTGGGAGATCGGCGCCGTAGATGCGCTCCGTAGACGTGAGCCCAGATATGTATCCGGGGCCTGTGCCGCCGAGTTCGCTGGCGAGCTGCTTCAACTTCTTGCGGTTGAGCTTGGTGTCACGCACGAGTAGATCGACGTCCTGAGTCAGGACCGGAGCGTCGTTCAGGATGCTCGCCATGTTGCCGACGATGATTGCCTCGAGTCGTGTCTTCTGTAACGCGGTTGCGAGCTTCACGAGGAAGATTTCGTCGTGGCTATACGCCATAGCCTCCTCCTCGTAACGGCCGAATGAAGAACCGCCGACCGCTGCCAGGCTGACGACACATCCGCTCGATGATCAGATCGAGATCGTGAGGATCGATGTCGAGGTGGTGTTTGGCGAGTTCCGCGTGTATGGCGTGCATGCGTTGCACGAGCACTTCCGCATTCTTCGGCCGTCCGCCACGAGCGCCGTTTGCTCGAGCGGCCGCGCGCTTAGCGGGGCTGCTTCGCTGGCCACCGCGCCGTCCTGCATCTCGGGCGTTCATGACGTAGATGATAGCGCGCGGCTGGGTTACGTCAATCTGATTGCAATAACCCAAGCCCAGAGATCATCGCTTGGCGGGAGCGGGATTCGAGTACGCCTTGATCGCGGCGTCGCATGCCGGACACACCCGGCCGTCCGGGACCTGGATCACGCCAGGCGACTCGACGCTCTTACCGCACCACGTGGCGGCCTCGACGTGGAGCCTCACCTGGCGGAGGCTCTGCACGATGCAGGGGAACGCGCTCGGATCGGTGATGACGACGATGATCATGCTCCGCATCTCATGCCTCGATTCCTCGTGGTGCCGCGCGACACTCGTGGTGATCCAAGAACCAGCGCACTTGATCGTTGAGGTCGAGATCTTCGACCGTATCTCCGTCGGGACCCGGGCGCAGCGATCCCGGCTCGACGATCGGCATCCACGCCTCGCAGCCAGACAGCGCGCACTGAACGACGCCGCGGCAGTGGTCGATGGGCTCGGACATCACCATCGCGCGGATCTCGCGACCGTCCTTCTTCGCGGTGATCACGTGCTTCTCTTGATCGAATCGACGTGGCCCCACACCCTACCAGCATCTTTCAGATCGAGCTGAACGTCGAGCTTGAGTCCGACGGTCTTCTTCACGCACGGTGCACACATGGGTAGGTGCAGCGACCAGCCGCGATCGATCGGCAGCGACTCTCCGTATTTGTATTCGCGCGGCTTGTGATCATACGGCGCGAAGTTCAAGTAGAGCGATCCGTCGGCGGGCCGATCGGCGCATGCCGCGCATGTCGGCGGTAGTTCCTCGATGCTTTTCTTCCTCGGCATCTCAGATCTAACACTCCTTCCAGCGGCCGCCCTCGATCACGCCGTGCAGCCCGCACCCCATCGGGCAGAGCAGAGATCCCTGGATCGTCAGATGCTCCATGTCTTCGGGACCGCCGGCGACGAGCTCGTGACCGGTCGATTGCGGATCGGGCTTGAGGCGAAGCGTCGCCCACGGTCGGCATGCGGGGTGATGCCAGATGAAACCACGGCCGTCGGCGTCCCAGCGCAGGAACACGCCGAGGCCGAGGTGGTGCACGCCGGGCTCGCCGCCGGGCCAGGGGAGATCGACGACGTCACTCAATTCGAGCTGCCTTCCGCGAGCGCCTCGTCGCACATCGCGCGCAGCTTCTCGACCTGGTCGCGGCTGAGCCCGATCATGATCATGAGACCACCGTTGACCTGCACGGCGCGAGAAGAGCCGACCGCGAGCGAGTAAGGTTTGCTCTCCCCTTTGGGACTGCGCGCGAGGACGAAGTTGCCCTTGCGCCGTGTGATCGAGGTGGCGATCTCCTTGAGCCCATCTGACAGCTTGCTCACGGCGGCTGCTCCGCCGGTGGCAGCGACGCCTTAGCCTCCTGGAGCTGTTGAACGAACTCGTCGAGTTGCTCCGGCGTCATGTCGATCTGCGCGAGCGCGAGCCGCTGTTGGTGGAGGACGACCGAAACGAGGCGGCGTGTGCGGTTCGTCGTGACGTCGTATTCGATAGGGCTCATCCGAACAGCTCTTCCGCGGCGCGCACGCCGCCGCGGCTCTTCGTCAGATAACCCATCCCGACGAGTCGCGCGAACGCCTTGTTGGTCGTGCCGCTCCGCGCGTAGTCGCCGAGCGCGGCAGATCGCGCGATCGTCTCCGGGTACGTCTCGCAGGCGCGTGCGAGGAGTGCCTTCTCCATCGTCGACAGCGCGCTCGATCCGTTGAGAAGCTGGGCGCGCAGTGCATCGCCCATCGGTAGCTGCTCGTAATCGCCGAGCGTACGGATGCCCGTGGCTGTCGCGACGACGAGTCCTCCGTGCGGCGCGTCGACGAGCTGGTCGGCGACGAGCCGCGCGAACGCCTTGTTGGTCGTGCCGCTTCGGGCATAGCCGGTGAAGAGGAGGGCCTGCTTGCGCGTGATCCCGTTTGGGTGCTGCGCGATCGCGATGAGGAGGTTGCGCTCCATGCGCGAGAGTTCGCCACTGGAATCGGCTTGCTGCTCGATCTTGGTGCGCGGCCGCATCGTGGATCGCGCGCCCACGCCGGCGTCGAGATCGTGCATGTCGCGTGGCGCGCCCGGCGTCGATAAGCGTGGTGGCTTCATCGTGCTGATGGCCTTGCTGAGCTCGAGAGCAATCGGATTCGCTGCGACGGTCGCGAGCGCGTCGCGCAGGGCCTTGACCGCGATCTCGGTCTCGGTGCTGAGCGCCATCGCGTTCACTTCGAAGTTCTCCTGCTGCGTCTGCGCGTCCGCGAGCGCGCGGCGGATGAGGGCATCTGCGCGATCCATCGTGGTGGCGAGCTTGTCGGTCGCGCGCGTCCGTGCTTTCTCCCACGCGGTGCCCAGCTCGCCGTAGCGCGCGACGATCTTCTCGATCCACTGGATCTGTTTGTCCGTAATCGGGGACTTGATCTTGGCGGGTTTGGCGGGCTTGATCTTGTCCTTGGGCGCGGCTGCAAGCTGGCGCTGGATCTCGCGCTCCATGCCGGCGGCGAGCACGTCGTGGGCCTTCTTGAGCCGCGCGATCTCGGCCTTGAGCTCCTTCGGATCGTTGGCCTTCGCGCGCTCGACGGTCGCCTTGATGCGCTCTCCGAGCCGCTCGATATCGACCTTCGCGAGCTTCTTCGGCGGGTGCACGCGCTCACCGACCTTCGGCGTGCGACCACTGTCGTACGTCCGCTTCTGCCGAACGTGAATGCGTTTGAAGATGCCGAGCTCTGGTGCCCACACCCATGCCTCGCCCTTCGGAAGCCCCGGCAGCGACGCCATCATCTCTTTCGCCTTGTCGGCGTCGACGTGCTCGACGACCCAGTCCTTGATCGCCCCGAGGTCTTTCGGGTGATTCATACGCAGGACGGTGAGCATGTCGACCTGGCTGAGCACGTCCTTGTTCAGGGTTTGTGCTCGCTGGCTGATCATCGTGACGCCGATGCCGCCGCTGCCGCCTCGTCGCACGAGTTCGTCGCCCGCGCCGAGCGCGCGAGCCTGCTCCGGTGTGAACGCGCGCTGGGGGATGTAGGCATCGGCCTCGTCTAGGAAGAGGTGCATCGCCTCGGTGTTCTTGTCGTATAGGGCTTCGAGGAAGTCGGCGATGAACCGCAGCCGTTGGCCCTTCTTCAAGAGGCGTACGTCGAGCACGGCGGAGAACTTGTCGTCGACGATCGCGTTGGCAAGCTCTTCGCCGGCGGTTGCCTCGAGCGGTAAATCGCCATGACGGCCGCCGAAGATCGTGATCGGGTAGCCCTCGGCCTTGCCGTCCGCGCTCGATCGGAGTCCCCACCAGACCGAGGTCACATCGATCACGACGATCTGCTGACCGGCTGCGAGTAGCTCCTCGGCGAGCACCTGCGCGGTGTACGTTTTGCCGACGCGCTTCTTCGCGAGGATCGCCTGCGTTGACGTGATGAAGTCGAGGGGGAGCGCTAGATCATCGGAGATGCGGAGCTTCATGTTGTCCATCCAGCTGACCCTTGCTCAAGGATCTGGTTCCCCGATCCGTCCTCACCGACGTCGTACAGCGTCACCGGCGTGCCGGCAGCGTGATCGCCGCGCACGTTGTTCACGAACTCGCGGAACGCCCGATGCGCAGCCTTGTACGAATGGTGGCGCGACCAGCGCGACTCCACGAGATCGCGTGGCGCGTGGTAGCGCACCTCGTAGCGGCAGCCGCGGAATAGCTTGGTCACCGCGGCTCCTTCGCGAGCGCGGCGTCGATCGCCCGATTCAAATCCATTTGCTTGTACGGATCAGCACCAGATCCGCTTTGCTTCCACGCCTTCGCCGCCTCATACACCGGCCGCAGGCGCTCGATCTCGTCGAGCAACGCGAGCACGATCGCGGGCTGCGCCGCGACGATGTACTCGAGCACGCCGGGCTTCGCGAGCAAGTCGGGCATCCGATCATGCCGGTGTGTGATCGCGCAGAGGATGTCGCCGTCGCTGATGATCTCGGCGTCCTTGTAGGACGCGTCGCGGATCGATCCAAGCTCGCGGCCGATGCGACGAAACGAATTTGAAGTCTGGAGCTGCCATCGTCCGGGACGCGCGCGGATGGCGATCTCGGCGTGCTCGCGAAGCTCCTGCTCGGTCACTGCTTTTTTCCGGTGATGATCAGCTCGTTGACTTCTCCGCGCTTCTCCGCGTTTGAGTTGATCGATCGCCCACACTTCACGCGCTCGATCTTGAACCCGCGGTACAGCTTACGCGTGAGCGGCGTGTCGCTGTTCGACAGCATGACGTGGACACCGCGGCCGAGGAGATTGCGCGCGACGTCGGCAAGCTCGCGCTGGTTGTCCGCGTTGAAGCCGCCGGGTGTGTAGCTCGTGAAGTTCGAGGTCGAGTCGATTGGAGCGTACGGTGAGTCAAAATAGACGAAGTCGCCGCGCTCGGCCTCTGAGACCGCGTCACGGTAGTCGGTGCAACCCAACCGTGTGCGCGCGAGCGCGATGGAGGCAGCGCGCAGCCCGTTAGAATCGCAGATCGTCGGATCAGTGTAATTGCCCATCGGCACGTTGAATTCGCCGGACGAGTTCACACGCCAGAGGCCGTTGAAGCACGTCTTGTTCAAATAGATGAAGGCAGCAGCGCGCGTCATCCCCGAAGAGAAACCACCATTCCATTTTTCGCGCGTGGTGTAGTAGTGGCGTTCGTCGTGCGCCGCGGCGTATCGTTTGAGTCGACGGATCAGTACGTCCACGTCGTCGCGAACGGTTATGTACATCCTGATCAGATCGCGGTTCGTGTCGGTGAGCATGGCGCGGGGGGGCGCGAGGTGAAAGAACAGAGCGGCGCCACCGACGAATGGCTCGTAGTAGCGGCCGAATTTTTTCGGCACGCGCTTCGCGAGCTCGGGTAGGAGGCGGGTCTTGCCGCCGGCCCATTTGACGATCGGTGCCGCCTTCGCAGCAGGAGCGACGTCGATCATTGTGCGATGTCCTTGACGGCGGCTTGTCGAATCGCCTCGTTTGCAGTGACGCGCAGAAACGTCGCTACGCTCGGAAATCCAAGCTCTCGCGATCGCTGCTCCCAACGTCGAAAGTCAGCGGGCGCGCAGAGCATCTCGAAGCGCTTCGTCAACTTCGATCCGGCTCTGCGCTTCACGGCGTCACTTCTACGTGATCTATCCGTAGGAGGTCAAGCCCGGGATCTCTCCACGAACTAGATCTCGTCCCCGTCTGCGCGTAGAACGATCGCGTGATCAGGAAGTCCGGCACCGGCACGAGCAAGCGCCACACGATCAGCGTGCGCGGCGAGACGTACCAGCGGCTGCGCGATCAGACCGCGTACGTCGGACCGCTCGTCGATGATCTCGTCGTGCAGGCGCTCGACTCGCCGGAGATCCTCGCGCGGATCGTGCGGCAGATCGCCACGTCGAGCTAGTCATCGTCGTCGCTCTCCTTCGGCGGGAGTGGCAGCGGCGGCGGGCTCCCCTCGTCCAGGTCGTCCATCGCGACCACGACCTTCTCGTCGCGAGCTGGCGGCGGCGGGTGGGGCAGTGGCCGCATCGCGGCCCGCGGGCGCGTCGTTGTCCGCGGCGCGGCGGGGTTCGACGGATCTGGATCGACGACGATCGGCGGCATCTGGACGGTCTTGACGCGCGGGCTATCGACGCGTGGCGTGTCGTCGTCGCCGTCGAAGTCCGAGTCGATGTCGTCACGTACGATGTCTGGCAAGTCCTCGCGCAGCTCTATGGCCGTCACGTCGACTCCGAGCATGGTTCGCGCATGCCGCCACGCCTTACTCGGATCCCAGTACGCGCACATGGGTCCTGATTGGGGGGACCACAGCACGTGCAAGATCTTCGACGACGCCACCGTCGTCGATCGTACCAGGTGATCGCGACGAGTCATCGTTTCCGTCGATCGCGTGACCAGATCTTGACGACGGCGATTCGAAGCTGCTACACGGCGAGCGTGCATTCGTCTGTCGTGTGGTGCCGATGACGGGACAGCCGCTCCGTTCCGAGATCGCGACGGCGCTCCTGCGCGTCGCGGCGGGACTGCCGCCGGTGCCGGCCGTCATCGACGTGCATACGATCGTGTGGCGCGAGGCCGAGAAGCTGTTCCGGCGGCAGTACGAGGACGAGCGCGCGCAGGCCGACTGGATCGATCTCGGTGGCGAGGCGGGCGCGTAGCGTGGGCGATCATGACGAGGAGGACGACGACGTGACCATTGAAAGAGTTTCCGTGTCGCACGACACGGCCGCGAGCATCATCGAGAAGCCCGACGCGTCCTCGCTCAAGCGCATCGCGTGGGCCTATGGCTGCGCGAAGAAGGAATCGGACGAGGAGCGGATCTTGCGCGACATCTTGATCGATCGCGTGATGCGGGAGCGGGCGTCGTGAGCTTCATGCTCGCCATCGATGCTGCGGCGCCGTCGCCACTCGACTACCTCGTGATCGAGTACCGGGTGTTCTGCTGCCGGCCCTCGGTCGAGTTTTGTCGACAGGTCGCTGGCATGATCGAGAAGGACGAGGCGATCGCGCGCCGCCTCGGCGTCCGCGTCGCGGTAGTACGCGGGTGGCGTGAGATCGGCGACCGATGCGCGGGAACTTTTCGCCAGCTTCCATCGCCCGACGCATGCGGGTGACGTACCCTTACCTGAACAGGATGATCGATCGCGAGCTGTTCGCGGACGACGAGATGTTCGCCGAGCTCCTTCGTAATAATCCGATGCCGCCTGGCGCTGATGTTGCCCGATGGACCGCGGCTGCGAAGCTGGCGGCGGAGACGGCCCACCTAACTCTCGCGCTCGCGTCGTTCGGTGATCGGTGGCAGCGGGCTCGCGAAGGACGGAAGATCTGATGTTCGACGGACTCGGCCGCATGTGGCTGCGTGGACCGGGCAACGTCGCCCGCGCCCTCTCGATCGAGTGCCCGGTATGCCACGAGAAGCTGGGGATTGCGTGCCGAGTCGTGGACGGGACCGATCGCAGGGGGAACCCAGCGAAGATCCCGGAGGTGCATGACCAGCGCGAATCAGCCGCGTACCGCCGTCCGAAGATGCACGCGTGAGCTACACGCCGGCGCCGGAATACGATGACGACGACTAGCTCCGATCAGTCCTTGAACCGCCCGAGGTGCCAATGCACGCTCGACCAGTTCGTACTCCAGGTGCCGACCTTCGTGCCGTAGGTGCGCTCGCCGTGCTCGAGCAGGATCTGCGACGCGTCCTCGTGATCGCCGCGCGTCCAGTCGGGGAACGATCGCCGCGCGCGGTGAAAGACGCGGATGTCGTCGACGTTCGGCGCGCCGCGCGTGGGCTCGAGAATGGCCTTGCCCGTCCTCGTGTAGCCGAGGATCATGACCTTCTTCGCCACGATCGGATCAGCTCCTGCGCTCGAGGGCGGCGATCGCTTCGTCGATCTGCCGTCGGCGCCGATCGTCCTCGGGGCGGCTGTACGCCGCTTGCTGCATGCGCGTTTGCTCCTTGCGCAGGCGACGGAGCACGACGTCACGCCCTTCCGACGTGAGGCGCAGGAGGCTCGCGGCCGGATCTGCCTCGACGAGGCCCGCGGCGAGCGTGCGCTTGATGTGCGGATAGTCGACGCGCTCGAGTCGGTTCGAGAACGACGATTTGCCGGCGCGCAGCACCAGCTCGGTGAGCGCGAATAGATTCGTGTCGGTCGCGCGGGGCTTGGCGAGCGACTCGGTGATCTCGCGCTCGAGCTGGGCGGCGGGGGTCTTCTTGTGGGCCATCGCTAGCGTTTCTTGGTCTTGCGCACGTCCGCGAGCGCCGCGTCGATCGATCGTCCGAGGATCGCTTTGCCGTGCTCCGCTCCTGGCCACGGTTTGTGCCACTCCTTGACGTGCTGTGCGCGGATCGCCTCGAGCGAGGTCACCATCGCCTGCCGGTTGCGCTCCTGTGCCTTGCTTCGTGATGGCAGCGGCCCCTTGCCGTCGATCGGGGTGAGACCGTAGCTCGCGTACCAGCTCTCTTTGCCTGTCGCGACGTCGCGCACGAGCACGTCCGCGCCGAACGGCTCCCACTTGAGGATCTCACCGTCGGCGAGGCCGTGCCACGCGGACTTGACGTGGCGGCCGATCATGAGGGCGGCGTCGATCTCGCGTTCGAGCTGCTTGGCGGTTTTCTTCTTCATTGCCGTTTGCTCTTCACTGCATGAGGTGCGACTGGAAACCAACCGCCAGCCGGATCCCAGAATTCGATGAAGTAGCGGTGGACGTACGGATCGCTGCCGTACCGTTTTGACTGCTCGATGTAGCGTTTCGCCTCCGCCGCCGACTTCAGCGTGTGCGAGACCTGCCCTTGGCCGAAGTTCACCCGGTATTTCACGACGACACCCCTCGGGTCTTCTTCGTCGCCATGGCTATAGCTCCACTTCGCGATCGTTCACGGTTATCGATCGTACTCCGTGCTTCCGCAGCGAGGCGAGCAGCCCCGGCATATCGGTCTTGGTGTAGTTGGCCTCCTGGTAAGCGCGGCCAGGATCAGCGCCGGCAGCGGCGAGTACGGCGGCGTCGAACGTCCACGCGACCGCGACGTACCGTCCCGGGTAGCGCTCGATCGCGTCGGCGACCTTGGGGCCGAACCGCTCGCGCACCTGGGTCGTGGCGAGCGAGTCGGCGATGTCGCGCTCGAGCTGCTTGGCGCTCTTCTTCTTCGCCATCAGCACGTCATCCCCGGCCCGGTCAAGAACTTCACCTTCACGTTCTGACCGCGCGGCTTGGTGGGGGCGAGGACGAACGTCTCGTGCGGCTCGTCCTTCTGGAAGATCGCGAGCCATTGCGCGGCCTCCTCGACGGGCACGGTGCGCACGTACTTCCACACGACCTTCACTGGCTTGCCAGGGGCGCGCCACTCGTCGCGCTTCCAGATCTTGGTCGACGAGAGAGCTTCGTTGATCTCTTTTGCGATCTTGCTCATTGTTTGCCTCGCCAAGTGAGCACAAGGTCGCGTGCCTTCTCGCGATCGAACGTGTCGCCCTCGAAGTCCTCGCGCGCGGTGAGAACTGTCGCGGCGCTCTGCGCTTCTTCGCGCGTCATCGGCCGGTGGAATGGATCGCCCGGTGTCGTGTAGATACCGCCGGTGCCGTAGAAGTTGAGCAGGTAGTCGACGAACCGAGCTTCTTTGCTCGTAGTCTTCTTTTGGGGAGCCTCACGACGCGCGATCTCCTTGCGCGTGCGCTCTAGACCTTCTTTGCCAGTCCAACCGATCTGCGCGACGCGCGTGGCGTGCGTGAGTCCCCGGCGATAGATCTCGAAACCATTCTTGACGCGAATTGCGAAGTGGTTGTCGGTCTCGGCGACGATATCTGATGACTTGTAGCTCATCCGAGATATGCCTCTTCGCGGAACAAGTCGGCGGCCCGCGTGTAGTGACCGAGCTCGGTACGCCTCGCGTAGTCGAACAGCTTGCCGGTGTCCGTCGTCGCGTACACGACGACGGGATCGCGCCCGGCCTCGATCCGCCACTCGCCGCCCACGCGGCGCACGCGGTAATTGAGCGGCCCGCGATCCTGCTTCTTCGCGGTCGCCACGACGAGGTAGTGCGCGATGAAGTCGAAGCGCGGGATGCGCTTGGCTAGATCACCGGTGATCGGCTCACGCTTCATCGCGACGCGATCTCCAGATCAGGATGGTTGATCGGCACACCGAGGATGTCGGCGTCGATCGCGGGTACGTACAGGTCCATGCGGTTGCCGCGGTAGCGCGTCACGAGCACGCGCATGCCGCGGTCGATGCCGAGATCGCTCGAGTCGCGCTTCGCGACGAGGCGGAGCACGTGGGCGACGCCGAGGCTCTCGTCGTTGCGCTTGCCGTGTCGTTTGGGCGGATACTTCATTTCAGGATCCGCTCGATCTCGACTTTGTGCGTCCAGCCACGATTGCGAACCGTATCTCGATATGCGGCGGCCAAGCGATTGGCCTGTTCCTTCGTCGGCATCCAAGATGATGTCCACACCGGCTTAGGGGCGCCCTCCACGCGAACGGTCACGCGGAACTTGTAGACCGCCTCGTCGATCTCGCGGTCGAGCTGCTTAGATGACTTGGCCATGGATCAGTACCTCGTCATTTGATCTTGCAGGTCCCCGCCTCGAGCTGCTTGATCACCTTCTTCACGGGCGGGAAGTTAAGCTCGAAGTATTCGTACATCGCCGCGCGGAAGGCGGCCTTGTCCGCCTCGCTGTCCGATGTGTGCGAGCCGACCGCCGCCCGTACGCGCTGGAGCGCCTCCATCAGGAGGCCCATGCGGTAGATGTTGACGCGGCCGCGCTTGGCTTCGCGCGCACTCGTCGCCATGTCGTAGCGCACGAGCGCGTGCGAGAGGACTTCGAGGTACTTCGCGACGGTGCAGGGTCCGGTCACGGTGTCTCCTCGATGTCGTCCGGCGAGACGACCATCGTGTAGGGCCCCTTGCCGAGGCGAAGCGGCCGCACACGCAGGTCGTAGCCGACCATGCCCTCGTCCGCGCGGCGGCACGTGCCATATACGTAGACGGGCTCGACGACCTTGCCGCCGGCGTCGCGGCTCCGGATCCAGTACGCGATGGTCGGTTTCTTCGCCATGGTGTTCAGTGTTGGTGCTTTCCCACGGCTTTCAGCGCGGCGAGTAGGACTTCGATCGCGGTCGCCTCGTCGACTGCTGCGTCGGTCATCCCGAGTTCTTTCGCGCGCGCGGCCGACGCCTCAAGCAGCCGCGCTGCCATCTTCTCGAAGGTGCCGCGCTCGTCGTGCGCGAGCCAGTGCTTGGCCATCTTGACTTTGGTCATCTTCGCGGCGAGCTGGACGATGCGCCGAGGACGACCTCCGACAAATGCCTCGATCTCACGATCGAGCTGAGCTTTGGTCTTCTCGCGCGTCATCTAGATCCTCTCGTCGTAGAAGCGCTGGAGCTTCTCCGCGAACGCGCCAGACGCGAGCGGGAACGGCGAGTGGCCACCCTCCGTGTCGCTATCGACATCGTCCGTCCACTGCCACATCTGCGGCTCGGTGAACGCAACCAGGCCGCTCTCCGTCGCGTGCGCGGAGAGCATGTCCGGCCATGCGTAGCGACCGCGCGCGAATTCGACCGCGCGCAGCTCGCTTGGGGTGAGCTGGAGGCGGTAACGGACGTGGAGATGCGGCTTGACCTTGCCGCTCTTGCGCTTCTTCGCGAGGGATCGCTCGATGAAGGCATCGACCTCACGATCGAGCTGCTTTCCGCTCTTCGCCATGATCAGAACCCCGCGAGCCGGAGCACGCCGCCGTAGTCGCGTACCAGACCCTTGCCGTTGTCGTCGAGCAGGTAGCCGCGCATGCCGTTCGCGTAATTGCCCTTCTCGTCGGGCAGCCACGTCGTGCCGACGAACTTGATACCGCGCTTGAGGAGGCCGGCGCGGACTTCCTTGGAGAAGTCGGCCGAGGCGGTCTTGATTTGTTGTGCGGCGCCGGCGGCCGCTGCCCATCGCTTCGCCATCAGCGCGCTCCCCAGCTGTGTTGATACGTCTCGAGCCGCTGCTTGAGCTCCTTGGCCAGCGCGCGATCTTTCGCGTCCAGGGCACCCTCTCGCATGCTCTTCGCGAGGCGGGTGCCCGCCGCCTGCGGCGTGGGGCCGTCGGCCGACATGAGCGTGCCGATGCCCATGCTGATGAGCCGCGCGAGGTAGCCGCCGCGCGTGGGATCGATCGCGACGGTGACGCGGTAGTTGCCGCGATCGAGATCGATCGATGCGATGATCGTCCGAGAGATGTCGCTGGCGAGCTGCTTGTCGCTCTTCGTCATTTGAGATACCTCGGAGCTTCGTCTTGTTCGCGCGCGAGGTAGTTGGCGCGCTCGGCGATGCGCAACCACTGACCAGTTGAGAGCTGCCCGAGCATCTCCCTCGCCTGATGCTTGTTCTCCGCGTCGCCCGCGTAACGACCGAACGCGAGTCCCTCCGCCCACTGCTCTGAGTCGATCTTTCCCTTGAGGACGTACTCGTTCTCGAGGTAGCGGAGCGCGCGCGCGAGCTCGTCGATCGTCGGCATACGCGCCTTGGCGTGTTTCTCCGCGAGTAGATCGGCCCACTCGCGCTCGTACGCGGGATCGCCGAGCTTCTTCGGCTTCGCGAGGAACTCGTCGATCTCGCGTTGGAGCTGTTGGGGGGATTTCGCCATCGCTCAGACCTTCGTCAAGAAGTCGGCGTTCCAGCGGCGGACGCGGGCGCTCTTGTCATAGAGGACGCGCACCGTGTCCACCTTCCCGACCCAGATGATCTCGCCATAGCGATCACCGCGCATCCAGTCGTCGTGCCACGCGGGGATCTGGACGCGATCACCGACCTTGAAACGTTGTGATGGACGCGCCTTGTTCATCGTCTAACCCCTACCCGTCTTTCGCTTCGCCTTGCCCCCGCGCGTGTGGCCCATCGCCGCATAGCCGTGCTTGTGGCGCCACGCGATCAGTCGATCGGCCGCCTTCGCAAACTTTGCGATCGCGGTCGCGTGCGAATCGCTCGGTCCTTGGTCGAATCCGATGCCGTACTCGGGTGTTCGTGGATCGCTCTCGCCGGGCGGCATCACGCCGCTCCAGACGAGCTGGCGCATCGTCGTAGTGGGGCGCCCCCAGCCATACGCCGATCCCTCGTGCATCGTCCCGACTTCCTTGCCGCGCCGGGTGATTTTCCACTTTGCCGACGCGTGAGACGTGCCGGGATGGGCGATCTCTACGAACGTTGCGACGTAATCGCCGTACTTGAGGCGCTTCGGCAGCGACTTCTCGCGGATGGAGGTGTCGATGTCGCGATTGAGCTCGGCTGCGGTCTTCATCGACGCTTCCTTCGTCGCATGCAGGCGATCTGCACAAACGTGCCGCTGGGCGGAGCGACGTCAACGCACGCCTTCGTTGCGCCGACGCGGATCGCGTATTTCGCGTGCTCGCGCGCCTCCTTTTCCGTATCGAAGTAGACGTAGTTGCGTCCGTCGCCGGTGCGCACACGGTAGAGATCGCGCGGGTATCTCTTGAGCGCTGGTACTTTGAAGATGAGTCCCATCGAAAATGACCTCGCCTAGTGCTTGTACCAGTAGCCCTTCTTGGCGTAGTAGGCGCTCTCGATCATCTTGTCGGTGACGTTGAGCTTGCCCGCGCGCCGCTTGATCTTGAGGCGCTGCGCGGGGGAGACGACGAACTGCGTGATGGGCCTGCCGAAGCGGCGCAGCTCGCAGAGGCCCAGGACCGGGGCGCCTCCGCTCGCGACGTCGCACTCGATCTCTTCGATGTGCTTCGGTGCCGCGAGGTCGGCGACGTACTGGACCCGATTCTTCGCCATGGGTCTATCCTATGTCGTCTTACCGCGCTTCGCGAGTTCACGTACTTGCCCCTCGAGCTTCTCGATGCGGCTCACGAATGATGGCCCCTCGCCCGGCGCGCCGACGTACGCGAGCACGGCGTCGCGGAGGAGCGCCGCGACGGTCGTGTCCTGTGCCTTCGCGGCGGCCTTGATGAGCTTGAGCTCCTGGTCGGACACCTTGGTCTGGGCGATGTTCGGGCGGCCGTTATCGGTCATGGAATCTCCTCGATCTTTACCATCACGCCACGGATCCCGAGCGCGACGTCGGCGGCGCGCTCGACGTCCTCCGTACCCGAGATCACCGCGCGCTTCTTCGGCAAGAACCACGCGTAGAACCAGTCGGTGACCTGGTGTGGCTCGTAGCCAGCGGTGTACATCCGCGCTCGCAGTGCGTCACTGAACGCGCGCTTGGCGTCGGCGTGCGCGAAGAAGATCGTTGCGATCTTCATGCGATCAGCTCGACGTCGCCGCTCACTTTTGGCTGCCCGTGAATCGCAGCGCGTCGGCCGAGAACCACAGCGCGCCGCCGCGCATGCCCTTGGTCTTCGAGACGAGGTACGCGATCTCGCCGGGCTTCGAGTCGCTCGCGCTCTCGCGGTTGACGAGCCACATGCCGCCCGCCGTATTGGCCGCGAGCACGTACGCGAACTGTCCGCGCTTGAAGTAGGCGTTGCTGCCACCGCTGCCTTGCAGGATCTCCACGCGGCGCGGCGGATCGATTGGGCGGTGGGTCTTGGAGGGCTTTCCAACAGGCATGGGGTTCCTTTCAGCGCGCCTTCGAGGTCACGCGAAGACCACGAGCTTTGCGCTTCGACGCCTTCTCCCAGAACGGCTCGTACCCGAATGGCACGTCGAGCCACCGCTTGCCGTCGATCTGGCTCGTGAAGCCGCTGCTCTCGCGGCCGAACTGCCGGATCACCAGGCGCGCGACGGGCGTGTCGAGCACGTAGAGATCCGACGCGTGATGATCGATCTGATCGCGCGGGACCAGCTCGATCAAGGTCTTGTAGAAGCTTTTCGCCATGGCTCCCCGATGTTACTTCGCGATCGCGTGGTTACGCCAGAATCGGGCACTCGCCTCGGGATCTTTGCAGCCCGGATCCCCCGGCTCCTGCGGCGCCGGCGGTCCGCCGAACGCGGTATAGAGGATGCAGTCGTACTTGAGCTTCCCCGTACTGTTGCAGTGATCGCAGCCCACGACCCCGCCGTTCGTGAATGGATCTTTCGCGGGCGCGAAGCCGAGGTGGATGAGTTCCCCGTTGCACGTCGTGCACGTTTCCTCGTGCGGCCCGGCGATCACGGTGATCTGTCGGACCTGGCGCGGCGGCCGCGCGACGAGGCGCGAGTTCCAGGCGCGCGATCCGCGCGGCGCCAGATCGGCCTCGTCTTCTCCGATCGGCGGATCGCCCATCGTCGGGCCGTAGAGCCCGCACGGAACGGTGCCGAGCTCGGGCGGGAGCGTGAACGTCGCGATGAAGAATCCATCGCGGTGGCCGTACAGGTTCATGATGTGGGTGATCTGCGCCTCGGTGAGGGCGTGATCGAGGTGGCTGTCGGGGTGCTTGATCATGGCGTCGTGTCCTTTCGATCACCTGACGCCGGACGGTTCCCAGATCTGACAGGTCACCACGTCGTTTTCTCCAGCTCGCGGGCCTGGTCGATCGTGAGGGGTGGGCCCTCCAACAGACCCCTGTTGTTGTAGGGGTAGAAGCGACCGTCCTCCTCGCGGTGGAGGACGTAGCGCCTCACGTAGGATCCGTTGCGCTCGATGACGTAGTAGTGGATCTCGTCGTCCGAGACGACGCGGATCTTGATCTTGCGCCAGGCGTTGTCGGCGTCTTCGACCGTCATCGAGTCGTCTTCTCCCTCGGAATGCTCGGCAGGCGGATCCGCCCGCCGAGCAAGTCGAGCTTGCGGTGGAAGCGATCGGTCTCGATCCGGTGCAGCGCCGAGGCGACGATCGCCGCGCGCTCGTGGCCGGCGACGTACGCGGCGACGATCTCGTCGCGACCGATCGGTTGCCCGCGAGCGATCACGAGATCGGCGTGCTGCTCGGCATGCGCCCGGCGCAGCGCCATGAACTCCGCGAGCTGATCGTCGTCGTCCTTGCTCATAGGTTCCTGCACGGTCGATCGTTCCGGCAGTCTTCGCAAGGCCCGACCGATACGCCCCAATCCGGGAGCCAGACCTGCTCGCCGGGCCATGCCTCGTGATCGCCGATCTTCCAGTACGACGGGATCTCGACGGGCAGCGTGGCCAGCTCGTCGACGCGCGTCTTCGCCTGCTCTCGCGTCATGCCCGCCGCAACGAGCACGTCGACGGCGCTATCGATCTTGTCGCCCAGCGCGGCGTCGCGCGCGACGACTTCGGACTCCGTCAGGCGTGCGATCTGCGCCTGCCCGCGACGCACGACGCAGGCGTAGCAGGTGAAAGACACTCAATCCTCCCTCGCCGGGCGCAGGGCGTTGTCCCACGCGACGCGCGCGGCGCGGCGCCAGGGCATCTTGTACAGTCGTGCGAAGAGCAGCGTCTTCACGAAGATGTACGCGCGCAGCTCGATCGCGTGTGCTCGCTCGCGCAGGGTCATCTTCTTAGTACCAGCCCTCGATGCTGGCGAGGCCCGATCCGTCGATCACGCGATCGGCCGCCGCGATGGGGAGGGTGATCCCGCCGCCGGCCGGGATCGTGGCGTCGAGATCGATCGCGGCGCCATCGGCCGAGACGAAGCGCGTCACGTGGAGGGGCCGATCGATCAGGTAGTCGCTGGGCCGGATCGTCCACGCGTCGCCGGCGACGTCGGTCGGCGCGGCGTAGAGCTCGACGCGCTGATCGAGCAGGGTGGTCTCGGCCGCCGGCGCGACGGCGCAGGCGGTGACGAGCGCGATGAGGGGGAGGGAGATCGCTTTCTTCATGGCGGTGTTCCTTTCTTGGCGCGGAAGACGATGAACTCGCGCTGGTGCTTCCAGGCATTTTTGATCAGCGCGCCCCAGACGACCTTCAGAGCCTCACTAACGTAGTCGTAGTCGTAGTCGCGATGGATCACGAGATCACCAGGCGGCACGGATCCTCGTCGTGATCGAGGGTGATCTCCGCGCGCGCAATCTGGAGCAGATCGAGCGCGGCGAGGGCGTGCTCCCGCGTGTGCGCCGGCAGGAAGCGATCGTTGAGATCGCGGATCGCGGCGATTGCCCGATCGACGAGATCGGTCAGCGTGGGGGACGTCGGTGGCGGACACGCGCGGTGCTCGCCCTGCGCGGCGACGAGCGCCTCGGTCGGGTCGAACGGGCTCGGCGCCGCCGGCGGGAGCTGCCAGCCGCACGCGCAGCGGACGGTCGACGTGCCGTCGGGCAGGACGACGTAGCTGAGCTGCGGCTGTCGATCGGGGATCGACAGGTGCTTCCTCGCCTGGGGATCGCGATCGTCGCTCACGACGCAGTGATCTCCTCGACGCCGACGATCTCGGCGTACTTGAGCGTGCCGCGCGCGGTTGGCAGCCACGGCAAGATCGGCGGTAGGCCCTTCTGTACGAGACCGACCGAGAGCACGTTCGCGACCCACTCCAGCTCGCTGGCGTAGCAACGCCAGTACCAGAAGGTCTGTGCGTCGCCCATCGTCGTCTCGCGCGATCGCGTGAAGTGGCCCTGCCGCTCCGCGTGCTGCCACAGCGCCGCGAGCTCGAGCGGGCTCTTGCCGCGGCATGCCTCGAAGCCGTCGATCGCCCCGCGCAGCATCTCCGGCTTGTCTTCGCGCTTGCCGTAGTCGACACGCGCGGCCTCGATGCCCTCGTCGATCACGCGGGTGAGCAGATCTTCGTACGGCATCATTGTCCGATCTTCTCCTTCCGCGCTTCCTCGTGCAGCTGGGAGAGGCGCGCGCCGTAGCCGCCGTCGCACCCCTGCGAGCAGTTGCAGTTGTGCCCCGCCTCCTCGCGGCCGCCGACCGCGCAGGCGACGCACTCCTCGTCGTAGTTGCACGCGTCGCAGCGATCGAGGTGCGCCGTCCAGATCGTATCGATGCGCGTCCACCACGTCTCGATGGGCTCGCCCTCGATGCGCGCCGGATAGATCTTCGTCACCACCTGAACATCTCCGGCTTGGTGAGGGCGAGTCGCGCGAGCTTGGCACCGAGTGCGCACAGCGCCTCGTGGTAGCTCTCGTCGAGGTGGTTCGGTGCGGCGTCGTGACCCAGCTCGTGGATGATCAGCTGATTCAGCTGATCGGTCGGGCCGCGCTCGCACGCCTCGAAGAAGTCGTGGCCGAGGCGCCCCAGGTTGAACACGAGGCCCTGGCTGCTGCCAAAGCACGCGGCCCAGCTGACCTTGATGTCCGACAGGACACCGACGCGCGTGGACGCGCCGAGGAGATCGCGGCAGATGGCGCGAGCGTACGCCACGACGGCGCGGATCGCCGGCGTCCACTTTTCCTCGGGCACCCAGTTGTCCTCGCCGTCCGGCGAGAACAGCGCCTTCTTGGTCGGTGCGATCTGACCGGCCGGCTGCGCGGCGCCGTGCTTCCTGACGTTGTCCCATTGCGATCGCGTGAGCTGTCCGCCCTTGATGAGCGTGTAGCCCTGCGAGACGAGGTTCATATTCGCCTCGGGATCACTCGGATCGAACACCGCGCGCTTCTTGCCGTACTTGGCGTCGATCGCGCTCGACACGGCCTCGGGCGTGGCCCTCTCATCGGCCAGCGCGTCGTTCACGAGCGACGTGCTCGCGTCTTCCTCCGTGAGCTTGTCGTGGAGCGCGTTGACGACCAGCGTGCGGATGGCGCGCAGGTACGCGGGTGTGACGTTGTCGCGCTCCATACTGAGTGGGACTTTCTGTTGGATGTCCACACTCCATCGATCGCCGGTCTCGGTTATCGGCACGCCCATCTCGTAGAGCGTCCCCGTCTCGCCCGGCAGCGTCTCGTGGACGTGAACGGTGCACTTCCGCGCCGTGCGCCGGATGAGGCCGTCTTCGTCCGCGATCTCGGTCGGCAGCGTCGCCTCGATCGTCTTGATCGGATCCCGCGTCGGCAGCCTCTTGCCGTCGACGAAGGTCGCGACGTGCGGCGGCGGGATCATCCTGGCGAGCCCCTCGCGGATCTCGGCCAGCTCGGCGCGCGTGATCCGCGCGATGCCCTGGAACTCGGTGCCGCGATCGCGGCGGGCCCGCATGCTCGATCGTCCGCGGCCGTCGAACAGCACCGCGCCCTTGGTCGAGATGATCGACGCCTCCTCGCACAGCGCGAGCACAAGTTTTTCACCGATCGCGAATCTGCCTCTTTTCTGCGCCTGGCCCTTGCGGTTCGATTCCGCGAACAGGGTCCATGCGTGCGTGATATCGCAGTTGTGTGTTGCAACCATCGATCGACCGCAAAGAAACTGCCCCGACGGCGCATCCGTCGTGATGCAGACAACAGGGCGTGAAGCGCACGGTCGAACAGCTTTGATCATGCGTCGACGCTGACGCTCTGTCGCTGGATAAAACTGCGCAGCCTTGCGTGGAAGGGCGAAGGCAAGATACGGAACAGTGAACGAGACGCGATAAACGTCCTTGCGTTGTACGATCGGCTTACCGCCTTTGATGCCGGGATATACCTTCCCGGCGCGCCCTCTCAGTCGTCTAGTTATTCTTCCGCCGAGCGATTGCACCAACTCCTCGAAACCTTCGATGAGCTTCAGGTTGGTGTTGACGAATTCTGCCCGGCGACTGTGTTGAACGGAGGATGAGCAGCCATCGGAATCAACCAAGCCTTGCAGCAGCTCTAAGCGCTGTTGAACCCCGCCGCGCAAGTAAAGTTGAGGGATGTGCTTTTCGTCTAGGACGCCGAGCGTGCGGAGATCTTCGAGTAGACCGTGCAGCGAGGCTGAGTAGCTTCCGTTATGTCGAAATTTATAACCGGCACGTTCCGCTCGATCTCGAAGATGTTCGGCATCACGTTTTGCAACAGCTATCACACTGGTGCGTTTGGTGCCGTCTCCGAGCCAGTAGCCCAGCAAGTACGGGTCAACTGGTAGCGCGAGGGAGGGTGTTTCGAGGACTGCTTGTATCCCTGTTGATAGATGTCTGCGGTCTTGGCGCCCTTGACCTACGCGTTCAGCCAGCTGCGCTGTTGTCAAGATGCGGGCGGGCCGATTCCTTGCGCGATCGTTGTCGTCTGTGACGGTCCAAAGGTGATTCGCGTCTGCGACGAGCACTTCTCCATCGGCAAAAACGACTTCGTAACAGGGCCGATCATACATCACGTCGGTCTTGGCGATGACGTGACGGATCTTTCCGCCATCGTCGTAGATCAGGTCGCCGACCTGAACTTGTCCCATGGTGGACCATCCACTGGGAGTCGGAATCGGCGTAGCAACATCGAGCGCGAATCCGTCCGGCGCGTCGTCGCGCACGAGCACCGTCACGAGCGGCCGGCCCTCCTCGGGCTCGAGCACCACCTCGACAGTCGTGACGTCGTCGGCATCCCACGCGTTGGCGATCAGCTCGTGCAGGAGCCAGATCTTGCCGCGCCGCTCGATCAGCTTGGCGAGGCCCTTTCGCGAGACGTCGAACCAGTCGGCCTTGTCGCTCACGAGACCAGCTCCGCGTCGATGACATCGTTGCCTTCGCTGATCATCCGGCTCTTCGGCGCCCAGCGATCCGCGCGCGGCTGGAGGTGCTGGATGCCGGCGGCGGTTGCGACGCGCCCGCGCGACGTGCGGCGCACGAGGCCGCGCGCGACGAGGTGCGGCTCGATCACGTCCTCGATCGTGCCGCGCTCGGTGCCCATCGCGGACGCGATGGCCTCCAGGCCGATCGGCGCGCCAGCCTCGGCGACGATCGCGAGGTAGGTCCGATCAGTGGTGTCGAGGCCGAGATCGTCGACGCCGATCGCGTCAAGGGCCGCCGCCGCGACGATCGAGGTCACGCGCGTGGCGCCGACCGACTCGACGAAGTCGCGCGCCGCGCGCACGAGGCGGTTGGCGACGCGCGGCGTGCCGCGCGATCGGCGACCGATTTCCGCGGCCGCGTCGTCGTCCATCGGCAGGCCGAGGCGGCGGGCGGAGCGGCCCACGATCGCCTGGAGATCGACGTCGTCGTAGTGGCCGATCTGGAAGGTGTACGCGAACCGATCGCGGAGCGGGCCGGTGAGGAGGTGTGTCCGCGTCGTGGCGCCGATCAGCGTGAACGCCGGCAGCTGCATGCGGATCATCTTCTTGCCGGCGGCGAGATCGACGACACCGTCTTCCATCGCCGAGTACAAGATCTCCTGGAGCTTCTTGTCCAGGCCGTGGATCTCGTCGACGAAGAGCACGTCGCCGGCGCCGAGGCCGGTGAGCAGCGCGGCCAGCTCGCCGCGGTGCTCGATTGCCGGGCCGGTCGTCGCGACGAACTTCGCGCCCATCTCCGCGGCGACGACGGCCGCGAGCGACGTCTTGCCGCATCCCGCCATTCCGGCGAACAGCAGGTGCCCGACCGGGCGGCCGGCGCGGCGCGCGGCGGTGATCGCGCGCCGGAGCGTCGCGATCGTCTGATGCTGGCTGACGAAGTCGTCGAGGGACGTGGGACGGAGATCTTGATCGGTCTTCACGGCGACACTCCCTGCGAGGCGCGGCGGAGCGCCGCGCGGGTCCACGCTTCGACCGACGCGCGCTCGATCGCGTCGCAGCTCCACGCCGCGCTGTGCGCGACGTACTTCTTGTAGCCGGCGCCGACGAGCGCGGCGACGACGTCGGTGCCCATCGTCTTCTCGCGATCGGTCGTTGGTCCCTGCGAGATGATCGTCGCCCCCTGCGAGATGATCGGGATCGCGATGCGATCTTCGGGCGCCTTGCCCCGCGATCCCCGCGCGTGGGAGATCTCCGGCGCGGCGATCGGCTCGGAGCGCGTGGCCCGATCTTGCGGTCGCGCGACGCGCAGGCCGCGGATGCGGTCGGCGAGGGCGGCGGCGAGCACGCCGATCACGACGAATGCGGCGCCGAGCAACATCGACAGCGCGCTCACGACCACACCGTCCCGGAGACGGCCTCGGCGCGCGTGATCGTCGATCCGCGCCGGCGGACGCCGCGCGGCTGATCGCCGGCGATGATCGTGAGGGTCGAGTGCTCGTGCGTGGCGACGCGCTCGCACGCGGCGATCGCGGCGGCCTTGGTCGGGAAGCGGCCGAGGCAGTACGCGCTGCGGTGCGCCTTGTGGGCGTACGACGGCCGCCAGATCGCCTCGAAGACGATCTGACCGCCGCGGAAGAGGAAGTTGATGGTCGCGTAGGAGCGCAGCATGCCCTCTCCAGATGCGCGCGGCGTGCCGATGCTCGGAGCCCCAAGTATCGACATGTACGAGGGTGGGTGACCCACGACCCGGGTCCCAAGCGCCACGGTGTGGAAGGAAATCTTCGTCACGGAGTCTTCATAAAGTATGACTTGCGTAATACCGAAGTCATACGTCATCACGCCTTGTGAAGTCGGTGCGCGCGGCGAGCAGCGGCAGCTGGCTGTGGCGGATCGGGTAGATTTTGCAGTCCCTCGCGTTGACCGTCCACGCCTCGCCCGTACCGAAGTAATCGAAGAAGAGATCGCGCGGTACGTCGCAGCCGAGCGCTGCCTGGATCAGGATGCAGCCGACCTTGCATTGATCGACGTCGTACGCGATGTGGTACTCGGGATCGTCGTCGTCGCTCACGGCGGCTCTTTCGCGATCGCGCCGTCGATGCTCGCGTAGAGATTGTCGAGCGCCTCCTGCTGCTCATCGTCCGGCCAGTCGCCATGGTTCGGCACGACGCGTCGGAATGATTTGGCCCACGCGTACACCGGCTGCATGCGCTTGACTTCAGCGCGCGCCTCGTCGCGTTGGCGCATCAGCGACGTCCACGCGTTGTCGTGCTCGGCGACCTTCCGCTCGGCATGGCCCTCGTGCAGTGCGGCGATCACGTCGCTCGTGTCGAGCGGCCTCAGCACGGCGCCGCGTAGCTTCTCGTTCTCGACGCGCAGGGCGTCGCGCTCCGCTTCGAGGTTCCGCCAGCACGTCGCGCAGTGGAAATCGATGTTGCCGGCGCCGGTCGATTGGCAGCGCGCGCACGTGCGCGTGCGTGCGTTCGCCGCGCGCAGGGCGTCGCGCTCCTGTTTCACGCGCTCGTATAGATCGACGTACGGCCGCGCGGCTTCGGGCGGATCATCGAGATCGATGCTCATCGCTGCCCCTTCGCAATCGCGGCATCGACGGCGTCGCGCAACCGGACGATCCAGAATCCTCGCACTGAATGTAGATCGTCACGAACGGCCTTCGCCGCCTCGAACACCGGCCGCATGTCGTTCATCGTTTCGGCGAGCATTGACTTCTCCGCTTTGAGCTTCTTCATCTGGGTGCGCAGGGCGTCACCCTCGGCTCGCAACCGCTCCACCTCGTCGAGCAGCGTGATCGCCTCGTCGCAAGTCAACGGATCACCGTGGCTGTCACCTTGCCAGCGACGCATGCTCTCGCACCGCGCGCGCCAATCTTTGATCTCCTTCATCGCGTCTCCTTCGCTTCGCTGGTCTCATAGCGATCGACGAACACGCCAAGTTGGTTGTCGGCGTGGCGGCAGTTGGAATCGGGGTGGACGCCCGGATTCTCGCCGTGGACCTTGAACCAGAGCCTCGCGGCGTGCACCACCGGTCGCATGCGCTCGACTTCGGCGCGAAGCTTGTCGACCAGCACACCGCGATGGTCCATCTCGTCAGTTCGGTGCAGTCGCTCGATCTCGGCGCGCAGGGCGTCGCGCTCGTGCGCACCGTCGAGCAGCGCCTTCGCCAAGCGAGCGCTTGGCTTGTCAGCGGCGGCGCCGTACTTGTCAATGACGGTGCGTGCCAGATGAATGGGATCATCGTCAGTCACTTTGGTTCCTTCGCGACGACGACCCGCGCTTTGACGGTGGGTGAATCAAACAGCGCTTGCACCGCTGTCAGTGGTACGTCGATGATCAGCTCACGGTGCATGGCGTCGACGCGCTTATTCGCGTAGTCCGGCGGGAATTCACCGTTGTTGTCGACCGTGTATTCGTCGACGGCGTCGGCGAGCCAGGGCACGTCGCCTGGATCGCCTTCGTGCCAGAGCGTATAGATCAGCATTACTTCGGCTCCTTCGCTTCGCTGGCGTGATTCGGCGCGTGGTGGTAGTGGCAATATCCTTCGCCGCAGATCTCGCAGTCGTGCTCACCGACGAAGTGATGCGGCGAACCGTTGAACGGCGGCTTCGTCTCGCTGGCGAGCGCGGCGTCGACGGCGGCGGCGAGCGCCTGCTGAAACGGCCAACTTCCTACTTGTGCTGCGTGACCGGTTCGCCAGCGTCCGCACGCGATCTCGTACACCGGCCGCATGCGCTCATTCTCCTTCTCGTCAGCGAGGTAGCGCTTTACTGCCTCATTCATGGTCTCGGCGAGCATCGCCTTCTCTGCCTTGAGCTTCACCACCTCAGCGCGCAGCTCGCTGACGATCAGCGAACACGAGCATTGCCCGCGCGTGTCGCGGCGGTCGTGGATGTCGCACAGCGCGTCGCTCATCGCGGCTCTTTCGCCAGCGCGGCATCGACGGCGCCTGCAAGCTCTCGCTGAAACGGCCACGATCCCACCTGCGCCGCATGGCCGGTTCGCCAGCGCCCGCATGCAATCTCGTACACCGGTCGCATGCGCTCGATCTCGGCGCGTAGCTCGCCGACCAGCCGCCGGTTGTGCAGGCATGCCTGGCACAGCATCGGCGCTCCGGGCTTGGCGCGGCACGCCGCGCATTCCATGAAGTCAGCGTCGCTCATCGCGACTCCTTGATGCGCAGCCGCACTGGATCGATCGCGACGTCGGGCAGCTCTTTGTAGTGGTGGTAGCCCTCGCCGTGGTGGCAGCTGAGCGTCTCGACCTCGGTGAATGCCCCCGGCTGAGTCGGTTGGATCCACGTGCCGAGCCGCCAGCGAATCACCAACTCAGCGCTCTCGAACGACCAGCACCGCTTCACGTTGAGCGGATTCTTGCCGTTGTAGAAGTCGTCGCGGCAGCCGGCGCAGCGGGCGAGCTTCTCGACGTCCGTGATCGCCGCGGCGTTTCGCGCGGCGGCCCGGACCACGGTGGCGAACGCCTCGTACTCGGACGGCTTCTCGATGAAGTGTCCGGCCTGCTTGATCATCCTGCGGGCCTCGTGCGACGCCGAGAAGAAGACGAAGTGCTTCTCGAGCTCGGGCTTGACGTCGCGCACGAAGGTGAGGACGGCGCCGCCGTTTGCCCCCATGCCGAGATCGTAGTCGGAGAGGACGAGATCGAGATCGGTGCGCTCGATGATGCGCATCGCCTCGGCGGCGTTGTCGGCGTGGATGACGGCGGCGTCCGAGAAGACGCGACGCAGCCATCGCTTGGCCGCGCGCGCGATCTCGGGATCGTCCTCGACGTGCAAGATGATCGTCATGAGTCGAGGCCCTCCGCGGAGAGATCGGCCTCCGCTCCCGTGCCCCAGCGCACGAGGCTCGAGATGCCGATCTGTAGATCGGACTCGAGTACGATGCCGGCGCGTCGGAAATCCGTCCCTCTCGCGATGAAGTAGAGACCTCCCGGAACGCCGATCTTTATCTTGGCCGGGATGAGGAAGACGATCTCGCGTCCGATCGTCGTGCTCTCGTAGCCGAGGCTGACACCGCCTTCTTCGATCGCGGTGACGTCCTCGACGAGATCGGGGGCGTCGCGCTGGAGGATCGCGCGGACTTCGGCCGCGCGGAAGCGCGCCTCTAGCGAGAGTTGTGCGCTCTCGAATTCGGCCCAGCTCCCGTCTGTCATCGCTTTGCTCCGATCGTTCGCGCCGCCGCTTGCGGATCCCAGTACCAGACGCAGATCGCGATGCAGTGGAACGCGCTGTCGGATGACTGCGTCACCGTCATGTCGACGATCTCGCAGTCGGGATGCTTGGCGATCCAGTCGGTGACCATATCGCCGAGTCTCTGTCGCTGCTCGACCATGGTGGCCGAGAACACCTTCACGCCGTTGAATCGCTTCACGCCTCACTCCTCGTTATGGGTGGCTCCTGCTACTGCTTCCTCTTCGTCGAGTAGCCTCTTGGAAGCATCTTCGAGCGCGTGCCGCGCGCGCTCTTCCTCCTTGCACGCGATGCGCAGCGTGACGACGGCGCCCTCGCGGTCGGCGAGGAGTGCCTCGGACCTCCGCGGCGCGATCCTGACGATCGCCTCCTCGATCTGGTTCAGCTCGGCGGCGCGATCGTCGCACGCGCGATCGCGGCGGGCCCACTCGATCGCGGCATTGTCGAGATCTGTCCGGCTCATGGGCTCCCCCAGCTCGCCGCCCGCGACGGCAGCTTGAGCGCTCGTGCCGGCTCCATGTGGACGAGGCGCGGCATGTACGGCGTGTGCCAGTGGCGGGCGACACTCGACTCGAGCGCGGTCCAGATCTCGCTGAAGCGATGCCCCCGCTCGTTGTCGGCGGAGTCCCACTCGAACGTCTGGATGCAGATCGGCTGCTCCTGGGTGTCGCGCCAGAGCAGGATCTCAGGACCGCCCGGGATAACGAGGTGATCGCCACGATCGGTGCGGATCTCGTACGTGAGCGTGGGGACGCGTACGTCAAACACGGGCCACGCGGCCTCGGTGCCGAAGCCGCGCAACTGGCAGCGCGGCGTTCCGCGTTGAAGTGGATCGTCGTCGTGCTCGAGTAGGAGCGCGTAGCAGTTCGTGCGGACGTCTCCGATCGAGACGTACCAGAGGTTTGTGAATAGGACGCGCTTCTCGATCATTCCATGCCTCCGACTTCCTTCGTGCCGTCCGCGTACTCGATTTCGGTACGGACGGGGTAGTGCTCGGTGTCCTTGAAGCTCGGGATCTCGATCTTGGCCAGTGTCTTGGCCTCGACCAGATCGATCTTCCGGCTCCACACGATCTTGCCCGTCGTACCCGAGACGATCTTGATCGTCAGCGGGTAGGCGGATGCCGGCAGGAGGTGCGGGTGAGACGTCGGGCGGCCGTCCTGGCATTCGCACTCGTGGTACGCGCAACCGCAGCGCGCGCAGGCCCCGCGGGTCATTGTTTTCGTCCTCGTTGGAGATTCTCCTCGCGCGTTTGCATAGCGGCCGCACGCACGCGCTCGATGTGAAACATCCCGACACACCGGTTTCCCGGCGCGATCGTGCAGCGCATGCCGGGGCTGGCGCCGCAGACGCTGCACGAGACATCGATCGCCCTGCGGCTCATCGATTCGTCCACTCCTTGCTCGGCTCGGCTTGAGTCACGACGTCACGCCTTCCTTCCACTCGCGGTGATCGGACGGGATCGGCAGCCGCTCGTCGAGCACCTGGCACGCGAGGGCCGCCGCCGCGGTGATCGTGAGCTTGCCGCGATCGGTCGCCAGATCAAGATCGAGCGTCTTGCAGACGAGATCGATGAGGGCCTCATCGTCCCCGATCCATATGACGAGTTGGCTCGTCCTGGCGCCGATGATCTCCTCGCACAGCGGCTGGCCGAGGACGTCCAAAATCGACTGAGCGGGATTCCTGGCGATCTCGCGGCGCACCGTTTCCTTGAACTCGTCGATGGGCTTGAGCGGCTTCACGGCTTCCTCCTCGTGATCATGACGAGCACACCAAACTCTCCAGCTTGCCGATCTCCGATTCGAGCTCGCGCATGCGGTGTTTGGCCTCGTCGTACGTGAACTGCGCCTGATCGGCGGAGGGTCCGATTTCCAACTGCGAGATCGAGACGCCCGCCTGGTGCAGCGCCTCGGCGGCGATCCGCGCGTACGCCTCGGCGCGGGCCAGGTAGCGCAAGTTCCGCTCGTGCTTCTTGCTCACGGCTTCTTCCAGTGCTCGATGACGCTCGGCGAAAGCAGCGCGCGGCGCAGCAGCTCCTCGGCGACCGACGCGCAGTCGCCGGTGCCGAAGAAGCCCGTGTCGCGCAGGACACGTAACGCCTTGGCGACGGGTAGGCTGACGTCGAAGCTGACGTTGGTGAAGCGGCGAGATGCGCGGGTCGTCGCGTCACTGATGACTGGGCTGTCGTTACCCTTCGGTGCGGCGCGCGGGCCGAGCACGTCGCGCAGGTCGACGCCGGCCTTCTTCTCCTTCGCGGTGAGTTTCACGATGGGCATCTATTCCTCCGAATCCTGGGCGGCGAGCACGGCGGCGCGCTCGCCCTCAAAGAACTGTCGTCGCTCTCTCGAGCCGAGGCCGTACGGACACGACTCGCCGATTAGTTCGGATCCTGGCCAGCTCGCTTGCATGTAAAGCGCCCAGCCCTGCTGGAACGGTGGAAGCTTCTGCCACTCGGCGAGGGTGAGGAGCTTCATCGCTGATGCTTCCTTCTACGCGGCTTCATCGATCGTGCGAGATCTTCCGCGTGGGCGTCGATGCCGCGCTCCTTGATGTCGCGGATCGCCGTGCCGATCGAGCTCCGATCGATCAGCACGTCGAAGTCGAGGCGATTCGCGCGGCGATCGTGGACCTCGCCGGCGCGCTGCGCGTCGCTGTACTGCGCGTAGCAGTCGGATCCCCAGCCGCACAGGCAGCGCGCGCGGAAGCCGCCGTGGGGCGTGAGCGACGAATGAACGTGCTCGATCTCGCAGATGACGTGCCGATCGGCAGTCATGGAGATCTCCTGTGCGGCGCCTTGTTGTAGAAGCGGACCGAGAAGTCCGGCAGATCAGGCGCCGCGTCCGGCTCCTTGGGCGGGCTGATCCACGCGCGCTCACACTCGCGCACGCACCAGCGGTTGACGTCGTCCGATCCCCGCGCGCTGATCGGCTTGGCGTCGTCGCCCTCGTACGTGCCCGGATCTTTCGGTGCCTCGCCGAGCTCATCGTCCGCGAGGTACGCGTAGTCGTCGACGTCGTCGGAGAGCTGCACGGTTGGTCGACTGTTGTGGCCCCACGCCTTGTCGCAGCGCCCATCGCACGCGTGCGTGGCGGCTTGGCCGAAGAAGATGAGGTGCTTCTTGATCATCGGCGGTGCTCGTGGCTCATGGGTGTTTCCGTTTCTCGCGCTTGGCCGGCTTCAAATCGGCCGGTGGCGCGGCGAGCAGGCGCTGCGGGTCGAAGCTGAGCACGTCGAGCTTGCCGGCGAGCGCTTCGGCGTCGCCGCGGAACAACTCGACCATCCGGCGATCTAGATCGGCGAGCATCTTCAAGATGTCGTGGAGGAGTTGCTCGCGATCTTTCGACCAGAGCACGGCGCCGGTCGGCAGCTCGTCGTCGTCCAGCTCGATTGGATCGCCGAGGTGCTCCGTGATCTTGCCCTCGTCGCTCTCCCAGTAGTCGACGTCGCGCTTGCTCCGTACGATCTTACCGCTCTCGGGACGGGTCCACGGCCTGGTGTAGTCGCGAAGCTCCCAGGTGAGATCGATGCCGGCGATCACGCTCCTGGACTTCTTGCCGCGCCAGCCTTCCATCTTGGCGCGATCCGAATTGATGTCGTAGATGTTGCCGGTCGAGGTGCTCGGCGCGTTCGTGCCCAGCTCGAGCGGCTTGGCTGTTGCCTCGTAGTGGACGACGATGTAGCGATCCCACACGAGATCGATCGTACGCTCGACGGCCTTCTTGACCTTGCCCTCGAGCGCCTCCTTGGTCTTGGCCGTGTACCACTTGCCGTCGTGCTCGACGTGGAAATCGCCGGTATGGAAGTCGAATCGGAGGTCGACCGTGAACTCGGCGCGATGATCGCTGTTGCCACCCCAGCGGACCTTCTGGACTACGCGATCGAGCATGACGACGAGCTTGCCGATCTTCTTGCCGCGACTCACTTGTGCCTCCGACGGCTCGTCTTGCGAATCGCCGCGACGCGCTCGCCGATAAATGCGACCGCGTTCAACGGCGCGATCGAGTCGCAGCTGCGCCAGTCGGTGTCGAGGTACGCGTCGATCGCGCGCACCACGTCGGAGGGCAGCTCTATGACGATGCTCTTAGGCGGGATCTTCATGACCGCCCCTGGTAGAGCGCCGCGTGTCCGCGCAAGTACTTTCGGTACATCTCCGCGACGGCCTCCTTCGCGGCCTCCGCGCTGTCGTAGCGATCGATCGGACGCTCTGGGTACGTATCGGGCGGCTGCATCGAAATCGTCCAGTAGCTCCGCCGATTGCTCGGGTTCGGCTTGCCGCTCGGCAGGGTCCGACTCCACCGGCCGCCGATCTTGTGGAACAAGACGCGAAGGACGGTGCCCTCGTGCTTGGTCTCGTAGTGCATGCGCGATCGGTCCCAGGTCCAGACCAAGATGTCGGCGTAGCTATCACCTACCATCTGTGGGACCTTCGCCGTCATCGTCACCAGTTCCCGAAGGGATTGCCGTACCCGGTCTGATCGTCCCTCAAGTGCATCGGCACGGGGAAGCGCTCGAACATCTGCGTGTCTCTGTTCATGTAGTAAATCGGTGCGTAGACGGTGAGCTCGAGCGAGGCGCCACCCTCGACGGTGATCGAGAGACACGCGGGAAGATTGTGCTTCTCGACGTCGTCGTTGATCTCGACGACGAGGCGCTCGATCGTGCTCCCCCGGATCGCGTCGGCCTCCGCGTTGGTGATCGGCGAGCAATCGCTGATCACGAAGTACCCGCGTACGGCGGAGATCGAGATCTCCATACGTGGTTCGGCGGTTGGCAGGCGAGCGAAGTTGATGAACTTGACGCGCTGACCGATCGCGTCTTGGAATACGGAAGCGACCTTCGTCACTGCGCGGTCTCCTCGTGATCGACGAGTCCCGCCTCGACGCGCGCCCGCGTGACCCTCTCGTCGTCCAGGGCATTCGGCGCGACGCGCTCGATGACCTGGATCAGCGCGTCGACGTGCTTCTGGAGGACCAGAAGATTCTTGTCGACGCAGTCGAGGTACTCGAAGGCGCGGGTGTAGTTGCTGGGACCGATCGCGTCCCGAACTTGATCCTTCGAACCGTGCATGGAGAGCATGAAGCGAAGATCGGCGGCGGCCGATTGCGCGCGGTCGAAGGGCGACCAGTGCTGATGATCGTCGTCGTAGCTCATCCGTGACTCGCGAGGAGTTCGATGTCACGCAACGTGCCCCGCTTCTCGATCGTCTCGGTGATGATCTTCGGTCCGTGCTTGAGCGCCTCGTACGCGTAGAGCAGCGCGGCGCGGCGGTGCGCGGCGTCGCAGATGACGGCTTGCTCGTCACTACCGGCCTCGGCGTAGTCGTTGCCGGTCGCGCGGAGCGCGATTTTGGCAAAATCGAGCATCGTGAACTCGTCGCCGTCCTTCTTGGATTTGTCGCGGAAGATCTTGCAGAGCTTCTTCTGCTCGTGATCGAGCAGCGGGTGTGCGTCGATCTCGACGTTGGTCAGCGTGTGCAGCCGCGTGATCGCGGCGGCAGCCTTGGCGGTCTTGGTGACAGGCATCGTTTGCTCCTTCTTCTCGAACAGGTCGTCGAAGATGTTCGGCACGGCGGCGAGCTCGCGGATGCCCGCGGGCGTGAGCTGGCGTCCGCCGCGGATGTAGCCGACGAGCCCCTTTCGCTCGAGCGCGTGGATCGTGCGGCCGTGGACGTTGCCGTAGTGGCGCTGGCCGGTCGGCTTGGCAAATACGGCGAGCGCGCGGTGCTCCTTGGCGGAGAGCTTCACGGTTTCTCCCCGCGGAAGGCTTGGCCCTCCATCCCGATGATCGTCCGGGGCAGTGCGCGATTTTCGTCGCGCAGCCATCCGTGGTGAGCGATACGCTCGCTTTTGTCACTGAGGATCGTTCTTTCGATCGCGTGCAGCTCCCTCGCGTCGATCGACGGGGTGTAAACATCGCGTTCGATCTGGATCCCCTCGGCGATCTGCGGCCACAGCCGTCGCACATCGCCCCAGTCCATGACGGCCGGGATCGCCTGCACGAACGTCCGAAGGACGAGGCCGTGCGGCTGCGCGCAGCGCACCGTCGCGCGCATCGCCGCGATCGCGGCCTCGCCGCCGCCGTGGCTGTAGCATTCGACGAGGTAGACGAAGCCGCGCCACGCTGGCCAGTCCTGGCCGGTATGCGGTGCGAAGCAGCCGCGGCCGAGGTGCCACTCGACGAACTTCGCGACCTCCTGGTGGAGCGGCTTCTGTCGGGCGCTCACGGCTTCTCTCCGTCGCGCGTGTATGAGCGGATCATGCGTTGGGATCCTCTTGGAAACGGCTAAGCGCCTCTTGGAAGAGACCGGTAATGCGATCGAGCGCGTCGCGCGTCAGGCTCGTTAGTTGCTCGAACGCCGCGTCGACCCGATCGGCGTGATAGAAGGTCAGTCCCTGTCGCGCACCTGGGACACCGGCGCCCGGGCTCGGACCCGAGCAGGGAGCGCCGGCAGACGCTTTGCAGTGCTGGCACGGGATGTCGCGGGGCTTCACGGGGCGCCGACCGGCGTGCTCGCCGGCGATCACGCGGACGACGTCTCCCTCGCGGTACGTCTTACTCATCGATCTGCCTCTGTCATCGTCTGCTCCTTGTAGCAAGAGCGCCTTGCGCATTGCAAGCTAATCTTGCGCCGTCGTCGCGTCTCGTGCTATGCGTGAGGGGATGTCCATCGGAGACAAGATTCGCGCCGCGCGCGTTCACCGCGGCTGGTCGGTCGTCGATCTGGCCGAGAAGCTCGGCGTGACCCGGCAGTGCGTCGAGTCGTGGGAGGCGGGGAAGACGGCACCGCGCGCGCAGCGGGTCACGAAGGTCGCCCGCGTGCTCGATCTCGAGCCGGCCGCGCTGCTGCCGTAGCGGTGCGCGGCGGGAGTCACGCGGCCACCTTCGGGTACGGCAGCTTCGGCATCTGCTCCAGCTCGCTCCGGTAGCGGCGGTTGAGCGACCACACGTAGCGGTAGTTGCCGCGATGTCGCATCGGCCGCGTGATCTGCGCGCGCCAGTGGCGCAGCCACGCGAGGGCCTCCTCGGCGGTCGCCTCCGCGTGCAACGGATCGGCGCCGAAGCGGACGAGCTGGCTCGCGGGACCGGCCGAGTTGCGCTCGCGACGGGCGATCTTCCCCTGCGCGCGGTTCGAGAGCACGGTGCCGTCCGGCAAGATGTTGAGCGACGCCTCGCGCGTCTTGCCGACGTGGCGACCATTCAGCGCCTGGTATACGCAGCCGACGTGGCCGCGGTGCACGCGGCGGCCGTCGATCGTCGTGCGCGGCTGCGGATCGGCGCAGCTCTCGATCGCGATGATGCCGTCTGCGCGGAGCTGGCCGAAGCAGCGGGCGACGAACCAGCTCTCGCCGTTGCCCGGCACCTCGTCGAGCAAGACCAGGCGGCCGAGCGTGGCGGCCTGGCCGATCGCGAGCGTCGGGAACACCGCGCGGTGCGCGTTCATGGAGGCCGGTGGGCCGAACACGGCGGCGCCCACGAGCTCGCCGCGGTGGTGGAGGCCGAACGGGTGCGCGGTCGGCGAGCACGTCCCGCTGTAGTGGTGGGCCTCGACGAAGGCGCGCGCGGCTGCGCCGGAGATCGGCGCGACGTCGTACTCGGCGGTGCGGATCAGCTCGCCGGCGGGGCGGCGCGACTCGCGGCCCTCTTGCCAGCGCTGGACGGTATCGGTGATCATCGTGTCCTCCTACTTCCCTATGTGCGCGAGCCGCGCGTTTCGTGCAGGAAATCGACTCACGCGCGGTGCCCCTCGATCGCGGCGAGCGCACGGTAGAGGCTGTCGTGGTTGCGGTCGTTGTCACCGGTCGCGCGCAGCTCCTGCGCCGCGTTGATCAGCTGAGAGACGAGCTGGGCGCCGTCGCGATCGAGCATGAGCGTCGAGTAGACGCTGGGAGAGCGGGCGGCTTGCAAGAGGGCGTTCGGAAGGGTCATGACATGGGCTCCGTGAGTTGGCGGGCGGTCAGCATTACGGCCACCGCGTCTTCTTCGGCAGTCGGCCGATCAGCGCGGCGGCGTTCTCGAGCGCCGACTGGATCTCGGTGGCCTGGAGCGCCGTGATCATCACGCGCCCGGCGCGTGGCCGATCGGCGTTGCGGAGTGTCGCGATCTGATCGTGCAGATCCCGGCGCAGCGGCTCGGAGTCCTCTTGCGTCGGGTAGGGGCGATCTTCGATCAGCTCGGCGAGCCAGCGCTCGCGGCGGTAGACGTGGATCGCTGCGCGTGGGTGAAGCGAGCAGCGTGAGGCGACGTCGTGGCCGCACTCGGAGCAGCAGCGATCGATGCACGATCCCTCGTGTGCCTCGTCGCCGCAGTCGCGACATGATCCGTCGGCCGGGCGTGGCCGGCAGCGGATCGCGACGTCGGCCATCTTGGCGTGGATCGGTTGGTTGGAGATCGTCCGCAGCTCGACGTTGTCGAACACGATCGAGATGATCGTGAGCGGGATCCACTCGCCCCGATCGTCGTCGCGCATCTCGACGAGTGCGCCGCGCTTGATGCTCTTGGGATCGAGGGTCATGGCTGGAACTCCGGCGTGATCTCTCGCGCGACGGACTGTGGATCGTGGCAGCCGTGGCGAGCGCCGGCGTCGCGATCGTGCGGCTCGATGACGCCGCGCCGGGCCGGCTTGCTCTTGCCGCAGTGGCGGCACTTCGCCTTGTGCGGCCACCACGTCTTCTTGCCGGTGATGAAATCTTCGACCGCCCAGCCGCGCGGGCGCTCGATCATCAGGAATACGATCAGATCAAGGCCACGCGCCTCGGCGGTCGCACGCATCTCGTCGCCGTATAGGCCGGTCAGCGCGTGCTCGTAGTGGTCGCGCTCTTGGCCCGCGATGCGACGCGCGAGCTTCTCGTCGTGGATCGCTCCGGGCGATCCGGGCGTGTAGCGTGGCTCGACGTTGATGTACACGGCCCTCATGGCAGCACTCCGAGCCAACCGAGCAGCGCAGCGCCGGCGAACACGAGCAGGGCCAGCTCGACGGTCACGCCGAGGCGCGCGAGGTGATCGCGGGCGCGGGGAGTCATGGGATCCTCCTGAACACGGCGACGGCGCCGCGCAGGCGGGCGTCGTAGCGCGCCTGATCCTTGGTGAGCATTGGCGCGCCGGCCGGTGCGCCCACGCGGATGTAGCCGATCTTCGCGCGGCCTTCCAGCGGTGTTCCCACGAACGCCGTGACGAGGCCGCGCTCGGCGTAGACGATCCGTGGCTTCTTCACGAAGCGATCCCCATGTGGTTCTGGACGAAGCCGCGCCAGTGGGCGAGCAGCCGATCGGCACTCGTGATCGAGGCGTCGGCGGCGAGGCTGTGCTCGCCCCAGCGGCCGCCGGTGAAGACGAAGCGATCGCCTTCGAGGTACGCGGCGAGGAAGATGCCGCCGAAGAGCGGCGCGAAGAGGCGGTTGCCGTCGACGTGGACGTCGTGCCAGCGGCCGATGACTTGGATGCGGGGATCGATCTTCGGACCCTGCCCCTGCCCACCACCCCCGCTCGAAGACTTGCGGCTCACGACACGAACCCCAGCTCGCGCGCGCGGCTCGGCACGGCGAAGAGCAGGTCGCCCTGCTTCGTGATGAGGCCGAGGTCGAGGAGGCTCGTTTCGAGGCTCTGGTACTGGGAGAGCTTGCAGCCCTGCGTCTGGAGGGCGGCGAACACGACGCCGGCGGGTGCGCCGGCGTTGCCCGTGGCGGCGACGGTCTCGTAAATGGCGATCACGACCATGCGGACGGCGGCGGCTTGGGTCTTCGTCATGTCTGGAGGTAATACACGTGGCATACCAACGTATGACGCGTGTAGTGCGGTGTTTCTACGACGCTTCGGTGTGGTGGGAAGGCGTGGGTGATCTGCTACCCGGATACTCGCTACCACGTTCACGTTCACGTCACGGCGATCGCGTTCCCGGTGCGCCAGGGAGCTTCATGGCCTCGAAGTATTTCTTCATGCGTCGAAGCAGCTCTTCGTCTTCGAGCGGTGGCTCGCTCTGCTTCATCGCGTAGCAGAGGCAGTTGATCGCCGCGTCGATGCAGATGTTGCCCTCGGTGATGCCCCTGAACGTGACCTGCTCTTCGAGCGCGTCGATCAGCGCCTCTGCGATCGCGTGGATGGTCCTGACATCTTCGAGCGGGATGTCCATGAGGTCCTGACTCACAACGCTGATCCTTTCCGCGGGTCCAGTTCAGCGTCAGCCCAGCTGCAAGCCATGTGAACGAGATCTGACTTTGCACTCCGCTTATCTTCAGCGGTGTGCATCCCGGACTGGTGAATCAGCACGCCGTTGATGCGGATCCCGATGTGCCAGGTTCGACACCAGCGGCTCTCGTCGCCACGAGACATGTAGATCTCTACGAGACGGCCGTCTTGTGCACGTCCCTTACGTACATGCGTCGGGAGGTGACCGAGGGTGTGCTCAGTTGTCCAGGGCTCCCATTTGATTTTCACGACGTCGCTCGCCAAATCAGAAAGCCGATGAAGATTGCGTAACCCACAATCAATGTGATTGCTAGGGCGCGAAACACCGGCACGGGACGAAGCCAGTCTTTCACAGCGACCATCCCGGGCGTACAGCGTCAGGACGAAGCCAGTAGCCCACCTTGTTCGGCGAGAAGCCAGCAGACTTGAGGGCGTTGAATCCTTTTGCGGTCGGCTCAAAACGGGAGTTGAGCGGTGAGCCCGCAAGATAGCCCTGCATTTCGAGAGATCGTAGGCGCGCAAACGCAGTACGGTTGCGCTCCACACGTGTTCGCGAAAGGCGCGCGGTGCGCTTCGCGGGCGGCACCAGATCCTCTAGATCGACTGTTCCATAGGACGCGGCGCGCGCTAGCAAGTCCAAATCTCTCATGTTCATTTGGCCCGCTCGATCCGGCCGTACATCGTGTTCATGCGCATCTCGACGGCCCTCTTGATGGCGTCACGCGTAATGATCCGTGTCCGATTGTGGAACCCGACAGGAACGATTTCCTCGCCATCTCTGTCAACTTCGATACCGCTCACGCCCTTCGCGGTCTCGCGCGTGACGCGGATCGTGAACTTGTCCCCATCGACGGTGGTAATCGCCAGGTACCTGATTGGACTTTGTCTTGATGCGTGACTCACGATATTGCCTCCTCGTCGAGCACGACCAGCACACCGCGATCGATGTGATCGCGCACCGCGAACCACGCGACTCCCAGCAAACCGGGGGCGCCGCGCGCACCCGTGGGCGGGCCTCCCTCATCCTTGAGCACGCGGGTCGTCCGGTACTGCGGGCCGCTGATGTCGGTGCGGCGGTTCTTGGGGCGCTTGCCGAAGGTGCAGCCTTCAACGCACGCGACGCCGGGGCAGTCGTCCGTGTGGCGGCGGTGGAGCGGCCCCCACTTCTCCCACTCTTCGACGTTCTCGGCGAGGATCACGCGCGGCTTCACCGCGGCGGCCCAGCGCACCATGATCCAGGCGAGCGCGCGGATCTTGATCGATTCCTCGTCGAGCGCCGTGCCCTTCGCCTTGGAGTAGTGACTGCACGTGGGCGAGCACCACATGATGCCGACACTCTTGCCAGCCGTCGCGGCGACGGGATCGACCTGCCAGACGTTCTCGATGTAGTGTTTCGTGCTCGGATGGTTGATCGCATGCATCGCGATCGCCTCGGGGTCGTGGTTGATCGCGACGTCGGGGGAGCGATCGAGCGCCTGCTCGATGCCCGAGCTGGCTCCGCCGCCGCCGGCGAAGCTGTCCACGATGATGGAGTCGTCGAGCCAGGTGCGGAGGATCGGGTTGCGTTTGGCCATGGCTACTTCGTCTCCTTGTCGAACACAGTTTCGTTCGAGACGCGAACCTCGCGCGCCGTTCGGCGCTCGTCGAGTTGCGAGGTGTACTTCGCGCGATCTTCGGGGCGGCACGCGTGCGTGTTCCAGTCGGCGTAGGAGACGAGGACGCCGCACTCGTTGCACGGCTGCGTGAGCGGGATCGCCTGGCGCTTCTCCGCAACCACTTCGCCGTTACCGCCGCAGACCTCGCAAAACCGGTGCTTGGGATCCTTTCCAGTTCCAGTGCACGCGGCGCATACCTCGTAGCCCGGCGAGCAGCGGAGCCGCGACATCGCGCGTGTGAGCCGGTTCGGATCGAACCCCTGTGCGGCGGCGAGTTGACGCGTCGACAACCCCACGGCGATCGGCTCGACGATCTCGTTGCCTGTCTCGCGGAGGTACGTGCGGATGCCGCGCATGATCCGCTCGCGCGTCTTGGGCGAGATCGTCGCTGAATCGCGCTTCTCACCGTCGCGCATTTCGATCGCAGTGACCTCGATGCGCTTGCCGTCGACGATGACGTGCATCGACGCCGCGCAGTTGGCGCAGCGGCCGTAGTCGTCGCTCTTGCCGGCTGGCACGGGGACGTCGCAGACGGGGCAGCGCTTGATCTCGGGCTCGGTCACGACAGGATCTCCTTGTTGTCGCCTGCGGGGCTGACGTCGTCGTCCTTCATGTCGGCGACCAGCGCGGCGCGCTCGACCGGATCGGGGATCCAGTAGTGGTTGCCGTAGACGTCGACGATCTCCTCGTGCGCCTTCGCGCACGCGTCACAGCACGAGATGTCGCGGTGCGAACACGCGAGGGAGTCGTCGTGTCCGCGGCGGAAGCCGCGCGGAAGGCGCTTCGACTTGGGCTTGGCGGTCATACTCGGGCACTACTGCGCACTACGTGCCAGCCGGCCGTCGGTGCAAGGGCTCGTTGGCGAACCCGCGGATGTGTTGTCGCGTGTTCACGGTGCGCCGGCGCGTATCCGGGTGCTGAGATACCCACCGTCCCCCCGCAACCCCGGTTCACGACGCGATCGCCTTGCTCTCGTTCCCGTTGCGGATGTGCGCGTCGACTACCGCACGAATCCACTCGCTGAGCGTCACGTCGGCGCGCGCCGCGAGCGTCTTCCACTCGGCGAGTTCGCGATCACGCAAGCGTACGCGCGCGACTACGTCGCGCGTCGAAGCGACGCGCATGGTTGCTCGCGTGCTCGAGTTGGATGGGGCAGGCGAAGGGGGCTTCGGCGACCGTGGTGGAAATCGTCGATTCATGTCCTACGTTTGGTTAGCACGGCTGTAGCTACAACGCAAGCGCCGAAAATCGCGTCGCCGGCTGTTGTCATAATTCCCATTATGCCTATTGCGGCTGCCGGCGGCGCCGCGGCATCGTGGGGCCAATGAAGCGCGGCCGCGAGCTCACCACCGCCGTCGACTACGCCTCGTTCGACGCGTTCGTACGCCTCGCGATCCGGCAGGTCACGCGCAACAAGCACACGGTCGATGCCTACTCACGTGATGCCGCGCGCTGGATCGCGTTCTGCCGCGGCCGCGGCGTCGATCCGTCGATCGCGCGCCGGCACGACGTCGCTGCGTGGATGGAGACGATGATCGAGGAGGCCGTCGCGCCCAAGACGCGCGGTCGCCGGATCTCGGCCCTATGTTCGATCTACCGTGAGCTCCGCCGCGAGATTCACGATGACGCCGGTAACGAGCACCCGCCGATCGTGCGCGTCGAGAATCCATTCGCGGTGGATGGCGGACCCAAGCGCGAGCGCGTCCACCCGATCGCGCCGACGCCGGTGGCGCGCCCCGATCTGGTGACGGCGCTCTTGAAGGGGTGCGGATCTGACCCGATCGGTATCCGCGACCGGGCGCTCTTGCGCGTGCTCTGGCGCACCGGCGCGCGGCGATCTTCGATCGCGGCGATGCGCATCGAGCAGCTCGAGCACCGCGCTCCCGAGGGCGGCTTCCCGGTGTTTGAGATCGTGCTCGCCGCCAAGCGAGATAAGCGCGTCCGCGTCCAGATTCGCGGTCAAGCCGGCGCGGCGCTCGCCGCGTGGCTCGCCGTTCTCGCGAAGTCCGGCATTCGCACGGGGCCGCTTTGGCTCGGCAAGAAGCGACCCCTCACGCCGAGCGGTGTGTGGAATGCGCTCGCGCGACGAGCTCGCTTGGCCGGCATCCGCGATCGGATTTCGCCGCACATGCTGCGCGTCGCGTTCTTGACGTACAACCCGGCCGGGCTCGAGGCCAAGCAAGAGGCCGCTGGGCACGCGGATCCCGAGACGACGCGGAGCTACGATCGAACGGCGTGGCGCGGGAAGGAGGCGTTTGAGCAGATGCCCGAGCCGGAGGACGTGAAAGAATGACGCGCGCTGAATTCAATCGTGAGCTTGACGTGATCGCCGCGCTCGAAACGCCGGCGATCGTCAAATTCGCGCTTCGCATCTTGCTGGTAGTCGAATCCGAAGGACTCTCCTATGCCGAAGCGCGCGCCGCGCTGTTCAAATGCGCTAGCGCTTACCCGGCGCCCCCACGTACATCTTCACATCCTTCAGCACGGCTTCCACCGCCACGCGTCTCGCGCCGTGCAGCAATGGCTGGAAATCGTCGGTCGCGGTGAAAACGGCGCTTTTCTCTTCATCACACCCGCCACGTCCAGATCAACGTGTCGCCCGCGTCGATGAGCAGCTTCTTCGCGTTCCCTCCAGCGTAATCGACGATCTTCCGCAACCGATAGAGGTCGTCCTTCGTCGATCCAGCCTGCGCATCTGCGCCGTCGTCGCGGAACGCTCGCAGGAGCCACCAGCGCTTGCCGTCGCGGAGATAGTGCGAGATCCCGATCCACCAGACGCCGATCGGCGCGCGCTCGGCGGCCTCACCGAGATCGATCTTCGTGGTCGCCGCGTACTGCTCGAGCCGCGTGACGACGCCCCTGGCTTTCTCGAGGACGGCCTCGTCGATCGTCTTGCGATTGAGATCGAACCAGTCGAGGACGGCCTGGGGCATCTCGCGCGGCGGCTCCTTCACGACGGCTTCCTTGAGGAGCTTGACGACGTCCTTCCACTTCATTTGGCGGATGCGTGCCTCGAGCTCGTCGTGGTCGAGGCCGGTCCGTCGCTCGAACTCCGCCTTGTCGGCAGCACGATCGCGGGTTTTCGACTCGGTCATCCGCGCTTGTCCCACTTCCACGCGTGCACACGCGCATTTCGCGGCACGTCGCCGGCGGCGAGGCGATCTACGGCGAGCTCGAGCCGGTGCTGCTCGGCCTTCGTCACCGGATCCCAGGTGACGCGCCGATCACGGTGGATCACCTCACGTACCTGATACGCGTAGCGCGGGCGGACCGCGCTCATCAAGTAATCGCCGATCCGCGGTGGCGATCCGGCCCAGCGCGCGCGGAGTGTCATGACAGTCTCGGCTTCCCGAGCCGATCTTCGGCGCGCAACCGCAGCTCCTTGGACAACGCGGCGAGCCGATCGAGCAGCGCGAATAGCATGATCCCGTCCTCGGGATGATCGCGGATCGCGTTGACGGCGGTGTCGATCGTGTCGGCCATCGCGATCTGCGCCTCGTCTTGCGACGCGACGATCCGATCGTTGACGTCGACGAGCTTCGCGTTGATGTCGTGGAGCGTCTCCAGCTTGTCGCAGAGCTTCGCCATCTCCTTGATGTAGTGATTGCGCAGCGCGCGATAGGCGCCGCGCAGGTCGTCGGCTGTCGCGGCGTCGATCGCGGACTCGGCGAGCTCTTGCAGCTTATTCGACGTCACGGCGCCCACTCCCCGGCCCGGATCATCGCCTCGGTCTCCGCCCACCGTACGTGCGCCGGGATCGCCTTGCCGTGCACGAACGCCTCGAGCGGATCGCTATTGCGCACGCGGATCCCGCCGTCGGTCATGAGCTTCCATCCGAACTGCGCCGTCACGTGCCGGAACGCGGCCCACGCGGCGAGGAAGATCGCGTCGCACTCGGGCGTGCCGGGAAGCGGTAGATCGATCACGGACGCTGCACCGCGTGCCCGATCGCTCGCGAGGATCGCGCACAGGCGAGCCATCGCCTCCTGATCAACGCGGGCTGTCTTCACTTGATGCTCGCTCATAGTCCTCCGACGATCAGTTTCGCCCAGCATGCGAAGCAGATCTTGATTCCACCACCAAGGTAGTGGTCGCGGGGGTCGTGCTCGCAGATCGCGAGGCCGGGATCGTCACCGATCTGCGAGGTGATCCGCGCCTCCTCCTCGGCGTATTCGGCGCGATGCACGGCTGGTGATGGCGCGAATTCCATCGTGTAGCCGTGGCGCGCGTCGACGTTGGTGACGGCCCGTTCGCGGATTCGCTCGCGGGGGCTCCTATAATTGCGACTCACGGCGTCTCCGAGAAGGCGTCGAGCTGATCGATCGTCACGCGGGTTTCGTAGCCGAGCTCATTTTTTAGCTTGGACGTGATGCCGACGTCGCCGAACCGGCTCGCCATGACGACGCGCACGCGCTTGCCCTTGTGGTTCGCGAACAGCCTCGGGTACTCATCCGCCACGAGCATGCCGTGTCCCGGCATCCGCGCTCTCGCGAGGTACTTCCGCAGCGGATCGGGCGTCGACGGATCGTCGATGTAGTCGTCGCAGTGTCGGGTCACCGGCATGTCCTTTCCTTCGAGGCTGTCGGGTGCGTCGATCTTCTCGGGTACCTTCTGCCAGCACTGCGGATCTTCGCACTGCGGTGCGACGTGGTCGCCGTCGCAGCGCAGCGGGATGCCCGGCGCGGTCGACGCGGAGAGCATGCCGGAAGTCGCGCGACACTCGACGCAGACCTGCGGATCGCTGCCGTCCGCGGCGCGATCGCGGATCATGAAGCGGTGGCAGTTGAGGCACTGGCGGCGGGTGATGGTCACGCGGGCTCCTTCCAGTAACGTCCATCACTCATTGCACGTCTCCCTGTTGCTCGGCGATGAGTGCTTCGATCTGATCGATGGCGTGCTTTCCGCAATGGATGTAGACGACGCTCGGTCCGCCCGACGCGACGGCGATCGAGATCTGGTCGGCTGGGTTGTCACACGCGAGGCATCGGCGATCCATCTTGTCGAGCACCGCCCTGGCGATCGCGTCGCAGGGATCGTCAGCGTCCTTCCACGAGGCGTCGTCGATCCCGATTTCCCGCGCGTGCTTCGCGATGCGGAGCCAGAAGAGGTTCATGATCGTCGGATCGATCCTCGTCATCTATGGGCCCACTTCGTGGACGGGGTTGTCCTCTTCCAGGCCGCAGAGCCAGCAGTCCGAGTTCGTCGTCAGTACGTTCACGACGAACACGTGGTTGTTGATGTGCTCGATCATCAGCGCGTCGCGCCCCGCCATGACCTTACGCAGCGCGCGCAGCTCGATGATCGCGCGCACGATCTTCGACGACGGGGGTCCCATCTTCTCGAGCTCGTCGAGATCGCTGTCGCTGAGCGGTTTCACGACGCCACCATCCGCAGCCACTGGCGGATTAGCTTCCATCGATCGGCCAGCTCTTGATCGGCGCGATGCGGACCGTCAGGATCGAGCGCGCAGTCGATCGCGGCGATCACGGCCGCCACGTGGGCAGGCGCGAGCGCCGGCCAGATTGGGCCGCGCCGTCCCATCGATTCCGCCACGAGCCGTGCGTACAGGGCGTCGCACGCGGCGCGGGCCTCGGGTGGCAGGCGCCGCTCGGGCTCGAGTGCGACGCCAATCGCCAAGATCACGAGCGACGCCTCCGCTTCGGTCAGCGCGTGCTGCGGGTTCGGCGTATAGCCGGCGGCGCGGAGCGCAGTCTCGAGATCGTCGGCGAACTCGGCATCGATCGTGCGCCGGCGCTGGGCGTATGTCCAGAGTAAATCCTGGGCGGTCGGATCTTCGACCGACAGCGGGACCTTACCCGGTGGGCAGGTGGGGTACTTGTCGCTCTGGAATTGGCCGTCGATGAGATGCGCGCCCATGATCTAGTCCTCCTCCAGAGGAACCAAGCGTCCGTCGACTTCGGCGACGATCGCGCGCGCGATCGCGACGCTCGTCATCGCCACGCCGGCCTCGTCCCCCGAGGAGAGCTCGTGATAGTTCAGGCTCGCGACGAGTCCGCCGGCGATGTTCCCGGCCATGCGCAAGATCGCCGATCGATCGCGCGCGGCGAGGTGCGCGGTCTCCGCGACGTGGTGCTCCCGTAGCTCGCGGTAGTGTGCGGCGAGCATATCGACGCCACCGCGCTTGGCGTCTTCGAGTTCTTCGTCCGTCAGTGCGTCGAATGCCTTCACTGGGCGCCTCCTGGTGAGCGTGGGAACGGCTCGATCGAGCCGTCCGGCTTGATGAGATCGATCTTCTGCTCTGCCTGCCCGAGCAGCGCGTCGATTTCGTGGCCGATCGTGACGCCACGCGCGTACTCGGCGAGGGTCTGCTCGAGCGGGAGCTTGCCGGACTCGAGTCGATCGCAGATCGCGCGCAGCTCCTTCATCTTGGCGTCGAGATCGTTCACGACTTGATCACCTTGCTGATCGCCTCGCGAAGCACGTCGCTCAGCGTGAGATCTCGTCGGCGCGCGGCCCGTCGCAAGATCGCGAGCTCTTCTTTGGTAACGCGCAGCATGATCGTGAGCCGACGCGCGTGGGGCTTGCGCCAGCCGAACGGGCGGCCGGGCGGATTCTTTTTGGGATCTTCCTTCGTCACGTCACGTTGATCCAGCGCGCACCGGTTGTCAGACGAGGACGTCTATCGCGACGCGCTCGATCTTCTCGATGGCGATCTTGTTGATGCGGTATTTTTCGATGGCCTTCTCGTTTGCGGTACGGAATACGACGATTCCGCCGACGACCTGTCGCTCGAGATGCTCGCCCGCGGAGCGGGCGTCACCGTTGGCGAGCACGTGTCGGGTGGCGGTAGCCCAGGGATGCTCCTGGCCCTCGAACCAGTATTGGTAGGTCACGGCGTAGACGTGCTGGATGCCAGTTGCTTTCTTCTTCATGTGCTCCGCTCCTCTTGTGGTTACGTCACGTCGATCCAGCGCGCGTCGGCGCCGTCGATCCCCAGAAAGCCCGTCCTCGGTGGCGCGTGGTTCGGCTCGACGAGCCACGTCGAGAGGTTGTACGAGTGGACGCCCGTGTCCGGGATCGCGTAGTCGTCCCACACGTGCGTGTGGCCGTAGAGCATGATCGTGCTCTGCTGCTTCGGCCAGGCGATCGCCTCCATCCACGCGCGAAGTCGAGCGCGCGTCGCCTCGACGTCGGCGAAGCGATCGGCCGACGTCACGCTCGCGAGCGGCGGCGAGAGCAGCTGCTTGTCGAGCTCGGCCATGATCGCATCGACGATGATCCGCCGCTCGATCCCGCCGATCACGCGCCAGAGGACGCCATGCGGCAGGATCTGGTCGACGAGGCGCGCGACGATCGGCCGCAGCAGGCCGTCCTTGCCCTTCTGCAAGTCGGTGTAGATCGCCTCGACGAGCCCGTCGGCGCCGATCCCCTCGCCCGTCTCGCCGAGGAGCCAGTAGATCAGCTCGATGATCGGATGGTTCACCGTCGCGGCGACACGATCGTGTGGCAGCCCGGCGAGCTTGGGGGCGAGTAGATCGGACAGATCGGTGTAGAGTCCGCCGAAGAGGTGGCCGTGCGTGACGTAGAGGCGCGCGCCGCCCTCGAGCTCGCGAACGTAGCTGGGGTACGCGATCGTGACCTTCGCGTGCCCCTGGGCGTAGATCCCGTCGATTAGCGGCTGCAAGATCGTGAACGGCTCACCGACGGGAGACGTGATTTGGTAGGTCCCCCCTCCCGTCGGCGGGATCATGCCGCCTCGCAGCGGCGCGAGCAGCCGCTTGTCTTCGCTGTGCAGCGACCACAGATGATGATCGTGATTGCCCGCGACGACGATGATCTCGTCTGGGCGCGGGAGGCGCGCGAGGAGATCTCGCAGATCTTCGACGGCGTCTTGCGCGTACGCGAGGGACAGATCGAGGAAGTCGCCGACGACGAGGAGCGTGTAGGGATCTGCCGCGTTGCTGGTGAAGGTGGAGATCGCCCTCGCGAGGGCGGGGACGAGATTCGTCGCTGCCTTCGTCGACAAGAGTGAATGCTGGCCGAGACCGTCGGCGCCGGTCTGGCCGAGGTGGAGGTCGGAGATCGCGATAATCTTGGTCACGGCGTGGACTCCTTCGCGAGTGCGTCATCGACGGCGCAGATGAGCGCATCGACGGCGCTTGTGTCGTAGTCCTCGGCGCAGTCCGCGACCTTCACGGCCAAGTCATAGATCGGCCGCATGCGCTCGACCTCGGCGCGCAGGGCGTCGCGCTCGACGAACACCGGCCCGATACCTTCGAGCGTGCGACACAGCTTGTTCAGCCGCTCCACCTCCGCGATCAGCTTCGGCACGAGCGTGCGGGCGGCGGCGGCGAACAACACGTCGGCCTCTCGCCCATTCTCGCCGTCGTCGCCGTAGCCTCGCATCACCGGCACGTCGGCCGGAATTGACCACACGAGCTGGCACGGGCATTTCGCGTCCGGCTGCGCCTCACAGGGCTTCCACGGTCCCGGCGTCGCTGCCTTGCACAACGCCCGCGCAGCCTCGATCTCGTCGTCAGTCAATTGCACGTCGCTCATGGCTGCCCCTTCCAAAAGCTGACGGGCATTGGATCGGGACTTGTGATGGTCAGGGCGCGCTTGCCGTCGTCGTCGGTCTCCTCCTTGGTATCGAACCGCGAGAGCCTCTGAAAGATGAGCACGAGCAGGGCCGTCGATGTCTCGGGGAACGCGACGCTCCAGACGCGCTCGGCGTCTGGGCAGTGCAGGATGATCGTCAACATAATTTGCTCCTCTCCAGCTCGCCCGGCCAGAGGTGGCCCGGCTCGGGCTCCTCGCGGTAACCGGGACAGTCGATGTCGCACAGTCCGCCGGCCATCGCGGGGGCGACGGATCGGCCGCGCGGCGCCTTGCGGCGGCGGCAGCGTCCGCAGATCTGCGTCGCCTCGCAGGCGGCGGTACACGTCATTCGATTACGTCCTCGAGTGGAGGCCATTCGCCGTTTACGCTGCGCTCGGTCTTCGCAGACGGCAGGTTGTTCCAACACGTGCTCTCGATCATCCGATCGTCGTCGGGCGGTACGATCGTCACGACGGGCGGCTTCTCCTCGATCGTCTCGACGAGGCGCTCGTCGTAGCTCTCGGGCCACGCCGTGCCGCGATCGAAGATCGCGCGGGCCTCGGCCTCGGTCGCCGCCTTGATCGTCCGCTCGTAGACGACGCGCTGCACGCGCTCGACGCCGATCTTGAAGCGCGGCAGCGGGTGGCAGCGATCGCAGTCTTCGTTGCCGCAGAGGACGTCTTGATCGTCGCTCATGTCCCACTCCTTCTGATCACTGCCGCACCTCGTGGCAGAGCCCGCACTCCTGATAATGCTTCGTCGTCTCATCCCAGCAGTCGAAGCGGATCTTGTCCTCCCAGATGTGCGAGCACCCGACGATGAACTTCGGCTGGCGCACGCGGCTGTTGTTGCCGAGATCTCGTACGCCCTGGCGGGTGAGCTTATCTTCCGGCATGTCGCTCTTTCTTGTGCGCGGCGCGGATCGCGTTCAACGATTCGCGCGTGAGCGAGAGCTCTCCGAACAGCGCGGCGAACTCATCCTCGGTCACTTTGGGGGCCTTCTTCGTCATAGCTTCACGAGCCTCCCGCTGCACAGCCGGTGCAGCCACTCGAACCCAGGAACGGTCGGATGATCGTAATAGACGTGGGTGCAGTGCGGGCACTCGACGTCGCCGGACGCACGGTTCCAATCAGCGCGCTCGACGCGCTCCTGATCGATCTTGTTCGGGCGCGACAACTCGACGATCGCATGCGCGAACGAGACGATCGTCAGCGAGTCCTCGGCGCGATCGCGCCCCAGCTCGCCGCGAACGCCAGCGTGGATCCGCTTGGCCAGCTCGATTGCGTCCCTCGTCGAATCCATCACGCCACGTACTCCCGGAGCACGTAGTCGTCGGGCACGGCCTTGAAGAAGCGCGCGGCGTGATCGCCGGAGTAGGTCGCGTTGAGCGCCGCGACGATGGTGTCGACGTAGTACGCGTCGACGTGGTCGGCGATGAGCTTATCGTCCGAGGCGCCGAGTTGCTCGCGATCGAAATTGTCGACGGAGATGATCTTCACGGCGCTTCCTGACGCGGGCCGAGACGATCCACCTGCCGGAGACGCAGCCCCAGCTCGCCCAAGATGTCGACTAGCTCGAGCTTGGAGTTGTGAGGCATCTGCGACGCGCAGACGATCAGGATGGCGTGGCCAACGAGATCGCCGACGCTCTCCGTTGCCAGCTTCTGGAACTTGTTCATGCGACGATCTTCCTCTCCAGCTTCTTCGGGTGCTGGCGGTGGCAGGCACTCACGATTTCCTCCGCGGCCGGATCGACACGCCGATCTGACGGAGCTGTCGCGCGACGGTGACGACGGTGCCGCGACGGACCGGATCGGGTACGAGCAGTCGCAGCTGGGGATCGTCGAAGTCAGCCGGATCGCGCATGTCCCGCTCGTCCTTGTCGCCGATCGGTAGCCGATCGAGCAGGAGATCGAGCGCGACCAGCTCTTCTTCGACGAGCATGCCGACGAGATCTTCCGGTGATGGACGTAGCTCCATCAGCGGGCGATCGACGGCCATTGGCGGGCGCTTGTTCGCCATCACGCGATCTGCCTCCGGCCCTCGGCGGTGATCTCCCAGCGCGAGGCGCCATCGCTCGGCGCGTGGCGGACGAGGCCCCGCTTCTTGAGCCTGCCGAGCAACATCTGCGCGGCGTAGTCGCCGCCGCCGTTGGACGAGATGACGTGTCCCCGCTTCAAGTCGCGCCACACGGCGGCGCCGACCGATGTGGCGTCGACGGGACCGTGCGCGGCGAGGTAGCGGAGCACGCGGATCGAGGTCGACTCGGCGTCAGACATTCGGCTTACTCTTCGATCGCCGGCGCAAGATCGCGCGCACGAGGTCCAGTACGTGCGCGTGCTCGATCTCGGTCCAGGATCGATCTCCGATGCCGTAGACGAACTGGCGTAGGACGAGGATGTCGTGCGGGATCTTCACGGCGACACATCCAACGCGCGCAAGCGAGCCAGCTTCCGTGGCCAGCCGTGGTAGTCCCACGTCCGCATCTGCTCCGCGGCCGCGACGCCGCGATGGATCTCGACGTACTGCGCGGCCTGGGCGATCGGCCTCACGTAGATCGCCGGGTAGTCGCCGAACTGCGTCGCGGTCGCGTCGACGACGTGGTCGTCGACCACGCACCACGCGTGATCGGACGGGTGCCGCGCCTTCCACGCGAGGACCTCCTTGGCGCGCCGCCCGCCTACCCCGTCGAGGAAGTAGCCCATGCGGAGCGCGTCCGGATCGAGGAGACGAATCGCGATCGTGACGGCGGCGCGGCCGCACTCGCCCTTGAGATCGAGGTACTCGGCGTCGGGCTCGATCTCGCGTCGAACCAATACCGCGACAGCGATCGCGTCTCGCAGCTCGATCGAGGCGCTCGCGACGCGCGAGGTCTTGTACGTGCGCGAGGTCTTCCAGCGCGCGAGGCCAGCGGCGAGGCGGAGCTCGGCGTCTCGGATCGACGTCACGCGCGCTTCCTCTCCGCGAGAGCCCACGCATCGATCGCGTCGTTGATCTTCTTCCGCGCGTCCGGCAGCTCCCACAAGATGCTCGCGATCCGCTGCTTCAGGCGGCGGAGCTTGGACGCGGCGTAGGGGCCCTCGCGCAGCTCCCTCACGATCAGGGCGTGCGTGGGACCGCAGGGTCGGGCGGTGAATGGCTGACCGCACTGGCCGCAGATGAACCCGCGCTTCTTGGTCACGACGTCCGCTCTGCTTTCGGCCGCACGATCGCGGCGACGTCGTCGTAGCGGACGACGAGCAGCTCTTCGCCGTCGATCGTGAGGGTCACGCCGCTGAATTTATGGAGCGCGACCAGCCCGCCGGCTCCGAGCATCGAGCGGGTGTCGTTGTCGAGCGGCGGCGATCCGATGTCGAGGACCTCGGCCATTCGAAGTGAGTCCTCACGATCGATCGCCGATCGCCAGGGCGGGGCGACGATCCGAACCACGAGGTGGCCGGGCATCGCGTCGATCGCGTAGTCGCCGACGTACGCGCTCATGACAGCCTCCCTTCTGTGCAATCGCCGCACTGATCATTCCGCGCCACGCGCCACACACCGTATTCGGCGTGTGTATCGTACTCGCCGACGAATGAGGTGACGTCGAGCGCGCCGGGATCGATCGCACCCGTCTGTACGAGGGCGAACTGTCGCCGATATTCCTCGAGTTCGGCATCGTACGTTGCGTGTGAAGGATGATCTTCTGGCCATAGCGGGCCAAATCCTCCCGGATATGTTGCTCGGCTGCTGTCGCTGCGCGCGCACCACGCGGCATGCAGTCGCTCCCGCCCCGGTCTCAAGATGTTCTTACGGCGCTCGAGATCGGCAGCCGCGAGAGCGGCGAACTCACGCGCCTCCGCCTCGGTCGCGCGCCAGCCAATCGGCTGCCGATGGCCGTCGAGGTCGTCGGCATAGACGACGAAAATGTCGTCGCTCACCGCGGGATCTCCCGTAGCACGGTCACGATCTTCGCCATCGCCCGCACGGCGGAGTTGCCCTGACTCCGCTTGGGATCGCGATGCTGCTCGAGCGCCTCGGCGATCTTTGGCCAGTCGAAGGTCGATGCGCGTACCTCGTCGCGAATCTCCGCGAGCCAGCGCGCGGCGCTGACCTGCGCTGGCCGGAGCGGGTGGCCGGCGATCATCTGCAAGATCTTCGGCCGCCGGGTCTTGCCCACCATCCACTGGGCGCCGTACTTCGCCGGCCGCCGGCGCATCCCGTTGTCACGCGCGATCCGCTCGGCGACGTTGCGCGCGAGATCGGCCGATGACCACATCGATTCGAAGTAGAGCCGGCCGATCCAGGCGCGCACGGTCGTCGGGCGATCGGGATCGATCTCGACGCACCAGAGGCGCAGCGGCGGGGTTCGTGGGTTGCTCATCCGGCCCACCCCCCGCCGAGATCGGCGGTGTGCTTGTGGATCGTGTGATCGTTCTTGGCCGCCTGCTCGCTCGCCCGCCACTCGCCGGCCTTGCTGCACTGGCAGACGTAGCGAAAGCGCCGCGCGATCGGCGGCTCGCCGTCGTCCTCGATGAATGCCTTGGCGTGCTGGTTCATCTGGAGCGGCGCTCCTCGCGCGGTGTCATGGCTTGACGCCCGTCTGTCACGTCGGTCTTCCGATCGAGTACGTGCCGCGCACGTACTCGATCACCTGATCGATGGAGATGTCCATCTCCTTCGCCAAGAAGGTGCCGACCTGCAACAAGAGACGGGACGTATCGTTGGGATCCATGTCGTGGCGGTCTTCCCACGCCATGGCGAGGGCGAAAAGCTCCTTCCACAAGTCGACGTACTCGGCCTTCGTTAGTTTTTGTTTTCTCGTCGTGCTCACGCGGCGGCCTTCCTAGAAATCCTCTTCTTTCGCTTACCGACGCCGAAGAAGCGTCGCAGCTCTCGTGCTCCCTTCGGATCGCGCATCGTGATTACCGCGCTGAGCGCCTCGACGACCTTGATCGCGCAGTCCGTGCATAGGTGCGCGGTGAAGTCAGCGCCGTGGACGACGAACGGCGAGAGCACCAGGGGCGGCACGGCCTGTCCGACATCGATCAAAAGCCGCCGTTGCTCGCGATCGGTGCAGCCCGAGCACGAGAAGCGTTTGCTTTCCTCGCGGTGTTCGGCGGTGATGCTCACGACTGGGATTTCTTTCCGGCGATCAGCGGCAACTCGCAGCGGGGACAGATCGGACCGACGAACTTCGTGTTGCAGTAGCGACACGGCTTCTCGCGCTCGGCCCAAGCAGCGAACGCGTCGTCGGTCATGCCGGCGCGGTAGCCGCTCATAGGTCGCTATCTGTTCCGACGACTAGCGTCTGCTCGGTCACGCGAAGCACGCGCTGATCGATGTTGCCGTTCCCCATCGCTCGCGCGTAACGAAGCGCCGTGTCGTAGTCCGCGAACAGCCGCGGCTCCATGAACGAGCCATCCTCGAGCGCCTTGTCCTCGAGCACGAGGTAGACGTCTTTGCCGCGCGCGTCGCTGAACTCGGAATACGCGTGGCGCTCGACGAGCGCGTCGATCTCGTCACTGTTCATGCCGAGGCCGCGGACGACGCGCGCGCCGGCCCACGTCTTGGGTAGTGGCCGACGTGGTGGCTTCTTCTTGCCTCTCATGACTTGACGACCTCCGGCGGGTTCACGACGTCGAACGGATCGATGACCATGGCGCCGATGCCGCGAAGCGCCTCGCGCACGCGCGAGAGGACTTCTTCGGCAGCGCGGTTCCGATCGAGCAGCTTCTCGATGGCCGCGATCACGCCGGCGACGTCGATCACGCGCGCGCCGTTGCGGACGCTGAGGATCCGATCGATGCGATCGATCAGATCGACGAGCTCGCCGCTGTGCGCGGCACTGGCCGCAAGCTTCTGATCCGATTCAAAGGCGGCGACGGCGTGCTTTTGCTTCATTTCGGCGAACTCTTCTTTGAGCTTTGCCAGATCGGCGATCGCCAGCGCGTGCTTTTTGTAAAGCGCCGCCGCCTCGCTCGCGACGACGGTGCTCACACCGAATGGACCGAATAGCTCCCCGCGGAGCGCGAGACGGACGTCGTCGAGCTTTCGACGCTCTTGATCATCCGCAGCGCTCGCATCTCGTAATGCCGCTGTTTGTTCGACGAGGGCGAACAGATCTCGGCCCAGGTGAGCCCAGCTGGCCATCTCGCCCTGATGGCCGCCGCCGACGACGAGGGACCAGCCGGCCCCCTGCGGCTGAACCTGGGCGCACGGCGATCCGGGCGGTGCAGCGCAGACGGGGCACTCGACGTTGCGGGCGGCCAGGACGAACTCCCCGTCGTAGATCTTGGTGCTCTTGTCGCCGGCACCCTCGCGAGAGAGTCGCCCGATCGCGCGCGCGGACGCCTCTCTCGCGGATCGGACCTCTCGCAGCTCGCGCTCGAGCAGGTCGACCTCACCGAGGAGGCTCTTGATCGCGTCGTCGGCCTCTACCAACTCGGGCGCCTCCCAGTGGGGCAAATCGACGAGCTTTCGCCACGCGTAGCGCTGCTCCGATGTAGATCGCGCCGTCTTAGGCTCGGGCGGTAGATGCTCGATCCCGATCCACTCGACGTCCGGGGCCGCGGCGGCGCGCACGCGACGAATCAGCGTTGGATCGCGGTGGACGTTGCCCTGGTATTCGACGATCTGCTGGCCGTCGGCGTCGCACGCGGCGACGTTCCCGTTTCGGAACACGATCATGTGGCGGATGCGGGCGTCGATCGTCACGGCATCCCCGCGATCGGCGTCCCCGCCGGCCCGGCGATCGCGCCCTCGCCGCGATTGGCCCCCCGCCACGGATCCGCGGGCAGCCAGATCGGCCGCGGATGTCGCGGGCCGCGGTTGTCCGACGCGCGCAGGTACTCGGTCCCGGCGTAGACGACGGCCTCGACGCGGCGGCGAAGATTCCAGTCGGCGACCTGCTCGCGGGTGGCCGCGTAGCCGATCAGTGCGAGCAGATCGATCACGCTGTCGATCACCGCGCCGGGCTTGCCGTCGCGAACCAGCGCGAGATCGTCCTTGGCCGCGCGCGCGTACGCTCGACCAAAGCCGCGCGGCACGCGCCAGATCTCGTTGAGGACGCGGATCGTGGTGAAGCGCTTCATGGCGCAGTTGCCTCCCTCATGCGCGCGAAGATCGCGTCGCGCTCGTCCTCCGCCATCGCCGCGAGGCGCGCGATCGCGCCATTGGCCGCCGACTCGATCAGCGAGATCAAATAGGTGGTGACGAGATCGATCCGCTTGTCCCGCGCGTCGTCACCCTTGGTCGCGACGATCTGGTCGACGATGTCGCCGGCGAGGGCGCGGATCTGATCTCGACGGGTGATCGCCGCGGTGTTGACGCCGCGAGGATGCGTGACGACGCGTGATCGCGTCATGGGTCACGCCCCGGCGTAGAGAAGTCGGCCGACCGGCGCCGGGGGACAGATCGCGACGCGGGTGGATCGCCGCGATCTGATCCCGATCTGTCCGGCGCGCGTTGGGGAGCGCTCGCCGGAGAGCACCGGTCGGCCGAGACATTGATCTTTCGGTCGAGGTAAAAGCGGACGTCACGCTTCACGTCACACGCCTCGGTGGCTTCCCGTTGAGCGGCAGCTCGGTCTGATCGCCGCCAACGACTGGTGGCACCGGTGACGGAGGCGGTGCCGAGCTGAGGTTCAGGATGTCTCGGGCCCAATCGGTGATCGTCTTGCCTGAGCGCCGCGCCGCGCGCTTCCAGGCTGTGAGCTCCTTAGCCGTGAGCTTCGCTTGGAAGAGATGAGATCGCTTCGCGGTCACGAAGGATGAGTATTACGAGGTAATACTTGTTGTCAAGCAATGATCGATCGTGTTACCGGTTGAAGAGATCGCTATGTGCTGGTGGAAGCATGACGACGACCATCCTCCTCCAACTCGGATTCGCAGCAGCGGCGATCACGCTCGAGATCGCCTTCGCGCTGCGAAGCAGAGGCGGTAAGTCATGAAGCGCGACCTGGATTGCGTCGAGCTGCCCGACGGCTGGACGATCGAGGTGCTCTGGCCCGAGCAGAGGTTCAGGTTCGCCGTGATCACGTCGCCGCCGCCCGGTCGATACGGCGCCACGCTCGACTTCGAGCAGCGCGGTTTCCGCAGTGGCTTCAACTGCACGAGCGGTCGCTTCGAGGGCGAGAAGATCACGCGGCGCGGGTTCGAGCGCAAGCAGTACAAGGGCCGCGGCTGGATGCAGGCGATCGTCGACGATGCGGTGGCACACCTGCGGAGCATCGAATGAAGCGTGCTTGTCCGGTTAACACCCAAGGAGTGACGTAATGCGCAAGAAGGACGAGCTATCCAAGAAACACACATGCATGCAGAGCGCGCATCCAAACGAGATGACGTTCGTGTTGATCGGCCGCGATGCCGCCGCTCCGCACGCCATCCGCGAATGGGTGAACAAGCGCATCGAACTCGGCAAGAACCAGCCGGGCGACGAGCAGATTATTGAGGCGCTCGCGTGCGCGGACACGATGGAGTCCGAGGGCCGCAAGTGGGTCGGGGCTGCGACGCATTACCCCGAGGGCATGGGCGAAGAGAGGCTACATCGTGAGTACAACCGACTCCCAGCTGGATCGGTGCGGCATCGCCAAGATCGGACCGCAGCCGTGACGCCGCACGATCGTGAGGAGATCGTCCGGCTCGACGGCGAGCTGTCGAACGCTCGTGCCGAGAACGAGCGGCTGCGAGCACGCCTCGACTCGGCCTACATCGAAGGCTGGAAGAAGGGCGTCGTCGAGAGCATCGACAAGATCGCCGCGTATCAGACGACCATCAAGTGGGCCGATCACCCTCCGGGGATTTACGAACAAGGGCTCGAAAAGGCGATCGAGCTGCTCGCCATTCGATTCGCGAGCCCACCAGAGGCCCCGCCGCAGCCGACGACGCCCGAGCCGCAGGCCGTGCCGATCGCGGTGTTCACCGCGGCGCTGGAGAAGTCACGCGAGCAGACCATCGAGACCATCGTCGAGATCCTCGTCGGGTACCGCCTCGTCGGGTACCATGAAGACGCGCCGTACACGATCGCTGAAGAGATCTACGCCGCGCTCGCGAAGGAACCGTGAGCAGCTACACCAAACAGATGATGGAGGTCGCCGCCGTGTGGCTCGCGGCGAACCCCGATCCGAAGAACCCGTTCATCAAGGTCCCCGGGCTCCGCAAGAACTCCGATCACACACACATCGGCGAAACCGACGCAGTCGAACACTGGGAGAAGAAGAAGGCGGCGAACGTTCCAGAAGCGAAGCCGCTCTTGGCCGAGCTTCGCCGCGTCCAAGACGAGTACGACGAGACGCTCGCTGGGCTCCAAGAACACGAGACCAAGCTCGAAGCGATGCTCAACGCCACCGGCACCATGCGCGGTGAGGTCAAGGACATCGTCGACGTGGTCTATCACGCGCCCGTTGGGCGTTGGTGCCTAGCGTGGGCGCGGCACGGTTACAACGTGTTCGAGCTGTCGACCGACTTCACGGCGGCGATCCTTCTCACCGACGCCAAGGAGCTGGACATCACGTCGGTGCGGCTTCCGTTCGCGGGCCTTCTCATGCTCGTGCCCGATAGCTTCGCGCGAGGCGCCGAGGGCGGGAGCTACACGAAGATCCACATCCACGAGATCCCGCGCTCGGACGTTCGGCAGCTCAAGGCCGCATCGAAGATCGAGCAAGCGATGAAGGATCTGAGCCGACGGGATAGACGCACGCTCCTCGACGATCTCGCAGCGAGCCCGACGTTCGGCAAACCAGCCTCGAAGTCGCTACTCCCTGACGATCCTGCCGACACCGTGCTCCACATCTACGCGTCCGACGGCACGCATTCGCTCACGACGATGATCGAGCGCAAGGGCCTCACGTGGGCTTCGTTCGATGATCTGCCGAGTGGCGTCAACGACGACACGGATCAAGAGGTGCAGCAGACGCTCCGTCAGATCGTCTTCGGGGCGCTCGCCTACACGAGCACGGTCGAGCGCTCGGTCGAGCCCCGTGATCCGACGGCTACCAAGCGAAAGCCGTCCGACAAGCCCCGCGCCACGCACTGGACCGTCGGACGAACGATCAAGATCGATCCGCGGCTCGTGCGCGCGGTCCGCGATGGCTCGCGCGATCCGGCGTTCCGGCTCAAGCACCGCCACATCGTGCGCGGCCACTACCGGAACCAAGCGCACGGACCCAAGCATTCGCTGCGCACGTCGAAGTGGATCGCACCGTATTGGAAAGGTCCCGAGGAAGGCGCGAGGCTCGTGCACACGTACGTGCTCGACTCGGAAACTTCCGATCGCGGCTCTGAGCCGAGCGGCGCGCCCGAAAAGAAGCCTTGACACCCGATCAGGGATCTGCTCTGTATACTAAGTATACACGCGCCAACATATGTGCAACTATGGCGACCAGCGTAGACTCGCGATCATGCCCCCGACCACCGCCCTACAGCTCCGATCCGATCTCTGGCCCGAGACTCGGAAGACCATCGCCGATCGCTGGCCTGACGTCGACGCTGCGATCGAGCAGCTGATCGCGTCGCGGCGATCGGAGAACACACGCATCGCGTACGAGGCCGACTGGCGAAAGTGGTGCGAGTTCGTCGTCGAGAATCGCGTCGACATCAAGATCCCCGGGCTCGCGGCGACCACGGCGTTCCGTGACGGCAAGGCGCTCGCGTACGGGCCTGCGTCGATCGCACGGATCCTGTCGACGCTGTCGTTCTTCTACGGAGCGCTGCGCGACGCCGGGCTCGTACGTACCAACCCCTTCGCGAAGGTGTGGCTTCCCAGGCCCGAGGTCAGCGCGCTGCAGCGGACGCCGGCCGTCCAAGACGACGACGTGGAGAAGCTCCTCATACAGATCGACTGCGATCGAACGCGCGACGGTCGCCGCGACGCCGCGATCGTGCGCCTGCTCTACGACACTGGCCTGCGGCGTGCGTCGCTCGCGGGTCTGCGCCGCGATCAGTTTCGTCGCGACGGCGACAACATGGTCGCTATCGTGATCTTGAAGGGCGGCCGGGAGGGCATGATCCGATTGACGCCCGAGGCCGAGGCGGCGCTCACCGCGTGGCTCAAGATCGCGCCGAAGTCCGACTACGTGTTCCCCAAGCGCGGTGATCCGAGCGAGCACGTCCTGCTCGGGACGATCAACGGCATCCTCACGAGCCGCGCCAAGGCGGCCGGCATCACCGAAGCGATCACGCCGCACCGATTCCGCGCCGCGTTCATCACGACCGCGTACGACGCCAAGATCTACGAGCGCGACATCCAAGCGTCGGTCCACCACGCGAAGGCTGAGACGACGCGAGGCTACGATCGCGGCAGCCGCGGCGACGGCGTCTACGGCACGGTCGCCGAGTTCCGCAAGGCGGCTGCTTCCGAGCCCGTCGTCGTGACCACGGCATCGACGATCGGGGCGTTCACCGAGCTGCAGAACCGAGCGCTCACGATCGCGTGTCCACGCTGCAAGGCGAAGTCTAACGCTCGGTGCCGCGGCCCCATCATCCACCGCGAGCGCATCCTGGCGGCGAAGTCATGACCTGGGAAGACGCTCTGCTCACGCCAAATCCCGCGTGGCTCCTCGTCGGGATCGGGATCGGCATTCTCTTTCGCGACTGGCAGATCCGGAGGCGCAAGTAGATGCTGAAGGCGGGCTGGTGGTACCTGCATTCGAAGAAGGATCCACGCTGGAACGCGTCGGGTCGCGCGATGGTGGGCCTCTTCGCAACGCCGAAGGAGGCCGAGCAGAAGATCGCCGAGCTGACAGAGCGTTTCGGTCAACCGCCGGATGATCTCGAAGCCGGCTACGAGAAGGAGTAACCGATGTCGAAGAAGAAACGAGACCACCATCCCGACGCGGTCGAAGCACGCCGCGTGTGGGCCAAGGAACAGCTGCTCGCCAATCCGTACATGCACACGTACAGCGGGCCCGACAACCTGCTCGACGCGATGACGAATAAGTTCGGCGCCGCGATCGACACCGGCGTGCTCGGGCAGATCAAGAAAGAGGTGCTCGCCGAGAAGGGCCTCACCTCAGAGCAGGTGATGGCGCACCAGCGCTCGCACAAGGCTCCGCCGAAGAGCAAGGCCAAGCCGACGACGCCGACGGCCTACTTCGCCAAGCAGCTCGCGCTCGTCGCCAAGATGCTGCGAGAACGGCTGCCCGATCTCACGCGGTTCGAGCTGACGACCGACGAGGACGGCAAGGCCGCGATCGAGTACACGCTCCGTCAGATGTCGGAAGTCACGGGCAAGGTGAAGCTGTGAAGAGACAGCCACACGCGCCACGCGACCATCTCGACATACAAGGGGAACATCACGATCCAGCTTCCCGGCGGCGACTATCACTGGTTCCGCCTCGAAGATGCGCAGCGGTTCCATGCAGCGCTCGGGCGCGTGATCGAACGGCGCGCCGAGCGCGACGCATGGATGTTTCGCTACGAGCCGAACGGCTACGAGGTGAGCGGTCGCAGGAAACCTCGTCGACGCAAGAGGTGACGGTGAACAAGCCCGACGTCGGTGTCGGCGTGATCCGCAGCCCAGCGTGGTGCGGCTACCAAGAGTGCGGCTACGACGAGTCCAACCCGTACAGCTGCGACGACGATCACGGCTATCCACCACCGCATCAACGCACGAACGAGATGCCCACCGAGACAGCGCCGCTACCGAAGGAGTAGATGATGAAGCGAGGAAAGCTGAAGTCGATCAGCCTGTCGCGCGACGCCTACGAGCAGCTCAGGACGCACGCGCTCGAACAAGGTGTCGCGATGTCGACGATCGTCGAGCAGGCGGTCGCTGGCGACATCGGCATCACGCCCGAGCTGCGCCCGTCGCGACGCTACCGAGGCCCGCGAAAGTGAAGAAGGTCGCCACCAAGACGAAGGGCCAGGTCTGGGCCGTGAAGACGCGGCAGACGAAGGCCAACGCGTGGATGCCTGAAGCGTGCTTCGTTCGGCTCGAAGGCGAACGCGGGCCTCGTGGCTTCCTCGACGTCTGTGGCTGGTCGTCGATCCCCGACAAGACCGCGTGGCCGATCGTTCGGCTCAAGCGCTACCTCGCCAAAATCATCCAGCAGTGGCAGGTAGACTACGGGCTCGGTTGGAAGCTGGAGATCAGGGCGTCGTGATCCCTGCGCACGCGATCATGGTTTTGGGACGCTACGAACATGGCGAGAACCAGACATCGATCGCTCGCCGCTTCTCGATCTCACAAAGCATGGTCAGCAAGATCGTCAACCACGTTGTGTGGAGGGTTTGATGGTGATGAAATTCAATGGGGTCAAAGTCTTCAGCGCAACGATGGTCCGTGATCGTGAACAGCTCGGTGAGAAGGTCACACAGTGGCTCGCGAGCCACCCGAGCTATCAGCTGGCCGACCTGGTCGTGACGCAGTCGAGCGACTCGCAGTTCCATTGTGTGACGATAACTGTTTTCTTTCTGGACCCGGCGGCAGCGGCGAGGACGGTCGGATGAAGATCATCTCCGTCGACAACTTCGATCGCGAGCAGCTCGGCACCTCGGACGACAAGCTCATCGCCGACCACGTCGACGCGTACTACGTAGACACGATCGTCGCCGCGCTCAACCAGGTCTACTCGGGCGATCACGCCGAACGCTTCTTCAAGGCCGTGCCCGACGACTACCAGCTGAGGAAGTACGAAGCGTGATAGGCTCGGAGCATGCTCACGCTCACCGGGCTCGGGATGCTGCCACGCGGGGCCTCGCCCGCGATCCCACAGGGCCCGACGCCGCCACAGAGCACGCAGACGTTCATGCCGATGATGGTAGTCGGGTCTGGGCCGGTGAGCACCGGGCCGATCCGGACGGGCTCGGGCACCAGCACAGGACCCGTGATCGGCCCGCAGGGGTTCACCCAGACGGGCTCGGGCTCGATCACGAGCGGCGATCCGAACGTCCAGAACACGTACCGTCACCTGCAGTGGCTCCTGAACCAGGCCGCGCAGATGCTCTACGGCCAAGTTCAGGGCTCGACCTACGTCATGCCGCTCAACGCCGTGATCGACGCGTCGACGGTCACGCAGGCGGTCGCGATCGCGGGCGTGAACCCGCCGTGCGCTAGCGACCCGTCGTGCGGAGGGATGTCGGGCGACATCCAAGTCGCGATCTCGTGCTGCACGCAGCCGGCGTGGCTCGCCGCGAACGCGCAGCAGATGATCGTCTGGCTGGAGACGTACCTGAGCCTTCCCGACAATGCGGGCGCCGCGCAGTGGTACGTGCCGCCGACGATCACGTGCCCCGACGGCACGCAGGTTCCCATCGGCACGTCCTGCCCACAGCCGACGACGACGACGGCACCCGGTGGCGGCGGCGTCACGTGCCCCGACGGCTCGACGGCGTCGGACCCGTCGCTGTGCCCCACGGGCGCGCAGCCAGCACCGGGCTCGTCGACGGGCTTGACGGTGACGCCGACCGACCAGCCGCCGCTCACGCCGCCATCGCCGATCCCGCCCGACGGCGGCGTCGTGGCGACACCGACGTTCTTCGGACTCGATCCTCAGACGCTCATCTACGGCGCGCTCGCGGTGGCCGCTGCAGTTGGGATCGGCCTCTTGCTCTTCCGCTCCCACCGCTCGACTGCGCCCGCGGCGTAGCGCAATCGTACTGCGGAGGCATGAGATCGAGGCCGGCGCGCTCGGCCGTGGTGAGCTTGCGGCCGACCTCGTGCTCGGTGCGAGCGACGAGATCCTTCGTGGTCATCTTGCGACAACGGGTTGCCATGGAGCGCGTGCTCGGGCCGCTTCCGGTTGACCGCGCCGAGTTCACCGAGGCCCGACATGCCAGCGTCGCTAGGACCGTTCTCGACGGAGACCATCGGCGCGATGTGCGAGGCGACGTCGATCGCATCGTCGACGTCGGGCACGAGATCGACGACGTCGCCATCCGGGGAGATTACGGCGTACGGCACTCGAAGCATCCTACCAGAGCGGTCCGGCAGTCGTGCGTGATAGGCTAGCTCCATGAACGTGAGCGGCGAGCGCGTCCTCCTATTTGGAGACTCGCTGTCGCACCACGGCAGCGACGGTGACCCCGAGATCTGGGACGTCGACGCGGGCTCCGACCGCTTGGCGTCAGCGCCAGGCGATCTGCTCGCGAGCATGATCGCGGAGGCCGGCGCGACAGCCGTCCGGATCGACGCCAACGTCGGCCGCTCGGCGCACAACTTCTGGAACACGCCGCACGCACGCTTTCAGCAGAACGACCCGGCGAGCCTAATCGCCAGCGACCAGCAATTCGCGCCGACCAAGGTCATCGTCATGCTCGGCACCAACGACGCCGACTCGGGCGCGATCGATCCAGCGGCGATGGCGCAGATCCGCGACTCGTTCCCGACGGCGACCGAGATTCTGGCGATCGGGCCGCCGATCTTCGCCGACGCCAACCTGAACGCCAAGGTCGATCAGGTCTACGCGATGCTGAACGACGTGTTCGGCGGCAACGTGATCGATGCTCGGCCGCTATCGTCGACGGACAACCGCGCGGGCGACGGCGTGCACTTCCAGCCGCAGGGCGCGTCCGACTTCGCGACGCAGCTCGCGCCGCAGGTGCTCGCGGTGTTCCCGAGCACGCAGCGCGCGCTCCTGTGGATCGCGATCGCGGTCGGCATCCTCGGCGCAGGCGTCGCCGCGTACTGGTTCTGGTCGCGGCGCAAGTCGCTCGGGTTCGCCGAGATCGATGGCCCGAGCATGCTCGCGGTGATCGCCAAGGAGAGCCGAACGCCGCAGGAGTTCGCCCGCCGCGCCGAGGCGTGGGCGAGCACCGAGGCCGATCCGCCGTCGGACAAGGAGCTGGCGCGTGCGTACGGCAACGAGCGCGGTCGCCGTGGCATGCTCGTCGGGCCGATCACCAAGCTCATCAAGGAAGCACGCGAACAGCGCCTCGCGTCGACGCGGTCACGCTGGCGCGGCTACATCAACGCGCCCGACGACGTCGAAGACGCCGAGTACGTGGAGTGATAGCCTAGCGGCATGGCGAAACGTCGACCGTCGGCCGCCGCACGAGCGTGCATCTCCGAGGAGATCGCGAGGCACTGCCACAAGAAGCGCGGCAAGTGCCGGACGAAGAAGCAACGCATGCAGGCCGTCGCGATCGGCTACTCGATGTGCCGGCGAGCCGGCCACCGCTCGATCCCGAAGCGCCCGAGGCGGTAGCTACGCCGGGACCCAGCGGCCATTCTCGATGGTGCCGTGCGTGTTGCAGTCCGTGCAGAGCAACGAGCCGATGATCGTCAGCGGCTCACGCGACGCGAGCACGTGACCGGTGGACCTTGGATCCGGCTTGAACGCGAGCCACCACCACGCTCGACACTTGGGGTGCTTCCACATCAGCGTCCGACCTTCGTCGGCCCACTTGATCGTGATGCCGTGCCCGATGTCGATCTCTAGCGACAAGCGCGCGGGTGCTTCTTCGCGAACTTCGGATCGTCACAGAGCGGCGGCGCACCGAGGACGCGCTTCTTCGGACGGAGCTTGCGGTAGCCCCAGAACCCGACGAGCGCGACGGCGGCGACGCCCAAGATCGTCGGCAGTGACGGCATGAACGAGCCGGCGAGCCCGTGAAGGCCGGCGGCGCCGACGACGGTGAGACCGGCTGGAACGCACGCGGCGTTGCAGTAGATCTGCCCGTCGGACGCGATCACGGGATTCTGCGCGACGGTGCCGCAGCAGTCGGTCTGCACGACGTAGACGTCGGGAGCCCACCAACCGCGACCGCCACCACCGTGATGATGACCGCCACCTCCGTGGTGACCACCGCCGCCGTGACCATGACCGAGAGCTAGCATCGTCGTGTCCTTTCTACCGGCGCCGCTTCCGGCTCTTCCGACCCTTCAGGTTCGAAGGAATGATCGGCACGCCGGGCGGTGGGCCCTTGCGTTCGTGCCAGCTCGGAGGCGGCTCGTACTTGCCGTTGCCGAGGCCGCGGCGGCGCTTCTTGCGGCCGTGCAGCCCACGCGGCGACTTCGGGTGCGGCGCGCCGCAGCGGTTCTGCTTGCATTCGAGGACCGCAACCTCGTTGCCGGGATAGCCGTGGAGCACGCGGCAGATCGTGCCGCGCTTGGTGCGCGAACACTTCTTGGCGACGGCGACGGCGTCTTCCCAGTTGGTGAACGTGCGCCGCTTGCCCTTGCGGCCGAGCACGATAAATCGATCTGGTCCGATCGCCATCAGGTTGCTTCTTTCGGTCGAGGTGAGCTGAGCAGCAGTGCCGCCGCGAGCGCGAGCGCGCCCACGATCACGACGCTCCACGGAATCCCGGTCGTGCCGACGGTCGGCACGGGAAGCAACGTCGGACACTGCGCCTGTGTCGCCGCCTTCGTCGTGCCGTCGGGGCACGTGATCGTGCACTGCTTGGCGGCTTGCGCGAGGAGCTGTGCGGACGCCGCAGCGACCTGCGGCTGCGTTGGCTTGCCCTTCTGCGACGGCGGTGCGGTCTGCGCCGCGGTCGTCACCGCGAGCGCGGCGAGCGCGGCGGGGTTGGTGAGGATGTCGCAGACGAGCTGCGTCAGCGCGCCGAACACCCAGCTGATCTCTCCCAGGAGGAGCTTCGGCAGGAGCGCGAACGGATCGAAGCAGCCCGAGTTCTTGCCGAAGTTCGTCCAGTTCCTCGTCGGGACGAAGTAGACGTCGAGCACGAAGTAGCTGTCGACCGGCGTGTACGGGACAGGAACGCACTGCGAGCTGCAGCTGAGCACGCCGCCGCCGACCTTCTCGTAGTCGTACTTGTTGCCCCACGCGCGGAGCTGCAGAAAGATCGACCACTCCATCCACGGCCGCGTCGGATCGTTGGGATCCCACACGTCGGGGTTGTCGGTCGCCGTCCAGTTCGACGGATCCCAGATCGAGAGCCCGCGATCGGCGGCGGTCGCGCCGACCGGGACATTTGGAGCGCCCGGGACGACATTTGGAGCGCCCGGGACCTGCAGGAGTGGGCCGCGATACTGCGCAACCGGGATACCGCCCATGATCGGGCCGTACGTGTTCCACGGCTCGACGCCGGACGCGGCGATCGAGATCATCGAGAGGTTGTAGTTCTCGTCGGGCCCGATCCCGAGCGCGGTGATCCAGTCGCGGTAGCTCTGCTGAAGCTTCGGCTGGTTCCACCACGCCGGCTTGGTCATGTCGTAGCCGGGCTCGTTCGAGAACCGGCCGCGATCCTTCCACCACGGGTCCGGCGTCCCCATCGAATCGTTGAACCAGTAGTTGCCGAAGAAGTTCTGCCCGCGAGCGACCGCCGCTGGATGCACGAGCTGCGGATCGAAGATTACCTTGGCGATCTGATCGCGCAGCGCCTGCGAGATCTGCGACGGGTCGGTGATGGTCATCACCAGCCCCGAGCCTTTGAACGCCACGCTCCCGGCCGGCTGGTTCGTCGAGCATGCGGCGATCGCGTCGAGCGTGCCGTCTTCGAACGTGCTTCCCGCCGTCGGCGCGCCGGTCCCCGGGTCGTAGTCCTCGTACGGCAGCGTCGGTAGGACGAACGGACCTACCTGGTAGCCACCAGCGAACACGACGTCGGGCGGCGAGGCGACGAGCTGCCCCGGCGTTGTCGCGACGGCACCCTGTCCCGGAAAGCTTCGGAACACACCGAAGCCGGCGACCGGATTGCCCGCGAGTAACATCGCCGCTTCAGCCTATCACGGCTACCGTCGGCGACGCCCCGATAGCGCTTTGGTGCGCGACTGCTGCATGCGCTGGTGGCCCCGGATGCTGGCGGCCTTGCTGCGCAGCGCGCGGAACGGGTGCACGTTCTTCTGCGCGAGCACGCCGCCGACGACACCGCCGATGAGGAGGATGACGATCGGCGAGAGCAGGATCGATCCGCCAGCACCGGAGAGCGGCGGCGTCACGTTGGTGCGCTCCATCCAACCGAGGTTGCCGAGATTCGGCCCCTGAAGCGTCATGAGTGCGGGCATTAGCGATCCTCCTCTACTTGCACTTCGCGACGGGAGTCTTGCGGCAGCGGTAGCCCGACTTCCGCGGGCGCGACTGGAACGCTTGCACGCGAGCGTTTCGCTTCTGCCACGCGCGGTAGATCTTGTTGTACGCCTTCTTCGCCGACTTCTTGCGCTTGATCTTGACGCGCTTGCCGCGCTTCGTGCGATCGTCGCCGACGTAGCGGCAGATCTGCACGTACTCGGTGCTCGTGTTCTTGCCCTTCGTGCACTCCCAGTTGCGCTCCTCGTAGAGCTGGCGCTTCCTCGGCCCGGGGCCGAGCCGAGCGCCGCGCTTGAACGCGTGGTGGCTATCGTCGATGCGCTTGGCCATGATCTAACGACGCCTTCGGCGGCGCGTACCAGAAAGCGGCACGTGCTGTACTTCGGTTTCGAGCTTGAGCTTGTGCATCACGCGCTTCTCGTCGGACTTGAGGAAGCGCTCGCGGCCGGTATAGATCGCCTCGCAGATCCGATAGCCCTCGCGGTACGCGGAGACGAACCCGCGCGCTTCAGGCTTGTGAGGATTCTTACGGCCTTTGACCGCGTCTCGACAACCGAGCCTCGTCGCAGCTTCGACGTTGGCTGCCGATGGGCTCGCTGCGCGGTCGTCACCCGGCGAACGGCGTCGATACCTTCGTGCTGGACCAGCCATCAGCGCCGCCGACGACGACGGCGACCGCCGAGCCCGGACATGCCCTTGACGCCGAGCTTGGGGCCCAAAAATCGCCAGGAGTAGTATCCGGCGACCGCCGCGAGGCTCCCGACGATGCCGACCTGCAGGAACACCGGCAGGCCCGACATCGAGCCGCGGAGCCCACCGAGCACCTGGGTGACGGTCGTCGGGACCTTGTTGAAGTAGAACGACCCGTACGCACCACCCGGGATGCCGATGTTGTTCGGCTCCCGGATGATCTGGTTCGGGTTGTACGGGTCGTACACCCCCGTCTGCTGCCACTGCGTTACCTGATGCATCGCCGCTCCTTCATTGTAGTGCCTCCGCTAGCCGTGAGGGCACTACGTCTGACGGAGCGCGCCACACGCATCAGCGAACGCTGGCTAGCGTCGGCGGCGGCGACGAGCGCGCTTGAGGCACTTCGCCGAGCCCTTGCGGAACCCGTGCTTGCAGTGCTTGCCGGCGCGCTTCGACTTCAAACTCTTGCGTCTTGCCATGGAAGGAGATTCCCACAAGAAATGGGCCATCGTCAACTCACGTCGGGTAGAGACGAAAAAAGCTTCCACCCGTCATCGCCACGTCGAGGAGATCAGCGGGCACGATCGCCTCGCGCCAGATGTCCCGCCACTCGGGGATCGCGTCGCCGTACGGATCGATCATCGTCACGAACCGAGCGCACGTGAACTTGTCCGGCGCATCGGGACCAAGCGACCACAAGGCCGGCTTGAGCAGGCGCAGCAGGCCGATCTTGAACACGTGCGCGACGTCGTACTTCTTGCCGACGTGCCCCATCGCGGCGTGGATCCCGTCGGTGACGTCGGGCAGGATCTGAAACTCGGCGATGAGCTTCTGCTTGCGCTCGCCGAGCCACTTGTCGCGCGGCTCGAACAGCACGCCGTCCTCGTACGCGTGCAGCAGATGATCGTCGATGCCGATCGCTGCGTGCGACGCCGGGCACTTCGTCGTGAAGTTGATGAGCAGCTGGAACGGATCGAGCCCGGTCGTGAACACGAGCCGCGCCGGGATCTTGTTCAGCCGATCGCTGACGAGCACGGCTACAGCGTACCGGATCTAACTAGATCCTAGTTAGCCGCCGTGGAGCATGCGCACCGTGCTCGGTGCGAGCGCGATCAGCAAGCCCAGGATCGCCGCGAAGAACAGCATGCGACCGATCTCGGCCGCCTTGGCGTTCGAGCACAGGAGGTACATGAGGAGGCCACCAACGAGCGCGATGATCAGGACGTAGGGCATGGACTAATCTTACAGCTACGGTCCGTCAAGCGTCTCGCATGACGGCCCGCCACGCAGCCTTCGGGTACGTGCCGGACTCACGAATGCGACGAAGCGCGACCACGAACTCGTTGCGACCACACTCGATCGCACCGGCCGCGACCGCGAGCGCACGCTTGCTCTTCGCGATGTCGTAGTGCCAGAAGCTGGCCTTGGGCGGTTGCTGATACCAGCGTCGCGCGACGCCGATGCGATCGGCCATCGCATGCAGCTCGTCGGGCGTGTCCGCGATCATGTGGCACATCACCATGCGGCCGTAGCCGTAGATGGAGCTATCGACGTAAACGCTCACGTGATGATGACCTCGTCGACGTCGCCGCGACGATCGGCCTTCGAGTTGATCGCGCGCTCGTCGATCTCGTCGCCCAAGACGGCCCAACCAGGTCGCACGTGGCGAGCGAACAGCTCCAGGTAGGGGCCGTCTACAAGCTGTTCTACGATCTCGTAGAACGCTTGTGGCTTCTCCGAGTGCCGGCCCAGCGGAGCCTCGAACACGGAACGCACGTTCCTAACCTTGATCGTTGGTCGACCACGTGTCGCGATCATGCAGATCTCGTGTTCCATACGAACGGTTCGACCCATCCCGAACGCGCGCTTGCCATACTTCGTCAGCTTCTTCCAGACGATCTCGCTCTTCGCTGTGAAGCCCCATGCTCGCACGACGTGACACGCTTCTTCGACCTGTGAAGCAACGCGCCACAAGAACAAGATGGCGTCGTCGGCGATCGGTACGCTCTGACCGCAGAGCGACAGCATCAAGCGATCACTGCGATGTGCAGGAAGAATGGCCATCGCACAGATCTCGTCGATGGTCATCACGCGGTAGTGCTTCTCCGCGCCACGGCCTTCACCGGGAAGCTTGTCGTTGAACGACCACGGTGGATCAGCAACCACGACGGAGAAGGCGCTCATGTAACGGCCTTCCAAGTCTGCCCACGAACCGCATGACGGACGACGTGGTAGGCGACGTTCGCAGTGCGAACGATGTCGATGATCCGCTCCCCGTCAGCCACACGATTGCGCCACTCACGCACTAGTTCCGGCGTCGCTTGTTTGTTGCCGTGGCGCCCACGTAGAGCACAATCGGTGACGTTCTTGCTCTGATCGCCGTCTTCTAGATGATCAGCGTTCACGCACAGGGGCTCATCACACGTATGTAGCGCGTTCTCGTTTGGCCAACGGCCGTGCTTCAAGAAGAACGCGTAGCGATGCGCACGAACGACCTTCTGCTTCAGCTGACCAGACGGCTTTCGCTCGTCGAGCGTGATGCTGAATTTGCCGTACCCATCTAGTGTGCGGCCAGCCGTCCACAGATGGCACCCGTTTGGTGCGATCACGATCTTCGCGCAGAACAGTTCTTCTGGCGAAGTACGATGTCCTCTGCGCGTCACGAGGCGTCCTGACCTTTCACGGCCATCGGATCTGGCAAGAACTTCTTAGCTAGCCAAGCAGCCAGCAAATCGAGCGCCGACGAGCAGCTTGGAATGTCAGGATCCTTGGTGAAGCCAGACGGGTCGAAACGGGTGTGGCGCAGCTTCGGCAGGATCTCGGCGAGCGGCACGCCGTGCTGGAGCAGCATCGACATCATGATGCAGACGGCGTCGAGCGCGCCCGAGGCGAGCGTTCCGATCTTGTCGGCCTTGACGAACACCTCGCCGACGCGGCCGTCGTCGTAGCAGCCCGCCGTGAAGTAGAACCGCATCATGTCGGGCCGACCGTCGGAGTGCTTGTACGCGAGCCGGAACGTTCGCGTGATCGACTTACGCTCGGACGGCAAGCGCTCGCGTGTTGGGATCATCGACAGAAAATGACCGTACACGTCGGGTCCGGCATCGAGATGTTGAAGCACGGCGGAAGCTGAGATAGCGTCAGGGCATGGCGAATCAGCTGAAGAACATCCTGAACTTCACGGCAGTCCCGGCAGGCGGCACCGTTTCGCAGCCGCACTTGCTGAACGAGGCAGGTGTTCCGCTGGTCCCAGACTTCATCTGCCCCAACCCGAAGGGCATCACCGTCGCCGCAGACGGCACCAACGTCACGGTGACGAACACGACGCTCCTTCCGCTCAACGTGTCCGTGCTCGTCGAGTCCTGGCACACGATCGAAAGAGAGTTCGGCGGCGCACAAAACATCGTGCTGAACCCTCAGCCGTTCATCGATGGTACCGACGTCGATTCGGGGGCCGCCGCGCTCCTGTACAGCATGTTCTTCGGCACCACGACGGGCACCGGCTCGTCGGGCAACGACTACGCGGCGACGGTCGCGGTCAAGACATCGGCCGGAACCGGCCGCGTGCCGTTCCCGCGCACCGGGCCCAACACGGGAGCCGGCGTTCGGGTCGACAACTCGTCGTTCACCCTCCTGCCCGGCGTCTACCGCGTGACGGCGACCGTGCACACCACGGAGCCCGGACAGCTGGAGCTGGAGCTGAACGGCGCGTCCGTCGACAACAGCTGCTTCGGCAACGCGAACCCGACCTCGGGTGGCCATCCGATCGTCGTCGATGCGATCGTCTCCGTGCCGGCGGGCCCCGCCCAAACGCTCGCGGTGATCAACCCGGCCGGCAACGCGACCGCGCTCACGATCACGCCGGCCGACGGCAACCTGACGCACGCCTACGCGCAGAAGCTCGTCATCCAGCAGCTCGCCTAGACATCAGCCCAGCTCTTCCCGATCTTTGCATCAATTGGGAAGGGAATCGTCCGGCCGTCGCGCTCGTAGCTCTGCGTGAAGCAGCGCGTGACATCCTCGGCAAGCTTCGGTGCGTCGTCTTCCCAGCATTCGAACACGGCCGCGTCGTGAATCTGCGCGATCGCGAATGCCTCTTTGTACTCGGGGAGTACGTCGTCCATTCGCGCCATGCCGGTGTTCATGATCGACGCGCCGGCCGCTTGGACGCCGAAGTTCATCGCTTCGGTGGCTTCCACCTGACCGAGCGGGAACGTGCGGCGCCGACCGTAGAGGAAGTCGCGGATCTCATACGGCGGCTGGCACGCCTCGGCGACGCTGCTTCGCTGCCACGCGACGACGCCGGGCATACGCTGCATGAGGAGAGCGACCGCCTTGGCAACATCGACCTGCTTGATGTTGTGCCCGGCCTTGAGCACCGTCTTCCACAAGGTCTCCGTAGAGCCGCCGTAGAAACAGCCATACTCAAAATTTTTCGTCACGTCGCGCGCCTGCTTCTGCTCGTACTTCTCAAGCTTGTCGAAGCCGGTGAACACCACGCGAGCGCACTCGGTGTGGATGTCGCGCCCGTCGGCGAACACCTGACACAAGAACGGATCGCCCGAGATGAGCGCGATCACCCGCGCTTCGAGCTGGCCGAAGTCGAAGCCGACGAAGATACGGCCGGGCGGAGCAACGATCTGCCGGCGGAGGTTGGGCCGGATGCTCTGCTTGGTCCCGTCGGCGAGCTTCTTGAACTTCTCCTTCGGCACGTTCGAGACGACCGGCTCGCTGCTTGCCCAGCGGCCGGTGATCTTGTGCACGACCCAGATCGGGTGCACGCGATCGTTCTCGTCGGCGTAGCCGTACTGGATCGTGTTGCCCGACGAGTCCTCGCGGTCGAACAGCTGCCACACGAATGTGGTCAACAACTTGTCGTTCTCGCGGAATGTTAGAATGTCGCGGATGACCGGGACGTTGACGAGCGATTCGAGAACGTCCTTCTTCGTCGAGATCTGCCCGGTGGCGGTGACCTGGTGGAGCTGAACACCGAGCGCTTGAAGCAACGCGGCGATGTGCTTGCCAGCGCCGATCTTCCACTTCCACTTCGTGTCGTACTTGATCTCGTCGAGCCGCTGGCTGTAGCGGTCGTTGAGCACCTCGCTGTCGTTCTTACGGCGTTTCTGCGCCTGCTGCAGAGCAAGGTAGTGGAGGAGCTTCTCGTGCAGCTTCAGATCCTCGGCGACGTGCTCGACGGCTCGACGACTGTCAGCGACGTTCTTCGAGAAAGTCTTGAGCAGCTCGGAGTTGATCTCCCGGCTGACGGGCATGCCCGCTAGGTGCATCTTCGAGGCGATCTCGGCCATTTTCTTGTCGAGCGCGTAGATCTTCTCGGTCTTGGTCTTCTTGACCCAGAACTGGAGCTGCGGAAGCAGCGCGTGCGTGGCGCCGGTGTCCTTGGCGTTGTAGACGGTGAGCCCCTCGGGCGTTTCCTCGGCGTTTCGGAACTCGCTGTTGGACACGAGGCCGTAGTTCGTGAAGAACAGCTTCGTGTCCTCGACGGACAAGCAATACCTGTAGTCGAACAATGCCGGCCGCTTCTCGTTCCTGGCCACAACATCGACGGACGTGATCTTGGCGTGGTACACGCCAGCGCCGTCTTGAACCTCTCGGTAGGCGTCGTCGTAGATCGTCTTGTAGCGGCTCGACGGGTGGATGTAGCCGCGCAGATCTTCGAGCATGTTACGAGACGCCGCGGCCGAGAGCTGACAGTAAGGCCCCGCGCTCCGATAGATGGTCGCCGCTCCATAACGCTCACGAATCCACTGCGTGAACAGCTCAACATCTTCATCGAGGAAACCATTCGTGGCGAACCCGACACCGATGTACGCGCCATCCTGACGAAGCGTTCCGTCGTCCATGTACATCATGGCAAGCCCACGGCGCCCGAGCATCGATAGCGCTTCCGGCTTGATACGGCGACGCCAGCTCTCGTCGTATACGAGCTTGGCGATCTCCATGTACTGGAACGCCCACTTCGTCCCGTAATGGAAAAACTCCGCAGCGTTGATCGTAACGTCGGCGCTCTGTCGAACTACTGCCGGTTCGGTGCCGCACACGGTCCCTAGTGGCAATGCGGCTACCTTACAATCACGAAGACCCTTGTTCGTGTGACCGCCACGAATGCTAGCGCGTGGCGCGTCCCAAGGACGCTTGTGGAAGACACGGCTGACGTACAACGACGAGTCACCCAGCAGCGTACCAACAGCAGCCGAGATCTGATCCTCTGAGAACTTAGGCTCGTCGATCGCAATGCCATCGCCCGGTACAAGTCGATCCGCCTCGACCAGCCCACGCTGCGTCATCACGCGATGGTCTGGCGTTACAACAAGGCCGCGGGTGTATTTCTTGTCGCAGCGCTCCGTTCGAATCGATAACCATTCCTGCCCTGGGACGTGAACTTCGTGCCACCCGACCACCCTCTTCGGAACGATCTTCCCGTCTTCGAGCGATAACACCTCCGGTAGCCGCCTGCGCACGAAGTCTCGGATGTTCACGGTCGATCGATCCGGTAACAAGATCTCGACGTCACGACGCAAGCACTTCCAAGGGGCCGTCGCGAAGAACTGCGACGTCACCACCTGCAGGCGATGCGCGAGCCCCGGGAACGCAGCGTGGTGCGCGAGCAGCGTGTCCTCCCACGGGCCGTCGATCAGAAAGCCGTTCGCGGTGAGCACGGTGCGATCGTAGATGCCGTTGTGGAACGTCTTGGTGACGTCGCGATGCGCGAGCACGATCGCCAGGAGCGTCTGCGCCCACGCGGGCGTCTTGCTCCACAGGATCGACACCGAACGCTGCGAGGTCGCGAGGCCAATCGCCTTGATCCGTGCGACGTACGCCATGAGCGCGTGGTGGCGTTCGGGATCGTCGACGTAGGTCTCCAGGTCGATCGCGACCATCCCCTCGGCGATGCCTTCGTAGATGATGTCGCGCAAGAGCTGCCCGGTGCGCTCCTCGTCGACGACCTCGGTCTCGATGTTGACCTTCAGGCGGATGTCGTGGCCCTGCGCTAGCGCGTTCACCTTGCCGGCGTCGTAGATGAGGTTGACGAACGCCAGATCGGGCGTGTGCGTGCCACCGATCGTCGCGCCGCCGCCACGCAAGAGCGCCGCCGGATGCAGCGCCGGGATCAGCGGCCGAAGAACGCCGGTGCCGTCGACGTCGACGTCGAAGCACGTGCCCATGATGTCGGTGATCTTCACCTTCCTGGGCTTGGGCGGCTTCTTCGGCTTGGGGTGCGCCGCCGCGTACTGCGCAGCCATCTCGCGTTCCTTGTCGCCCAGCTCGTACTCGGTGATCGCTTCGCGATCGGCGAGGAGCTTCATCTTGGGGATCTCGCGCGCGTCCTCGATCATCTGGTCGAGCTGCCTCACGGTCGGCCGCTTCCGATTCCGATACGGCGTGCCCGGCAGCGGCGTCGTGCACGAGACGACTAGCTGCTCACGGCGCGTCTTGATCTTGTCCTTGAGCCGGCGCTTGGCGATCTGCTCGATCGCCTTGACGCGCCCGCGGACCTCTCGCGCGAGCGTTCGCGCCTCCGCGCGCTGGCGTTCCTTCTGGCTACGTTTCTTCGACTTGGGGACCGTCGGCGGGTCGATCGCGTCGAGCGTTTCCTGGGGAATCAGAGCGCGCGCAGCGACCGCCCCGAGCGTGAGCACGGGAACACCGGGCCACTGCGCCAGCTCTTGGTCGAGCCGAGGCTTGCACGCCTTCGCCGCGAGGTCGCGCATGTGATCTGGCGATCCACGAGGCGGCTGGCAGAGCGTTGCGTTGCCGACGAAAATCTCACGACGATCGCGGCCGATCTTCGCGAGCAGCTTGTTGACGACCTCGCCCGAGGGCCCGACCCAAGGACGATTTAGTACGACCTCCGTCGAGCCGGGACCCTCACCGACGAGGATCCACGCTGGCTCTGCGGGATGCTCGGAGCACACCGGGCGCGCCGCACGACCACCGATCGAGAACGGGCACTCGTTGCACTTGGCGCCTTCGGTCGTTCCGCGCAGGAGCGGAAGCGATACCGACGCCGCGGCGACCACGACTACCTGCTCACGCGTTGGCCGCTTGTTCGATCAGGCATTCGATCTGATCGCGCATCAGCTCGACGTCGCGCACGAGCGACGAGCCAGGCCGAAGGTACGCGTAGAGCCGGCGCCCGAGATCGACGCGTATGATGTGGCCACGCTCGACAAGCCGCGCGAGATGGCGCTGGACCGTACGGTACTCACACGAGCCGTAGTCGTCCTGCACGTCGCGAAGGATCGCGTCGAGATGCTTGGGATACGTCTTCGACGTCGCCTTCGCGATCGAGTGATCTAACGCCTTGCTCGCGGGCCTTTGCCACGCTGGGCGCGTGCTCTTCGACGGAAGACCATCGTCGTCGTCGAGCAGATCAGTTGAAATTTCGTGAGCAAAATGAAGGTCGTTGCGATCGCAACGCTCGTCGCGGCACCACATGCTAGCCAGCCCCCTGGCGATCTCGTGGAGATCTTTTAGTTGTGAAGTGTTACCGGCTCGACCTGGTTCTGTTTCGTAGGTGCGCCGTCAGGACACAATGTGCGAGGGCGCTCAGCCCTTCTAGCGAATCACGCATCTGACTCGCAAGTTTTTTCGAACGAAAAAACGCTACGTGGGATCTGCTCGACGGAGATCACTGGAGAGAAAAATTTCGCCCACAATTTATTCACATAGGCTGTGGAAAAAAATCGATTATCCACAGGGGCTGTGGAGAAACCGAAAAGACGAAGAGCGCCTTGCGGCGCTCTTCGTACGGCACAGCTCCGACGACGGAGGTGGTGGGAACCGAGGTAGAACTGCCCCGTAACGACTACGCGCGGCGGGCGGTGCCAGCCGTCGCGTTCGTGGCCTTGCCACGCGTGACGGGCGGCGGAGCAGCGGGCTCGACAGCGGGCTGATCGAGCGGGCGCTCGTTCACCACGTTGGCGAACACGCGCGGCGGCAGCGGCTGACCGTCGGGGCCCGCCTTCAACGTGCCGTCGGGGTTCTTCTGCTGCTGGCCCTCGTTGTGGATGATCGCCGCGCGCAGGCGGGCGCCCATCACGGCCTCCGAGCTGATCTTGTTCAGCGGGCCACCGCACGCCATCTGGAGCTTCTTCCAGCGCCCGACGGCCTGCGGCTGCAGCGAGTAGTTGTTGGTGACGCGCGTGCCGGTGAACGGGCCCTCGACGCACTCGAAGGTGACTTCGATCTTCGGCTGGCTCGCCTTGCTCGTGCCCTGCTGGACGTCGACCACGTCGAAGACGTACTCGCCCGGCGGAAGTGCAGGAGGAGCGCCGCCATCACCGGCGAACTCCTGCACGTTGGTGAGGTCCATGTCGATTTCGAACGGTTGGTAACTCATCGCGAGATCCTTTCTCTGATCAGAGAACTTGTTGAGCTGCGGTTGTACAGCGGGGGTCCGACATTCGGACGACTGCTAGCTCTTCGGCGGCACCACCACGGGCCTGCGCTGAGGCACGACAGCGACTTGCGGACGTGCTTGAACGACGGGACGCGGCTGCGGAACGACGGCCGGTGCTTGCGGAGCAGGTGCGGAGCCGTTGGCAACGATCTTCGGCAGGTTCTTCCGGATCTCGTCGGCGTTGTAGCCCAGTGATTCGATGAGCGTCTGGTAATCACCGACGAGTGGATCGGGGAGCTGGTTGGCGCGACCACCGAGGCGATTGCCGGCGATGTAGCCGAGGTACTTCCTCGTTCGCATCTCGTACGTTGGTGGCAGAAGCTCCTGGCCGCGCTTCTGCTGATCAACGCGCGAGTGGAAGATGTAGTGCACGCCGGCCATGAACTTGTCGGCCTGCTGGCCCGGGATCATCGGCCCACCGACGGGGAACACGTCGTCGGGATGCTTCGCGAGAGCGAGCCACACCACGTTGACCGGCAGCATGTGGGTCTTCACGCGAAGATCGCGGAGGTGGTTGCCGAGGTCGCCGTACGCCGATCGCGTGTCCTTCTTCGCCTGCGCCATCAGGAGGAAGTTGAGGAACAGATCGCAGTAGTACGAGATGCTGTCGGTGACGATCGTCTGGATGCGACCCGACGCGATGAGCGGTTCGGCTTTCGCGCGCGCCGTCACCATATCGTCCATTTTTTCAATAGCCCATACGAGCGGCTTCACGCCCGGCTCGAACAGCTGATCGTCGGACATGTTCGCGATCGAGTCCCACCCGCCTTCAGTGGCGTCCGAGAAGAACACCGGACGCGGGAACGTCGCGGCCCACGTCGTCTTGCCCGTTCGCGAATCTCCGTAGACGAGGAACGTGTTACGGGGCAGGACGTTCGTCGGCTGACTCAGATTGATCTCTCGCACGTTTCGTTCCCTTCGTTGATTGGTTGACGATCCGCCACGAGCAGATCGGGCTCGAACAGTAGGCGCGCTTTCGGGGGATGCGGATGATCTCGCTGTTGCACATCGGGCAACGCTTGAACCGCTGACCGCGACCGACCTTGACCTCGTGCTCGCGATGAAGCGCTTGGACCGTGCAGCACTCGTCGCGGCACGGCACGAACGTCGGATCGGTCTCCATCTCCCGCGTCGCGTGGAAGACAGGATCGTTCAGGACATCTTCGTCGACGAGGATCATCGTCCGAGCGCGCTCAGTTTGCTCCTCGCCGTCGGTTTCTTCCTGGCAGCGAGCGCACGTTCCAACGCGCCGACGAGGTCCCGGATCAAGTCGACGGGCTCGATCGTCGTGTCGGTGATCGTCCCATATCGATACAAGTATTGACGCGCCTCTTGCAAAACGGTCATCACTCTTCTCCCGTGGCACAGGAATCAAAGAACGAGCAGCGCCCGTAGCGGCCGATGCAGCCGGTGCGAGCACGAGGAAACGAACCGGTCGACTTCGAGAGCTGGATGAGGCCCTCCCAGCGCTTGAGATCGTCGAGGTGGCTTTTGATCTGCCACGACTCGGGCGCGACGAGCGTGCGGTGAAACTGCGGCACCTTGTGCTTGCCGAGCAGGTTCACGATCACGCCGCGGAGCTTGCCGAAGCGAAGGTCGAGCCCGAGTCGCTCCCACAGCGCGACTTGACCCAAGACTTCACCGTCGACGACCCAGCCTTCGAGCGTGTCCTGATCGAACCGGCTCGCGGTCTTGTGCTCCATCACGTAGGTCCCCGGCGGGCGGCCGGCGATGCTCTCTTCGAAGTAGGCGATGAGGTCGAAGCGGCAGCTCTCGCCGGTGCGCGGATCGCGAAGGTCGTACTCGATCGCGAGCGGCAGGATCTTCTCGATGCTGTAGAACGCGCGGTAGGCCGAGAACACGCGCCACGCCTCGTCGACGAACTCGGGATTCGCCTTGGCCTTGGTGCGATCGCAGATCTCCTCGGGCGTGAACGGGTAGTCGCCGATCACCATCCGCGCGTAGAAGACCGCGAGGAACACGTGCACGAGCGTGCCGATCGCCAGGCTCGGTGACTCGACGAACATCGGCGGCCTGCGATCACGGAGGTACTTCTGCTGGTAGAGGTACGGGCACCGCTGGTACGTCGTGAACATCGACCAGCCCTTGCCGCTCGACATGCCGCCGAGGCGACGGAGCCCACGTTCGCCGAAGATCGCGTCGAGCACCTCGTCGACGAGCGGGAACATCTTGATGTCGATCGTCTGCGGCGGATCGTGCTCGACGCCGTTGGTCTCGGGCACCGGCACCGCGACGCCCCAGGCGTCGGTGAGCCGCACGTCGCAATCACCGACCTCCGGGTGCTTCTGTAGCCCGTCGGGCAGGGCTTCCAGCTCTGCATCGCAGAGCAAACAGGTCGTTGATCGGGCCACGCGCCGAATGTACGCGGGGGGTACGACAGTCGAGCGCTACTGAACCGGAGACAGCACGAGCACACCGTCGATACCGTTGTACTTCGGCCGCAGCGGCGCGATCAGGGGCCTGGCCTCTTCGCGCAGCTCGATGTCGTTGATGACGAGCTGCCAGTGGGCGTGGATCCGCGTCGGCTCCTGGATGAAGAACGTCACCTTCTCGTCGTACGTCCAACCTTGTGGTCGTAGCTTCCGAAGCCCGGGGTGCTTCTTGTAGATCCGCTCGATGAAGTCGTTGTGCTTGATCCAGAACGCGTCGAGATCGTGGCCGTTGGTACGTTCGTGTTCCATGGCTGCCTACGACGACAAGATATCAGCTAGCAGCCGATCCATGTCGGGTTCTTCGACGGGGCCGTTCAGGGTGACGTCGAGCGCGAAGATCGTCTCGCTGGCCGCGCCGACGCCCAACGGGTTCGACGCGTCGAGCTTCTTGGTGAGCGCGACCACGATGCGCTGATCGATCATGTGGTTCGCGACGACGTAGGTGATGTTCATCGGCCGCGTCGGCGCGTACGTACGCATCTCGGCCTGCGCCAAGATCGCGGGCGTGTAGTCGATCTCGGCGAAGATCGCTAGGTGCGCGTGGGAGAAATCGAGGCCGACCTGCGCGACCGCCATCGTGCACACGAGCGCAGCAGCCGGGTGCGCGTTCCACGCTGCGATCGCCGCGTCGCGCTTGCTCGTCACGACGTCGCCGGTGACGAGGAACGCGCGCTCGCCGAGATCAGCCGCGATGCTCTCTGCCAGCTCGCGGTGCCACGTCCAGATGACGACGGGCTCGCCGCGGTCGAGCATCGCGCACGCCTCGCGAACGGCGACGGGGCCCTTGATGTGGGAGATCTTGGCGCGGTAGCGCGATAGGAGCCCGATCGTCGTCGCACGGGCCCTGTCGGACACGATCTCGGCCGCCATGAGATCGAGCCGACGCGTCTCGGAATCGTCGAGCTGGACGAGCGACACATTGCGCGAGATCGGCGGCAGATCGTCGGCGACGTCGACCCACCTGCGCCGGATCATCACCTCCGAAAGCCGCGCTCGTAGCTCCTGCTCGTTAGAGATCCCGGTGTACTTGGTGCCGTACGCCGACGGGATCGGCAGCCCGTAGCGCTGCGCGAACTCGTGGAAGCCGCCGAACGCGTCCGGCGCAACGAGCCCGAGCACGTTCCACAGATCCGTCGGCATGTTCCAGATCGGTGTGCCGGTCGCGCAGATCACGCGGCTGGCGCGGGTCGCGAGGAAGATCGCCGCCTTCGATCGGCGCGACGCACGATTGGTGAGCGTGTGCGCCTCGTCGAACACGATCGTCCCGATCGGCCGCGCCGACTGCCACCACGCCAAGATGTCGTAGTGCCCGACGATGAGCTTGTGCTGCACGACCTTGTGGTCGAACTCGCGGCCGACGAACACGCCGACGGGCTCGTCGGGGAACACCTTGCCGAGCCAGCCGAGCCACACCGGACGCACCATCGCCGGGCAGATCACGACGAGCGGCCCCGTGCTCGGATCGTGGCTCATGATCGCGGCGAGCGTCTTGCCGACGCGCGGATCGTCGCCGAGGAGCGTGCCGCGGCGCCGCGTGATGAAGTCGACCGCGGCGTGCTGCACGTTGCGCAGCTTGAACTTGCGATCCGCGGTCGCGAGATCGCGCGCCGCCCAATCGGGCTGCGGCGAAGACATAATGATCTCGCGTGCTTGCGGATCATCGAGCAGCGGCAGGTGGCTGCGATGGATCTCCCAACCCCTGGAACGCTCTACGAACTTGATGCCCGGCACGCCGTTCCCGAGCTTGGCTGCGGTCTCCTGGTCCGTGGTGAACCAGTCGGGGCGACGCGAGGGCTTGAGCACCGCGGACACCTTAGCAAACGGGTACGTCAACGCGCCCGATGACGTACCGGCGGCGTAGCATCTTCGGCCCGTGTCTCTTCTGTCGCCCGACCTTGCCGCGCTTCACAGGATGCGCGCGATGCGGACGATGCTCCTGGTGTACCCGAACGCCGATCGCAGGAACGTCGCGGTCTGGAACTACATCCTCGGCATCGAGACCGCCGCCGGCAGCTACTTCATGAAGTCCGACGGCCGGCTCTACATGTTCGTCGGGTTCCTACGCCGGATCTTCCACGTGCCGTTCGGCCATCCAGGCGAAGACATCACAGCCTATCTCAATGGCATGTACGGAATCACGCTATCGAATCCGATGGGCCGTGCCATCTACAGCCACCTTCACAACTATGCTCTCAATGCTGCAACGAAGACCGAGCTGAGACGGTTCGCGGTCTACAACACGACGACGCACACGGCCTACCTGTCGTCGTACGACGGCCGGATGTGGCGCGTCGACGGGGGAACGCCCGAGTGCGTCACCAACGGCGACGACGACGTGTTCTTCGCCGACGACGACGGGGGAGTCACCGTCGAGCCCGACATCGGCCCGCACGGGATCCTCCTCGACAAGCTCGTGGATCTCAACTACACGCCGGGCCTCGGCGGGATCACGCCCGAGCAGCAGCGGATGGCGCTGACGATTTGGATCTTCGCGCTCGCGTTTCCTGACCTCATGCCAACCAAGCCCCTGCTCATGCTCGAAGGTACGCAGGGCTGCATCACCGGCGACGCCTTCATCTCCTTTTCGGTTAGAACCGCCGACGGAAAACGTTGCAACGCAAAGGGTGGGACCCTAGCGAAGCTGTACGAGCGGTTTCACAACCTGTCCACGTTCAAGGGAGATCAGCCTTCGAAGAGACGAAAGAACGCGCAATTTTTTGTATCTTCGATGCTCGATTCAGGCCGGATCATTCAACAACGCGTCGTCGATGTCGTCGATTCGGGCAAACAGGAGTGCGTTCACGTCACAACCGAAAGCGGGCTCTCGATCACCTGCACCCCCGATCATCCGTTCGCAACACCGACGGGATATGTCGCCGCAAACCAGCTCCGTGCTGGGTCTTCGGTCCTGGTGCACCAAAATACTCAACGGAGTAAAGGCGGCGCTGGCGGCGCGAAACGAGTTGAGCGGCCAGACGTCTACGTCAAGCATCATCCTGTTGCCCCCTGGAAGACGGTACGAGTGGCGTCAGGAACATATCGTTACCGGCGCCTTCGTCGAGCACGTGCAGCCTACGAAGCCAAAATGAACGGGCTCTCATTAGGGGCGTATCTCGATCGTCTGAACGAAGGCGCGCTTGATGGGCTCAGTTTTCTTCCCAAAGAGGTCGATGTTCACCACCGAGACGAAAATCCGCTCAACGATGATCCGACGAACCTTGAGCTGCTTTCACACGCCGATCACGCACGAGAGCACGCACGCGACAACCAGAATCTAGCATTCGTGGCGACCATCGATATCGTCACCAAGATCGAACGTGTCGGGGTTAAGCAGACGTACGACATCACCGTCGAGAACGAGCCTAGAAATTTCGTCGCTAACAAATTCGTCGTACACAACTCTGGCAAGTCAGCGTCGGTGCAGTTGCTCCAGCTCGCACTTCTCGGCGTCAGCCGGCCGATGATCCTCTCGAAGAACAAGGAAGACGACTTCGGCGTGATGCTCCTGCGCTCTCCGATCGCGGTGTTCGACAACACCGACAGCTACATCGAGTGGGTCCCCGACGCGATCTGCGCGTACACGACGCAGGGCTACTGGGCCAAGCGCAAGCTCTACACCGACGCCGACGAGATCACGATCAAGCCGCACGCGTTCGTAGCCGTCGCGTCGAAGAACCCAGCCAGCTTCCGTCGTGAGGACGTCGCCGATCGGCAGATCATCATCCGGCTCGAACGCCGCGACAACTTCCGCCGGTTTGAAGCGCTGAGGCACGAGATCCTGGACATGCGGCCCCAGCTCCTCGGCGAGTACATCTGGTACGTCAACGAGATTGTCGAGTACCTACGCACGACCAACGGCGACGCCGAGGAGAACGAGACGACGCGAATGGCTGACTTCGCCGCGTTCGCTCGCGCCGTCGGCGCCGTGCTCCACTGGAGCCGCGACGACGTCTCCGATCTCATGACGGCGCTCGCCAGCGAGCGCGACGCGTTCATCTGCGAGGAAGATCCCCTCGTCGAGCTGCTCCACAAGTGGATCGTCCACCGCGCCCGTGGCTACTGCAGCATCGGCCGCGAGGTGACGCTGTTCGAGCTGTACAACGAGGTCAAGTTCGTCGCCGACTCCGACGGCATCGCGTTCTACAAGTCGGCGCGCATGCTCGCGCAGAAGATCCGATCACCGCATGTAGCTCGCGAGTTCGACGTCGAGATCAACATTCGCGATCGTCAGAAGACCTACAAGTTCTGGCGCAAGGACGACCCGCGCTTGACGCCGATCGACGGCGGGCTCAGCTCGATGTCGGACTGATCATGTAGAAGCGAGGGGTGGCGAAGTGCAAGTCACCGCGGAAGGGCATCAAGCGCGCACAACGTCGCCCGCAGGCCGCCGATCGCGACGGCGAGCTAGACGAGCTGGCGTCGGTGATCGCCGAGTACAGCCTCGACAACAACGCAGGTGGCTGGTTCCGGCCGGCGTGGCGCGACGGCTGGAACGCGGTCGAGCTAGCGTCGACGATCGCCTATCGCGACGAGCGGTGCGAGCCCACCTTCGGTGGCTGGCTGCGAACCGTGTGCACGCATCGTAGCGACGATCACGAGACCTACTGGCGAGCACAGGATCTGTTGGCCACGAGCCCATCGCCGATGTTCCGTGCAGCGTTCCGGTGCTTGCAGATCTTGATCGCCAAGAGCGCCGGCGGCGGCGAAGTCTACAACGCGATCCTCGTCGGGCCGGTCTCGCGGATGCTTCCCGAAGCCGTCTACGATCTCGTGCTGGAGTACCGCTGCCGCGATTCGATCGGCACGACGGCGCAGCTCGCGGGAGACATCAACGATCGCCAGCGTCGAGCGTTCACCATCGCGTGGAAGCGCGGGCTCTACCAGGCCGCGTACGCCTTGCCGCCCGCGATCAAGCACGACGTCGGCAAGCTGACCATCGTGAAGGGAGCGAAATCACCATGACGATCGACGATCAACCACCACCAGCACAGAATACGGGGCACCCGCCGACGTGGCCAATCGTGATCGCTAACATTCGCAGCACGTTCGACGCGATACCCAAGGATCTTCGCGACGCTGGATGTGATGCCGAGCTATGCGCCGCGATCGTCGCTGACATGGAAACGCGAGATCGTATTGGACGCGAGCGTTATGGCACTCCGCTCGCGCCATTCAACGGCCGCGATCACCTCGTCGACGCGTACCAGGAGCTGCTCGACGCTGCAGTCTACCTCCGCAACTGGCTCGAAGAGCACGGGCCCGGCCGCAGTCCGATCGAGGAGATCTACGCGGTCACATTATCGTCGATCATGCGGCTACGGTTCCTGATCAAGACAAGACCATGATGCAGCCCAAGCTCGGACCCAACCAACCGATCGACGTCGACAAGCTGATCGAGTCGCGGCTGCTCGTGCAGGCCAACAGCGGTGCCGGCAAGAGCTGGGCGATCCGCCGGCTCCTCGAACAGACGTACGCGAGCGTTCCGCAGATCGTCATCGACGTCGAGGGCGAGTTCCACACGCTGCGCGAGAAGTACGACTACGTGCTCGCAGGCCAGAAGGGCGGCGATTGCCCGGCCGACGTCAAGAGCGCGACGCTCCTCGCACGGCGGCTCTTGGAGCTGAACGTCTCGGCGATCGTCGACATCTACGAGCTGGGGATCCAGCGCACGCGGTTCGTGCGACTGTTTCTCGAATCGCTCGTCAACGCGCCACGCGAGCTGTGGCACCCGCTCCTCGTCATCATCGACGAGGCCCACATGTTCTGCCCGGAGGCCGGACAGAACGAGAGCGCCTCCGCGGTGATCGACCTCATGACGCGAGGCCGCAAGCGCGGCTTCTGCGGCGTGCTCGCGACCCAGCGCATCGCGAAGCTGCACAAGGACGCCGCTGCCGAGGCGAACAACAAGCTGATCGGCCGCTGCGGGCTCGACATCGACATGAAGCGCGCCGCCGCGGAGCTGGGCTTCACCGATCGCGAGCACCTGCTGTCGCTGCGCACGCTCAAGCCCGGCGAGTTCTACGCGTTCGGGCCGGCGCTGTGCGACGTCGTCACCCACATCAAGGTCGGCGACGTTCACACGACGCATCCCAAGGCCGGACAGCGTGCGATGGCGCCGACGCCGCCGCGCGATCGCGTGAAGAAGATCCTCGCGCAGCTCGCTGACCTGCCACACGAGGCCGAGGAAGAGGCCAAGACCGTCGGCGAGCTGCGAACCAAGGTTCGTCAGCTCGAAGGCGAGCTACGTACCGCGAAGAAGACGCAGCCCGAGCCGAAGATCAAGACCATCGAGAAGCGCGTCATCAGCGATCAGCAGATGAAGCAACTCGACATGCTCGCCGGCAAGGCTGGCACGCTCGCCGACAAGCTGTCGAGCACGGTCGATTCGTTCACGTCGGCGGCGATCGGTGTTCGATCGTTCGCGGAGGTCACGCGCGCTGCCGCAGCGATCGAGGATCGCAAGCCGCTACAGGTCTCGCTCAAGGATCTGACCAACGACAAGACCTACCACACGATGAGCACGCCGCCGGCCAAGAAGCCGATCCGGGCGTTCACCAACGGCCACGCGGTCCCCGTCGTCATCGGTAGAAACCTGCCCGTTGGTGAGGCCGCGGTGCTTCGTGCGCTGATCCAGTACGAAGGCGGGTTGCAGAAGCGCCAGCTCACGGTGCTCACTGGCTACAAGCGCTCGACACGCGACGCGTACATCGCACGGCTGCGCGAGAAGGGTCTCGTTCAGGAGGCTGGTGATCGCGTTCTCGTGACCTTCACCGGGCGAGATTCGATGCCGGACGCGCAACCGCTACCGACCGGCGAGGCGCTCCGCGAGTTCTGGCGTAACGAGCTGCCACCTGGCGAATGGCACGTGCTCGCGGTGCTCGTGGACGCATACCCGCAAGCCGTCGATCGATCCGCGATCGACGAGCAGACGGGCTTCAAGCGCTCGACGCGAGACGCGTACCTATCGCGCCTCGCCGCCAAGGAGCTGGTGACCGAGCCCAGCCGTGGATTGGTCAAGGCCAGCGAGACGCTCTTCGAGGTCACATGAAGTTCGACGACATCCATCCGACGGTTCGAGCGTCGTACGCGGCGCACCAAGCACTACGCAGGCTCGGGTTCCAGGCGGAGGAGCTGTACACCGCCGTCGTCCCGCCAGATCGCTTGGTGGTCGCGATCGTTCGCAACGGCGAGCGCGTGTTCACGTGGGACGTGGTGTACACCGACCTCGCCCCCGACGACTACGAGCGGCAGTGGAACGAATTCGTCGATGCGCTACCGAAGATCGACGGCGAGACGCATGCGCGCATGTACCACGAGCTGCAATTCGATCGGGTCGGCCTCATCACCACGCTGATGAACATGGGCATACGGCCGATCCGGAAGGCGGAGGCCAAGTGAACAAGATGCAATCGCTCGTCGAAGACTTCCACCGTAAGTTCGGCCACCCGGTCAATGACAAGCCGGTCTGGTCACGGCCCGAGCTGCGCGCGAAGCTGATCGAGGAAGAAGCCAAGGAAACCGTCGACGCGATCCGTGCCAGGAACATGATCGAGGCCATCGACGGGATGTGCGATCTGCTCTACGTCGTCTTCGGCACCGCCGTCGAGTTCGGGATCGATCTCGACGTCTTCTTCGAAGAGGTCCACCGAGCCAACATGACCAAGGTCGGTGGCGCGACGAGGGCCGATGGCAAGACACTCAAACCACCAGGCTGGGAGCCACCGATGATCGAGAAGCTGCTCGATGAATCGTACCGTCGAGAGGGTGTGCGCCAAGCTGTAGCGCCCAACGAGCTGTGCGACATCCACGATCGCCGAGACGTGAACGGGAAGTGCTCGTGCTCGCTGATCGTCACAGAGCTACGTCGAGCTGCGTGCGACGACCGACGAGAGATCATGCGGATGCAACCGGTGTTCAATCTCGTCAGACGATGGTGCAACCGACCAGAGAGTGTGATCACCGCTGGTCGCGAGGTGCTCGCCAACGACGCCGACCTCTGGCGCGAGCTTCGTGATCGTATGACCAATGCGATCGCGATGGAACCAAAGCGATGAACCTGTTCGACGATCGGCTCCCGGTCAAATTCTGGGACCAAGTCATCCCAATCCCATTCTCCGGGTGCTGGTTATGGCTAGCTGCGGCCATTGATGCTAGCGCTGGTGGCTATGGAGTATTCAGGATTAATGGCAAGCAGGTGCTGTCACATAGACTAGCGTTCGAAACGCTTGTTAGTAAAATTCCTGATGGTCTGCAGATAGATCATCTATGCAAACTCACGCGTTGCGTAAATCCGTCGCACATGGAAGCCGTGTCTCTCGTCGAGAACGTCATGCGTGGTGAAAGCCCATGTGCGCGGCACGCGCGCCAAACGCACTGCAAGCGCGGTCATCCATTCTCAGCGGATAATACGTACTTTCATACGGCCAAACGCGGGCCACAACGACAGTGTAAGATCTGCCGATACAACAGAAATAAGAAGATAGAGGACGCCAAACGTGCGGCTATATAATACGATCGCGATCTACGACGTGTACATCGTCGCCGAGAGCGCCGAAGCGGCACGTGCTCAGCTGCTCGCAGCGATCGGCAGCGCCGTTTCCGATCTCCAGCCGACGGAGATGACGTCGACGGAGACCGTTCGCGAGGGCGCCATCCGCAGGGGCTTTCGCGACGAGCGGCCGTTCGTAGCGCTCGACGTTTCCGACGACGACTTCAAGAAGATCGCCGGCAAGACGACGGCCGAGATCTTCGCGCACATCTACACCAAGCGAGGTTGAACATGATCGCGGCGTTCCCGACCGGCCCCACGCTCCACGTCGTGCACGAGATCGTGCGCGAAGGTTTCAAGGTCAAAGCCTACGGCTACTGCGGTGCGACGAGCAGCGCCGCCGACGGCACGTTCCAGGTGCCCGACTGGGTGTTCACGTCAATCCGATCCAGCTTCGTCGGTCCCGTCACCAAGACCGAATGGAAGGTGTGCCAGGCGTGCTCGGCAGCCGTGCGAATGTTGATCGAACCACCGCGTTGACACGCTACGCTCGATGAGCATAATGCCCTGGTCGATCATCACGACGCTGGTCTTGCTCTTCAGCACGATCGTCAGACCAACGAAAGCTTCCTGCCCCGACGACAAGCACTGGTACATCCAGCTTCGCGGAGACCGAGCGCCAGGCGCGTTTGAATGCCGCGAGGCGGTACCACCCTCCAAGCACGAACCGCGCGGCCACGAGCCCGAGGAACGCGTCATAGGTTACACGGGCGTCGTGGGAGGTCGGATCTACTGCACCGGCGGGCGCATCCCGATCAAGGACCCGAACGACGGCATCACCATCGGCTGCCAGGCGATACACTGAATGCCGGACCCTACGTGTAGAGTACGAAGCGCGTCGTGACTCGTCGCACCGTGAAGCACCTCAAGCGCTCCGAGGAAGCCGTCATCGAGGCCGTCGGCGATCGCATCGTCGCGCAGCTCGGCGACCAGATCGGCCTCCTCCTCGTAGCTATCGACGAACTCCGCGAGGTGGTCGACGATCAGCAGGATCGGATCGCGACGCTCGAAACGATGCTCGGCCTGGCCGCGGACGAGGCCCCGTGCTCGTGCCCGCGCTGCAGGGCACAGCTCCCGAACTAGATCACGTTCGACGGCTTGGGATCGCGGTGACGCGCTGTGCGCGCGCTGCGATCGACGCCGGGACCGGCGCTGCGCGCGCCGCGCTCCCGCGCTCGCGCTCTGTTCGAACAGATCGTTCGTTCAGTGAGACGTGCAGTTCTCCAGTCAAAAAGGCCGTTTTCGGAGACCTCAATGAAGGTCGATCTGTACTTCCATTTAAATGAAAGTACAGATCCACCCCCTAAAGGAAGTTCCGGATCGACTCATTTGACTGGATGCCTTTACGCCTCACTGAAACTCAGTACAGGAAAAATGACGTGTTTGGTGATCTACCGTACGCAGGAAAAGCTTAAAGTTCGTGGTGTGGTCTGCCGACCACTAAAAATCTCTGATAACGGGCGTCGATTAATCGCGCTTATTCGTGCTATTTCGGTACTCGAATGGCGCGAAAGTCGAAAGAAGAGGAGCTAGACGGTACGATCAAGGTCGAATTACCGCCCAAACTAGTCGAACTTCTACGAGAGGTCGCCGTCGTGATGGACGCCAGCCCGCGGTGGGTGTTCCAAACCCTGCTGCGACGCATCGAGAACATGGCGGTGCTCGGAGAGGTCGATTCGCTCGGCTTCGAGTTCGCGCAGGCCCTGAAGCGTCTCAATGGCCGTGGCCGCATGTTCGACGAGGTCCCGTCGGACATCGACCTGACCAAGCTCCATCGCAGCGACAAGGCCAAAAGCGGCTTCGTCGGCGTCTACTCCAACGGCAAGGGGTTCCGAGCCGAGGGCCGCGATCCGGGATCGAAGGGCCTCATCACGCTCGGCACGTTCCCGACCGCCGAGGGCGCCGCGCTCGCGCGCTTCACCCACTACAAGCGGCACGGCCTGCCGTACGGCCGGCTCGAAGACACCATCGAGAAGATGAAGCTACAGGACGAGGTCGTTCGCTGGAGCGGCGGCAACGAGACCAAGATCAAGCACCTCGCGATCTGGGAGGCGAAGCACATGATGCATCAGCCGTTCGAGGGCCTCACCGAGGAAGAGCGCGACATGGAGAACGTCGAGCCGATCAGCGGCGTGCGCGGCGGTCGATAAGCCTCCTCCATCGCAAGAGCTTCGGTTCTTGTTCGCACGCCACTCGAACAGCTTGCTTGCGTGACGCCCAACGTTCGAGGAGGAGACCGAACGCGCCGCGCTGATCAGGCCCGACTCATCGCGGTGGTTACCCGCGACTGGGCTCGAACGTACCACGCCTCGTCGGCAACGGGAATGTGCCGATGCCCGTCTGGATCGGCACGTGCGCGAGAACCGCGGCCCAGCTCGTGAACGCGAGGCCGCACGAGCAGCGATAGCCGTTACCGCCGCCCGTGACGCGATGAATTCCTTCGACGTATTTAGTCAACGGGCTAACTCGTACTAACGCTTCCGGCGGCCCTGCACGAAGCTGTAGGCGGTGATTCCGACGGCGAGCGCAGCGAGCACGCCGAGGATGGTGAGGCCCTGCTGGATGCCGTCGGACTGGCCGAGGCCGTTGACACCGTACGAGCGATTGCAGTCGGCGCAGCCGAGATTCCCGAGCGTCATCATGCTCGCATCGTATCAGAAAGCGGTGGGTGCCCTCGCCACTAGGGGGCTAGCACGAGGGCACCTAGATCGGTGGCTGGTCGAGTCAGCGCGGTCGATCTGGTTCTCTACCTATCATCAACCGAAGATCGTTTGCAACTAAACGTCAGCGCTCGGGATCACCTCGGTCATCGAGATCCTCGATCGTGAGCGGCTTGACGTCGTCCTTGGTCGACTTCTTCGGCGTCACCGGGGTGACGTCTTCGCCGTCGGTGTCCCACTCGACGTAGATGTCCTTCTCGATCTCGGGAGGGATGTGATCGAGCAGCTCGACTTCGTGCACGGTAGCACCGAGCGGGATCATCTCCGGTGGTGCGTCGTCGAGACGAACGGACTGCACGGACACGCCGGTCATGCACCGCTTGTGCATCTCGGCGCTGTCGGCCGCGGAGTCGCGATAGGCCGCGAGCACGATCCCACCGCCGATGACGATGTGGATCACTTCGGGCTTGGGCTTGTCCGTCACCCGGCGATCATGTCACGGGATCGGCTGAAGACCGATACCGCGACGACGTAGCTCGTGGGCCTCGCAGTCGCGCGCGAACGCAAGCAGATCGATCGCCATGTCGCGATCGCTGATCCCGAAGTCGGGAAGCGTCTCCATCGTCTCGGCGACGCGGCGGAGCGCCTCGTACGGCCAGCTCTTGATCATCTCGGGCGGCAGGTTCGCGACCGCGAACCGTGCGATCGTGAGGCAGTCGCGGGCGAACTTCGTCACGCTCACGACGCGAGCATCACCGTCGACGAACTTCGCCGCTTCGAGCTGCCGGCGAACCTCGGCGGTCTCCTCGTTGGCCTGCTGCTTCGCTGCGAGCAGAGCATTGTAGTCTTCCATTGAGAGCGTCAGTGTGATCGGATTTGGCATCAGAGGTTCCTTAGTAGCTGTAGCCACTCGGGTGGAATAGAGTCACGAAGCATCGCGATCGGCCTCTTCGCGATGCAGAAGAAAAATGGCGAGATCTCTTTCGTCGGGTTCGAGATCTCGACGCGAGACGGATCGACGATCTCGATGACGATCGACTCCTGGCCGCGGAGCGTGAGCACGTAGGGCTTCTCTCCGTCGTCGATCGGCGGATCGATCTTGAGCACGAGCGTCGTGTTCGGGGAGAGCACTTGGGCGATCTGGTTACGCACCGTTGGCCTCCGACGCGCGCGGCTTGCGTTCGACGTTGTTCGTGTCGCTCCACGCCTTGGCGGAGCTGCCGGGCGGCTCGTGCTTGGGCTCGTCCCCGACGACGCCGCCGAGGAGCCGGGCACGTGCGTGCAGGTAGTGTCGGGTCACACCGAGCATCTGCGCTGCGAGCTTCATCTTGCCTTCGGCCTCAGCGATCGCCGCGCGAATCAGCTTCCGCTCGAACTCGCGCATCTGCACGAAGTACGGCGCCATCGGGTTGTTGCGCCGACTGGTAGTCACGAGCCACCTTCAGGCTCGTCGGGGACTGCGGTGCCGAGGCGCTCGAAACCGGCCTGCATGAGGCCGGCGACTATCGGCGTGGTGACGATCGAGCACATCGCGATGATCAGCGGTGCGTACCAGGAGCCCGGTGGGATCCCGGCGACGGGGAGCGAGATCGGTCGCCACGACAGCGCCATCCCGAAGAACAGCCCGTACCAGAAACCAGTGCAGGAGGCACAGTCGGCAAACCGTGCGAAACCTTTGGGATAGCGGCTCCACAGTGGTTGTGTGATCTTGGCTCGACTGCCGAGGTAGAAGGCTGCCGAGGTCAGAAGCGAGTATAGAACCAACGATTCCATTGGTTTAGTTAGGCTTCTTGTCTAGCTTTTCGTGCAGTTCCTCGGGGAGTGGGTCCGTCTTGCCGCCGGTCGCGAGCGAGGCGCCCTGGACGCCGCTCCAGCGATCGCACAGGAACGCGTGGGCGACGAGATCGCCGACCGGCTTGCCGTCTGCCGTGCGCCCGCCGCCGAGGCACACACCCATGTGCCCGGACGCCACCAGATGATCGAGATCGTTGACCATCTTGCGGATGTTGTGGACGCGCACGTCGTCCTCGCCGTTCGGCGACTTCAGGGAGATCTCCAGCGCCGTCTTGAGGTCGTTCTGGCGGTTATTCGTCCACAACGGCTTGGCTTTCTCGCGATCCCAGTGCTTGCAGTTGTGGACCAGCATGCCGTTGGCGAAGAAGCTCTCGGTCGTAGGGACGCTGATGTCATACACATCGGCGACGCCGGCCGGCGTCACCGAACGGATGCGCTCCGGTGTGTCGACGGCTCGCCTTGAAAGGAAGGTAGCTAGTTTCTGGTTTCGGCGTTGATCCTTGAATCCCGCTAGCTCAGCGAAGCGTCGAAGAGAATCGACGCGATTGATCGCGAGACTGTAAAGATCATGGTGGGGAAGCTGCCTCAGCTCGACCCTGCGATGGCTTTGGATGCCAAGTGTGCGCATGATCAACTGAACTTCATCGATCAGCGATCTGGTTACCTGGTAGAGCACGACCCCACAGTCTCCCAAAGTTCCGTCGGTAGTGAATAGCCCACGAAGATACGCCCCGATCACCGATGGTGTAGAGCGCCAGATGCTTGGTGGGATGTGCTGCTTGTCGAGTTGGGCCGCCCACTCTCGTGCTGCAGCTGTTCGCCATTCCAGCTGGAAAAAATTGTTCAGTTTCCTGTTCTTGATGTGCGGCTGCTCGCGAGAGTTGAAGCGCTCGCCTGCGTAGACGAGTAGATCGCGCCATGCGTCGAGGCGATTGGCCGAGAAGCCGAAACCGACGCCTTTGTTCGGCATTACCCACCCATCACCCGTGATCGCCCCAAGAAGCTCGGCTTCTGCATGCTCGATCTCGTTCGAATAGTGAACGACCTCTGGCATGGTGACGACTTCGTCGCCGGCCAGATAGTTGCTGGTGCGCCCGCTTCCCGCGCTCGGACGAAGGTCACACGCGGCGATCCAACCACGATCGGTGAACACGCGGTGATCTAGTGTCATGCGCAGCCTAGCGCCGTAAGTTGTTATGACTTCGACAATTTCCATCGCGCTGACTGATCGCCATGCATCCGACGGTTCCCAGCCGTCACGGCCGAGGACCAGCGTCGGCCTTTCGGCCTCGTCGAGCCTGATGCAACCGCGTTGAGCCAAGATCAGGCTGTCGCCGGTCAAGCAGTTCCAGCAGCCTTGTCCTCGGCTGATCACGCGTTCCTTTGGAACGAGTACTTGGTTCAATTGCGATCGGAGCTTCGGCTTGTCGTCACCCACGAGCCAACCCTAGATCTTTGAATCGTCGGTTGCAAATAGTCCTGCAGACAATTTGCAAGACATGATCATAGGGCTTAGTGTGGCTCCCGTGACCAAGGCCATTGTTGCAGGCGCGAAGATCTTCGATCCGACGAAGCTCGAAGCGATGATCGAACCGCTGTTCGTCCGCGTCGAGAAGAAGAAGGGTGGCACACGGACTCCGATTCCGTTGCCGGCCGGCGAGGATGGAACGCCGCAGGGATCCAACTGGTCGAAGGAAGACGTCCGCGGCATCGAGCAATGGCTGGTAAACGAGTGGTCAGGCGGTGGCTACTACGTGATCACCGTGACCGACTCGACGGCGCCATCACCCCAGAAAATCGATTGGGAAATTTACTATCAGCCGAGTGAGTATCCCGAGAAGATCCCCCCGACGCTCGCGGCAGCCGTCGTCGAGCGCCCGACGTCTCCTCAACCTCAGCAACCGCAGCAGGTGCGCATGGCCCCGTCCTACCCCTCCGTGTTCCCCAACGGCTTCCCGGCGGGCCTACAGCCGAACTACCCGCAGCACCAGCAGCCGCAGCAGCCGCAGCAGGGTTACAGCGTGTCCACGCGCACCGGTGACTACGGCGGGTCGTTCTTCGCCGCACAGGCGGCGCAGCAAGCCGACGTCGATCGCCGTCGACTCGAAGACCAGCTCAAGGAGGCGCAGGCGCAGGTCGCACGTGCGCGTGAGGAGCAGCTCGCCGCACAGCACCGCCAGGAGCTGGAGCGGATGCGCGCCGAGTCGCAAGAGCGGATGCGCGCCGAGCAGCAGGCACAGAACGATCGCTTCTCGAAGCTGGAGCAGATGATCGCGGCGATGGCGACGGCGCGGCCGACGACCGATCCCGCGATCGAGCAGCTGAAGGAGGAGAACCGCCGGCTCGCCGCGCAGGCCGAAGAGCAGCGCCGCGAGCGCGAGGCCGAGCGCCGCGATCGCGAGACGCGCGAGATGATCCAGCGTCAAGCCGATGACACGCGGAGGCTGGTCGAGACGATGCAGACGCAGCTCGCCGCCGCGGCCCAGAACAAGGGCCCCGATCCGATCATCATGATGCTGCAGGAGAACGCGCGGCAGCAGATCGACGCGGTGAAGGAGCAGGCGCGCCAGAGCGCCGCGCAGATGACGCAGCTCTCGTCGTTCATGTTGAACCCGCGCGACATCATGGCGATGGCCAAGGAGTCATCGAACGGGCTCGATCAAGCGACGCGTTCGATCACGAACACGTACCAAGACATCCTTCAGATGCAGCGCGCTGCCGTCGAGCAGATCCTGCAGCTGAACAGCAGCGGCGGCGGCTCCGAGACGATCGCGCTCGTGAAGGAAGGTCTGGAGCGCGCGTCGTCGTTCGCCGAGCGCTTCATCGGCGGCAAGACGAAGGAGGCGACGGTCGCGCAGCAGACGCAGGCGCAGATCGCGCAGGCGAACGCGGCGGCGATGCAGGCTCAAGCGCAGGCGATGGCGGCGCAGGCCGCGATGCAAGCGCAGCGTGCGCGCGAGCAGCAACAGCAGCAGGCGTCAGCTGCCCAAGCGCCGGTCGCGCCAGGAGCAGGGATCAACGGGGCGAACTCGAATGTCGGCAAACCGGCAGCGCCCACGCCGGTCGCGGCTGTCGGCCCGAACGTCAAGCCGGCCGCTCCCGCGCAGGACGTGTGGTCGACGACGCCTGTTCCGCCGCTGGCGATCGTTCCCGAGATCAAGGTGCGCAAGCATCTGGGTCGTACCGACGAAGAATGGTTCGGTCCGATTCTGCCACAGGTCAAGGAGCTTCGTGCTGGCGTCGATCGCTTCATCGACTCGCTCAAGCAGATCCCACCGCGGCTCACCAAGGACAACCTCGTCGACGGCGTCGAGCCCGGCCAGGCCGCCGATATGATCTTGCAGGCGGCGACCGAAGTGATGCGACAGCAGATCCCGATCCCGGTGATGGTCGATCTGCTCGGACAAGGCCGCATCGCCGACTTCATGGACACGCTCTTGCCCGACGCGCCGCAGGCGTATCGTGACGAGGTCGCTCAGATGGTCATGAAGGTGCTCACCAGCGAAGACGACGAAGAGGAGGACGACGAAGAGGAAGAGGGCGAAGAGGGCGAGGAGGATGAGGAGACCGAACAGCCGGCGCCGGCCGCCGCGGTCGCGGTCGCCAAGCCGCCGCCGCGCGCGAGGGCTTGACCAGCTGTCGTACCCATCGTGTAGAACGAGCGCGTGAAGATCCTCGCCGAACTTGGTCAGGTGCTGATCGCGCTGGGGTTCTCGGGCTCGGTCGCGCTCTGGTTGGGTCCCAACGTGTATCTAGCCGTCGCGCTGTTCGTGTTCGTCATCTGCACGATCCTTCTGTTCGAACGGGCGCGCGCGGTGAGTAAGATGCTCGTCGATCAGCCGATCAACGCGTTCACGCTCGTCATCAGCATCGTCGCGACCTCGCTAGTGTTCGGCACGATCTGGCCGTCGCTACCGCCGATCCTCGGCTGGAGCGCGTGGCGGCACCGGGCCAAGGACGAGCCCGCTAGCAGCCGCGGCCAATCCGAGTAACGCGAACGCCGCGAGCGGTCGCCTCGACGCGCTCGCGAGCGATCTTCTTCGAAGGCGCGTCGATGCAGATGCTCTGCGAGCCGCGAAGCCGCGGATGCTTGGCGTGGACTCGGAAGCGCTCACCGAGCCCGCGCTTGCCGCCGAGTGGCGTCATCGGCCCGGCCTTCGCGATCCGCAGGAGCGCGAGTGAGCTGATGAGCGCGGACGCGAGCGCAGCGCCGAAGAATGCCTGCTTCGCGGGAACGCCGACGGCCATGAAGGGCGGCGCGATTAGAATAATTCGAGCTATTGTCCATCCAGCAAGGCCAAACCCAGATCCTGTTTTACCTTCGAGAACAGCGGCTGCGGTTCTGTAAGTAGGAAGAGCGGCCTCGTGAACCACGTGTCAAAGCTACCAAAAAAAGATGGTATGAAGCAAACCGGACGATGGCCGAGGCGCACCGTGATGGAGCGTTTTTGGCAGAAGACAAAGGTCGTCGGCGCGTGTGTCGTTTGGGCAGCCGGTCTTCATCAAGGTTATGGCGTCTTCCGTGTGCGTTCTGCCGATGGGGCTTGGACCATGCCGTTCGCGCATCGCTGGTTGTACGAGCGCGTGCACGGTCCTCTAGGAGATCGAATTCTGCGCCACACGTGCGATACACCGGCATGCGTGGCGCTTCAGCATCTAGAGCCAGGAAGCCACGCTCAGAACGTCGCGGACTGCATATCGCGCGGCCGACAAGCCACCGGTACCGCGAAGCTTAACGAGGACAAGGTCCGCCTAATTCGTCGTCTAGCTAATGACGGTTGGACGCACGCAGACATAGCGCGCCGTCTTGGCGACGTGTCGCGTGCGCTAGTGCGTGGTGTCGTCAACGGCAAGCGTTGGAAGCACGTCAAGTGATCATTTCTTGAGCGACTTGCGAAGCAGCGCCTCGTCGCGGCGCAGCTGTTTGATCATGCGGTACGAGTTGAGGAGCGCCGCGAACCCGACGATCACCGTCGAGATGATCGTCACCTTGAAGATTCGATTGTTCTGCGCGTTGAGCGCGTCGACGACCGCCTGCGCGTCGGTCTGCGACGTGTTGGGCGGGAGCGTGACGGTGTTCGAAGTCGTCGCGTCCCCGAGAACGCGCGCCTGCAGCATGGCTACTTCTTCCTTCGCAGTAAGAAGTACAAGATGGCGGTGGCACCCACCCCGATCCCAGCTCCGATCGCGAGTTTCATTAAAGACAGCATCACCACCGGTTTGACCGAACCGTCGGTTTGGTACGCCATCACCGTTGTGCCGTCATTGGCAAGGCACTGGTTCGGCGGCTTGCGCGATGGATCGCCGGCCGGCACGTCCGAGCATCTTGGCAAGCCCGGCAGCGGCTCGCAGAGCCCGGTGACAGCGTTGCAGGTTTGTCCGCCGGGGCAGTCGCTATCGATGTTGCACGAAGCCACACCGAGCCCGTAACCAGACAGGCTCATCTGTGGCCCGTAGCGGCCCGCCGAGTTCCACCCACCGGGAACGCGCCACGGCGCCGGGAAGAACCCTTCGGCCGCGTTCACCCAGCCGCCGACGTCGGGCGTGTAGCCGTACACGGGACCCAGCTCCGCGTCCGTCGGGACGCCGCCAGCCAGACCGCCGCCGAGCCGCGTGTCGGTGTAGAAGCCGGCCTCGCCGTTCTGGTTCCACTGTGGATCGTACGGGCACAGATAGTTGCCCTCGCCGCCGTACGCGTACTGAATCCCGTAGGGGAACTGGCCGTCGACCTTCTGCCCGAGCGGTGCAACGACAAATCCGAGCATCTCGCCGACTACGGTATCACATTGGCTGGACGTCGCGCTTCTTTGCCAACCGCTTGAGCGCGCCGGCCAGGATCTGCGGCGCCTTCTTCAGCTGCGTGCCGGTGATGCCGAGGTCGAGCACCTTGACGTCACCCTTCTTGTCGAGCCCGATGTTGCCCGAGTGGATGTCGTCCCAGTTGATGCCGTTGGCCCGCAGCTTCTGAGCGGCCTCGATCGTCTGCCGCGTGATCATGTCGCACTCGTTGCCCGTCATGCCGACGCACGCCTCGGCCACGCTCATCTCTGGATCGCGCTTCAGCTCGCTGAGGATGTCGTTGACGCTGAACATCTGCTCGTCGAGCACTTCTCGTTCGGCTGGGGAGAACGGTCTCAGCTTCTCGACGACGAGCGCGTAGACGGGCTTGGTCTCGCCGGTCTCCACCGACTCGCCTTGGTTGAATAGCTCGTACGTCTTGTACACCTTGGGTACGACACCGAGCTTCTGCGCTTCGAGGAGCGCGGCGACGTCTTCAGCATCACGCGTGAACTTCACGACCTTGCCTGGGTCCGACGTTTCGTACGCGCACGCGAAGACGCCGCAGCCGAGTTTCTTGCGTGACTTGTTCTGGAAGAGCGTCTTCTTCTGGCTCGCGGTCAAGCACACGCGATACGCGCCGAACTTATAGAGCGGGTGGTCCTTGCCGAGCAGCAAGCAATCGCCGTCATCCTTGCGCAGCTTGCCGCCGTAGGGCTCGTCGTCGTCGTCTTCGTCGTCGTCTTCGAAGCTGTCATCACCGAGGGATCGTTTGCGTCGTGTCCCCACCGCGATCGCAACGGGGATCGCGATCAGCACGGAACCGAGCACGAACGCCCAACGGGACGTCATGCGCTACTTCTTCCGTCGGTGCCTGAGCCAGCCGACACCGAGCACGATCGCGAAGGTCGCGATCCCGGCGAACAGCACGATGCCCCAGCGTGGCGTCAGCTCGCCGAGCCCGCGCAGCTGCGATTCGGTGCCGTAGGGATTGGTCGCCGCGACGGCTCCCGGCGTGATCACGTCCGCGGCGCTGCCTGGCGCGACGACGCCCGACGGCAGGCCGGTGATCACTTGCGGCGGCACCGTGTAGCGCCACAGCTCGTCGGGCGGGCAGTCGCCGAGCGACATCGTGGTGGTCCCCGGAGCGACGCCGACGCTGGGAGTGAATTGGATCATGGTGCCGCCGTGGCGTGTGAGTGCTTGCCGATCCGGTAGCCGATGCCGATCAGGCCCGCGATGATCGCGAAGAGCCCGACCGGGATCACCCACCGGTTCTGGTTGACGAAGATCGCGAACTTCAGCGGCGTGACCGCGCCGCAGAGTCCGACGCCGCCGAATTGGAATCCCGGAGGCGCTCCACCAGGAGGACCGGGAGGAGCCGGCGGGAAGCTCGCGAGGAACTGCTTGGTCAGATCGATGGCCTGCGACAAGCACGGATCGGTGGCGACCTCGGCTCCGGTTGTCGTGATCGCTTCCAGATCGCTGATGAAGTCACCGAGCGATCCGTTGACCTGCTGCATGTTACTTCCTCAGCAGTACGACGAGTCCGATGATCCCGGCCGCGATCACGCCGAGCCCCAGCGGGGTGGTAAAAAACGACTGCGTCGTCGTCTTCGGCTTGTTGATGAGCCCGGCCGCTGCACCTTGCGTGAACGCGGTCGTCAACGTTGCCCACCACGGCGTGCCGCTGCCCTGGCTCTGCGATCCCTTCGGTGCGGGCGCGCCCGTCGACGACGGCGATCCGGTCGTCGAGAAGCCGCCCGAGTACGGCCGACACGAGCCGCTGCCCGACGGATTCCAGACGCACGCCGACTGCGCGTTGCAATCCGAATCGTTGTCGTAGTTGCCGCAGTTGCTCGACGAGCCGCCCGAGTACGGGATGCAACCGCTCGCGCCCATCGTGCAGTTGGGATCGGAGTTGCAGTCGTTGTCGTTGTCGTAGCTACTGCAGTCCGTCGCGCCGAGGCCAACGAAGCCTACTGGCTGACCGAGACCCGGATCGCCTTGGATGCCGTAGAAGAGCATGGGCCTACGCTATCACCTTACCGGTTTCGTTTCACGCGTCGGTACACGTAGTAGCCGCCGCCCGCCGCCGCTGCGATCGCGAGCAGCCAGAGCAGCGTGTTGCCGCCGAGCGGAAGACCAGCCGCGATCGCCGGTGTCGTGATCACGCCGGCCGGCTGCGGTACCGGCGAGAGCTGCATCCCGGGTGATGCTCCGCCGGACGTGCACGCTTGCGCGTTCGGATCCCAGATCGGTGCACTCACCGGGCAGACGCACGATTGCGTCGCTGGCTGCCAGATCGCTCCGGTCCCGCACGTCACGCCCGGCGCGGGCGTGATCTGCGGCGACGTTGGCTGCGGTGATGACGCGACGTTCGTGGGCCCCATCGGTTCGCAGAACGCCGTGACCGCGTTGCACGTCGAGCCGCTCGGGCAATCGTTGTCGGTGTTACACGAATCGGGAGCCACCTGACCGAGCCCGTAGACGGCAAGCATGGTGGGAGCCTATCACGATGCTGCTGAGACCCGTGATAACGTTAGCCCGATGACGCCGCGCCAGAAGTGGATCCTCCTCGGTATCGGAGTCGCCGCGATCGCGGGCTACTTCTACTACCGAAGCCGGAAAGGTGGCGGGCTTGGTCGTACGCGCTACGTGCCGGGTCGGTTCCCGCAGGCTCCCGCGATCGACGGCTACTCCGACGGCAACATGAAGACTACCGTCCGCGCCTCGTCCGACATGCCGATCGAGGAGCGGCTCGCGTCGATCCAAGACCTCGTGCACAAGTCGGTGCAGGATCCCGAGATGCGCAAGCTCGCGCTCCAGATCACATCGAAGTGCGCCGAGCGCGACGGCGAGTGCGAGGCCAAGGCGATCTACGACTTCGTCAAGAAGAACGTCCGATACACCGGCGACGTCGCGCCGATCCAGTTTCCAAACGGCGACGTCGAGGGCATCGATCTCTACCAAAGTGCAAGAAGAACGGTAGAATTCGCCGGGGGCGATTGTGACGACCAGAGCATTCTGATCGCAACGCTACTCGCCTTGAACGGCATCACGCCGCGGCTTCGCGTGATGAAAGAATCGAGCGCAGAGGATTTTTCCCATATATTTCCTTTAGCTGGCCTCCCGAAGAACAATCCGACGACCTGGACGGCGCTCGACACAACTCTTCCGGGCAGAAACAAGTTCGGAGTTGAAGTCCCCTACGCTGAGGCGCTCGACTTCCCGGCGTGATGGTTGAGGTACGTGATCGCCTTCGCCATCACTTCAACGTCGTCGCGAAAGTGGCCTAGCCCGCTGTTGCAGTGGTAGCAGAGCAGCGCGCGAACCTTCTCGGTTTTGTGATCGTGGTCCACGCTCAGGTCGCGTACGCGGCCTAACCTGATCACGCTATTCGGCTTGCCGCAGATGGCGCACAAGTTGTTCTGCGTCGACTTCATGGCCTCGAAGTCTTCGAGCGTCAGTCCGTAGGCGTTCTTTAGTTTGTTGCGCCGGCTCTGAATGATCTCGCGCTCGCGAAAAGTCGGATCCGTTCGGCGCCTGACCGCACGGTAGATCGATGTCTGGCGCTTGTGCGCTGGGCTGTGCGTACGTTTCTTCGTCCGCGCTTTGACCTTGTCGGGATTCCGAGCGCGCCAGGCACGATCATGTTCTTTGCAGCAGTCCTTGCAGTAGCTCGCTCGCGTTCGATGAAACGTCTTGAGCTGACCGCAGGCGATGCACTTCTTGACGGGCTCAGGTTCCACAGACGAAGCGTACTCGGAGGGTCCGACTTCCCCGCGTAGTGCTACTTGTGGCACCATGCAGCCATGTTCAATGGTCTTGGTCAGGATGCTTCGGCCGCCGCGCCCGACGCGATTGCCATAGCGCCTGACGCGACCTCGTCGACGCTCTCCTCCGAGGTCGATGGTTTCTTGGCGTCGACGCCGACGCCGACGGCCGCCGACGTCGCCGGATTCCTCAAGCTCTACGGTGCGGGTGACGATCGCGTCGCCGCCGCGCAGGAGCTGCTCTCGCGCGGCGTCGATCCGAGCGCCGTGTCCGCGGCGTGCCGGTTCCTCGATGCATGTGGATTCGCGTCGAGTCGTATCTTCAAGATCGCGTCGCTGGTCTCGGCGCTCGCGTGCGGCTACCACGGCGTCCGGCGCAACAACGGATCGATCGGCTGGGGCCTGTGGTGGTCCTTCGCGGGCGGGATGTTCCCGATCCTCGTTCCGGTGCTCGCGCTCGGTCAGGGCTTCGGTCGCCCGAAAGCAGGTTGATTCATGCCGACGATGTCGCTCGGGATCGTTCCAAACTGGCAGTTCAACTCCGATCCCGCACAGAACCCGGCGTTGACGCCGTTCGATCTGCACTTCTCTCCGGGCACCGATCAGTCGACGCTGCAGCCGTTCGGCGTGATGCGCGGCGGTGTACCGCTGAGCGGCTTCGGTGACGCCGCGGGCGACTGCCTCGCGTCGGCGCAAGCGCAGACGGCGCCGTTCGACGGCGCGATCGACGATCTGAACAAGACCTGGAAGCCGACGGGAACCTACACGACCGACGACGTGAACAAGCTCGTCAGCGTCGTGACGGCGGTGAACCAGAAGGCGCTCGATCTCATCAACCAGCAACAGCAGGCGATCGCTTCGAGCTTGAATCTGCCGGACGTGTCGCTCCTCCAGCGTCGTTCGCCGAGCATCAGCTCCGACGAGCTGCTGGCCAACTGCGGCGTGACGGACTCCAGCTGCCTCGGGCTCGCGGCGTTCATCGCGCAGTCGGGAATCCCCGAGAACCTGAACCAGGGCCTCGACGACATCGCCCGCAATTCACTCCAAGGCGCGCTCTACTCCGAAGCCGCCGTCACCGCGATTGCACAATCGCAGCAAGCCGCGTCGCTCGTGCAGGCGCCGCTGCTCAAGGACTGGGTGATCAAGTCGCTGCAGGATGTCTCCAGCGCGATGAACGCGGCGAGCGACGCCGCGTGCCTCATCCAGAACATCCCGTCGATGTGGGCGCCGATCTCCGAGCTGTTCAACGCGGTGATCGGTGTGGCCAAGACGGTTCTCGGCGTCGCCGAGGACGTCGTCAAGAAGACGATCCAGATCGGCGGCAACGTCATCAAGGCCGGCGAGCAGATCATCGAGGGCGCGCTCGGGTTCGGCTTGTTCATCACGAGGTACGGGCTATGGATCGGCCTCGGGCTCGCGGTGGTCGTCGGTGGGATCATCTTGTGGCCGCGGATCAAGCGACTGCGCTCGGAGGGCTTGCCGTTCTTCAAGCGCTCCGGTAGCGCCGCCGCTCCGTGATACCCTCGCAGCGTGCAAATCCAGTCGCAGCTCGGCACCTCGATCGAGTGTCATCCGACGAAGGCGGGGCCCGAATGCTGCGCCTACTACAGCGACGGTAGTACCTCGTGCGGTAGCTCCGCCGGGCTCTACTACGCGGAGAACGTCGGGCCCGTACACACGGCGTCGCCGCGATCCGTCGTTAGAGCACGCGCGCTTCACGGCGCGTCGTCGAGCGGGCTCGTGATTCCGATCGTGGCGATCCTCGCGCTCGGTGCTGGGGTCTGGTTCGCTCGTCGTCGCAAGCGTCGCTAGCGCTCTTGTCGTCGTAGGGTCGCGAGCACGTCCGCAGGAATGAATCGAAGCGTTCGACCCCAACGCAAGTACGGGATCTGTTCCGCTTTGACCATGCGTCGAACCGTCTTGGTCGAGACGCCGAGGATCTCCGAGATCTCATCGATGTCGACGGGAGCGTCGACCATCGCGCCCGGGTGCGTTTGGGCGAGCAACGCCGTGATCGCGTCCTGCGCGCGATTCGCGATCAACGAGATCAGCTCAGGATCCGGCTCGAACCAAGAATGATGCATTCGCGAGTTCGCGAACATCTCGGTGAGCATGTTGAGATCGTTCTCCGTATCGTCGGACGGTATCAAACCGATCAGTAGCAGCTCGAAGGCGTTTTCTTCGGTGAGCTTCGTGAGGCGTGGTGCGAGCTGCTGACCTACAACACCCTCGATCTTGATCGGGCCGTAGGGCAGGCTAGGAACGACTACCTGGACGAACATGATCCAAGAGCCCTCTGTGGCGTGAGGGGCGAGCGCAGCAGCGGTCGAGGGTGAGATCAGGAGCACTCAAGCGACTTTTCGTAGGCGTTTCGGGCGAAGGATGGACGTAAATCTGCGTTGCGTTCGCTTGGGTAGGCCTTCGAGAAGCGGTAGCTGCTTCCAGGTGACTCCGTAGATCGCTCGACCAAGATCCAGCTGCCTGACGGTCGGGAAGCGTTTGATGATCGACGCGAACGCTTCACCGTGCTCGAACCTCCCACGAGCCTCTTGCACCATGTCCAGCGTGAGGTGGGCGTAGTCGACTGCGACAGTGATCTCGTCCTTTGCGAGCGCATCTGGGCACAGCTCTGAAACGAAACTTCTTCCCGACGATTGAATCGCGAGGATCAACGACGCGATCGCATCGCTGACGAAGAACCACTCGCCGTGCAGCCGTTCGGCTTCGAAGCGCTCGTGGAGCCAGCGCTCAACGTGCGTGTATCCATCGATCTCGGCGACGAGAAGAACCGGATCAGGTGACATGCACTGTAGATCTCTGGTGCGAATTCGAAGATCTGTGGTCTTGCCGATCTTGACCCTCGTCAAATCGAAGCTGGCGACGAAGTAGACCGACGGCTTCACTCTCTTCTTTCTCTCACCTTTTGGGATCAAAAGTCTGGACAGTACATGTTCGAGAGCTTTGATCCGTCGATACGTTAGCCTCGATCACTTGGCCACTAGTGACAAAATTTGTAGTGATATTGACAAGTTACGACTAGCCGAGGTACCACAAGAGTATGCAGACGATCACGAGGCACGGCGGAGGTTCTCACTACGTGCGGCCCGATCGCGTGTATCGCACGGGCGTTCTGACGTCGACGATGAACTACGATCCGAACCAGGACGTAGAGGACGTCGCTGCGGCGTTCACGCAGTACCCGATCGACATGTCGGTGCCGCCGTCTGTCGGCATGTCGGGCCTGGGCGCCGCGTTCGGCGCGAACAACATGGGCCTGCTCCAGAAGTGGTGGCTGCGCTTCAAGGCGTGGCGTGCTCGCAAGGGCATGGCCGGCGCCGGCTACAACTTCCACGAGGGCTTTGGTGGCCTCGGCGACGCACACATGATCGGTGTGGCCTACCCGCAGATCGGTCTCCAGATCGAGCCGGTGCAGGTCAACAAGGCGGCGATGGCGTCGCTGCTCATGTCGGGAGGCATGGAGCAGGGCTACGCCCGCGCGCACGCGGGCCAGTCGTGGAACCAGTTCTGGAACATGCGGTGGAACGGGTAAAGAGGGGTCCGACTGCCGATCTGAAGCTCGGCGAGTGCGTGTGCATTCTCAACAAGAGGACCGGCAGGGGCGTCTCGGTCTGCAAGGTCTCTCGAAGCGAAAGTCGCAGCGGCATCAAGTTCCGAGGCAAGTGTTCTAACCCGATCAAGACCAAGTAAGGAGACACGTCATGGGTCGCAAGCGTCATTCTCTGTTGGGCCAGCCCACGCTGCTCGGACTCGACGAGTTCGGTCAGAACCCGGGCATGTCGCCGATCACGGGCGCGCTCATCGGCGGTGGCGTCGCGGGCGGGACGTCGATCCTGATCGGCCACGTCAACGCGTTCACCGGCCAGGTGGTCAACCGCGAGTTCTGGGGCCTGCTCGCAGGTCTCGGCGCGGCAGGGATCATGTGGTTCAGCGGTCCGTCGCGTGCCCGCCACGCGTCGTACGGCGCGCTCGTCGGCGCGTTCCTCGCCGAGGGCTTGCCGTGGCTGGAGAAGAAGCTCCTCGGCACGGTGCAGCTGCCGGTCGCGACTGCGGCTGCGGCGGCGCAGACGGTCGCGGCGGCCAGCGGCACGCTGCCCGCTCCGGGCACGTCGGGCGTCGGCATCGCGAAGATCCACGCGCTCAACGGCCTGGGGATCCCGAAGATCTCTGCGCTCAACGGCGGGCTCGGCATGCGGCGCCAGGCGAGCGGCCACTACCTGAACGGCCTCGGGCTGCACACGATGCAGCCGCAGCCGCAGTCGGTCGGCACGATCCCGGGCGTTCACGGTCCGGCGTTCGCCGGCACGCAGCTCGGCAACGCGCGGTCGCCGGTGAACCTGCTCGGCAACCCGACGGCGCAGTCGCAGCAGGTCTCGCTGCTCGGCGGCCCGCAGATCCACGGTCTGTCGGCGGCGTACGGCGCGACGCTGCTCGGCGGCGGTCGCGGCTGATCCCTGACAACTAGTCGACGAGATCAATGATCTCGTCGTGAGCAGAGGCCCTTGGCAGGGCACTCGTCTGTAGCCGACGAGAGGAACGGTTCGATTCCGGGCTGCTCACCAAGGTCGCGTGTTGCGCGACCGATTCGATCGCCGGGAAACGATGCCCACGGTCGAGCTGCAACGAAACTCTTTTCAGGAGAAGGAAGATGGCGAACGGAACCGTTGGTGTTGCCCCAGGAACCACGACGATCACGCTGCCCAACGGGCAGACGGTCGCGATCAGCGACTGGATCGACGACAAGCTCTACTCGACCGTTCAGATCGTGAACGGCCAGACCTCGCCGGTCGAGGCGTTCACCGCCGGCCGCAGCCAGCCGATCCCCGGCGGAACGCGCGCGTCGACCCGCGTCGACACGAACGTGCCGCGCAACGGTGACTCGGGTCTCCCGCAGTCGTGGGAGATGTACGTCTACGGCATCGGCGTGCAGATGGTGCGCGCGATGCGCCCGCCGACGGGCCAGACGTCGCCGACGCTCGCCGACGGCGCGGGCGCGCTGTCGGATCCGCCGACCTTGCGCACGCTGTTCAACTTCGACCGCGTGACGTACCTGGAGTTCACGTACAACGGCAAGGTCTACACGTACGGCGTGACCCAGGACTACCCGCAGGGCCACGGCTACTGGGTGTTCTCGACCAACTCGGCGTTCGAGCTGGCGCAGAACGGCGTGCCGTCGCCGCGCGATCGCAACGCGATGGTGCTGCCGATCGACCTCCGTGAGAACCTCGGGTTCAAGATGTCGTTCCAGCCCGAGGCGCCGATCGTGATCAACCAGCCGGCGTCGGACGGCCTGATCGCGTCGCCGCTGACGTTCGCCGACGTCAAGGTGTACCTGTACGGCCTGCTCAAACGGTCCGTGGTGTGAGGTAGTTTCGCGTACTTACGCGAACGTCGTCAAGGCTCGTTCTTCGGAACGGGCCTTTTTGTTTTTTAGGCATGGTCTTGTTGTCGTACCGTTAAGGTATGGTCCGAGCATGACGAGATCTCGTAATGCTCGCTCCGACCTCGGCACTCCACAGCCCATCCCACCCGCGTGGACCGAGCTGATCGGCTTGACCTTCGGGCGGCTCACCGTGGTGGCATTCACTGGCGCCAAGACCAAGCACCAGCAACGCATGATCACGTGTCGATGCGCGTGCGGGCTCTACGTAGATGTGATGGTCAACCATCTGAAGAGCGGCAACACGACGTCGTGCGGCTGCGCGCACAGCGAGGAGCTAGCTGAGCGCAATGCCGAAACAGCGAAGCACGGAGATGCTCGTGGCACACGCGAAGCTGGGACGAAGTTCACTGTGCTGTATCGAACCTGGACGCAGATCAAGCAGCGTTGCTTGAACCCAGAGCACGTTTCCTATCCGAGCTACGGTGGTAGGGGCATCACGATGGATCCGGTGTGGGCGCAGTCGTACGCGGCGTTTCGACGTGATGTCATCGCCGCGATCGGAGAGAAGCCGTCCCGTATGTTCTCGCTCGATCGCGTAGACAACGACAAAGGCTACGTGCCAGGAAATTTGCGTTGGGCGACACCTGAAGAGCAGAACCGCAACACGCGCAAGACGCGCCTCTACGAGCTGAACGGCGAATCACGCACGCTCGGTGAATGGGCTGATCTTGCTGGTGTTCGTCGTGAGCTAGTCTCCAGTCGTGTCCTACGTTACGGCTGGCCGCTCGACGAAGCGCTAGGAACGCCTCAAGGTTTCGGTCGTTGTCCGCTCGAAGATCGCGTCAAGTGGATTCCGCCGACGAAGAGCTAGTTTCCGAGCGCGACCACTCGCCGCCGAGCGTTCTGTATTCGATCACGTGCTTCAGCTTCTCGGCGTGCTCGATGCCGAGGAGCATGCCGCGTGTGACGCCGAGATCTTTGTACACGATCGTGGCGTGTGCGGCGTCGCGCCACGTGAAGCCGGCTTCGATCCCGAGCTGGCGCTCTTCGGGGATGTTGTCGTCGAGCGCGCCCGGGTAGAGCCCGTGCGACGCGAACGGTGCGTCGCCGCGCTTGAGACAGTCGGCGATGCACGCTTGCAGGTAGCGCAAGTTCTTCTCGCGGTCGCCCGCGTATGGGCTTTCGATGATCACACGGCGCATCCCGGGCATCGAATTCTGACGCACTAGTTCACCTCTTCCTTGTCTTCGTGGAGTAGCGCTTGTCCCCAGAACGCGACGCCAACGATCTCGGGGATCGTCTTCGGATCGCGTTGCGTGAGCCCGCCCAAGTAGCTGACGACGTCCTCCCAGTTTTCTTTCCGGGCCGAGAGATCCATCGACGTCCAAAACGACGTGATGATCTCGTCGAGATCGAGCGGCGCAATGAAGTCGGCGAGCGCCTTGTCGGCGATCTTGCGTTGGTACGTCTCCGACCAGCCCGACGGGCCCTGCACGAGATAGACGCGTGGACCGATCACGGGTCTGCCAAAGGTGACGGGCCCGTCCTGCCCGTGATAGGGTTTTCGAGTCGTCATGAGCATGTCGGGACGGAGTGACATCGGTTCTACTCGGGGAGTCCGACAATGAGCACGGGCTCGCAGCTCAACACGGTCACGCTGCCGCCAATCGGCAGTAACAACCCAGCGACGCTCGCCTACGCAACCGACAAACCGTTTCGCGTGGTCGTCCGCAACGTCGGAGCGGTGCCGGTCGTGCTCGCGCACGATGCGGGAACACTCGAAAACGCGCCCGCGGTCGCCAACACGTTCCTTCTGCCGACCGGTGCGTCGGAGGTTTTCGTGCTTGCTCCCAAGCAAGGCATCTTCGCGGCCGGCGTGGGTGGTGGCGGCATGATCTCGATCGCGATCTCGGAAGCGATCAGCGGGAGCTTCGGCGCATGACCTGGCAAACGCCAAACTTCACGATCACCGATGCGATCAACGGTCACCTAGACGTCTACGACGCGCTCGTCGGGCCCCTCGGTGGGTTGGGTGATTCAGCCCCGATTTTTCCTGCCGGTTGGGGCTCGAACGACGATGCCGTCAACGGCAACTTGCAGTTTCCGATCAAAGGTCAAGCTGGGCTTCCGTCGCTCGCTGGTGTTGCGATTGGTCCTCTATCGACGGTCGATCGCGCGTGGCTGTCATGGTTCTCAGAGAAGCCAGTGGACTCGGCGAACTTTTCGAAGTCGATAGCCCTCAAGCGTGTCTCGCTCGACAATCCACTTCTGACCGCACTTCCGGCCAATCCCGGAACGATCGGTACGACAGGTGATCCGTTGCTCGCGCTCACGCAGGGCAACCTCTACGTGTTCGCCAGCTCACTCGTCACCGTGCCCGGTGGAGGGCCGAGCACGGCAGACTCCACCGTTCTGCCGGCGACCTATCGAAACGCCGACAACTCGCACACGCGCGTTCTCGGTGTCGGCGCAGCGGCCGGCGTGTTCATTGGGCCGATGCTTCACTTGTTGCTCTACTTGAAGCAGCCCACCACGCTGCCGCCGACCAAGCGGTTCCCGCAGATCGTGAAGGCCACCACGACGGCGAACTTCGGTAGCATGGCCGAAGCGGTTACGGCGCAGATCCCAGTCTACGGGCGCAAGCACATCATCATCGAGATGGTGATGGACGACATTGCGAACTTCCGCATCGGCGCGCTTCGTGCGCTGGGTCCGATCATCAGCCTGACGGATCACTTCCCCAACCGCGAGACCACCGAGGCCACCGCGACGGGCGTCGCCGCCGGCCAAACGGCGCGCTTCGAACTCGACAACGCCAACATCGACTACCTGACGCTCAACTCGAACTCGACGCTCGGCGCGGCGTCGTTCTGCTCGTTCTATGTCCAAGCGTACGACTGACGGATCACGAGTCTTCGCAGATCCGTGATAGGCTCGCGGTGTCGCCATCAAATTCAAACGGCGACGAGGAGCTTTCATGGGTCGTCTACCGGACAAGTGGGCTGGGCGCGTCATCACGATGCGCATCCCCTACACGATGGAGGGCGAGCTGATCATCGCCGGCAGCCAGTCGGGCGTGCAGTTCCCCGATGCGACGTTCACGAACAACGTCGACATGCCGCTCGAGTGTCACCGGATGATCCCGCGGGTCACTGGTCTCGACAGCTCGAAGAACGTCCAGCCCAACCAGATGGCTGAGGACACGCTCTCCGAGCTGATCCGTCTGCGCATCAACGACTTCGGGAAGAACGTCATCATGACGAAGAACCCGACGCTGATGAACGTGATCACCAAGGGCAGCTCGGAGCGCACGTGGGAGTGGGCCGACCCGTATTACCTCGTGCGATCGGAGGGCTTGCAGGTCATCGTCGACTCGCTCGTCCTGCCGACGTGGGACGGTGGGCAGATCCCGGCGTCGCCGCCGAACAACGCGCTCGCGAACTTGCGCGTCGAGGTCGTGTTCCAGGGCTTCCTCTTGCAGGTCGCACCGCCGTCGAACACGCGCTAGCGGTACGATGAGATCCGATGGCTGACGAGAACGCAGATCAGCGCTGGATCGGCCTCGCCGTCGGTCTCGGCATCGCTGGCGTCATCAGCCTCCTCGGTCTCATCTTCTACCTCGTGCGGCGAAGCACGATGCGCGAAGGTCCGCTCTACGTCGGCGGCGGCGGTCAACCGACGCCGATGTTCCTGCCGTCGATGCGGCCTACCGATGTGCGGTTCCAGCCGACCGACATTCGGTTCAACACGTCCGACGACAGCATGCTCGCGCAGCAGCCGATGATGCACACGTACGCGCTCACGCCGCTGTCGGATCCGACTGCCGAGCCCGTGCGAATGGCGCAGGCTTCGACCACCGCGTACGACGTGATCCTGAGCGTCGTCGGTCCGACGGGTGCGTACGCGGCGTTCGCGATGGAGCCGGGTGAATTGGTCAACGGCGGGCTCTTCCCGACCGGCAACACGATCATCCTTCCGACGTGCGAGTCGCGTCGCATTCGTCTTCTGCCGGGCCAAGCGATCTTCGCGAAGGGTCAGCCACAAAATCCTGGCGAGACCGTCTACGCGACAGCTACCGCGAACGAGGCGGGACAACGGATCTACAGCTGAGCGGCTGACGAGCGATGGACAAGCTCGTCGCAGATTGCGCGACCGAAGGGCCAACCGGTCCGACGGGCCCCCAAGGGCCCACGGGTCCGACCGGAGCGACGGGCTCGACGGGACCGACGGGAGCCGGATCGCCGGGACCCTCGGGACCGACGGGATCAACCGGCGATGTTGGTCCGACAGGGCCCGCAGGAAGCGGCTCGGGGCCGACGGGCCCGACGGGGCCAACGGGTTCGACGGGATCGATCGGACCAACGGGCTCCACGGGCCCGACAGGAGCCACTGGACCGACGGGCGCAACAGGCACAACCGGAGCAACCGGACCGACAGGGCCAACCGGTCAGATCGGTAGTACGGGACCAACAGGTGAATCTGGGCCAACAGGGCCGACCGGTCAGATCGGTAGTACAGGGCCGACGGGATCAACGGGCGCTACTGGGCCCACGGGACCGACTGGAGCAACGGGGCCGACGGGCTCGACTGGTGCGACCGGCGCGACGGGACCAACCGGACCGATTGGAGCTACGGGACCAACCGGATCAACGGGCGCTATGGGCGCGACTGGAGCGATCGGCTCGACGGGAAATACGGGTCCGACCGGAGCAACGGGGCCCACCGGCGCCACGGGACCGACTGGAGCGACGGGACCAACGGGGCCCAGCGGCGCTACGGGCCCCACAGGCGCGACTGGTGCGATCGGATCCACCGGACCAACGGGCGCTACTGGACCGACGGGTCAGATCGGTAGTACAGGTCCGACAGGAAGCACTGGAGCTACTGGCGCTCTCGGGCCGACTGGTAGTACAGGATCGACGGGATCGACGGGGCCAACAGGAAGCACGGGGCCAACAGGAAGTACGGGCCCCACGGGATCAACCGGCCCGACAGGCTCGACGGGCGCTACAGGGCCAACCGGCGCAACCGGAGCAACTGGCGCTACGGGACCAACCGGCTCGACGGGGGCAACGGGTGCAACCGGTCCGACAGGACCGACGGGTCCGACGGGACCAACAGGACCAACGGGGCCAACCGGAGCGACGGGACCCACCGGTGCAACGGGCGCAACAGGATCGACGGGCCCCACAGGCGCTACAGGACCGACAGGCCAGATCGGTAGTACGGGGCCCACCGGTGCAACTGGTCCGACTGGCACTCTCGGGCCGACCGGTAGTACAGGATCTACGGGACCAACTGGCGCAACCGGATCGACAGGTCCCACGGGATCAACGGGGCCAACCGGACCGACGGGCCCCACCGGACCAACGGGCCCCACGGGCGCAACTGGAGCCACGGGGCCGACAGGCTCGACGGGCCCGACGGGTTCTACGGGCCCGACGGGAAGCACAGGACCGACCGGAGCGACCGGCTCGACGGGATCAACAGGGCCAACCGGAGCGACGGGACCGACTGGGCAGATCGGTAGTACGGGGCCTACAGGATCGACCGGAGCGAGTGGCGCTACTGGCGCTCTTGGGCCGACAGGTTCCACGGGATCAACCGGCGCAACCGGGCCTACGGGATCGACGGGATCAACGGGCCCCACAGGCGCGACCGGAGCAACGGGTCCCACCGGAGCGACGGGGCCCACAGGACCGACGGGACCGACGGGACCAACGGGACCGACAGGACCAACCGGAGCAACTGGGCCGACTGGAGCTACGGGATCGACGGGACCAACGGGAGCTACTGGGCAGATCGGTAGTACGGGACCGACAGGCGCTACCGGACCAACAGGTCAGATCGGTAGTACGGGACCAACAGGATCGACAGGAGCTACTGGCGCTCTTGGTCCTACGGGACCGACGGGGCCCACAGGACCAACAGGTCCGACGGGACCGACGGGACCGACGGGACCGACGGGACCGACCGGCGCGACCGGCGCGACCGGCGCAACCGGCGCGACCGGAACGACAGGCGCTACGGGTCCGACGGGATCGATCGGTCCGACGGGCACGACGGGCGCAACCGGTGCGACGGGCGCCACGGGCCCCACAGGACCAACGGGTCCCACGGGGCCGACAGGAAGCACGGGACCGACAGGCGCGACGGGGCCAACGGGCGCAACGGGCCCGGCGGGCGCAACAGGCCCCACCGGTGCGACGGGCGCGCGAGGCGCAACGGGACCGACGGGGCCAACCGGAGCGACGGGACCCACGGGGCCCACAGGACCAACAGGACCGACTGGTGCGACGGGATCAACTGGACCGACGGGCCCGACGGGCTCTAGCGGATTGCTCGGTCCGACGGGCGCAACGGGCCCCGCAGGCAGCGGCGGCGGTGGATCGGGATCGACGGGCGCGACGGGTGCAACAGGCTCGACTGGCTCGTCGGGGCCGACTCTTCACGATTTGGCTTATCCACTGTACCTGGCGGGAATCTAAATGACCCAGACCTACTCACCATTTGGTGGCATCAAGCCGGCGGCGGCGACGAATACGACGCTATTCACGTCGCCGGCCGCGACGATGACGCTGCTTGGGTGGCTCTCCGCGTGTAACACGACCAAGCTCGGTGCTGGGCAAGACGATTCGATTCGCGTCTACGTGATCCCGTCCGGCCAAGTTGCTGCCGATCGGTATCTCCTCATCTGCGACATGGTCGTCGACGAGTTCGATCCCTACGTGATGAACACGCCAGTCATCCTCAATGCTGGCGACTTCATCCAGGTCTACTCGCAGAACGGCAATGTTGCGTTCAACGGAACCGGCCTGAAGCTGTCCGTTGGAGAAACTTTTCTTGGAACGTACGTCTCCTTCGGCGGCATCAAGCCGGCGGCGGCGACGCCTACGGTCCTCTACACGGCTGCTGGTGCCGTTCCGACGATGTCCGCGTGGATCACCGCGTGCAACACGACCAAGGCGGGATCTGGATCCGATGACACGATCCGCGTGTGGGTCGTGCCCAGCGGGCAATCGGTGGTCGCCCCGATCGATCAGTTCTTGATCATCTGCGACATGACCGTCGACGAATTCGATCCATATCTCTTGAACACGCCGATCGTGCTCAATGCTGGCGACTCGATCGTCGTGCAGTCGACGAACGGCAACATCGCCTTCAACGGATCGGGTGGAATGTTATCATGATGATGGAGATCTAGATGGGCCAAGGATTTCCTTCTCAGCGCCTCGGCGTCAACATCTCCGCCGGCACGGGTCTGGCTCAGACGGGCACCGTCGTATTCTCCAACTCCAACAACATCTCGTTCGGGATGTCGGCGTCGGCGAGTTCGAGCATCATCACAGCGAGCGGCGCCTTTGGTGGGATCGCGGCCGGAACGTCTACCGGAACGGCTGGGACGATCGTGTTCTCCAACTCCAACGGCATCTCGTTCGGGTTGTCGAACGGTACGATCACGGCGCAGCTGCCGTCGGTCTCGTTGTTTCGGCCCGACGCCGAGATCGCCGGATCGTTCTCGCTGGTGCCGTCGTCGGGCTCGGTGAACATGTCGATCCGGCGGTTCTCGGTGCCGTTCCAGATCAGTGCGACCGAGCTAGACATGCTCGCGAACTTGACGGTCGCCGCATCGACGGCCGGCACGTTCTCGTTGTCGGCCGCGATCTACACGTTTGCTGGATCGACGGCGTCGTCGGTCAGCTCGGGCTCGGTGTCGGTCTCGTGGAACGCGACGACGACGGCATCTAGTGCGTCGAACTATCCGGGACAGAGCGGCACGCGCTGGCGCACGATGTCACTCGGAACGTGGAATCTTACGCCCGGCGAGTACCTGATGGCGATCATGGGTTCGATCAACGGCCCGGCCGGAACGACCGGCGGTATGACGATGTTCGGCAACTCGGCCGTGTCGATCGTTGGCCCACCGGGCGGCACGGGCAACTACTCGCAGTATTTCGTCGATGGTCTCTTCGCGTCGGGAACGGGCGCCTTCCCGTCATCGATCCATCTATCTGCGATCGTTCAGACCGGATCGCAGATTCTCGGTCAACCGCAGTTCCGGCTCGTCGGCACGGGGCCGTAGCTCGTGGGCTTCGCGAACGTCCGCCAGGGGATCGCGATCTCCGCCGGCACCGGCGTTGCGTACACGGGCATCGTCATCTTCTCAAATTCGAACAACGTCACCTTCGGCGCGCAGGCGAGCGCTAGCTCGACGGTGGTGACGCTGTCGACATCGGGTGGTCTTGGGGCGGCTATCGCGGCGATCTCGGCGGGCACGACGCAGGTGACGAGCGGCCGGGTCGTCTTCTCGAACGCGAACGGAATCTCGTGGGGCGCCAACGGCCAGACGGTGACCGCAGGCATCACGCAGCTATCGGCGATCACGATCCAAGACGTTGACTGGGCGGGCGCCACCTGCCCCGGCGCTAGCTCGACGATCAACTTGAGCTTCCGGCGAACGTTCGTGCAAGCGCCGATCTCCGCGACGCGCGTCGATCTCATGATCAGCATGACGAACGGCGGATCGACGGCTGGCAGCTTCACGATCTCGATCGCGGCGTACACGATGGGCGGATCGACGGCGAGCTTGGCCAGCTCGGCGAGCGCGGTGGTCACGTGGAACTCGGGAACGAACACGGGCGCCGCGTCGATCTACGCTGGTCAGAGCGACATGCGGTGGCGGTCGGTCGCGATCGGTACCTGGAGCGTCACGCCCGGCGACTACCTGTTCGCCTTGAACATCTCGATCAACGGACCCGCGGGATCGACGCCAGGCCTTACGATCTTCGGGCAGACGCAACAAGTGTCCTTGCTCGCGCCCGGTGGCGGCAACTACTCGGCGTACTTCTGCGACGGTTTCTACTCGACCGGCACGGGCGCGTTTCCGTCGAGCGTGCAGCTCTCGGAGATCGCGCAGACGCACACCGCCAACATGGCGCAGCCCAACTTTCAGATGGCGGGGACGTTCTAGTGGCCTTCCTCGACACGCTTCGCATCGGCGTGAACATCTCCGCCGGAACGATCTTGGGACAGAGCGGCACGGTCGCATTCTCCAATTCGAACTCGGTCACGTTCGGGATGCAGTCGAGCTGGCTCACGTCGGTCTACTCGGTCATCACCGCGAGCCAGACGGGAGCTACCGCGGCGATCCAATCGATCTCGGCGGGCACGACGCAGGTGACGAGCGGCCAGGTCGTGTTTTCCAACTCGGGGGGCTTCTCGTTCGGCGCGAACGGACAGACGGTGACGGCGCAGCTCTCGATCCTCAAGTATTGGGAGAACCAAATCGCTGGCGCGTATTGGGGAATCTCGGCGCCGTGGTCGTCGACGAATCCGAACCTATCGCTCCAGCGGATCTCATTCGGCTACCCGATGAGCGCTACGCGCGCCGATCTTCTCATCGCCCTCATCACGGCGAACACGACAGTTGCGTCGCTAAGCGTTCCAACGGGGACCTATACGATCTCCCTCGGCGTCTACACGCTCTCGCGATCGACCGCGTCGCTGGCAAGCTCGGCGACAATCTCGGTGTCGTGGGCGAGCGGGACAGCGACATCGGCCGTATCAATCTTCGGCGGGCAAAGCGGATCGCGGTTCCGATCGGTGTCGCTTGGAACGTGGAGCATCACGCCCGGCGAGTACCTCTTGGGGTTCATGGCGTCGCTCTCCGCACCAGCTGGCGTGACGCTCGGATTCAAGGTGTCGGGGAGCGAATGCGTGAACTCGTGGTCTCTCAGCCAAGCGCCGAACCAGGTCGCGCAATACTTCGGCAACGGCTACTACTCGACGGGCACGCCGTCGTTGCCGTCGTCGGTGCAGCTCACCGACTTCGTGATGAGTAACAACGTCACGATCCTCGAAAAATGGGGTCAGCCCTACGTGCAACTCGCAGGGACGTTCTAGATGGCGTCCGAGCCGTTTCAGCTCGCGCACCAACGCTTGGGCGTGAACATCGCCGCGAACACGGTGCTCGCGAACTCGGGCACGGTCGTGTTCTCGAACAGCGGCGGCTTCGTGTGGGGCATGCTGACGAGTGGATCGTCGCTCGTCGTGACGGCGTCGGCCGGCTTCGGTGCTGGGATCCAGTCGATCTCGGCGGGCACGACGCAGGTAACGAGTGGCACGGCCGTGTTCTCGAACGCCAACGGGATCTCGTTCGGGCTGTCTGGCCAAACGATCACCGCGAAGATGCCGCAGGTCTCGTACTGGGATAATCGAAGGTGGGGGTTAGCTGGAACCCAGCAGATTCAAACGACGGCGGCGATCCTCTTCCAGCGGATCTCTTTCCTGCTCGGGATTCAAGCGACGCGCCTTGATCAGATGAACGAGCCTGGTGCCGGCGCACTCACGCAGCGCTCGATGGCCCTCGGCACGATGAGTTTTACGCCGGGTGAGTATGTCGTCGGTCTTGGCATCTTGTCATCGACAGGAACGCAGACGGTCAACTCTGGCCTCTTCGCCGTGTACACGATGAGTCACTCGACACTCTCGCTTGTCAGCTCGGCGACGGGCGACTCTCGCATGGGGCCACGAGTGGTCGGCGTGCTCACGCCAGTCCTCGGCCCTGACCTAGCGCCCGGCGGGGGCGACTACACGAACTACTTCGCGGTTGGCGCGTACACCGCCGTCTCGGTCAACGTGGCACCGCAGGCAGTGCAGCTCTCCGAGATCAATCAGACGCAGATCGACACGAACAACGGCCTCGGCATGGGCGTCCCGTACTTCCAGATGATGGGGACGTTCTAAATGTCGGACCCAACGAGTAGAACCTAGCGAGCACGATGACGAAGAGGCGCGGCATCACACCGTCTACGTCGGCGCGTCAGCTACCGCCGCAGCCACAATGGATCGAAGGCCCGGACGCGCTCAAGCGATCACTCGACGGCCTCGGCTTCGAGCGCGTGCAGAAGCACTCCAGCTCGACGTATCGCGATAGCTCGACGATCATCATCGTTCCGTCGCGCAGCGAGAAGTTCCACTTCAGGATCGTCAACAGCTGGCAGAACTTGATCGCGCCGATGAACCAGAAGCGCGCGTTCATCTATGTGATCAACGACGAGGTCGGTAAGGCGTACACGACGACGATCCAGAACATCTTGAAGGATCCGCAGCTGTCGACGTGGAAGTACGTCATGACGCTCGAATCAGACAACATCCAGCCGCCCGACGCACACATCCGCTTGCTCGAATCGATCGAGGAGTTCGGCTTCGACGGCGTCTCCGGGATCTACTTCACCAAAGGCGACGTCAACATGCCGATGTGCTACGGCGACCCCGAAGCGTATCGCCAGACCGGCGTGCTCGAATTCGCGCCGCGCGACATCCGCGCCGCGCTTACTGCGAGCAACCGCGTCGTCGAGTGCAATGGCATCGCGATGGGCTGCTCGCTCTATCGCCTTGATCTGTTCCGTCAGATCGAGCCGCCGTGGTTCGTGACCGTCAACGACATCGTCGAGGGCAAGGGCGTGCAGGGCTTCACGCAGGATCTGTTCTTCTGCGAGAAGGCCAAGCGCGCGGGCAAGCGCTTCGGCGTCGACCTGCGCGTGCGCGTTGGCCACCTCGATGAAGCCAGCGGAGTCGTCTACTGATGTCGATGCGCGAGCCAATCCCAGCGCCGTTTCCCGTCGGCACCAAGCTTCGCTACCTGGGACCGCCGTTCAAGGTTGGCGTCTTCGGCGAGAAGCGCGTCGTCGCCACGGGGAGCGAGCACGTCGTTGTGCACGCACAAGATGGTTTCCCAGGCGGGATGGTGGCTAACCCGATCGATGACGGCTACGGCCCGGCGGAGATCGAGCACGGCACGATCGACGGCTGCAGCACGATCGAGTTCGATCCGATGCCCGGCGACTACGGACACCTCGTGAACGGCAAGCGCATCGTCAACATCCACGAGCGTGATCGCCAGCTGTGGGAAGTGATCACGTGACGGCGAAGAACGTGCTCATTACCGGCGCGGCCGGCTTCATCGGGAGCCACGTTGCATGCTACTTAGCGAAAAAATATCCAGGCTGGAAGATCAGTACGATTGATCGACTGAATTACGCGAGCGCTCTCGAACGCGTAGAGCCGATTCGCGATCGGCTGCGTGTCGTGTACCACGACCTGCGAGCACCGATCCCAGATCACGTGCGTGGGCAACTCGGCGAACTTGATCTGATCTTCCACCTAGCGGCCGAGACACATGTCGATCGGAGTTGTGTTGATCCAACGCCGTTCGTCGAGTCGAACATCCTCGGCACGTTCCATCTGCTTGAATTCTGTCGGCTGCATCAGCCGCGCCTTCAGACGATGTTCCTGATCTCTACCGACGAAGTTTTCGGTCCAGCGCCGATCGGCATCGACCACACCGAGGAGTTTCCGCATCGACCGTCTAACGTCTACTCAGCAACGAAAGCGGCGGCCGAAGATCTCGCGTACGCGTACGAGCATTCGATGGGCGTGCCGATCATCGTGACTAACACAATGAACAATATCGGCCCCAAGCAGGCGGTCGAGAAGTTCGTACCGAAGGTGGTCCGTTCACTGCTTCGCGGAGATGTGATCACCGTACACGGCACCCCTGACAACATCGGCAGCCGCAAGTACCTCCACGCCAGAGATCACGCGGACGCGCTCGATTTTTTGCTGACTGCGGGCAAGCGCGGCGAGCGTTACAACGTTGTCGGCGCGGAGGAGATATCCAACCTCGACGTCGTACATCGCATCGAGCAGACGTTACGCCGAGCTGGCCGCAACGTCGACGCGAAGATTCGCTTCCAAGATTTCCACCTGGGGCGGCCTGGCCACGATAGGCGCTACAGCCTTGACGGCTCGAAGATGGCTGCGCTCGGTTGGAGGCCGCCGACTGCGCTAGATGCCGCGCTCGATGAGATCGTGCGTTGGGCGCTAGAGCATCCCGAGTGGTTATGAACGCGCTACCTCCACGCTCGTGCTTGCGTTGCGGCGTTGAGTACATACCGACGGCGCGCGGGCAAAAGTATTGCGGGAAGCAGAAGGTTAGAGGCACGTGTTCGTGGCACGTGGCCAGAGACATCACCAAGAGGTGGTTGGACGAGAACCCGGAGAGAAAGAAGGCGTACCGCGAGAGATGGTGGGCCAACCTGATCGCTGACCCCGCTCGTTACCAGAAGTACGTCGAACGCACACGTCGTAAGGATCTGAAGCGTCAGGGCATGACGCAGGAGCAGTACGACGCGAAGCTCGCCGCGCAGGACGGCTTGTGCGCGATCTGTCGCCTGCCGCATGGGCGCGCGTTAGCGGGTAGGAGCAAGGATCTAGCGATCGACCACGATCATGCGACAGGACAGCTGCGAGGGCTTCTCTGCGACGACTGCAACATCGGGCTCGGGCTGTTCCACGATGATCCGCAGCGTCTGATGAATGCTGCGCTGTACGCGCTTCATTACAAGGATCTCGGAGGATTTCCATTGCCAGAGATGGTTGCAACACAAGAGCGGATCGTCTCGCTACCGGGCTTCACCCAGAAGGCAATAGCAACATGAGCGGAAAGCAGTCGAAGAAGCGACGCAAGCTGGCGGCCAAGACCACGCGCAAGCCGATCGACGGCAAGAAGCCCGAGCTGGCTCGGCCTACGCCGACGCTCAAGCTCGATCTCGCGTGTGGGCAGAACTGCAAGGTCGGCTTCGATGGCGTCGACCGACCTGGGATCGGGGTGTACCTCGACGCGCAGATCGCACAGCTTCGCGACAAGCCCGATCGCACGGAAGAAGAGCAGAAGCGCCTGACCGAGTACGAGAAGGCGCGGAAGTCGGTCAAGCACGAGGTCAACCTGATGAGGTTCCCGTGGCCGTGGGCCGATGGGAGCGTCGTCGAGCTGCACTGCAGCCATTTCGTCGAACACCTGTCGGCGATCGAGGTCGACGAGCACGGCAACGCGGTCCCGGTCGGCACGCCCGGCGCAAGGGATCTGTTCTTCGCCTTCTTCGACGAGTGTCATCGGATCCTCGCGCCCGGGGCTTGGATGACGGTCGTCGTGCCGTGCTTGCGCAACAACCGCGCGTTCCAAGATCCGACGCATCGGCGCTTCTATCCAGCGGAAGCCTTCTTCTACCTGTTCAAGAAGTTCCGCGAGGTCAACCACCTCGATCACTACAACGTGAAGTGCGACTTCGACGGCAAGATCGATCACACGGTCATGACGGACATGAACGCGCGGTCCGCCGACGTCCAGCAGCGCATGTTCAACGAGAGCTGGAACACGATCGTCGACTGGGTCGTGCGGCTCAAGGCGATCAAGCCCGACATGCTCGACCTTCCCGAGCCGTCGCTCGCGGTGCCGACGCAGGGAGCGCCGGCCAGCTGAGCCGTGATATACTGGGTTCGTGCGTTCGGTCGAGGACCGTAGGAAGCGGACGAGCCACGCGATCACGACGTGCTTGTGCGGCAGTGGTCGCGCTCCGTCCGTATGCCACGCGCAGCCGGCGTCACCGTCGCCTGACTCGGCTGACCTCATGACGCGCGCGATCACGCAGCTCAACGCGACCATCGCCGCCGGTGGGCCGGATGCGGCGACCGCGAGCGTCGTACGTGCGATCGTCACCAAGACGTCTTGATGCCGTACCGCTGTGATACGTACGTGTTCGATGTCGGCCAAGCATCGAACGAAGTCGCGAACCAAGACGGCTTCGGTAGCGCCCGCGCAAGCTCCTGAGCTGCCAGTCGTCGAAAAGCCCGTCGAGCCCCCACCGCTCTCGGCCTCCGGGCGCCAGCCGCTCTTGGGCCTGGTGATGATCGTCAAGAACGAGGCGCACGGGATCGCCGCGACGCTTCAGACGCTTCGCCCCTTCATCGAGGAGTGGACGATCCTCGACACGGGATCGACCGACGGCACGCAGGAGATCATCCGCCAGACGATGGATGGCGTACCGGGTCGGATCATCGAAGATCCATTCGTCGATTTCTCGACGAGCCGCAATCGCGCGCTGGAGATACACGGCGAGCGCACGATCTTCACGATCATGCCCGATAGCGACGATCGCCTCGTCGGCGGCGATGCGCTGCGTGCGCACCTTCTCGAACGCCTGAAGAACGGCGAGGTCGAGCACGAGGCGTACCTCGTCAACATTCGTCGCGGCGAGCTGTCGTACTTCTTGCCGCTCGTGATGCGCACGAGCGCGCGCTGGCGCTACAGCGGGCGCGTCCATGAATGCTCGGGCCGCCCTGGTGGGCAAACCGCATCGGTCAAGGCGCCCGGTGTCGTGCTGTCGCAAGATCGCACGCCACGCAGCCTCGAAGCGACGCGCGCTCGCTGGGTGCGTGATCTAGATCTTCTCGAAGCTGACTTCGCCGCGAGGCCCGAGCCGCGCACGGCGTTCTACCTCGCGCAGACGCTCGATTGCTTGGGCCGCACCGAAGAAGCGCTCGCGATGTACGAGAAACGGATCGAGTTGGGCGGTTGGATCGAGGAGACCTTCGAGGCACGACTTCGCCGAGGCCACATGATGAAGCGCCTCGGTCGCCCGTGGCCAGAGGTGCAGCAGGCGTACCTCGACGCGCACACGTTCGACAAGCGGCGCGCCGAGCCGCTCTACGCGATCGCGGACTACTACTACTATCACGCGCCCGACAACCTCCCGATGACGTTCCTGTTCGCGCGGAGAGCCGCCGAGCTGCCGGCCCCGAACGCGCTGCTCTTCGTCGATCGTGACATCTACGACTGGAAGGCGGCACACCTGACGGCGATCGCGGCTTTCTATCTCGACGAGCGGGAGATCGGCGCAGCGTTCGCTGCGAAAGCCGTCAAGGCGCGGCCTGGTGATGATCTCTTGCGCAACAACCGCTCGTTCTACGCGCGCAGCGCGAGCGAGACGTTCGGGGCCACCACGTTCCGTCTTCCGTATGCGCCAGCAGAGCCGTTCGTTGCGGCGAACCCGAGCGTGCACTTCGATGGCGAGAAGTGGCGCTGCCTCGTGCGTACGCTCAACTACCGCATCATCGATGGTTGCTCGTACGAACCGCCTGACGGCGTGATCCAGACTCACAACGTGATGCTGGAGCTGACGAGCGATCTCGACGAGATCGTGCGCACCGTGCCGATGAAGGATCTCGATAGCACGTCGCGAACGAGTTTCCCGGTCCACGGCTTCGAAGACTGCCGGCTGTTCACGGTGGGCGGCAAGCTCTACTGCACGGCGACCGTCTGCGATTTCTCGTACGCGATATTCGGGCTTCGCGAGATCGTGCTCCTAGAGCTAGGTGGCGACTACGCGATCATTCGCGCGACGCCGCTCCGTGGCCAGTGGTCGTTGCTCAACCAGAAGAACTGGATGCCCATCGAGACTGCATCCGGCAAGTCGACGAAGATCATCTACTCGCTGTGCCCCACGACGGTGCTAGATCTCGATGTCGTGAGCCGTCAGGCCGTCGCTTCGGAAGCGGCTCGATTAGGCGCCAACCCGCACCTGCGCGGCGGCTCGCAGCTCGTGCCGTTCGATGATGGCTACATCTGCCTCATCCACGACGTCACGTTCTCGGGCCAGTACCGAACGTACTTGCATCGCTTCGTGTGGCTCGACGCGGAGTTCGTCGTCAAGAAGATGTCCGACTTCTTCTACTTCCAGCATCGCGGCATCGAGTACGCCGCCGGGCTAGCGTACGATCACGCCAAGAATCGGCTCGTCGCGAGCTACAGCGTGAGCGATTCCACCGCGAACCTGGCGTTCTTCGACGTCGACAAAGTGATGAAGGCGCTGCGCGAAGACTTCGCGGTGTGACCTAGAGCAGGTACGTCGCGACCACGCCGGCCGCGCCCACGCCGCCGTTGCCTCCACCGGCGTTGCCGTTTCCGGGAGCGCCGCCGTTCGCGTCGATCGTGACGCCAGGCCCGATCGACTCGGAGAACACGATCGTCATGCCACCGCCGCCGCCACCGCCACCGGGCGCGCCCGCAACGCCGCCGTTTGCTCCGCGACCGCCACGCGCGTGGATGGCCAGCGTACCGGTGATCTGATTCGCGGCGAGGAGCAGGAACCCACCGCTCGCGCCACCGCCGCCGCCTTGGCCGACGTTCGTGCTGCCGGCGCCGCCACCGGCCCCCTGCGTGAATGTCGATCCCGTCGCGATGTACCGGCCGATGATCAGCTGCACGTAGTCGGCGGCCTCGGTCGCGCCCGTTGCAGTGACCGATCCACCGGCGGCGCCGTTGCCGCCCGCGGTCGCGCCACCACCGCCACCACCGCCGGGCGCCGTGCCCGGTTGGCCGTTGCCGTTCGGCGCGACGCCGCCAGCGCCACCGGCTGCATTCGAGAACCACGGATAGGGTGACGCGCCGGGGCTCTCGCCGGGATTGCCTGATCCGCCGCCGGCCGCGTTGCGGAAAAAACGCGGCGTCGTAGGCGTCGACAGACCGCCGTTGAACGTGATCGCGTCGAGGCCATCGTTGTCGATCGAGCCCCCGCCGGTGAGCGTGCCCGAGACGAAGATCGCGAAGCCTGCGGCGAACACGCGCACACCGGCGTTCACGGTCATGTTGCGGACCATCAACTCCTTCGTGAGCGTGTACACGTTCGCGTTGGGCGCCATCCCGAGCACGGTCGCGACGCCGTCGAACACGACGTCACCCTGGACGCCGGTCTGGAAGATCGGATCCGTCGTTTGCGCTACCGCGCCACCACCCGAGCCCGCCGGTCCCGTTGGTCCAGTGGGGCCGCCGGATCCACCAGGGCCCATCGCGCCGGTGGGCCCTTGGGGGCCGGGCCCTCCGCTCCCTGTCGCACCGGTCGGTCCCGCTGATCCCGGCGGACCGGCAGGACCGGCGGGGCCGGTCGGTCCGGCAGCACCGCCACCACCTCCGTTGTCGATCACGAACGGAAGCGGCGGAGCGCCGATCCCGCCAGGCGGCTCGGAGTCTTCGATCGTGTGCCAGTGCTCGACGTAGATGTTGACGTCGGCGGGTCCACTCGCTTGCCGCGTGACGGTGACGTTGATCGTGTCCGCGGTGATGTTGAAGCCGTCGACGCTCTTGGCGACGATGTCGGGGATCACCGCAACCCCGATGACGTTCAAAAGATGCGGCTGGCTCGCCGGGACTCCGACTGCGAGCCCGTGGAAAGCGAGAACGTTCTTGAGAACGGTGGTCATGATCGACTCAGCACGCCAGCCAAGCTCTTCGCGATGAGATCGGGCTGTACGGCGATGCCACTCACGTTCAGAAGGTGCGGCAAGCTGCTCGGAACCCCGACGACGAGGTTCGAGAAGCTGACGACGTTCTTGAGAACGGTGGTCACGGTGAGCTAGCGCTTCTTCAGACGTGCGACGACCAGGGCGGTGATTCCGATGCCGAGCGCGGCCCCGGCGATGTACACCACGGGCGCCGGCAACCCCAAGCCAAACAGGCTCGTTGCCGCCGTCTTCGCTCGAAAGCCTGGCGGTAGGCCGCCTGGCCTGTTTGTCTTGAGGCCGCTGCGTGGCGGCTGGATGACCGGCGGCTGAGGCGCGGCGCCGAAGCCGAGCTGATCGGAGGCGTTGTTCAAGAGGTTCGCGACGTCGGACGCGGCGTTAGTCAGATCGCTGTACGAGTTGATGCTGTCGTAGAGAATCTGCGCTGCGGCCTGGGTGGCGTCGTCGACCTGATCCGTCGTGCCGGGCGTGATCTCCACGAGGGACGACATGGCCAAGTCCCACGTGTTGGGGCCCACGCTGCAGTCGACGGCGATCGCCTTAGCATCGGAGAACATGTGGGTGCCGAAGCGATTGGCGGCTGTCTGCATCGTAGCGACGTCTTGGTTCGCGCAGGCCATGGCTTGAAACTATCATAAGCCTTCGAGCTTGCGGTACGCTCTGCTCGATGGCGTTCAGCGATTCCGTCGAGCAGTGGCGCGCGATCCAAGATCAGTTTTCGGGGGAGGTCCCCACCGATTACGCGCTCGACTGGATGCGCAGCGAGTCCGGCGGCAACCGCTGCAACGTCACGACGAGCGCTGGCTTCCCCGAGGTCGGGCTGTTCCAGCTCGATCCCGGTAACGCGAACATGGCCGGCGTCACGCAAGATCAGCTGCTCGTCGGCTGCCAGAACGGTCGCGACGTCAGCGGATCCGCCGACGATCGCTTGCTCGCGGTGTCGAGCGGCGTCGACTACATCAAGGCGCTCAAGTCCCGCACGCACGCACAGCTGCAAGCCGTCGGCGTCGATTGGGACGAGGGCACCGCCGATTTCTGGGCGGCCGTGCGTGTGCAATTCTCCGCTGGCCTCGGTGCTTTCGATAGCTGGCTCACCGCGGCGACGAGTTCGCTCGGCCGTGGGCCCGCTAACTGGGACGAGTTCGTCTCGTCGAGCGGTGCAGCCGGCAACCACTGGATAGATGTTGCAGCGGCGAACGGCGCGTACGGCGCTGGATTCGTGAGCCTGCCTTCGTTCCTCAGCGGCTACGCGCTGACCCCCACCGAGATCGTGCTCGTCGGGCTCGCCGCGATCGGTGGTCTGGTGGGCGCGATGTACTTCGGACGGTGGCTGTTCGCGGCCCAGCCTGCTTGATCCAGGCAAGCTTTTCTTGTGGTACTGTCGTGGGCGTGAGCGCGAACGTCCAGACCAATCCGGTCGCATCGGGCTGCTGCACGCGGCCCGTTCGACCGGTCAAGCCGGTCAAGCCGATCAAGCGCTAACGAGGAGAAGATCGTCATGGCGCGTCGTCGCAAGAGGAAAGCTCGTCGTCGTACCGGCAAGGGCAAGAGCGCCTGGCAGTCGCACTTCGGTGCGGTCGCTCGCGCGTGCTTCCGCGAAGGGCCGACCTCCGGTAAGGAGTTCGGCCGCTGCATGAAGTCGAACCTGTAGTCTCGTCGCAGGTTCCCGTAGATCTGCGCCTGTCGACGAAGTCGGCAGGCGCGTTAGGATCTGTGGATGTCGAGCGATGACGACGACACGCCTTCCGAGCATCGCCCGCGTAGGAGACGGTTCCAGACGCAAACCGATCGCGACCTCGAAGGAGCCAAGGCCAAGATGAAGCGCGACGCCGTCCCCAGCGGGGAGTTCGACGTCGACGAGATCACCGGGAGGCACGCGGGCGATGAGCTGAAGTCGCTCCGTAGCACGCGCCCGCCCGAGGAGCGGCTGACGCGGCTCGAAGACAAGCACGACGTCGTGATCTCCAAGCTCAGCGACCACGAAGGCAAGCTTGGCCGGATCGAAGGCAAGCTCGACGGGCTCGACGGCAACGTTCAGATCCTCGTCGATCTCGCCAGGCGCGACGCCGTTCGAGACGACGTCACCTTCGACGCCAAGGTCTCGGTCCATCGTGCGCAGGCCGAAGCCGAGATCGAGGTCCAGAAAGAGTACAAGACCGGTGAGATCAAGAAGAGCGTCGCGCGCCACCAGTGGGTGACCAAGGCGCTCGCGGTCCTCGGCGCGGTCGGCACGGCCGTCGCGACGGCGATCGCCGCCGGTCGCTGCTAGCGGTTCGCGCGCTGCGCGGATTCCAGCAAGCGATCGATCTCGTCGGGTGACTTGGCGCCTTCGAGCTTGACCGTGTCCGTGCGCGTGAGCATGTACGTCGTCGGCGTCGCCGCGACGCCGAGCCGATCGGCGAAGTCTTGCAGCCCGTCGTCCTTGGAGGCTGCGTCGTAGAACAGGACCGGGATCTCTCCGGGCTTGATCGGCTGGCCGGGCGACCACACACGAAACGGCGCGCCCGCGGCAGCGTGCGCCTCGACGCGCTCCATGAACTGCGGCAGGTACGTGTTGCACGGCCCGCAGCCGTGCATGGCCCAGACGACGAGCACGACGTTCGTGCGCCGAAGATCCGGAATGTAAGCGCTCACGATGATCGACTCTAGCTCCGCTTGAACGGCTGCCGCAACTCGTGCGATAGGACGCGGCTCATGCCGATCACACAGGAGGAGAAGATCGATCGCGCGCTGTGCGAGCTGATGGACGCGATCTGGGTCGCTGAGCATCCCAACGAAATCGAATGCCGTACCGGCGTGCTAGCGTCCGGTTCGTGCGAATCGACTACGCCGATCACTACGACTCGCGGTACTGGCAGCACCAGAAGCAGTATCACGACGGAAGCGGCGAGCTGAAGACGTACTACGGGCCGTCGCTCGACTGGGAAGGCTGGGAGATGATCTCGGCGACGCTCGCCAAGATCCTGCCGGCCGGATCGCTGCTCGACATCGGTTGTGGTGGCGGCGGGCTCACCGCGAGGCTTCTGCGCCGCGGCTTCGATGCGTATGGCGTCGACATCTCGGAGCACGCGGTCGACAACTGCGTGCAAGACGTTCGCAGCCGTGTTGCACTCACCGACATCTCGGCGGCGCCGAAGCAGCTCGCCGCTCGCCACGGCGGCAAGGTCTTCCCCGCGACGTTCAGCAACGTGATCGCGACTGATCTTCTGGAGCACCTCTACGAAGAGGATCTCAGCTCCACGTTCGACTGGATGGTCGGCAAGGCGCGCAAGTCGCTGTTCTTCTGCGTCGCGACGGCGTTTCCCGACGACACGCACGAGTTCGTGCTGAAGAAGGGCGCCGAGGTCCCCAAGGAGTTCGAGACCACCGCGATCGCCGGCCACGTCAACGTGCGCGGCTGGCGCTACTGGGAGCGGTTCTTCCAGTCGAAGAATCTCACCATTCGCTGGGACCTCATGTACCTCTTCCAGATGCAGCGCGAGATCAACCCTTCGTGGCGCGACACGATGGGCTGGAACCTGCAGTCGACCTGGTTTCTCGACAAGCGATGAAGGTTCTGATCCTCGGCGGCAGTGGGATGCTCGGGCACCAGCTCTACAGGACGCTGGCGCCCGCGGTCGAGACGTACGTGACGTTTCGATCGCGCTCGCGCGTCATCGACGATCTGTTCGGCGACGAGAGGAGCTGCTTCCAGGTCGACGCGTTGAACTTCGATTCGGTCAGGAACGCACTGCACGTCATCAAGCCGACGTGGGTCGTCAACTGCATCGGCATCATCAAGCAGCTGGCAAAGGACCCAGAGGCGATGCTCAGCGTGAACAGCCGGTTCCCGCACCGGCTCGCGAGGCTGTGCAACGAGGTCGGCGCCAAGCTGATTCACATCAGCACCGATTGCGTGTTCGACGGCGAGGCCGGCAACTACACCGAAGGCGACACACCCGATGCGACGGATCTCTACGGTCGTACGAAGGCTCTCGGCGAGCCATATCAGCTCGGCGCGATCACGTTGCGAACGTCGATCGTCGGTACGTCACTGTTCTCCGACGTGTCCCTGCTCGATTGGTTCATCGCGCACGGGAACGATACGGTCCGCGGCTACACGCAAGCGATCTTCACCGGGCTCACGACCGAAGCGCTCTCGTGGGCGATCTTGCGGTCCATCGAGAACAACATCACCGGAGGCTTGTGGCACGTCGCGAGCGACAAGATCTCCAAGTACGAGCTGCTTTGCAGGGTGCGCGATGCGCTCGGGCTCAAGGCGCAGATCCTTCCCGACTACGACTTCAAATGCGACCGCAGCCTCAACGGAACCAAGTTCCGGTCGTACTCGTGCGTCCTTCCACCACCGACGTGGAACAAGATGATCGAGAGCTACGCTCGCGATCGTCGTGACTACTACCGCTGGAAGCCAATCGGATGAAGGTTGGCCCCTTACCGGTCGGTCGTGATGGAGCGATCTTTGCCGTCGGCTTCCCGCGCTGCAACGAGCCGCGTGAGATCGTCGACGAGACGATCGAATCGATCGCTCGCAGCACGCTCAAGCCAGCGCTCATCGTCATCGTCGACAACGGCGAGATCGCGTTCGATGTTCTAGACGACATCCCGCCGGGACTCGGTAATATCGACATTGAACTTGTTCGCCCGCAAGCGAACCTCGGTTGCGCCGGTGGGTGGAATCGCGCTGTCGAGATTGCGCAGAACGACGGGATCGATCACGTCGTGCTGCTCAACGCTGACTGCGCGGTCTCGCCCGTCACGTTCGAGAAGATGTTCGCCGATCCGGCGCCGTCGATGGTCTGTGCGCACGCGTTCGGCTGCTTCCGCTGGGACCCCGAGATCCGGCAGAAGGTGGGCCTGTTCGATGACAAGTTCCACCCAGCCTACTTCGAGGACGCCGACTACCGCTATCGGATGAAGCTCGCCGGGGTGCCGCGTGCCGACTGGGAGTTCCACGAGGTGGCTCGTCCGTCGTTCGGGCGCGCGATCTACTCGACGGGGATCCGCCACGGCTGGAGGCACGAAGACGGTCGCGGCTACCAGGGCTGGTCGGACGAGAAGCTCGCGTGGTTCTACGAGCGCCTCGAAGCCAACCGGAGACGCTACGTGATGAAGTGGGGCGGGATGCCCAACTTCGAGATCTACACCGAACCGTTCAACGGACGACGAGAGGAATGAATCATGGCCGGTCTACTCGCAGCGATGCACGAACAGATCCCCGAACACGCGACGCGCGTCGCGCACTACTACAACGCGCCCAACCACTACCAGGATCATCTTCGCGAGATCCTGCTCGGCGAATGCCGCGACGGCGGCTCGCCGCGGATCATCGTCGAGACCGGCGTATCGTGGGGCATCTCCAGCGATCGCATCCTCGCGACGCTCGACGAGATCGGCATCCCCGGCCACGGGCTTCTCTACTCGATCGATCCCGGCCCCGCCTACGGCGTGTTCGAGACCAGCCATCCCAGATGGAGCAAGCTCAAGCAGCTCTCGATCACGGCCCTGCCGTTCGTCTACGAGCACACCGGCCCGTGGGACGTGTTCCTCCACGACAGTGACCACGAGGTGTGGTGCCAGACGTTCGAGTACGAGGTCGCGTGGAACTTCGTGCGCGGCGGCGGGCTCATCATGTCCGACGACATCACGTGGGGCACGCCGCCGCACCGCGCGTGGGAGGTGTTCTGCTCGCGGCACGGCATGACCTACTCGATGAAGGGCCACTGCGGGATCGCGCGCAAGCCGATCGCCGCGCCCGGCTCGCCGACCACGCGCGTCGATCGCGAGTTCATCGATGGCGTGATCGGCGTCGCTCGACAGCTCGCCGACGCGGCGGTGGCGGCCTACAAGCCCGAAGGCAGTCAGACGGTGATGTGATGCATGCGATCTGCATCTGCTTGCCCGAGTACCCCGACAAGATCGAGAAGGCCAAGGCGCATTTCGCAGAGCGCGGCCTGACCGACGTCTCGTTCTTCTGGGGAATCAACGCGCCGGTCGCCGGGCTTGCTACGTGGCATCCATACGAAGTCGATCACCCGGGCTCGGGCTTCCGCATGGGCGCCAAGCCGACCGGCTGTTGGCTGTCGCACTACATGCTGTGGAACGCGATGACGCGGATGACCGACGACGCGTACCTCGTGCTCGAAGACGATGCGCAGCTCGAAGAAGGCTTCATGGACAAGTGGGCCCAGGCGATGCACGACGTGCCGTCGGACTACTCGTTCTTGCACCTCGGGCATTGCTGTTTGGCTGGCCGCGCACGCCAGCACGTCGTGGGCGACGTGTGGGAGACGAAAGAGCAGATGTGCACGCACGCGTACGTGATCCGGCGCGGCACGGTGCCGCTCGTGCTCAAGACGCTGCGCAAATGCTGGGCGCCGATCGACATCCAGCTCGCGCGTGAGGTGTTCCCGCTCGTGAAGAGCTACGCCGTCGTGCCACGCATCGTCAGTCAGTTCGACACGAACATCCCGCCCTGATGAACGCTCGCGACGTCATCCTCGTGACCGGAGGGGCCGGCTTCATCGGCTCTCACTTCGCGCGTGCGGCTCACGAGGCCGGCAGCGAAGTGATCGTGCTCGATGATCTATCGGGTGCTCCCGGCTGGCCTCAGCTGCCGAAAGAGATCGCACGCGTCCGCGGTGACGTCGCTGAGCGCATGTTCGTCATCGACGTCATCAAAGCACGCGGCGTCACGTCGATCGTGCACTTCGCTGGCAAGATCTGCGTCGGCGAATCGGTCGAGAACCCGGCGCTCTACTACGAGAGCAACGTGATGTGCACGTTGGCGCTGCTCGACAGCGCGCGCGAGTGCGGGATCAAGCGATTCTTGTTCTCGTCAACGGCCGCCGTCTACGGCGTCCCTGACATCATACCGATCCGAGAGACCGCACCACAGCGGCCGATCAATCCGTACGGCGCGACCAAGCTCGCGATCGAGCACGCGCTCGTGAGCTACGGTAATGCGTACGGGATCATGTGGGGCGCGCTTCGCTACTTCAACGCGGCGGGCGCGCATCCCGACGGTTCGCTGTGCGAGGACCACGAGCCCGAGACGCACCTCATCCCGCTGGCCGTCGACGCGGCGCTCGGCCGCAGGCCGCCGCTGACGATCTTCGGTTCGGACTACCCAACGCGGGACGGCACCGCCGTTCGCGACTACATCCACGTGTGCGACCTCGTCGACGCGCATATCCTGGCGCTCGATGCGCTCGACGCCGGGCGTTCGCTCGGTGCGATGAACTTAGGTACCGGCCGCGGCTACACCGTGTGTGAGGTGCTCGGAGCGATGCACAAGCTCGGGCTCAACGTCCCACACGCGTTCGGTCAGCGGCGCGCCGGTGATCCACCAACCTTGTTCGCCAGCGCCGATCGAGCTTTCGCACATCTGAGCTGGAAGCCGACACGCAGTGATCTGGCGACGATCATTGAAGACACGGTGCGTTCGCGATCTTCGTGATAGCGTTCCCGGCATGGACGTTTTCAAGAATCTGCTCGGAGACGAAAAGGGCCTCGTGTTCGTGGGCCTCATCATCGCGGCGACGGTGCTCACCGCGCTCGGCAAGATGACGGTCGACCAGTGGACGAGCTTCGCCACGTGGGCGTTCGGCATCTACGCCGGTGCGTCGGCGATCCACGGTGGGCTGTCCTCGTTCGGCACCGGCGGCAAGGGCAACACCGCCGCCGCCGCGCCGCCGAAGGCTCCGACGGGACCGGAGGTGGTCAAGTGAAGCGTCTCGTCCTCGTCGTGATCCTCATCAGCTGCAACACGCGGGCGGGCCAGGTGACGCTCAAGACCGGCCAGTGCGTGCTCGACACCGGGGTCGAGGCGATCTTGCTCGCTGACCTCGCGCAAGCGAACTACGCGCAGCTCGTCTCCGACGCGGTCACCAAGCTCGGGCCGACCGTCGTGACGTGCGCGCTGCAGGCGATCGCGGCGACAGCGCCAGCGAGCACGGGCTCGGGCTCGGCGGCCACCGGCGAGGCGCCGGTCGTCGTTCTACGTGCGCGCGAGATGCTCGCGAAGCACGGAGCCAGCAAGTGACGCCGGGGACCGTCAGCCACACGCTCGTGATCGATCCGGACGTCACCGATCTCGATCAGGCGGGCGCCGAGTTGATCGCCGCTGCGTTGCAAGCGCAGATGCGCGATGACTTCGCGCCCGAGTGGGGCGCGGGCGAGGGCGACACGTTCCGTGCGGACGGCGCCACGGCGCTACCAGGCGAAGTGGAGTGCCAATTCCACAACGACGCGCCGGCCGACGAGCAAGGCGCGCTGGCGATCCACGGTCGCAAGCCCGACGGCACGCCGATCCTCCACGTGTTCGTGAAGCTCGCGCTCGGCAACGGCGTGTCGCTATCGAGCTGCCTCTCGCACGAGGCGCTCGAAGCGCGCGTCGATCCCGATCTCACCGAGTGCGTGCAGCTGCCCGACGGCCGCATCGCCGCCAAGGAGATCTGCGATCAGGTCGAGGCGATCTCGTACAACAAGATCGTCAACGGCCAGCCGGTCGCGGTCTCTGACTTCAACACGCGGGCGAACTTCGCGCCGACGGGACAGCCCGGCGAGAAGTACGACTTCTGCGGTTCGCAGACCTCGCCGTTTCAGGTGCTCTCGGGCGGCTACGCGCAGGTTCTGGATGGCGCGAACGGCTGGGTCCAGATCTCGGGCGGCATGAGCGCGTACCGCGCTGAGCTTCACCGCCTTGGGCTGTCGCGCAGCGCTCGCCGCGCTCGCAAGTGATCGTGATCGACTCGATCGTGATCGCCGCCGTCGACCACTAGGTGTGGGCTCGGCGGGAATGGGATGCCGTTCGCCGGATCAGCGATGCCTTCGTTCAGGACCCGGCAGAGGATGCACTTCACTGGCCGAGGAGTCCGTAGCGCCGTTCGGTGTGGCAGGTGAGGCACGCGAAGACCTGCTCGTAGGCGCCCATCTCGCCCGCCCTGCGGTTCATCACGAACTTGTGCATCGCAGGAAGGCTGCAAGCCCCAGCACACCAGAGCACCGCTGTACGAAGAACCGGAGGCGTCGGGTCGCTGTTGGGTGAGGCGGTCGCGACGATCGAAGTATCGTCCACCCAAGCTTTCTACACGATGGGTCCGACATTCGGCTATCCTCGACGAGCAATGACGACGCCGTTTGATCCCATCTTCGTTGATGAGTACGCGCTCGATCGTCAAGCCGACTGGAACAAGCTCGCGATGGCGGGCCCGCCGTGGCACGGCGCGCTCCTGAAGGTGAGCCAGGGCCTCAACTACAACAGCGGGCCGTGGTTCCCCAGAAACTGGGCCGCACTCCGTCAGGCCAAGCTCGCGTCGGGGCGCACCGACTTCTATCGCGGCGCGTATCACTACATAGAGATCGCGCAATCGGGCAAAGCGCAGGCCGAGTATTTCCTCGCGCTCGTGGCGGCTGCGGGCGGGATCGAAGCCGACGATCTATGGCCCGTCGTCGACGTCGAGACCGCGAACAACGGCGATCCGAGCGAGCAGCAGATCGTTGACTGCACGACGGAGTACGCCGAGACGATCAAGATCGAGACCGGCCGCAAGGTCATGCTCTACGGCGGCAGCTTCCTCTATGATCACGGCATCACGTCACAGATGGGCTGCGACTACTTGTGGATCGCGCGCTACACGGCGACCTTGCCCGCGAACGTCTACCAGCGCATCGGCTGGCCGCTCGAAAAGTTGTTCGGGTGGCAGTACCGTGCCGACACGTTCCACGCGCTGCTCAAGACGCGTGAAGGGATCACGTATCCTGACGCGGCGCCCGGGTGCGGCGCTGTCGATCTCACCGTTCTAACGCTGCCCGGCGGGTTGGAGGCATTGCAGGCGCAGTTGTAAAGCTTCCACCACAGGTATTTGACCTAGCGCCCGATCCTCTCGTATCTTCACGGAGAGGACCATGAGCATCAACCAAGGGCAGCTTCTCTGGAACCGCCAGCACATCATCCTGCCGGGCGGCTTCACCACCGTCGACACGCTGCTGCAGGAGCCGAATCAGGCGTTCGGCAACAGCTCGGTGAACGAGCCGCCCCTCGGCGTCTCGGCGGCGCCGCCGGGACCGGGCGCCGGCACGACGCCGGCCTCGCGCATCCAGGTGATCCCGCTATCGCCGATCCCGGCGTGGACGTCGCTCACCCACGGCGAGCCTTTCGTCGATCCCGCGACGGGAACCGTCAAGGTGACGTTCTCGAACTTCTCGGGCGGGCCGCTCACGATCAACGTCCTGTTCTGGGACCCGCACACGAAGGTCGGCCCCGGCCAGGCGAACACGTACGGACCGACCGGCCCGACGGGTCTCTAGTCGATCAAGGGGGCTCGTTACGAGATAGACTTCTAGTAAGGAGCTTTCGATGAGCAACAACGCTGGTACGCTTCTCTGGAACCGTCGGCACATCACGCTGGTGCAGGGCGGCGGTGCAGCGAACCTCATCGACACGCTGCTCGTACAACCGCAGCAAGCGTTCGGTGCCAGCTCGGTGAACGAGCCGCCGCTCGGTGTCTCGGCTGCTGCGCCACCACCGGACGGCACGACGCCGGCCTCACGCGTCCAGGTGATCCCGCTCTCGCCGCTGTCCGCGTGGTCATCGATCACGCACGGCGAGCCGTACTTCGACACCACATCGGGGACGGTCAAGGTGCAGTTCCACAACAACGGCGAGACGGTGATCGCGATCAACGTCCTGTTCTGGGATCCACACACGGTGGCGGGCCCCGGCCAAGCGCAGACGTACAACAGCGGCCAGGGTTGATCTTCCAGCGGCAGTTGCCGACCGCAATCGAGATCAACGAAGCGCTCGCCGCCGAGATTCTTCGTCGATCGGAGCGAGAGCCGACCAACCCAAGCCACAATCGAGGCGGCTGGCGCTCTGCTGACGACGTCCTCCACTGGCCGTTGGTCAAGACGACCAAGCTCGTCGATTTCGTGCACGCAGGCATCGCCGCGGTTCTCGACAACCCGCCGAACATCTTCAACGCGTGGGCGATCGTCAACCGGCGCGGCAGCTATCACGGGCGTCATCGACACACGGCGCGCTGGTCCGCGGTCTACTACGTGACGACGGGAGGAGCGCGGACGATCTTCGAAAGCTCCGACGGTGAATCGAGGATCAAGCCGGTGATGGGCCTCTTGGCGGTTTTCTCGTCGGAGATATGGCACTGCACCGAGCCGCACCTAGAAGACGCGCCTCGCATCACGATCGCGTTCGACGCGAGCTGATCAGCGATGCTTCTTCTGCATGGCCTTGAGCCCGTCTTCGATCGTCGCCGGCATGTGCTTCCACGCCTCGGCGCAGGCCAGCATCGCGACGCGGTAGCCGACCGATCGGCCGTGAAGGTAGCCTTCGTTCACACCGAGCGGCTCGCCGTACACCGTGCGGAAGAGCAGATCTCGGATCCACTCCGACGTCGTCACACCGGCCTCGGTCGCCATCTGCGCGACCGCGGCCTGGAGATCGTCGGGTAGCCGCAGGCACATCGGGTTCGACATTCTTTGTTCCTTGAAAAGCTCTTGGAGCTTTATCCGATCTCGGCTTGCGCCGAGATCGGAGGCGAGATCGGGCGAGATCGGGCTCGGATCAGAAGAGAATCGGATAACTATCGGAAAACACTAGGTCAGATCCCGGGCGATCCGAGCGCCGGATCGAGCCGATTTCGGGCACTGTATACCCCCCGTGTTTTCCAGAACACCACTTTTTTCGCTTGTAAAATCAACTAGTTACACGATAGTTGTTGGGCGTCGCCTTGACCTGTATTACGCTGGTCTTGGGTCGGCAAAGAGCCGGCTCGAAAAACCCGCAAAGGACGCACCCCATGGCCGCCACCGACGCTGACGAGCGCTTCTCGCTGCTCGAAATGGATCTTCCCTCGACGACGACCCCCGCGGCGAAAGCCGCGCCGGTCGCGAGTAAGCCCACACCGACGGTGAGCCCGCTGCAGGAGGGCCGAACGGCGCTCCTCGCGGCGCCGTCGCTGACCGCGCTCGACAGCGTGGCGCACACGATCGCCACCAAGTTCCCCGCCGCTGATCACCCGCTTCGCGTCGAGCTGCGCCCGCTCTACCGCGCGCTCGTCGTCACGTTCCTGTGGATCCGCCTGTGGGGGTCGCTGTCGCGTGCCGTCCGCGAGCGCCCGGCGCTCGTGCAGATCGCCCCGACGCGCGAGACGCTGCCGACGACGGAGCCGCACCGCGCGAACTACCGCAAGTACGCCGGTGAGTGGCGCGCGTTCATCCCGCACACCGGGCGCGCGATTCGCCCCGGTGACCGCGTCCTCCTCGGCCGCAAGGACGGCAGCCGGCTGACGTCGGCGTACGTCGGGCGCCTGATCAACACCAGCTACTTCGGCGGCACGCTCGCCGAGTTTACCGACGAGCTGCCCGCGGTCGCGGTCGTCGAGAGCACGCCGGTCGCCGAGAGCACGCCGGCTGCCGAGAGTGCGCAGGAGCCGACGACGTCGAGCACCGGCTCGCTCGCCGACGCGCTCAGTGCGATCTCGGGCGAGAGCACGAGCAACGCGGCCGTCGCGGCGCTCGGTTCGATGGCTGGCGGCCAGCTCGCGGGCGTCGGCTTCACGACGGCGCAGGGCTACGTCGATGCGCTCGCGCACGGCGTGAAGCGCGCGACCGCCGACAGCTACCTCGCGACGCTGGCGACGCGCTACCAGTACACGACCGCGCAGCTCGCGGCGCTCACGGTGACGATCATCCCGGAGACCGTGCTCCCCGTCGGCGATGGGATCGCTCACACGTTCGAAGGCCCGAGCGTGTTCGACGAGGCGCGTGCGAAGCGCCACGAGGCCGCACAAGCGCTGCGCAAGACGCGGGACGCCGCCGCGGTCGCGTTCGCGCAGACGTTCACCACGACGGCCGCCGATGTCGACGCGTGGTGGGAGATCGGCTGGGACGGTCACGGTTCGATCACGCGTGGCGAGCTGCTCGCCGCCGTCGGTCGCGCCCCGGAGCCGAAGGTCCCCGAGACGCAGCTCGGTCGCACGATGGACTCGCTCCGCCGCACGCACGATTGCGCGCTCGTCCAGCCCCCGGCCGGCATCCGCCGCCGGTGGCAGATCGGCCGAGGCGCGCAGCACACCGCGTTCGTCGGCAGCGAGTATGGTCGGGTGCTGGCGATCGTCGACCTCCTGCCCGACGGCACGCTCCGCTGGGAGGGTGACGCGGGGATTTCGGCCGAGGTCCGCGCCGAGTACGAGCGCCTGACCGCCGACGAAGTGCTCCGCCCCGGCGACGTCACGAGCTGGCTTGGCCAGATCCTTCGCTACCAGTACGGCGCGCGTCGGTCGGCGCACAACTTCCTCGTGCCGCCCGCTCGCCGCGACGAAGCGCGCGAGCTGTGCACGAAGCTGTCGAGTGTGTGGGCTCGCGGCTCGTGGGTCTACGGTCGGATGAACGCCGACGGCACGGCCGAGGTTGGCAAGTTCGTGACCGACGTCGCGTCGATCCTCGGGGCCTTGCTCGTCGCCGCCAGCGACGAGATCGCCGCTGCAGAGCAGCTCTGGCAGGCGACGGTTGACGCCGCCGCCAAGAAGGGCGAGAAAGTTGGCGCTCGCGCTGCAGCGAACGCGCTCACCCGCCACGACGGCGAGCGCCCGGCCGACGGCCTGTCGGCGCGCATCGACGGCCTGCGCATCCTGGGCGACAGCGCGCTCGCCCCGCTCCGTGCTCGCGTCGCCGCGCTCCGTGCGTCGATCATCGCCGCTGTCGACGAGGCCGCCGACGGCACCGCGCTCCGCGCTGCGATGCTGGAGCTGAAGTGATGCCGGCCTTCAGATTGATCGTCTCGCTCGTGCTCGTGGCGTGCGTCTCGCCCGCTCCCAAGGCGTGCGGCCCGCAGTCGGATCTCGACTTCTGCGTCTACGACACCAAGTTCCCCGGCTCGTGCCTCGGCGGCACGTGCTACCGGCAGTGCGAGACCATCGCGGGCGTCGACACCTGCCCGGCGAGCATGACGATCGCGTACACCGGTGACGCCAACTTCCTCTGCTACTGCGTGCCGTGATGACTGACATCAGCCTCTACATCAACTTCGTCTTGAACGCGGTGCTCGGGCACCTCGGCCACGCCGACAGCATCCTGCGCGACTACGGCGGTGCTGTCCGCCGCGTCGCCGCCGCGCTGCGCGCTCGCTACCCGTTCGACCCGAGCCCGATCCACCGTGGCATAGCGCTCGACAGCGCGTTCGATCCGACCGGTCGCGAGTTCGTGTCGTGGTCGGAGAACCATCAGGTCGCGCAGTGGTTCGCGGATCCGCGCTCGATGATGAACAAGTATCTGCGCATCGCGAGGCCCAAGAGCATCGGCTACGTCTTGACCGCCGCTGCTGCCGATCAGCCGCTCGTGCTCTTCCACCATTCGTGGGCGTGGCTCCAAAACTGGCCACGTCTCGCGCTACAGCACCCGATGATGGGGACCGAAGGCGCGCGCCAGATCGCGTGGTCGCTGAGCACGCAGCGCGAGGTCATCACCGATCCGCCGACGACGTGGCCAGCGCTGGAGCCACTCGACGCGCACGAGCGGCGACAGCTCGACGACAAGCTCGCGCCGCCGTGGATCGACGACAGCGTCGAGGACAACGATTTCGCTTTCGCTTACGCGATGGGAGCTGCAGGGGTGTAGTCCGCCCGTCGATAGGCGAAACCCAGCGCGTACATCGCGCGCTGTGGTCGGTGGCGGATCTGATTCTCCCCATCCTGACGAGCCAGAATCACCGTCGGCATAGCGCCGGCAACCAACCCGAAAGGACCACCCCCATGACGATCCAGAATCCCAAGCGCACCGCTGCGCGCATCCGCTACCAGCGCGACGTCGCGATCGCGGCCCTCATCAAGGCGCGCCGCCAGAAGAAAGCGAGCCGCCCCATCCTCGTCGCCGTGCTGGAGTGCGTCGCCGCGCTTCGCAAGGTCGCCAACGACAACACGGTCGGTGTTCTGTGACGCGCCCATTACGCGTGCTGGTATGCCGCGTTGGTCGGTTGCCCGTCATCGAGCAGCTCATGCCCGACGGAAAAGGTTGCTACCTGGAAGCGATGCAAGCCGTCGTCGGCGGCTACGTCGAGTGCGTCACGCTCGTCGACGGCGTCAACGTGTGGTGCAACGAAGAGGCGATCTTGTTCAACCCACCGCTGCCGGTCAACCGCACGTTCCGCGCCCCCGGTGAAATGGAGGGGCTGAGCATCCGCGGCGACTTCTTCATGACGCGTAACGATCACATCGACGCCATCGACATCGACGACGCGTCGATCGAGAAGTACAGCCGGCTCTTCGACAGCGAGGACGTCGAAGCTGCGCGAAGGTTCAACGAACAGCGAAGCGAGGCGCGTGCCGAATACGACGCAGCCAGCGAGCGCGACTACGACCCAGACGAGGATCGAACGCCATGACCAGAAGCCGGCTCGTCATCGACAAGGCGATCGACCGCGTGCGGAAGCTGGTTTCGATAGACTCGACGGAGAAACCGATGTCGAAGAAAAAACCGCCTGCGCAGCTTCAACGCGAGATCAACGAGGCGCTTGCCACGCCCTTTGTGCTCCACGGGGATCGTTGGATCTCTCGAAAGGAAGCAGAAGCAAGAGCGGCCTTTGAGCCGAAACTTTACGAGAAGGCTGTGGCCGAAGGCCGCGTGTCCCCCGCAGTAGCCACGCGTATTGCCAAGGCTTCGCGGCGGCCCTCTGGTAATGGAGGAAGCTCACACGCGACGAAGCGCACCAAGAATCCATTCAGACAGAAAGAGCTGCACTGGGATCCTGCTGTTCGTGGTCGTGGTCAGGTTGCTGCCCGCTCGGGACATCGCGCCTTCGTATATCCCGACGATTTCGGTCGGTGGAGTTGGGAAGTTACATCTCCCGTCGAAGAGACGCGTGGGGGCATAACGCGCACGGTCCACTTTAGGAAACAGGTAGGCACAGCGAATTCAAAAGCGCAGGCGAAAGTCGCGGCTGAGCGTTTCCTTCTGGCGCAGCTCTCATGATTCAAAACGGAAACGCGCCGACGCTCTGTCCGAGATGCGTCAACTTCACGAAGGGCATCGATGTCGGCTGTCGAATCGGCAGCCGCGGCGTCGAGGGTGCCGTCGCGAACGGCATCCAGCGTTGGCTCAAGTCGCTGGATCACGAGTCGTCGTGGACGTACCAGGGTGCGTGTCCCGGCTTCGAGAGCAACGGCAGCGATCCGCACCTGATGCCATCGGACGATCAGGCCGCGTTGCGCAAACTGCTTGCCCGGCTTGGGAGCCGCAATGTCGAATGAGAAAACGCATTTTGGGCTGCCGTTCCCGACCGAGCAGCTCGCGCTTGCCGAGCTTCACAAGCAACGCGTCGAATCCGTGCACGTCGCCGAGAGGGTCGAGACAGCGCTCATCGAGACAGGTTGGGTGACCGAGGACGAGTGCACCGACGTTGCGAACGGCGTGCTCACACTCGACCCGATGCCGAAGGAAGAGCCCGAGGTGAAACCGTGAGCAACGAAGACGACAAGGAAGACCTCCTCGAAGCCGTCATGCGCAACGCGCCCAAGCGGAAGCCGAAGATCCCCGACGGCTACGTGCTCGTGAAGATCTCCGAGCTGCCGGGCTGGATCCGCGAAAGCCTCCGCGCCGTGATGAAGGAGAAGCCGATCGTGTTCGCACGCTCGACGACGAACTACCAGACCGGCGGATTCGAGTGGAGCCCGCTCTACAACGGCCAGGAGCCGTCGAACGACATCTTGCAGGAGATGGGCAACAACGCGGCGCAGGCCGTCGCGTCGCACGAAGAAGACTGGATCTCCGACATCGATGCCGTCGTCGAGATGTCGGGCGGCACGAGCCTTCGAAAGCAGACGCAGCGGCTCGTCGACTCGCTCACCGACAAGGAGCGCGAGCTGCTGGCGAGGATGCACTCACATTCTGGTGTGACCGACATCAAGCGGACAACGATCACGTGCTCGCGCTGCGGTGGTGCGATGCCGTGGGTCGGTTCCGATCTCGCGGGCGGCTACGCATGCCCGCGATGCGACAGCGGCGTCGACGAACACACGATCGAAGATCGCATCCTACGCGCGGTCTTCGAGACGCTTGACACGTCCGAGGCGTGGGCTCGTGCTCGTCGAGATCCGAACGCGTTCCGGCGCGCCGTGCGCCACGTGCTCGACGACTGCTGCTCGATCTGCGGCGAATCGTTGTCGGCGCATCTCTGCAGGAAAGGAACCTAGCGATGGCTAGCCCGATCTTCGAACACAGCCGCCTCGTCGTGACGTCGTACACCGGGCCAGCGAACACGCTCGAACGCACACGTGTGCGGTTGCAGTTCGAGACGACACCGATCGGACCGATCGGCAACACGTTCACGTCACTCGGGTTCAACGACGTCGTCGCGCTGTACAACGCGCTCGACCGGTGGATCGCCGAGCACCGCGGCAAGGAAGGGAGCTAGCGATGGACATCAAGCTCAACATCAAGTACACGCTGGAGCTGAACCGCGACGAGTGGATCGTCGTGTCCAAGGCGCTGCGTGTGTACGCGGCGAGCCCTGTCGAGTCACCCGGCGACGAGCGCGAGCGCGGGTTTCGCGAGGTCGCCACCAGGCTGCAAGAGCAGATGGTTCAGCAGAAGGCCAACGTGCTCGATCAGATGGCTCAGGAGGCGAACGTCGCCGCCGAGAACGTCGCTGCAGCGAAGCTTCAAGCTGCGCAGACCGCGCTGCAACCCAAGCAGAGGAAGCCGGCGCCATGAACGGATCACCCGTGCTTGTCCGGTTAACACCCAAGGAGTGACGTAATGCGCAAGAAGGACGAGCTATCCAAGAAACACACATGCATGCAGAGCGCGCATCCAAACGAGATGACGTTCGTGTTGATCGGCCGCGATGC